>Ga0187892_10006831_pt1 | contig 16668 bp, 20 predicted proteins | sample MA1701073metaG_FD_139345 | JGI IMG/M metagenome (GOLD analysis project Ga0187892, IMG submission 139345) | Bio-ooze microbial communities from a basaltic lava cave in the Kipuka Kanohina Cave System on the Island of Hawaii, USA - MA170107-3 metaG ... | reverse complement strand
TTGGCTACATCTACGATCTCGTCAATCGCAGCGCTAATGGACGGAGCCCATCTTCCCATTTTCAAAAAATAATTCAAGCATGTTCAGCCTGTTACCAGCGCGCTCGACCGATTACGCCCATTTTCATGTAGCATATACCGCCCATCAATCTCCCACCGTTGCCCCTTGATCTCCTGATACACCACCGGCTTCTCGAGCCGCACATCGTCGCCTTCGGCCTTTAGCACCAGATCGCCTTGAGGGTCGATGTCTAGTTTTTCAACACCCTTAAAGGCGAGCCTGATGGTCTTGGGATCGGCCCCCGGCGCAACCACGAAGTCGTGTTCCAATTGCCGCTGGTTGCCGTAATAAACGAGGTCGATGCCGGGGTAGACGTTCTCATACTTAACCTTCGCGTAGGTGGGGATATTGGTGCGCCACTGCTTCGAATCTTTGCCATGGAAGTAGTTGACCTTGCCGGGAAGTGCGGCGACGCCCGAGATCCGCGGCTTTGGATCCGCACCGACAAGCTGCATGCGCAGGACTGAGCGCGGTTGCGTTTCTTGCAGCTCGCGATCCCTTGAAACGGGTCGGGTCGGTTGCGTCATGTCAGCGGAGCCGGCATCGACTCTGCTTTTCTGAACTTTCCTGGATTCCGGGTCGCGGCCTTTGGCCTTGCCCGGCATGGTGGGGTTTCTAGAGGGCTCCGCTTTATCAGCCACCGTCTTGCCCAGGGCAAGCACGGCCTCGGTGGGCGTGAGGAAGACGCTGTAACCTGGTCCCCGAGAGAGGAATCGAACCTGATTATCCGTCTGGCCTTGATTTAGCTCGAAGCTTAACGGCAAACTGCCGTAGGTCTCGACCAGTCGAGCCTTGGAACCGGCAGCAGTGCCCGCGGGGCCAGGCGTTGTCCTCGCCTCTGCCTGGAACGCCCCCGCTAGGATGAGTAAACCGACGATCAATAACCACGCGTTTTTGTTCTGATCTGTGTCCATGATTCCTCCCTGGCACATCAAATTGGCGAAAATGCCAACAAAAAAAGCCGAACGCCTCGCGAGCCGTTAACGATGTCACCCACGGCAGTCCGGCTGTCTTTAGAATTCTCGTCCAAGACCGCGACTTTCCGCCCCTGGCTCGCGGCAGGTTTAGCTTTGTTATTCGTCGTTGCTTTCGCAATTTAACCCATTTTGAGCCGCTATTCTAGCTACTTGGCTGGGTGATATCTTGTGAAGCCTTCGTCGACAGACCCGCGCAACTCGCGGTCCGGTGTGGTATCCAAAGCAGAAATTACAGGGGTTGCCAATGTCTGATAACCTTGAGTATTACCATAACAAAAGGCGAGCAGGACGCAGCGGATAGAAACTATGATCCTCCACACGGCGTTCTAGATTCTCTTACGACATGGAGTGAATGCGGGACAGAAAGAATGATCGAAGAGAATGCAGCCTATGATCAGGGATATTTTCATACCCGTGGGCAAATTGACCAAGGTGAAAACGACTACAATCCCCCGTCTGATTCTGACGCTCGTGAAGCATACGATGAGGGGTGGGAAGCCGCAAAAAATTCCTAGTCACTGATGTGACAGAGACCAGTCGGACAAAGATGAAATTGACCGCCCTCGAATCGACCCTGCGAACCCAGTTAGCTGATTCAGGGGCCTCTATGACATCGCTTCGCGCAAATAAGCAAGCGTATTCCCGCGCTGCTTTCTGAGCGCGTACCGATGTGCGCGGAGCATGGACTCGCAGCGCTTACGTTCGTCTCGTTTAAGGTGCTTGTGCTCGTAGATGAGAACCACAGGGCTTAGGTTATCGAAGTCGATCTGCTTGATGATCTCGTAATCATAACCCTCAGTATCGATAGACAATAAATCGATTTTTTTCACGTTGTGTTTTTGGAGCAACGACCGAAAGGGTATGCATTTGACTTTCTCAGTGACGATATAGTCGCTAATGTCCGGCATCGCCCACCAATGGCTTAGGACCACATTCAAATCGAAAGAGGCCAAGCCTTCTGACCAATACGGAAAGTGATTCACGCTCTCGCGCACGCGATAGAAGTCCCGGATCTCCTCTTTATCGGAAATCGCGACATTTTCCAAGACCAACTGATCGTTCGCTTCGTAAGTGCGCTTGAGCTTCTCAAAGTAATAAGGCACAGGCTCCACCAAGATCCCCCGCCAGCGATTCTTGTCAATGTACTGATGAAGGATATCTTGAGTGACACCATCGTTCGCCCCGATCTCAATGAAGAAAAAGTCCGTCGTTCGCTCTGCACACCGCGTAAGAACGTCTCTGAATCTGCGCCATTGGCGTACGCGCAAGAGCTTGGCGCCGACCCTTACGACCAGGGGATAGATCTTGATCTTCTTGTTAATCTCAGAGCCATGGACTTTATGAAAGCCCTTCGATCCTCGTTGTTCGGTCTCCCACGTAAGCAGTGGTTCTCCGGCTAAGGAATTTATTGCTTTTTCTATCTCAGCGATTCTTTCAGAGCACCGCGCGATAATATTGCCTTGCTGGAACCAAGTCCAGGAAGCAATGACGCCGCTTACCATGAGTACGACTGCCTGAGAAGGTGTGAGTTGCTCTACAACAAAGAAAGCGTATGCGCCCAAAGCGCCTGTCAAACCTAGATACGCAAAGCGGTGACCGATTCGTTGAAGTATTTCTGCCCGGAGCGTGTCATATTCTTTCAAGAGAATCTGCACCTTTTCACTTGGATTCATATTTATTTGCGAAGCGCTAACGAAAACGCTTTTATCGGCTGTGGTACGTTGCACAGATTTCTCGTTCATATCATTTAATCTGCCTAGGGCTTAGTTGAATCTACAGTAACTTAAGGCGGGAATGCTCCTCAACCACACCGCCAAGATCCCTTGCCCCATTGTCGCCAACTGCTGGGCAATCATCGACTGCCCTCGGTTGGCAACACGGCTCACCCAGGAGACCTTGAGGCACCGCGACAGTCTCCACAACAAACACCCCGGAGCAGGTCGGGCGATCTTAAACGAGAACGAGCCGGCAATGGACAAGCGACCTCAGAAACCAGTCCACTGGGGTCCGGATCTAGTATCCCCCGACCCGCCACTCCCCATTACGGAAAGCGGCTTATGCGGTTACCTTGAACGCCTCCTTTTCGCTGCACTAGCGTTCCTTGGAGGTAAAGATTAACCGAACGCGAGTATCCTTATCCTTGCCTTCTTCCGTTGGGCCCTACCCATCACCGGCATTTGCCTTAGCGTTGCAGGGCTTTTTTGGTGTGTGGGCAGCACAAATGCACCTCGATAAGAAAGGCCCGTGCCCGATGGCGCAAGGCCGCTTCGAGGAAGGGGATCTGCAACGCCTCGAGTACGAGCCGCGTCCCGCAGGTTGTGTCCGCAGCCCGCACGTCGAGCGGCCGGAAGGCGAGCAGATCGGCGCTGGCGAAGCACAGGCGCCGCCCGCGGCTCTCGACCGTGAGGCGCTCGGCCGCGTACGCGGCGCTTAAGAAGCCGAGCCCGAAGGGATGCTCGTGGGCCACGGTTTCAGCGTCCCAGCCGCTCTCGGCGACGGTGAGCAGCACCTGCAGATCGGCGATGCCACAAGCATCATCCGTGACGGTAAGGCGCCCGGCCGCTTCGTCGTAGTCGAAGACCACCACGCTCGCCTTGGCGCGGCGGGCGTTCTGCATCAATTCGCCCAGCACCGTCGTCTGGCTGGTGAAGCCGAGCTTCAAATGGCGCACCAGCGCCCGCTCGTTGACCTTGAGTGTTACGTCGGTAGAGGGTAGAGGGGCCAGTCGCCCGGACCCCTCCCCCGTTAGAACCCGCCGTGCCCAATTAAGGCAACGGGCTCAGGACAAAATCCTTCACGTGACTATGTGGAGGGGATAAGCGAATGATAGACCCGCAGTGGGGGTAGGGGATGCGCCTTGATGAACAACGTAAACCGCTCCCAACTGAAGGACTTCCGTTGACTGCGGCGGTTGAGCCATTTGAAGAGGCACCGGGTCGCTTTGGTCACAAACGTGTACACCGCTACGTGGTTATAGGACACCCCATAGTACTGGAGGTGTCCTCGCAGCTTCGCACAGAATGTCACCCAGAGTTCTGGGAGCCGACACCGGTTCCGCATGTCTCGTGCCCAGGCACTGACCCGTTTGAGCTTCTTGCGCAAACGCCTGCCGCTGGTCTTCACCTTCGGGACCACCGCCCCGCGTCTTGAGCGCCCCCGATAGAAGGTGAACCCAAGAAAGTCGAACACCTCGGCCCGGCCGCCGTCCTGATGCGTGCGCTTCGAGAACGGAACCAGCTTGGTTTTCGCCTCGTTGAGCGTGAGGTGAAACTTCGCCAACCGTCTCCCGAGCGCTTGGTGGATACGCGCGGCGTCTCGTTCGTACTGACAGCAAATGACCCAGTCATCGCAGTAGCGAAAGAGTGCCACTCGACCCACACAGTGCGGCTTCACCGTCTCTTCAAACCACGTATCAATCACGTAATGCGCAAAGATGTTGGCAAGCACGGGGCTGCACAGGCTGCCCTGGGGAACCCCTTCGTCGCTGACCTGCAGGTCTCCCTTCGCGAGCACCCCCGCCTTAAACATCCGGGCCAGGTAGCGCAGGAGCCGTGGGTCTTTGATGTTCTCGCTTAACATCGTGAGCAACAGTGTGTGATCGATGGTGTTGAAGAAATTGGCCAAGTCAACGTCAATAATGGTCTGAACCTCGTAGCGAAAGAGGTGGTCCAACAGGGCCCGAATGGCATCGTGGCAGCCCCGTCCCGGCCTGAACCCGTAGGAGCAGTCCAGAAACAGGGGCTCATAGATGCTCTCGAGCACCTTGTGCATCATCTTCTGCACGAGCTTGTCCTCGAAGTTGCTGATGCTTGTTAACGGGGTTAGCAAAGCGCGTGAATATGATGACAAGCGCGCGATGAGATCGAATCTTGCGAGTAGGCGATATTTTAGTACGGGATGTCGTCGTTGAAATCGAAGAGGTCGAGCTGTTCATCATCGTCCTGGTCAAGCTCAGGTTGCAGCAACTCGATGATCTGAAGTTCGTAACGCTCCCAGATCTGCTCGGCGATGTCGTTGAGGAGTTCGTAGACGGCGAGCGCCTCTTGAGCTGACCAGTGATCGGGGATCTCGAACGGTGGCATAATCTCGCTACGGAGTTTTCCCGCCGGCTTTGGGTTTGCGCGCGGTGCGTTGTTTGCGGCGTTGCTCGGTTCGTTCTCTGGCCTCTTTGAGGCGATAAGACTCACCCTCGATGGATAGGATCTCGGCTTTGTGGACCAGCCAGTCGACGAGGGTCACGACACAGGCGGCGTTCGGGAAGACCTGATTCCATTCGCCGAAGGGTTTGTTTGTGGTCAAGACGATCGAGCGTTGCTGCTGGTAACGACGGGAGACCACCTCAAAGAGCAGATCGGCGTAACGTGCATCGTAGGAGAGGTAGCCGATCTCATCGATGACCAGCACGGAGGGGGAGGTCAAGCGGCGCAGCCGGCGTGCCAGAGCGATGGATGAGTCTTGCGCGGCGAGCTCGTGGAGCATGTCGGAGGCGAGGGTGAAGCGTGCGCTGTGGCCGTGCAGGACGCTCTGGTGGGCGAGATTTTTTGCCAGCATGGTTTTACCCAGACCATTCGCTCCGATCAGAACGACATTGGCGGCTTCCTTGAGGAAGGCGAGCGAGAAGAGCTCTTCGACGAGGGCTCGGTCACATTTCGTGGGCCAGGTCCAATCGAAGTCCGCGAGGGGTTTGAAGGTGCCGAGGCGGGCCTCCTCGAGGCGGCGCTTGAGGCTGCGGCGTTGGCGTTCGGTGCTTTCGATGTCGATGAGAGCGGGCAGCCACGGTTCGTGCAGGATCCGCTCTGCCTGAGCCAACAAGCCATAGAAACCGAGCTCGCGTAGTTTCTGGAGCGCCGTCTCTCGGGTGAGGCTATTGCTGTTCATCACTCGTTTCCTTGGCGAGCTGTTCGTAATCACTCAAAGGCTGGGAGCGGACGCTGAGTGTTCGCACGCGGGGGTCTTCGGGGAGTGTCACCGCGATAGGTGGCGGCTTCTTCCGGGCGTTGTGATGATGATCGATGAAGTGGCGCACGGCGCCGAGATGGGCGGCGTCTTCGGCGAGAGCGGCCGCGATTGCTGCTTCCAAGGCCATAGCGCCATGGGTATCGAGGAGCTGGAGCAAGCCGCGGGTGAGCACGCCCAGGTGTACGCCGCGCTAGGCGGCGCGCACGCACAAGGTCTTCGTACTAGGGGCGGCCTGCTGGAGACGGTCCTGGGCCCGGTGGGTTCGGGCGGTGCGCTTGTAGGTCACGAGCGCTTCGAGGTGCGCGGGGTCTTCGATTTGCACGCCGCGGTTGAAGCTGCGCGGGTGGGTGGCGATCACCTGGTCCGCATCGAGGATGCGCACCGTCTCAAGCGTGGCCGCCACGAGCAAGGTGCGGTGCACATGGGTGTGGGGGATGGAGTAATCGTTCGCATCAAAGCGCACATACGGTGATTTGCGTACACTGACCTCCAGGCGCTCCTCGGTCGGAAAAGGATTGTCGGGTAAAGCAAGCAACTGGGATTGTTCCTCGGTGAAGAGCTCACGTACGGTGCGAGCGCGGTCTTCGGGGCAAGGCCGCTCGGCGGCGGCGCCCTGACACCAGGTGAGCGCCTGGGCGTTGAGATCGTCGAGGTCACGGAAGATACGGGCGGCGAAGAAGGCCTCGCGGGCGAAGCGGATCGCGCGCTCGACACGTCCTTTTTCGTTGCCCCGCGCAACCGCCACGGGGCGGGGTTGGAAATGATAGTGGGCCGCCAGCTCCAGGAGTGTGGGATGGAAACGAATGGCTTCCCCAACCCGCTCGAGCACCGCACTTTTGAGGTTGTCGTAGAGCAGGACGCGCGGCACCGCATTGAAAAAAGTGAAGGCCTCGACATGACCGCGCAGGAAGTTGCTCATAGCGGCGTTGAGGTAGAAGCGTAGAAACACGTAGCGTGAGTAGCTCAACACCATCACAAAGGCCATCAGAGGGCGCACGGCGCGACCGATCGTGAGTTTACCGAAGTGGGCCCAGTCGACTTGGGCTTGTTCACCGGGGAGGGTACGCAGTCGAAGATAGGCTTCTCCCACGGGTCGGGGGCGAAGGCGTGAGACGATCGTCCGGAAGTGGTCGGGGGCGCCGGGATAACCTCGCTGGCGCACCATCTGGTACAGACGACTCGCGCGCAGGGTGGGGAACTTCGCGAGCGTCTCGACGATGAAGGCCAGATAGGGATCGAGGATCGAGGGACGTACGCTCTTCGGTGTGCTCGGGACTCCGGCTTGGGCAAGTACCCGACGCACGGTGGAATGATGCACGCGCAGTTGGGTGGCGAGGGTACCGATCGGCCAATGCTCGGTGTGATAGAGGCGCAAGATCTCCGCTTCGAGGGCGCGCGGGATCATGACCGGGTGCCTTCATCAACGCCGCATGCGGCCGAGGCGTGCAAACGGCGGCAACTGGCGTTGGCAGAAACTGCAGCGGGGTATTGAGGATCTCGTGTCCGACCGTGCCAGCGTGAGCACTGCAGGGGCTTTGTCTCCTGAACCAGCACTTGAGGGGGGTTCAGGGCTTCTGGATTTGGCATGAGTGAGCGTTGTCATTAAGCGAGACGTCACTATGATCGCGGAGGTGGGCGCGATGGAACCCTGATGCGTCACTTTTTGTGCACGACGTCTACGCCAAGCGCTTTGGCGGGCCGCATGTCGAGCGGCCCCTCGATAGCCGCTTTGGTAACGAGCCCCGGCACGTTGCAGCGATTCCCGGCGGCGGTGCGTGGCGCACGCACCCGCGCAATAGGTGTTGCCACGATCACAGTGCCGGCAGATCCGCACTTGCACACCGCAGCGCCCGCAGTTATAGAGTCGGTACGTCTCTTCGCACACCGTCCCGCACGCGCTCCAAAGGACTGGACAACGCCGTGCATCGCGGGCATAAAGGGAATGCGGCTGTACCCTGAGATGGGATACCGCGACGCTGAAGGCCCGGGGTTCTCCGTCAAGATTCCCCCGGGCCTTCGCCTTTTCAGCGTGGCGGATCAGGATAGCGAAGATTGTGGCGGAAACTGTGCCCCTGGCCGCCTGCGGGGAGCGTGAACAGTGGAAAATTATGCGAGGCAGCGGTGAAGGTCTAGATCGTCTCTTCCCGACACTGTCGGTCCGATCCCGTCCAGCCGCTTACAACACCTATCCTCGAGATCTAAGCGATGAAAGATTTTGGGGGCGCTACGCGCTAAACGCCAATTTTCAGCGGATTGAAAACCCCGTTAACACTGCCCAGCGGTCGTACCGCACCCGGCTTGTCTTCCTTGGGAATGAGTACTTCTCGTACCGGTCCCGGCCGATAGGCCATGCGCTTCATCCGCGCCACCAGGTTTTCAAGGTTTTCGTTCAGTTCCCGTCCATATTCGTCTTTATCTACTCCATCGATTCCCACGGCTTTCTTTCCATCCAGCTCGTGGAAACAGCCGGCGAGCGACCCCTCGTTGAAATAATGCATCAAGCAATCAAATTGCTTGTCGGGGTCTTTCGCCGATAGCCACGCTATCCTCTTCAGTTTTGTGCTCGTCATAGAGCAGGTCTCGGATGTACCCATGACGTCTCCCTTCCAAGGTTGATTTTACCCAGGGGCCTTCCCTCCACCGACATTACTCGGCTTCAATGGTAACTATGCCCCATCTGACTTCCCAACCGCCGTCTCGATGTCCTCGCTGTTACCCTTGTTCACCGATACTTCCTCGCCCTGGAAGGGCGGCCAGGATCTCCCACGTCCCCCTAACTACTTTGGATACATGCCATGCTCTCAGACCCCGGGGATGCCGCACGTCGCTGCCCTTTCGCGCGACCTGCGATGTCGCCTTCTGGCCCTATGAAACCATCGGCCGTCCCAGAAAAGAACGTTAACGGGGCTCAATCACTTCAACCCGAAGGTTTACGGCCTGCAGCCTTTCTGTCTACGCTTAACCCGCGTTGTTACCAACGCGTGCCCAAGACTCGATACTGAGTGTGGCGGGGCCACCACTTCTCAGGCGGCACTCTCAGCCGCTAGCAGTTAGGCGCCTCGTGGCGCACCATAAGTAAGTTCCTCCGTTGTTGGTGAGTAAAAACCCATGCGAAGGCCGCTGGCCCCGTGGGGACCCCGGCGGCCCCCGATGGGCGATGGATGCCGGCCACGCCGGCGATGCCTACTTCGGCCCAAGGGCCGGCCACCGGAGACGCAGGCACGCGGTGGCAAAGGGTGATGGTTTGTGGCCAGCAAGGGTGCGACTGAAGGATGTGCAGCCGCCACGCAGGGAAATCGCTACGCTGGCGCCCCAACCGAAGTCGGGGACACCTCTTTGCTAAGGTGCGGCCGAACGCTCCCAAAGCGTCCGGCTGCACGGCTACATCAAGCCACGCTCGGCCATCGACACCGAACCCTCGGCCGATACCACAAGGTGGTCGAGGAGCCGGATGTCGAGAAGCGCCAGCGCCTCTTTCAGCCGCTGCGTCAACTGCTCATCGGCCCGGCTGGGCTCAATGTACCCACTCGGGTGATTATGAAACGCAACCATCGCGGCAGCGTTGCGCTCGATCCCCCGCTGAACAACGACCCGCGGGTAGACCGACGCCGCATCGATGGTGCCGGTGAAAAGCTCCTCGATGCCGATGACTCGGTTGCGGTTGTCCAACAGGATCACGCCGAAGACCTCGACCAACCGCTCGCCCAAGCGCAAGCGCAGGTAAGCCTTCGTGGCTTCAGGGCTGGTCAATGCTTCGCCCGGCGCATGCCGGCGTTCCAGGATCGCCAGGGCTTCGGCAATGATCCGATCCTCCGCGGCGGTAGCGCTTAAGGCGGGCGTGACCCTCTTGAGCACGGCGCTCATGGCGCCGCCTCCGTTAAGAGCTCGCCCAAATCGGCGCGCCGCAAGCGGTACACGATCCCGTCATACCAGCTGCAACTGTGATACGCCAAGAGATCTAAGGCGATGTAGCGCTCTTTAGCGCCGCTCGCCTGGTGCTCGATCTCCACCACCTTCCATAGGCATTGGCGCCGGAGACCGTGGGCGAGGGTCGTGCCGCGCACCTCCTCGGTTTGCCAGGGCGCTGTGCGCTCGCGGACGAGCTCGGCCTTACGTTGATGCGCTGTAAATAGCCATCCCATGATGCACCTCCAGTTAACGTTGAAAAAGCGAGGCGCACCCACCCCCGGCGGGGGCATGCTACCCCGCAAGGGTTGATGTGAAGAGAAAGGCCTGCATCGACCTTACGGCCGGCCACCGGGAATGCAGGCACACGGTGGCAAAGGGGCTGTTCGCGAGAACAGCTAAGAGCGCGGCTGAAACCGTAGCCGCCACGGTGACATCGTCAAGGCTCGGGGCCTTTCCGAAGGCCTCGCGAGGAGGTGCTTTGGAAAACCCCCGAGCGGGGGCTTAAGCGATCCTGCCGCTACGACCGCGGCTTTCCTGTGCGCCTGCCTTGCAAGACACGCTCAATGGCATCGCAGTACGCTTGCGTGTGCGCGCCCGGATCATGGCCGGTGATGGCCTCGATCCAGTGGCGTGCGACGGTGCGATCCAAAACGCCCCGTCCTCTCACCTCGCGCACGCGGCGCATCGTGAGGGCCATCCTTTGGTGCAGTTCACGGATCGTCACGGCGTGCCGGCGCATGAGAAAGCTGATCGCATTACCGCTCAAGAACGGTCTACTCATAGTAACTTCCTGAAAAAAGAGGGGCAGAGCACACCCCCACTAGGGCGCGCCCTGTCCCAGGGCTGCAACAACACCAAGCCTGCTTCGGCCTTATGGCCGGCCACCGGGGTGCGGACACGCACGGGCAGGTGGCACAGGCAGGAAAAGGGCTGTTCCCGTGAACAGCAACGATGCGGCTTTGACCGAAGCCGCCACGGTGAAACCCTTTCCGCTGGGACCCGCAAGCCGCACGGGAAAAGGGGCCCGCCGGGAAGATCCCAGCGGGCCTGAGGGCGATGTAGCAGGCGCCGCTCAGCCATCGCGGCGCCTCTGCTCGAGCGATGAGAACTCGAGCGCCCGTCCCAGCGCGGGGCGAGCCCGGCGGGACTTCGCCTTGCGCCGCTTGGGCGCCTCCGCGCTTGGATCTTGAGCCGGGGGCAGCGAGACCACGTTGGCCGGCTGCGGAGGCGCACCGGCCGTTTGCTCCGCGCGGGGCAGCAAGACACCACCCGGGTCGAAAGCCTTCCGATCTCGGGCGCTTTTGGCGAGGGTAGTGATCGCGAGTACGGCGGTGACCTGAAAGAGCAAGAGGCCAACGCACTCCATGGCAATCACCACGTGCTTTTGCGCCTTAAGGCGCCCCGAGCTTTTTGGCGCTTCGCGGTAGAGCGCGGCGAGCCTCTGGCGCGCCGCTGAGAGCCGCGCCTGGGTCCCCTCGATCGCCGGTAACCACCCGGAGCGCTTCTCGGAGTTCGCAGTGAACGCCGCAAGCTGCCCCGCGAGCTGCCGGATCTCGGCCTCGACCAACGGGATCTCCTTGCTCCGGACCTCATCGCGATGTTGTGCCAGGGCTAATCCCTGCAAGACCGGTGTGCCGACCTGATACAGGGGTCCGAGCAGGAGCAGCCCACTCGCAAGACAGGCTAACAAGCGGCTCCCCATTCCAGGCCGCGTCCAGAGCCACAGGGCCGTTGCCTCCAACAGCAGCGACCAGGCGATGCCGTAGGGCCCAAGCTTTCCGGACCAGAACGCGATCCCATGGGCTTGGAGCAGACCGATTGAGCCTGCGAGCACGACACCGGACCCCAGGGCCATTACCTTTCCCATCTTCTCTCCTTGGCCGCCTCCGCAAGCAGCGTGAGTGAAAAAACCCCCGCAAGACGGCGGAATGAGGCCGAAGCCTCCATCTCCGGGGGTAAGGGCGCTGTCTTTGCGGACAGCGAAGGGCGCGACTGAGTCCGCAGTCGCTACGGTGAGAGACCCCTTTCCGAAGGCCGCTTTTGGTGAGCAGGCGGTCGACGTGAACGGGCCATACCGGCCACGGCGAATGGCGAGAGTACCGTGCGCTATGAGGATGCATACGGGGAGATACGCCGCCACGCCGGGAGCGACAGGCGTCTCGTGGGGGCTAACAAAGAGTTGCCGCCGTTTCACAGACGGCGGCGGGGTGAAGCACACGAGGAGCGAACTCCTCGTGTGATCCGGGCCTCGGCATTCTGTCGAATGCCGGCGCACCTACGACATGGCCCGAAGGTGCTAAAGGGCGCTGATCCAAAGACCAGCAAGGGTACCTGATACGGACAGGCGGGCCGGTGAAACTCGCTTGGGACAGCCTCGAGCACGAGGCTCTCCAAAGCGGGCTTACCTCAAGTAGAGCCGATCCGGCTGGGGATCACTCCCCAGCCGAACCGTATGCCATCACGCCGCGGCGTGCGCTCGTCCTTGGGGTGCTTGCGTCTCTTCCCGGACTTTCGGGCGAACGACGTAATCGCCCTCGACCTTGGCCCAGTCCATCCGCAACAGCCGGGTCTTGAGGCTCACGCCCGTCTGGCCCTTCTTGTCGCCGCTCTCGTAGGTAAAGGTCTCGGCATATAAGTCCGAGAGCTTGAATCCAACCAACACACGCTTCTCGGCTTGGATGTCCGGCATCAACTGCCGCACGATGCGTTGGGCCTCGCGGCCGGAGACCTTGCAATCGAAGCGGGTGTACTCCACTTGCCCCGCAGCGCCGTGCAGCGCCGACACCTCGACGGCCAAAAAAGGCTCGCCGCGCTTGGGGGTGATCTCACGTACTCGGTGCAGATAGCCAATACCGAGAATGTGTAGGTCAAAATACTCTCTATCACGCGAAGTCAGATCGGACATGGTGTCTCTCCTGAAGTAGATAAAAAAACTCCGGGGAGAGACACCTTCGCCCCACCGGGGAGTGTGTGTTCTCCCTGGAGAGGGCGAATGCAGATCGTAAGTCTGCGATGAATGCCTGCTTCAGCCTGACGGCCGGCCACCGGATGTGCAGGCTCGCGGGCGAAGGGGCTGCCCTTGCGAGCAGCTAAGGGCGCGGCTGAATTCGCAGTCGCCACGATAAAGCAGTTCTGGCTTATACGCCTCCACCGTGTGCTTGTCAACGTCATCGCGGCGGGTGCTTTCGGTTGGACTTCTCTTGGCGATAGGCCCAGAAGAAAAGGCCGCCGAAACGAGTAGCGGTACGTTCGGCAGGACGAAACCGTGCACCCATAGACACGCCTTGACGTGTCTCATTAGGCTATCCTTGCGCGCGTTCATGCGGGGCGCTCAGCGGGCGTAGAGCCGGCACTGGGGTAGAATTCGCGTGACAGCAAACGTTCGGCGGTTTAAACTTTCTTTTTACTAGTCAATTAAACAGCTACCGAAACGGTAGCCCCTTCCCCGGTTTCTAACCGGGCAAATCGCTCCGCTTAGGCGTTGTAGCGTCTTGCATCGGGATGATGCATGCTCTTAACGAAACCGGCAGGGAAGCTTGCCCAGGGGAGGTGCCAACCTCCGCTTGTTTACCGTAGATAAGTCAGCACTTCTTCCGTCCGGTAATGCCCCATCAGCTGGCTGGTTCGCTCCAGCGCTATCGACCACGTTATCCCGGAGCGCGTGAGCTCATCCACGCGCTGCTGTGCGAACGTATGCCGCAGACCATGGATCCCGTGGCTGTAACCCAATGCGCGTTGACTGGCACGTGTCCATTGCTGGGACAGGCGGTTTCCGGCGGGTAGGGCGTAGTATTGCTTGGTGCTATGTTCCAGAGCGCGGTGGATAAAGTCGCGCGGTGTTTCAAGGCGGATGGACTCGAGCGAGCGCGCGGTCTCGGGGCGGACAGAGGATAGGTACTCATGGCCCCCTTTGCCGATGAACGTGAATCGGGGCCAGTCCTCTCGACCTAAGAAACGATCGGGCCGCAACTGATCGAGCCTGGCATTACTGAGCGGCCTCTCTTCGGCCGGGCATAGGGAAGCTAGGTCTTCGACCCGGCAGCCGCTTTCCACCATGACCCCCACGGCCAGTCGCGCGGCGGGGGAGAGCAGATATTGAACGAGCCTGATCTGGTCTGCTGTATAAGCTCGGCTTATTTGGTTTTGGGCTTCGTGGCTCCGACTTGGAACGGTGAGTGTCCCGATGTTCGGCAAGGTTTCCAGCGCCTTGGCGTACCCTTGCACCGTTGCGGCCCGTAACCCGTCGTTCACGCGTGCGTCGATATAGGCTTGCGCCTGCTCGCGGGTGATCGCCGTGAGCCGCAAGGTGCCAAAGTGTTGCTGAATACGCTCTGCTGCACGGCTTAGATCTCCGATATACCGATTCACGGTGCGATCCGAACGTAAGCGTGCACCGGAGGCTTTTGAGCAACCCCGGTGAGCGCGCGCCAGGATCCAGGTGCGCGCCTGATCGCGCATCGGGCACGAGGCATTCCCGCGTTCCCGTCCGCGCCCGCCGCGCTTATTCAACGGCCAGCCCTTTGAGGTAGCGGTGCACAGTGGAGGCGTGCACCTTGGTGCGCTTGCGGACCCTGAGCCATACCACAATATCGCGTTCACTCGCCCCCTGTTTCCAAAGCGCCGTGATCTCTTGGCGATACCGATCGAGCTTCCGGCGTCCAGGGGCTTGCCGACGTTGGCGCGCGACTGCGCGCACCCAGCGCACATGCTCGAGCTCCTGGCTTGCTTGGGATCCCGACAGGAGCTCGACAAGTTCAGGCGATCGTCGCTCGCGTGTGATGCGGTGGGTCAGGTGATCGGTTGGCTCCCCGGTGCGTAACCCGCGCCGGCGGGTAGTCCTGGGCAAAGTGTTGGAGCTCATCCGGCTGACCTATCACCGGACCCGCAGGCGTTAACGCGAACGCACGCTCGTGGGCAGACCCTGCTGCAACTCCCTGGTGCACGCGCCCTGTTGCACCAACCACCGCGCTTGCGAGCCGTGGTGCCGCTTCTGGGCCAGTGGGTGTACGGTGCCCTGACGGGCACGGATAGCCCGTCAGGGCGGCGGTCACGCGCTGGCGCACGCGGTGTCACGGGTAGATGCCTGCAGCAATGCTTCACGGGGAACTGACTGCGCCACGATTGACCGATGCGCCAACCCGCGATTGCAAACTGCGCCAGATACCGCCGAGGGCCGCGAACTTCGCATCGGATCGTTTGATCGCCGCGAGGATCTTCGGGGCTTTCGGCGAGCTGGTCCTCGGGCAGATAGTGCAATCAGTCCGCGGAGGCACCCCTCGGCCTTCTGAGTGACGCCCAGCACCCGCGCGATGTCCCGGGCCTGAGAGGGTTTCTCGCAGAGGAAAAGCGGCATCAGCGGGACTGTGGCTCAGCGGGCGCGCCGTTCTCGGCCTGGCCCTTGGCGCGGAAGGTGACCGCTTCGACGCGGGATAAATCGAGGTCGACGCTGTCAGCGTTGACCTCGATGCGGCACACGGTCTCCCCGTCTTTGTCCTCCCACGTATCGTGCACCAGGGTGCCTTCCACCCGCACCCGGGCGCCTTTCGGGAGCAGCTTTGCGACGCTCTCGCCCCGGGGACCCCAGAGGTGGACGGGCAGCCAGAAGCCACCCCTGTCCTCGAAGCCCCCGTTACCATCGGGTACCTGGCGATCGAAGTAGACGCGCAACTCCGTGACGGTGCGGGGTTCGCCCTCCACAGTGACCTGCTTGAGCTCTGGGGTTGCTCCCAGGTTGCCACGGCCTATAAACTGATTCGACATGACTGCCTCCTGTTCGGTGATTGCAGTAGAGTATTCCGGTCCGCCTCACAGCGCCTATACGCCGAGGACCGCTCCAAGTCCAGGGAAAACCCTCGTCCGGTTTCCGAGTTTTTTCGCAAGGCGCGATCGAGCTAATGGCCGAGTCATCGGGTGGCGCTGTTGGCGCAGCGCGCATTGAGCCGCAGGCGCTCGGCCTCCACGTGGCGCAGGCCGCTCTCAGACGGGGATGAGTGGCTCGTTCATGGTTCAGGCTCCTTTCGGTTCTTCTGGGGTTGCGGTAGGCCCCAGCGTTCAACGAGTCCGCCGGGACGCATGAAGACAGATCCGCCGCTCAGTCGTTTGATCGAGCGCTTCTCGGGCGCATGGCGCGCCCGGCGTTTGCCCTCCAGGACTTCAGGCGGCAACTCACCCATGCGCTCCTGGGCCTGTTGCGCCTTGGTATTGCCCTCCCGGACATCGTGCCGTTTCACCCCCTCGTACTTGTAGCCGAGGGCGGCGTCCATCGCCCGGCGCAGGGCGCGGCGCCCCAGTACGATACAGCGCTCGGCTTCCCGCCGGTTCATGAGCCCGATGTGTCTGGCGGTCAGGACGCCACGCACCAACACATCGAAGTCCGCGAGGATGCGCGCCGTGGCATAGGCGAAGGGATTGCGGAACTGCAAGGGCACGCGCACGGGATTAAGCGATTCGGCGATCTTGACCTTCATCCCCGGGGTGTCGCTGAGTCGTTGCTCCACCGCGTGGCGCAGCACCGTGACCTCGTGCGCGGCCTGCTGCAGGGCTTCCTCGACCTTGATCAGCCACCAATCCGCGTACGGGTCATCGGCGTATACACAGACCTGGATCTGGGAGAGGATGGCGCCGAAGCGGGTGAGGCCGATGATGTATTAATCGTTGCGTAAATATGCGCACCCTGTTAGCGGGCTGCGTATCGAGTGAATTCCAGTTGAAAGAAGGAGAGGATGAGGTCAGTGCGCTTCTGGATGGATTGCAGGATGTTCAA
>Ga0187892_10006830_pt1 | contig 16670 bp, 11 predicted proteins | sample MA1701073metaG_FD_139345 | JGI IMG/M metagenome (GOLD analysis project Ga0187892, IMG submission 139345) | Bio-ooze microbial communities from a basaltic lava cave in the Kipuka Kanohina Cave System on the Island of Hawaii, USA - MA170107-3 metaG ... | reverse complement strand
GTCGTCTCCTCGCATTCGGTGGCTCCTCGCAAAATGTTTCCGGATGCCATTAAGACGTTTTTGCGAGACCGTGGGTTTCAATCACCCCACCGATTCTTGATGGGTTTTTCAGCATCCTGCTAGGGTTTGTTGCACAGGGCATTTCCAACAGCGATGTTGACCTGGCGTTCCTTGATTGGGCAGTGTCCAAGGCTCTTAGGCTCTACTGGCAGGCACTCGATGAATTGCGACAGGATGAAACCTACCCACATCGTTCATTCGGTGTCGCGCTCGCCGCGTGGGTTGCACAGATACCCCTGCCCGCGGAATATCGTGCTCAGCGGACCGAGATCATCGCTGGCGAACTTGAGGCGCTATTGCAGCGGCTGTCTGACTACCCGGAACAACAGGCGATCTTGGCGAGGCGAGTCGAAGAGGCTTTCCCTCGCTCCTAGGCGGGCGCATCCTTATTTTAAGGCGGCGACATCAGGTCCGTCGCGAGCCGGTGTTCCAGTTTCGGCCCTTTGCACTGATGTCGCCTGTGCACGGGTGTAAGACTCGTCCGAGAGGCGGATGCGGGAGAACCGCACGTCCGGTTCGGATGGCGGCTGTTTGCCATCAGAGGAGACTTTCATGGAACATCGGCACGGTCGACTCCTATTGACAACACTGACTCCGGGCTTGGCTCTCGTGATGTGTTGCTTGCTGTCACTAGGCACGCAAATTGCTCACGGGCAGGAGACGATCATAAGTCTTCCCGGCAAGGCAAATTGCAACTGCGTTCTTACGGACGATTGCAAACTACCCAGCGAGCTCTGCGTTAGCGGGGGCTGTGAAGGAAGCAATGATCCGTTCAATCCCAAAACGGGAATGTGCAAGGATTTCGAACCTGTCCCTCCAGAGGTATTTCCCAGCGTCGTACTAGGTCTGAATGCCATTCTGGTTGCATACGAAACGGCTGGCAATAGGGGTGGACCAGTTGATCCCGGCGTCAAGGCAGAACTTGAGAAGTTAGGTTTGACTGAAACTCAGGAGGTCAGTCTTCACAACGTGGCGCTATCTTTGATGAACATCTATCTTGGAACTAGCGATCCACAAATTGCGTTCAGAAAAGGTCATATTACTGCGCCCAAGTCATCCGAGCAGTGTTATGGCTTCTGCCCCGGCTCCGTAGCAGCTTTCCAACCGTATCTACGAAAGGAAGCATCCAGAATTCGTTCGGCCATCGTTGCGGACCTGAAAGATCCTAAATCGCGCGAAGTCCAGAGGACATTCCGGAGAATTTCAGATGAGACACCTGAGTTCATCGCTTTTGGTCCATGCGATAGTCCGCTTTCGAGATCGACGGGGCGTTACAAGAACCGCGGCGAATGCGTTGCGACTGAAGTAGGAAACATCCTTGCAAGAATTCGCAGCGCCAGTTCTGGACGAAAATAGGCCTGCGGCGGGGTCGAAGCAGCGCAACAAACATTCCTGCACAACCTCCCAGCCGTCACCGGCGACCGAATCGGCTTCGAGGTCCTTCAGGCGCTCGTCGAGGATTTCGCGGTGCCAATTGGAAGCGGGAATGGCGTAGTGTCCAAATATTTAATCCCTTTGAAGTCACAGCAGGATAGAGATTCCGCTCGACGGCGGAGATGGCGTGTCAGAACAGACTATCTGCTACGCTGACCTGATGCGCATGACGTTGGATCCATTTCGACTGTTACTGATCTCTCTCGCTGGCTACCTAAACCAACAGCAACAAGAAGTCATCGACTACCTCCAGGAAGAGAACCGCGTGCTACACGAGCAACTTGGTAGCAGGCGGCTGCGCCTAAACGACGACCAGCGCCGTCGCTTAGCAGTCAGGGCCAAGAAACTTAGAAGGCGAGTCCTTCACGAACTGGCCACCATCGTTACGCCGGAGACACTCTTGGCGTGGCACCGAAAACTGATCGCTAGAAAGGATGACGGCAGCAAGCAGCGTGGCCCCGGACGCCCTCGCGCGCAGGATGAGATCCAGCAGTGGGTAGTCCGCATGGCCACGGAGAACCGCGATTGGGGTTACCGGAGAATACAAGGGGCGCTGGGCAATCTTGGGTATCAAGTCGGCCGGGGTACTATTGCCAACATCCTTAAGGAGCACGGTCTGGAACCGGCGCCCGAACGAAAGCGACAGACAACCTGGAAGGAGTTCCTGTCGCAGCATAGAGAAGTGATTGTGGCCGCCGACTTTTTCATGGTCGAGGCTTGGACTCGCGAAGGTTTGACGAGGTTCCTGGTGCTGTTCCTAATCAACCTTTCGACGCGACGGGTGGAGATAGCCGGACTGGCCAAGCGGGCAAATGGGTTTTGGATGAGCCAAGTCGCACCAATCTCAATGATGCTGCGGAAGCCTTCCTGGTCGGGAAACGGTACTTGATCCATGACCGAGACCCCTTGTTCACGGCAGAGTTTCTGGAGACTCTGGGTACCAGTGGAGTGAAATCCGTGAAACTGCCGCCACGCTCGCCGAATTTGAATGCTCACGCGGAACGCTTTGTCAGAACCATCAAGGAATCCTGTTTAAGAGCAGATGATCCTGTTCGGAGAAGGCTCGTTGCGGAAGGCGGTTCACGAATTCGTTGTGCATTATCATCGCGAGCGCAACCACCAAGGGCTGGGCAACCGGCTCATCATTGAAGAAGAGCCTTACGCCAGCAGCATGGGGGCGATCCAATGCCGCCAGCGGCTGGGTGGAATGCTGAACTACTACTATCGTCAGGCAGCCTGAGGTGGAGATCAAACTTCGACGGGATCGTCACCATCAGTGGTCTGTTGTAGTGAAGGGCGGGGTAGTTGCTGCGACTTGCAACAAGCGGAAGCTTGCAGTCAGGCGTTGACTCTGGAGGATTCAAGACGAGATCGTATTCTTTGCGCCAACGACCGCCCTTCATTTGGTTTTTGGACCATACGGCGTCCGCGGCATGGCAGGGAGTTCAAAGAAAAGACGGCTTCGGATGAGCAAATTCCGAGCAGGCAGGAAGCGAACCCTCTCGAGGCTTCCCTGCTGTTAGGATTCTGCGCTCTGTGACCGCTGAGGCAGATTTGTAGTCCCACGCGCTGACGATGGCGAGCGGACCGAAGCGAGCCCCTCCTACGCTGCTTCGGTCGTCTCCTTGCTTTCTTTCGTCTCGTAGGAGCGGTGCAACCACGCGTGTGCCGGACGACAAGTCTCTGCTGGGAGAGCACAGAGGACCGGCTCACTCCCGCATCGCGTCTCTGCGTCGGCAACCTGCTCGTCTCCACACAGGCGGCCCTAGGACCTTCCGTAACGCCCTGCCATGCTGCGGACCTGGTATTGACTACCCACACCACGTCCAGCCATCACGCCCGCTAAAGTTGACCTGTAGTCCGTAAAAATCTGATACGTCACGCGAACGAATCGAAGTCAAGCGACTTTCGCCAATCGATACTCGTGGTGGAGCCCGCCAAGAACTGGTTGAGAGCAGCGGTCGACCCGTTACACAACGACCGCCACCGTCTGTGATACCTTTGTTCAGCCAAGTCTCAACAACCGCGTCTGGGTTAGCGCTGCGCAACCCGGCTTAGATCAGAATCCAGTGAGTTGAGCCACCGGAAGAACGAGTAGGCCTACGCCCGCCTGGTGGCGGGGCTTCATGAAGTCGTACCCTCCTGCTGCATAGTAGATAAAGGCATTCTCTCCTTCGAGAACCATTCTGGGCCATCCGGTCCAAGTGCTATCGAATCGATCGCCTGGTTGCTGGGGAATGAACGGATTTAATGATGATCGAATCCATGTTGTCAAATCCTTCGACTTTGCCAAGCCGACAGAATCCCACCATCTCTCAGGCATTATTGCTTCTCGACCGACGTCCCGGCTGGCACCTTCATAGAGCAAGTACCATGTGTTACCCACCTTGTTTACAGATCTTGCACGCACATGCTCGCCATCCCAAGCGCCAGGTTTTGGACTCAAAATTGGTCTAGGATTGTGGGTCCACTCATAGAGGTCTGTACCGGTCGAGTAGTAGGCCCTGTCACCCTTGTGGAAGAGTGTTCGGAAGTAATAGAAGAGATTTGACACCTTTGTGAAGTGTCCTTCATGCATACCGACATCACTACCAATCACAGGGTTCTTGGCGTCCTTCACAAAGGGTCCCTCTGGATGCCGACTGAAGGCGTAGCCCTGTCCGTTCCACCCCCCAGCCGTGCCGTTTCCACCGTAACCCGCATACTGAATCATAAACTTTGGCGTCCCGCCATCAACCACGGCCATCGCTCCATTCGCGAAGACCGACACGCCATCCCAGGCTCCCTTCGTGGCCTCCAATACGAAGTTCCCCCTATTGCACCAGTCCCAGTTCACTAGGTCGCGACTTCGAACGACTCCTATTCGGATCACACCTCCACTTTCCTGCTCATCGGATCCCGCATCACTACCGTTGACGTAAAGATATGCGTACCCTTGCTTGTCTCGATAAGCCTTCCCATTGCCGTCTTCAAGGACAGCGCCGGGGAAGCACTGCGATTCGTTCCAAGTTCCCTGAATGTCCGAATAGGAGACAACTGGAATGTCTGGCGATCCGGTGCCTAACCCTATTGGCGAGATCTGAACATCAGAAAAAGCAATGTCTCCGGTTCCTTCAAGGCCAACATAACCCGAAGAAGGTTCCAAGGCAGAGTAGGATCTCCAAGAAAATCTTCCAGGCACTGAGTAGAAAACCTCCCCAGAAGGGTGGGCCACCCATGTAACCCAATCATCTTGATCGTTGATGTTGAGTAGGTAGTAGATCCCCCGCTTCTGGAGTCTGAGCTTCCACGGGCCAAGAGGAGGTCGAAAACTCTCTTGCCGGATTATAGTTTCGTTGCCACCCTTGGCCCGGATTAGCGAAAGATGTCCTTTCTTGATTGAAAAGAAACAAGCGTCTTTCCGGTCATTTGAAGCAGCAAAGAAAACACGGGCTGTCGGGTCGGGACCCTGAACTGCAACGGTACCCTGCAAGATAAAATCACCCTCAATGGACTTAGACTCTGCGATTCTTGCACTTCTTCTCACCAGCGGGTAGTTCGCTCGAATCTTAGTTGGCCGCCCAAGCGCTAGGGTACCAGGGTGAACCCGGAGTTTCATCCAGCAGTTTCCTTGGTGCGACTCGGCAATCCACTGTGGTTCACTTTCCCCATGAGACTGATCCAGGCGACCCGACGCGAGACGCTTCGAGGCATCAATGTTCCAACACCATTCGAAATGATTTGAGTTACTAGGGTAATTCTGCGTGACAACCAAGGCGTAGCGTTTACCGGCTTGCAATCCGGTGAATCGCAATGGCACGCGGATCTGCGTCCAGTCTGAGCCGATTGAGTTGGCGAAGACAATTGTTGATGCAAGAGGCTTGCCTTGGGTGCGCGCTGGCTTCTCATAGGCCGTCTCGTACAGCTTCATGGAAAGATCAGAATGATCTCCGTTTCCTACCTTGCGTATCTTGATCTGCACCGTTTCTAGCGACCGATTCTTGTCAGCAATGAATGTCTGATACCGGGCTAATTCCTTGCCCGACTTGCCGAAGGGAACACCTTTTTCCCCAAGGTGCGAGTTATCGATCAATTCGAAACAGAGAAGTCGCCAAGGGACGATTGTAGCGAGGCATAAGCCCAGGGCGAGGTTCTTGGCTTGGGACCGTATCCGACCAATCTCTCCAAGTCGAATCATCTGGTCTCTCCTATGGCTGGGAGCAAACGGAGTCTTACGCTCCCATTGATTGAGTGCTCTGAGCGAGCGGCTGATTGTGGTCTAACGCGACGCGTTTCTTTGCACAGTTGATTTCTTACATAACCCAGGTTATTGCCAGCCCTGCGAATGCAAGCCCGATCCCGTTTCTTTCCCGAAACGAGCGGCCTGGCTGCCCATCGCATGACCCTGCTGAAAACTGTCGGCTAACCAACCGGCTCAAGATGCAGTCGGTTTGGATATCGCGGTAGATTGTGCGGTTGTGAGTTCACAGGTTCTGGGTTCAACGTGGCAGTCGCGTTATTTTACCGCAAACACTATCACTGTCTGATGAGATCCATTCGTTTGCCCCCCTCGTCGCTCCAGTCCGTCAATTTGTCGAGGGGAATCGTGCGCATTCCAATATCCGCTCCGCCCACATAGAAGATGTAGCCAACATCATCATTGATGACCATTCGAGGCCAGCCGACCCATTGATGGTCAAACTGATCCTTGCTGATGCCTAGTGCCGGCAACGCCGGATTTCTCGGATAGTATTCCCAATTGACTAAGTCTTTGGAACGGGCCAAACCGACTGTATCCCACCAGCCGTTGTGATCGGATCCATCAGGCCGCTTTGTACCGGGATCCCAGTGGTTATTGCCCTCGTACCACAGGTACCAGGTATCCCCGATCTTGTTTAGGCTACGTGGCCGCACATGGATGGAATCCCAGTTGTCCAAGGTTTCAGGACTAAAGACTGGATTGCGCGGATCTGTTGTCCAGTGAGTCAGATCGTCGCTGTAGATGAGATATCCGCGGTCCCCCGCAGGCCCCCGTTGCGGCTTCTTGGTGAAGCCAGAAAAAAATAAGAAGTAGCGGTGATCTCTCTGATTCACTTGCACAAGATCGAATTCATGTGCCGGACCAGAAAATTTGAATACCGGGTTGGCCGAGTGTTTTCGAAATGGCCCGAGCGGATGATCCGCCAATGCGAGTCCGAATCCGCCCCAGTTGGGAAAATCTTGAGCCGCATACATGATCGCAATTTTGTTGTCTGGAGTGATTACAGCCCCAGAACAGTAAAGGCCAGTTGGTTCCCAGGAATCACCAGCCCCGACCCTGACGATCGGTTCTGGTTGAACCTTCCATGTTGTGAGATCGGAGCTACTAGCGACACCGATTTCCCGTGCTCCTCCTCCCTCTTGGTTCCCATGGCGAGAACCTGTGAAATACATGTAATAGGTCTCGCTGTGATGAATGATCCCACCAGGAAGGACATGGCCTTCTTTGAAAGTGCCCTCAGGCCCATGCAGAAGCACGGGCTTGGTCACCTGTTGCAACCAAGGCAGCGTGGTCACCTTGAAGGTCTCGGCAGAGGTCCCTTCCGGCGTCTCGACCCCGACAAAGGCCCTCATAGGCTCGGATTTTGAAACTGGATCGTCAGTTTCCCAGACACCTAGTGGATCGCGAATCCAACCAGTCGATTCATTCACCCAAAATCGGTAGAAATTCCCTTTCTTCAATACCCGCACATGCCACGAGCCCCGCCCGCTGCCTGTATAGTTCTTGAGGACCTGCGAGTTGAAACCCAAATGTCGAACCACCTTGAAGCCCTGAGCACTGATTTCCAGAGAGATCCGTCTCGAGCGATCCGCATTGGAAGAGAAGTAGACGTTTGCTGAAGAACCCTTAATCTGTAAGTTCAAATCGTAGTTGCCCTCGACCTCCCTGGAGATGTATTGGGCTGGGCGATTCGCGTTAGCGCAGCCAAATAGCGAGAGATACAGGATCGATGAGACGAGGGCGAATTGGTTCCTGGACATCAGGTTTTTTTCCTTGAACTCGAAATAGTCTGGTTTGATTTGGCCTCGCAACCAGGTTTTGCCGGTCAACTGCTTTGAAGCAAGGGTTTTAAAACAGCTGCAATCCCGGCAAATCAGACCCAAAAGCCTCACTCGCATCATCGCCAGGTTAATGAAAATTCCGTTGACAATATCCTATATGATATCGTACTGTCAATTCTTTCAGATTTGGTTGCTGCGGCCATTTCTTGAGCCCTGCATATTGTCCCTGTCGGTTATCCAGAGCTAGCTCTTCTCAAGGATGGCATAGGCAATGAACTTGGCATCATGATGAATGCCTTCGCAGCAAGGTCTTGGAACGAGGCCCTAGATTTGGCTAAAGACCTCGGAGCCAGCTGTCCGTCAATCCCCAATTTCCCAGAGTATGGAGAATGGACAGTGAGATTGCCGGTTCCGGTGCACTTGGCGATTTTCCCGATATTGTGGATCTGGCTCGTTGGCTGTGCGGCGAACCTGACTCAGTGGGTGCCATCACTGCAACATTTGTAGATGAGCGACCTTCACCATCTGATCCACAGAGCAAGAATAGGGTAGACGTGGATGACGCTTTCGAAGCCATCGTTCGGTATCGGAACGGTGCCATTGGTTTTCTCGAAGGGTCGCGCTTTTGCCCGGGGCGAAAAAACTACGAGACCATCGAGCTCAATGCTGAAAAAGGAAGCATTCACTTTAACCTAGAGAACATGAATTACCTAAATGTCTACTTTCGTGAAGATGATGATGATTTGGCGGCTGGGTTTCACTCCATCAATGTGACGGAAGCATTTCACCCCTATATGAAGCATTGGTGGCCTCACGGACATATCATTGGTTGGGAGAATACCTTTGTTCATATGGCTTATCGCATGTGCAATGCCATTGCGAACGACCTACCTCTCTCACCCGATGTGGCCACATTCGAAGATGGGTATAAGGCAGCTGTTGTTTGTGATGCGATCCTCGAGTCAGCCCGAACCGGGCATACAATCGCAGTTCAATACGACACTCTACCGCTAGCATGAGAATCAAGTTCAACTTCAGTGCCCTGTCCTTGGTTGGATTCGTAACTTTCTATCTGATGGTCCGCGTGGTGGTGGGACAGTTTCATCCTGCGAAGCCAATTCCTTTTGCCAAGCACAAGCTCGATGCAGACGCCTACGAAACCGCGGCTGTTGCGGACGTCAACAATGATGGAGTCCTGGATATCGTCGCTGGGCCTAGGTGGTATGAGGGTCCAACTTGGAAGCCTCACTTCATTCGCAACATACCCAAATGGGACATCCATTTCGACAGTTTGAGCGACATCTCTTTTGACGTTAACCAAGATGGCTTCGTGGACATACTCACATGCTTCTACATGGACAAACGTGTTTCCTGGTTTGAGAACCCCAAAGGCAATTGGGATGGGAACGGTTGGAAGGAACACAGGATTGGATCGACGGATGGATCAATTGAGTTTCTCTTCTTTGTCGATTTGGAGAAGCGTGGGCAGCTCCATGCTCTCTTTCCCAACATGCCTGGAGGGCCAATTGTTTGGTTCGATTACCGCCATGAAAATGGTACTTCCACCTGGATGAAACGTGAGATCTCGCCGAAGGGGAACGGCCATGGAATGGGATTTGGTGACATCAATCGCGACGGGCGCATGGATATTGTTACGCCCACAGGCTGGTATGAAGCCCCCCCGGATAGCTCGAATGGTGAGTGGCTGCCCCACCTCGATTTTCGAATCATTCCTAGCCCAAGGACTAATGCACCAGGAAACATCCTTGTCTTCGATGTTGATGGTGACGGGGATGCGGATGTGGTCACGGGAGCCGGCCACGACTACGGTATCTATTGGTGGGAACAAGTGACGGAGAAGGCCGGACGAAGTCACTGGCATTCCCATGTCATTGACGAAAGTTGGTCGCAATCTCATTCGGCAGCACTTGCAGATATGGATGGCGACGGCGACCTTGATCTGATCACCGGAAAACGCTTCTGGGGGCATGGCGTGTCAGACCCAGGGTCCCTAGATCCGGGAATCATCGTCTGGTATGAGTTGCGGAGAGCGCCAGCTGTTTCCTGGATAAAAAGGGTTATCGACTACAACGTCGACATGGGAGTGGGAATGCAGCTTCCTGTTGTAGATATAGGTAAGGACGGCGACTTAGACCTGATCGCAGTTGGGAAGAAGGGGCTGTTCTTTTATGAAAACCTCACTTCAAAACCAACCAAGTAAATCATCCTAATCGAAGGGAGACGGCACAATGAATCGTAGAAATTTCACTAGGAAATCGGGCTTGGGAATGATTGGAGCAGTCATAAGCACCGAACTTTCTCGGGCAAAGGTATTGGGTGCCAATAACCGAATCAGGTGCGGCTTTATTGGGATTGGAAACATGGGAAGGGGTAACCTCAGAGACTTTCTGAGATGTGAGAACGTGGAGGTCGTGGCGTGCTGCGATGTGTGGCAACCGAACGTGGAGCGCGCTATTGAGACAGTCCCAGGCAAGGCGGCCGGCTATAAGGACTTCCGCCAGGTACTTGAGCGCAAGGATATCGATGTACTGGTCATCTCCACGCCTGATCACTGGCACGGGTACATGACGATTCAAGCATGCCAAGCGGGAAAAGATGTCTATGTGGAAAAGCCTCTGGCACACAGTATTCAAGAGGGAAGAAAAATCGTGGAAGCGGCCCACAAGCATAGCCGAGTTGTGCAAGTCGGCACTCAGCAGCGTTCGGGAAAGCACTACAAGGATGTCGTTGAACTAGTTCAATCTGGGAAACTCGGGAAGATTAGCCGAGTATCTGCATGGAACTATCAAAACGAATCCCCGTTTGGGATGGGAAACTTCCCGGATTCCGATCCTCCATCGGGCTTGGATTACGAGATGTGGCTTGGGCCAGCTCCCAAACGCCCCTTCAATCCCAATCGATTCATTTTTAACTTCCGATACTTCTGGGACTATGCAGGAGGGTATGCGACCGACTGGGGAGTGCACCACATTGACACGATCCAATGGGCCATGAAGGAGTCGGCTCCCAAAAGGGTGTCCGCGATGGGTGGGAAATACCATATCCAGGACAACCGGGAAACACCGGATACTCTGGAGGTCCTCTATGAATACTCCAGCTTCTTGCTTACCTATTCCAACCGCCTTCTGAACGCAAGCCCTCTTCACGACCGTTCCTACGGAATTGCATTCTATGGAACTGATGCCACGCTTGTGCTGGACCGATCCGGCTACGACGTTCTACCGGAAACCCGCGGAACATTTGAGAGTCCGGAAGCATTCTACAAACGCGAGATCGAGGCTGCTAAGCAGAATCGATTTCCAAATCCTTGGGGTAGCGCACGAGATATTTGGGTCGGCAGGGCTGCCACAATTCGAGGCGAGGGCTCTGATCAGCATCTAGCCCATGTGAGAAATTTCCTTGAATGTGTGCAGACCCGCAAAAGGCCGGCTTCTGATGTCGAAACGACACACAGTTCCACGGCGACCACACACCTAGCGAACATCGCCTTCCGAACGGGCCGAACCATCCAATGGAATTCCGAGAAGGAGCAGATAGAGAATGACGCCGACGCAGCGAAGCTTTTGGGCAGGAAGAATCGCGAGCCTTGGATCATTTAGTATTGCCGATTTTGCTCCTACGTTACCAGATTCAAAGAGTGTTTCTGTCGCAATTTGAGCCAACTTATGATGTGTCGTGGAACCCTTTGGCCCCCTAGGGGGCGGCCGGTTGCAGTTTGTCTCTCATGGCTCTACTTTCTAGTAACCGGAATCTCCGTTGCGCCGAAACCAGCTGACAGTGGCCCGCATGCGGTGCTTGAGAACATGAGAGTCGGCGCCCTTGAAGCTGGCTCTTGGAATGGCATTGTTTTTGTTATTGATGATGCGACAGCCTTTCAGGTGAGAGTGGGAGTTGCCACAGAATTTGGCGACTTACTGGATGGTGACGGGCGTGTCGGCTATCGGCTTGGTTCCCATCCACTGAAAGGCAAGACCCGAACATGGCAACCTTTTTGGCGGGAGCAGCCGCTCTTTCACTCGATAGCCGAAGTTGGAGCAAAGGCTACGGATTTGTCATACAGCAATCTGGCATGGAATCCCCTCTACCCCTATGACACAGGCTCGCGGTTGCGGTTTGAGTGGTCTCGAATTGATGCTGCAACGGTTTTGGGAAAGGTGACATATGAGGGCGTTGTCGGTCAGATTGACTACAATTTTGGTTCTCGGGCGGCCGACATCGTATTGGAAGCATTCTCGCCTTGGAAATTCCCCGGTGAATACCGTGTCCACGACGGAGAAATCAGGGGCAAATCCGAGTACCAGGCAGTCCTCGGCGAGATCGAATGGAACAGATGGAAGTTTCAGCATAGTTCCAAGAATGCTGATCTGAACGCCACTACTGAACCGGGCTTTTCAAATGGCTATCACGAATCATCCCGGGACGACAGTCAATGGCCCGTGGTGTTCTGGAATTCTTACTGGCAGGAAAGCCCCGGCATCTCTTCTTCAGGCTATGGGTGGTACCGCCATTCGCTGGTCATACCCGCTTCTTGGAAGGGTCGACAGCTTCAGGTTAGTCTGGGGAAAATTGCAGAAGAAGATCGAGCATTTCTTAATGGGCACTTAATCGGTACAACGACCGATGCTGCCAAGGACCGAATCTATCATATTCGTCCCGGTGAATCAGCCTACCAGAACGTTCGGTGGGGGGAAGAAAACCTTATCGCGTTCCAAGTTCGATCCAGAGCCTCTCTCGGTGGCATGAGCCACGGGAAGCTTCAGCTGGGCTGGAAGAGCTATCCGGGGCAACGGCCTCGGATCCTGGCCTTGGAAGAAGGAAAGAGGATGGCCCATTTTGCTGTTGCGGCAAGTAAGTTGCCTTCCTCAGCTGGCAGCTTTCATAGCTTGGATGACTTGCAGAAGCAATTTCAGCAGACAGGTCAATTGAGCACGCAAGAAGGTCAAAAATCTGCGGGTCTTCATATCAGAGACCTTCACTTGGAGAGTAAGGAACGATCTGCGGATAACGTTATCTACTTTGTCTGCGGGGTTGACCGGGATGAGCAGAATCTTGGGCGACGTATCCGCGACTTGTTGCGGACAGGTTCAGATAAGCTCAGTGAGCGGCTGGAGCTGGCCGCAAATGCCTATGACAAGTCACGGGTCAAGGCGGCTGGTTGCTATGACAAAGCAGCAGAGATGGCAACAAACACTTTGCATTGGGCTGAGCTCTACGGGCCTGCCCAAAAACGTACCTTCGTCGTCGATGCCCGACGTTGGATCGCTCCTGACCATTGGTTTTTGGCCGCGAACAGCGCCGTCATGGGCGCACTTGCCGCATCCCTAGAGAATCAGCGGTTGGCGCAGGAGACCTTCAGGGGCATTTTCGCGGAGGCATTTCCTGACGGTCGTGTCCCTAACATCGCTGGTCCGGTGGGAATTTCCACTGATAGATCTGAAGATATGTATGCTGCCTATTCGGCATGGCGAATCTATCGACAATGGGGCGACAAGGAGTTTCTACGTAGCATGTATGAACCCATCAAACGCTGGCACGAATGGTGGTTTGCCGACCGGGGCGATGGGCAACCTTGGCGCGACGGCAACAAGAATGGGTTGCTTGAGCTTGGAAGCAATGCCTCGCCTTTCAATACTCCTCAGCCACCACGGGAGAGCGAGCAGTATGGGATTCATCATCAGGGGGCTATGTGGGAATCCGGATATGACGACAATCCGAGCTGGGGCCACTATGATCGAGGACCAGCCGTTCATCCGCCGCAATACCGGGGCGAAGCTGGCGTCGACTTCATCTTTCGTACCGGCACACTCAACATTGATACCGTATTAACCAACAGTCTTTGGGCGATCAACGCGGACATGCTGGCGAGAATAGCCGGCGAGTTGGGCTACGCTGAAGAGCAGCAACGGTACGTGCAACAACATCGGCGCATAGCTGAACGTATCAACCAGCGTCTGTGGGATGACTCCCGAGGGATTTATGCAGACCGAATCTGGGACGAAGCGGGCGGGCGCTTTTCCTCGCGGAAGACTCCCATGATGTTTTACATGATGGCGGCGGGTGTGGCGTCACCAGAACAGGCAGCCCGTCTAGTGAAGGAACACCTTCTAAACCCCAAAGAATTCTGGGGTGACTACGTTCTTCCCACAGTTTCGCGGGACGACCCGACCTATCCGGAGCAGTACTATTGGCGGGGCAGTATCTGGCCGCCGATGAACTACTTTACTTACGAAGGCCTCAAGCGATACGGCTTTGACCAAGAGGCAGCCGAACTAGTTCGGAAGACCTATGAGATGGTGAAGCTCAACTGGGATCGCGATGGCGGCCTGTATGAGAACTATCTGTCAATCAATGGACTTGGGAATCCCTGGAAGGGCCAGACTACTCTCCACTACTCATGGTCGGCAACTCTCCCTGCAATGGCTATCATGGAAAGTGTCGATCTAGAACCTTGGGGAGGGCTGCGTTTTGGTTCCATGCGCAAAGACAAAGGGAATGTTGAAAATCTGAATCTGGGAGGGAACGTCTATTCAGTTACGATTGGAACTGAAACGATTTTGAAGAAAGACGGTCACGAAGTGTTTAGAGCCTCAGGCGGCCCGGTCGTTGTGAGAGACTGGAGGATGGATCAAGAAATTCAATTCCGCCTGAAAACGAATGAGGAGGCGGTCCAAATCGTTCTGCCAGCTTCTCCAGTAGGCTTGGGAGCCGCGGTTGAACTTCAGATTGACGGGAAGCGGGTTTCAGCACCTTCTTTGACGAATCAACACGTGAAGCTTATTGCACGGAGAGGAGACCACCTGTACCGGTTGCGGAGGGCGAACGGACGCTAATCTTGTAGTTTCCGGTCTTCCAGGCACGGCGGGTCGGCTACGCTCCTCCCCTCTCAAGACACCATGTCCAGTTTCTCATTCTGGCACACTAAACAATAGCATCTTGTTGAAGGGCCATTGTGCGAATTATTACTAGCCGACTGCTTGTCAATCTTCCCTTCTCAACTATCTTAGTCCTCTGTTTCCCTCAGTCATTGCTCTGTTTACAGACGAACACTCCATACCTCCAGACCGCGCGCGCAGCAAGCGAAATACTCAAAACACACTGCTTGGTTTGCCATGGCTCGAACAAGATGTCGGGACTGGATATGCGACAAAGAGACACACTTCTCAAAGGAGGAAATCGAGGGCCGGCCATTGTTCCTGGAGATGCCGAAAGCAGCCTGCTGTTTCAAGCTGTTTCTCAGAAGGCGTCGCTAAAGATGCCGGTCGGTCAACCACCGTTGTCAACAGGATTAGTAGAAACTCTCAGGAATTGGATCGACCAGGGGGCTCAATGGGGTAGCTCAGACATTCACATGGAGCAAAAAACTCGGTCCTCGTGGTGGTCCTTCTTACCACCTCGGCGTTCGCAGGTTCCCTTCGTCAATGAGCGGGAATGGGTTCGGAACTCTATCGATGCCTTTATTGTTGCAAAGCTGGAGGAAAAGGGCCTGACGCATGCACCTCGGGCAGACAAAAGAACATTGGTCCGCAGGGTCTATTTTGACTTGATCGGTCTTCCTCCTACTCCCGAACAGGTTGAGAAATTCTTGAATGATTCGTCGTCTGATGCTTATGAAAAACTGGTGGACCAGCTACTAGAGTCTCCGCGCCATGGCGAAAGATCTGCGCGACGTTGGTTGGACGTGGTTCGTTATGCCGATTCGGCGGGTTACGAAAACGACGTCTACTATCCCCACGCTTGGCGATATCGAGACTACGTGATCAAGTCCTTCAATGATGACAAACCTTACGACCGCTTTGTTCAGGAGCAAATTGCTGGTGACGAGATCTGGCCTGATACGTTTGAGCTCGTGGATGGGACCTATGCGGTTTCCCCTGAGAAGTTGGAGTATCTAGAAGCGCGCATTGGCACGGGCCTGTATACGTTTGGACCTGAGATCCGTGAATCCAATATGAACGCCAACAAGCTGCTAAATGAAAGACTGACTGATGCTGCCGATACGACCGGTTCGGTTTTCATGGGTCTCACGTTGAGTTGTGCCCGTTGTCACGACCATAAGTTCGATCCGTTTCCACAGCGGGATTACTATCGCCTTCAAGCTGCTTTCGCAGGTAGTCAACAGGTCGATATCCCAGTGGTCACCGGAATATCGACTAGCGACCACAAGCGCCTCTATCCAATGGTCATTGCGTTGGATGAAGCGAGAATTGCCTACCGGCAGTTCCTTGGTAAGGTGAGGAAAAGGATCGTTACACAGGTCAAGGCAAAGTTTCCTCCAGAGGTCATTAGGGCCTATGAGATGCCCAAGGAGAAGCGGACACTTGAACAAGAAAAGCTCGTGGAGTCTTTGGAAAACGTTGTCAGCTCCATTAAGCCAGAAAGCGAGATGACTCCTGAAGAGGAACAGGAAAAGAGGGACAAACTTCAATTAATCACCGAAGCCGTACTTGCGGTGCCCGATAGGGACGGACTTCATGCCGTTCGGTATGAAGGCTTCTATGACGTGCCGACGGCCTCCGTCCTGGCTCGACGCGACCCCGAACTGATCCCAGACATACACGTATTGGAGCGTGGTGACTTGGAACAGAAAAAAGAAATAGTAACTGCGGGCCTCCCTTCAGTGCTCAGCGACAAGTTGACAGATATTGAGGTGCCTTCAGAGCCTCTTGGTCTCCGTGCCCGGAAGAAGCTAGCTTTGTGGCTAACCAGCTTCGATCATCCATTGACCACTCGGGTAATGGTCAATCGGATTTGGCAGTGGTATTTCGGCAAGGGGATAGTGGCAACACCGAATGATTTTGGGCGCATGGGGCAAGCTCCGACTCATCCGGAACTGCTCGACTGGCTGGCAACCGAGTTTGTTTCTCAAGGTTGGAGTCTGAAAGCGATGCATCGCCTGATTCTGCTCTCTAGTACCTATCAGATGTCAAGCCAGTACTCCAACAGTGAGAATCTGCGCAAGGACCCCGAAAATCGATATGCGTGGCGGATGGATCGCAGGCGCCTGGAGGGCGAGGTTCTTTGGGACAGCATGCTTGATGTCGCTGGCACACTGAATCTTAAGATGGGAGGACGTCCAGTCGCCCCACCGCTGGCAAAGGATGAGCTATCATCCGGAGTGGGATTCGGCTGGCCTG
>Ga0187892_10006829_pt1 | contig 16672 bp, 15 predicted proteins | sample MA1701073metaG_FD_139345 | JGI IMG/M metagenome (GOLD analysis project Ga0187892, IMG submission 139345) | Bio-ooze microbial communities from a basaltic lava cave in the Kipuka Kanohina Cave System on the Island of Hawaii, USA - MA170107-3 metaG ... | reverse complement strand
TTCCGGCTTCTTGTATTCAGCCAATAATCTGTCAATCAGTTCTGAGTCAATTGCCATCGTTTCTCCTTGTTGAGATTGTCTTTCACTCGATGGCCGTTTACACACTTCTTTTTATACCCTCGATCAGTCCCACCATGATCAGTCCCATGATCAGTCATGCATGATCAGTCATGATCAGTGATCAGCATGATCAGACATCGCTGGCTGATGTCTGCGACGTAAACTCTGCAACCCCTTACGGAGAATTGGCATCCGTTGAAGATTCCTGCTCAGTCAGGTCAGTCTTCATAGAGCTCGCCGGATGGCTGAAATATCGGCTCTGTTGGGGAGCCGAGTTCAGTGAACGACTTTCACAGACATGCTTACAACGCATGTCTGTGCCACCCGGCGGCCCTCCAACAGCGCTCACGACCCCTTGCAGATCCTTGGAGGCGGCGTGCCCTCCCGCTGCGTATTCAACGGATCTTGCATTTTTGCCAGCTTCCTCCGCGTTGGGACAAGCGAAGCCGATGCTAGCGACTTGTCTTCCAATGAGAACACTCGTAGAAGCCTCACTTTGATGTGGGCTCAGAGGAGGTAGTGAGCGCTAGGCTCCAACTTGAAATTTCTTGAGTCGCTCCACCACCGACTGAGGAGCTTCCACCTCAATCAACACCTGGTCGTCGACAAACGACCTCTCGATGAGCCGGCTGCAGCGATACAGCTTGGACAACAGATTCCCATCTGTTTGTTTGAACCGAAACTTGGCTCGTGTGAGGGGATCGCCGGAGAGAAGCTCATCGATTCTGTGCAGCAGCTTGTCGAGGCCTATGTTCTGAATTGCTGAAATGTTCAAGGAGTTACCCTTGGAGAAAAGGCCTGCTCCGGAGTTAGACAGATCGATCTTGTTGTATACCTCGAGAGTAGGTTTTGACGAGACCTCCAGCTCCTCCAGAATGCGCAAGACGGCCTCGCGTTGCTGCTGGCTGTGCGGACTGGACACGTCGATGACATGTAATAGCAAATCGGCTTGAGCCACCTCTTCAAGCGTGGCTCGAAAGGCCGAGACCAGCGTGGTCGGCAGCTTGTGGATGAAGCCGACCGTGTCTGAGAGGATCACTTCACGATTGGACGGCAGCTTGATGCGGCGCAACAGCGGGTCGAGGGTCGCAAAGAGCTGATTGGAGGCAAAAGCTCCGGCGCTTGTCAGCGCGTTGAACAACGTGGATTTGCCCGCATTGGTGTAGCCCACCAGAGAAACCGTGGGAACGGGAATCGAATGGCGATGGGCCCGGTGCAGGCCGCGATGCGAGCGAACGCGCTCCAGCTCTTCCTTAATCTTGTGGATGCGCTTGTGAATCTTGCGTTGATCGCTTTCCAGCTTCGTCTCGCCGGGACCCCGGGTTCCGATGCCGCCGCCTAACCTTGAGAGTTCCACGCCACGTCCTGCGAGACGGGGCAGCATATAGTTGAGCTGGGCCAGCTCGACCTGAAGCTTTCCTTCGCGAGTGCGCGCACGACTCGCAAAGATGTCGAGGATCAGCTGGGTACGATCAATCACCCTGCGACCAATCTTTCGCTCAACGTTCCGTTGCTGGGCCGGCGAGAGGTTTTCATCGAAAATGACGACTTCGGCATTGAGCTCCTGGGAAACCTCCTCCAACTCGCGCAGCTTTCCCGAACCAATCAAGTAAGCAGAATCGTATTGGTCGCGCTCCTGGACCAATCGCTCGACGACCGCGCCACCTGCAGTGGCAGTCAAGGATGCCAGTTCATCCAGTGATTCTTCGAGGCTGAGGGGGGACTTTGTAGTGGAAGTCTTGGGGGAGTTCTTGAGGGCACAACCGACAAGCACTGCTCTTTCCCGGCGGGAGCTGGCAACATCCATGGTCAACCGGCAGTCTCTACCGAGGCACTGACAGGAGTATTGGCAGCAGCGCTAAACGAGCGTCCAGCAGCCACGGTGGAGATTGCGTGCTTGAAGATCAACTGATCCTGGTTGTTGGATTCGAGAATCACCGAGTACTTGTCGAAGCTCTTGATGCGACCTGTCAATTTCACTCCGCTCATCAAATAAATCGTAGTCACCGTTTTGTCCCGACGGGCGTTGTTGAGAAAAACATCCTGAATGTTCTGCACCGGTTTTTCCATGGCATTGTCTCCAAAGGTTCAACGGTCGACGCTCGAAGCGGACGATTGCTATTGTAATCGTGTCCACGCACGATTCGCAAAGTGAAAGTTTGCCGGCGGAGCGAAGAAGTGGCTCGCTATGGGTGATGCGTGCGCGAGAGGGCGGGATGCACTAGGCTTCGGTCTGCTCTTGCCAGTCGATCGAAGCAGCATTCCTGCGTGCACTGTAAGCGAGAAAGGCTGAGGTAGAGAGGCTGAAGAAGGCGAAGATCAGCACGTAAAGGGGGCGCTCTGACCAAGCGATGCGTGGGAGGCCGGCGAGTTGCACTGTCAACACGACCAGAAATAGCCACAGAAAGGACCAGCCAATGGAGAGTCCGTTCACGGTGTGCCGGCCGGTGGAGTAGCCTGCGACAACGGCAAGAAAGCACACGAACACGGCAATCGTTACGGTCTCCTGCCGCACTTGAGAAGCGACAGGCAGCACCGGTCGCCACTTTTCCAGCAACGGAATCAGAACAGTCGCAAAGCTGATCACTGCTTTGCAGAGTTCATAATAAGGACGGAGGGCTTTAGGCAGCATGCTCAGTTATCCATGACATTGCTTACAGACTGTTTCACGAGTCATCTTCAGATGGAACTCCTCGGTGGATCCGTGGGGATTGTGGCAGAGGACACAATCGGCCAGGACTTCATCGTTGTGGGCATGAGTTCCCGCAAACGACTTCTGCTCGTGGCACGTGAAGCAGGTCTCGGCAATAGTGGTCTTCTTGAAATCCCCTGCTTTTTCTCCCGCGTGACAGTTCTGACATTCTGCCTGAGGAGGATGCGTCCTGTAAACCTTCCAGCCGGGCGGAATCGTTGGGCGTCCCGGCGTGGTGACCATGAATTGAACCTTCTGTAAGGCGTCGCCGTTCTTCCAGATCAACTCATGCCTCCCGGGCGGGACTCGCACTGAAAGAGGCTGCCTTGTGGTACGTATCTTCGGCCCTTTGATGGATTTGCCATCCAACAAGACCTCACCCGCGCGAGCGATGACCTGAATCGCTTCAGTCTGAAGAACGGATTGGTCGGTCGGTCGCAGAATACCAGGCTTTTCGGGCTCCTCAGCTCTAAGAACGCTAAGGGCTGAAGCGAGAAAGACCATAAGAAACACGAGACGCCAGCTTGCTTGGGTTCGATTGATCATGGTTCTTCACTACATCTTGCTGTCGTTTGAATGAGAAGAACCGTGCCAGTGACAGGTTGCTGCAGACTCGATCCTCACAGTCAAGGATCCGGAGGATTCTGTCCGCCCAGAGGGTTTCCGTCATTCCCACCAAAGTCCGGAATCCAACCTCCCCGGATTGACCCTGGCTTCCCGCTTTCGCGGGAATGGAAGGACGAGGATAAAGCCATATGGTCAAGAACCCTTGCCCACTATTAGCTTCAGAAAGCGCCGCTTGCCTACTTTCAAAATAAAAGTGCCAGGCTGATCGAGGTCAAGATCCGTTTTGACATTCGAAATCTTTTGGTCATTCAAACTGACAGCTTCCTGCTCGATGAGTCGGTTCGCCTCGGCGACCGAACTGGAAAGGCCGAGTTGAGCGATGAGCTTTGAAAGACGCATTTTCTCGGGACGCGCCTCCAGATGCTTTTCCTCGATGCTGTCGGGTACAAGCCCCAACTGAAAAATCCGGCTGAACTCTCGTTCAGCGTCATTCGCGGCTGGAGCGGAATGAAAGTCCCGAATAATCAACTTGGCCAGCTCCGTCTTTGCTTCCTTCGGATGCTTCTTGCCGCTGGAAATATCCTCACGCAGCGCATCAATCTTTGAAACGGGCCAATCGGTACAGAGTTCATAATACCGGCACATCAGTGCATCGGGAATCGACATGACCTTCCCGAACATTTCATTGGCAGTTTCTTTAATGCCGATATAGTTGTTCAGCGACTTGGACATCTTCTGAACACCATCCAAGCCTTCAAGAATCGGCATCGTCAAAACAATCTGGGACTCTTGTGCGTACTCCTTCTGCAACTCGCGCCCAACTAGCAGGTTGAACTTTTGATCCGTGCCACCCAGCTCTACGTCTGCTTCAAGAGCGACGGAATCGTACCCTTGCACGAGGGGATAAAGCATCTCGTGAATTGAGATGGGCTGGTTGTTCTTGAGGCGATTCGTGAAATCGTCGCGCTCCAGCATTCGCGCTACTGTGTAGCGTGAGGCCAGCCGCACAAAGTCTTCGGTGCTCATGACAGACATCCAGCGACTGTTAAAATCGAGAACAGTTTTCTCGGAATCGAGGATCTTGAACACCTGCTGCTTGTAGGTCTCGGCATTCGCTAACACTTCCTCTTTGCTGAGTTGCTTGCGGGTAACGTTGCGTCCGCTCGGGTCACCGATCAAGCCTGTGAAATCCCCAATCATGAAAATCACGGTGTGGCCCAGATCCTGAAAGTGCTTCAATTTACGGAGGAGCACCGTGTGGCCAAGATGCAAGTCGGGCGCAGTAGGGTCAAAGCCCGCCTTGACCCGCAGCGGTCTGCCCGTTCTGGCAGCTTTTGCGAGTTTCGCCTTGAGTTCTTCCTCGCGAATGATCTCGACGGTGCCCTTCTTCAGGTACTGAAACTGCTCGTCAATGGTCAAAGTGGAGAGCATCAGGATGGTCTATCGCGAGGCCTGAAGGGCACGCCGACCTTCGATTCGAATCTGCCCGTCAAGCACGTGCTGGATTGCCTTGGAATAGATCTGGTGTTCCTGTTCAAGAATCCGGGCGGAAAGGGATTCCTCAGTGTCTCCATCCAGGACGGGCACCACAGCCTGCAAGATAATCGGTCCGGAGTCGAGGCCTTCGTCCACGTAGTGCACCGTGCACCCCGAGACTTTCACACCATACTCCAGTGCCTGGCGTTGGGCATCGAGTCCCGGGAATGCGGGCAAGAGTGACGGATGAATGTTGAGGATGCGATTGCGAAACGCCTGGATGAACGACGGACTCAACAAGCGCATGAAGCCAGCCAGGCAAACCAGATCCACCCGCTGCTCCTCGAGAACGTGGATCACCTGTCGATCAAACGCTTCCCGGCTCAAGCCTTTTGATTGTGCCGAAAAAACCTTGAGCCCGCGATCGCGTGCCCGTTGCAGGCCCGGCGCCGATTCCACGTTACTGACAACAACGGCGACCTCGGCCCTCATGTTGCCCTCGTCGATCTGCCGGGCAATGGCTTCAAAGTTCGAACCTCGACCAGAAAGCAGGATACCAATCCGTTTCATGGTTCGTAAATCACCCGCCGTTTGCCGGATCGAATTTCACCAATGACGTAGACCGGCTGCTTTCGACTCTTGAAGTAGGCCTGAATCTTTGCAACTCGCCGGGGAGAAACGATGACCGTCATACCAATACCCATGTTGAAGGTACGCAGCATTTCCGATTCGTCAATTCGGCCCATTTTCTGGAGAATGCCGAAGATCGGCTGGCCGGGCCAACTCCCCACATGAATGATGGCAGCGCAGCCGACAGGCAGGGTACGAGGAATGTTCTCGGTGAGGCCGCCTCCGGTGATGTGAGCCATTCCCTTGATCCACTTTCGATCAATGAGCGGCTTGAGCACAGGAAGGTAGTTGAGGTGCGGAGCCAGCAGAGTCTCGCCAATGGGCTTCTTGAGGCCGGGCAGGCGGGTTTCCGTGTTGTATCCCGACCTTTCCAACAACAGCTTCCGGGCCAGGGAATAGCCGTTCGTATGCAAACCAGCTGAGGGCAGTCCTAACACCACGTCACCCGCGCGAATGCTGCTTCCATCGACAATCCTGTCCTTGTTTACAACACCGACGATAAAACCGGCGAGATCGTATTCCCCGATTTTGTAGAAGCCGGGCATTTCGGCCGTCTCGCCACCCAGAAGGGCGCAGCCAGACTCACGACAGCCCGCGGCAACGCCTTCGACAACTTTGGCGATGATGTCAGGCACCATTCTGCCAGTAGCGATGTAGTCCATGAAAAACAGCGGAGTGGCGCCCTGCACCAGGATGTCGTTGACGCAGTGAGAAACCAGATCGCGACCCACGGTATGGTGAATGCCAGTGACAAAGGCGACTTTGAGCTTGGTTCCCACTCCGTCCACGCTGGAAACCAGCACCGGACTGGATGGCTTGCCGCGGCTCAGAGAGAACAATCCTCCAAATCCGCCGATTTCTGTGAGCACACCTGGAGTGAAGGTGCGCCGCGCGAGTGCTTTGATTCTCTTCTTGGCGAGATTTGCCTGGTCGATGTCTACACCGGCGTCGCGATAGCTCGAAACGAGTTGGGGCATGGCGGGCTGTCAGTTCTTCGAAAGTAATCTCCACAACAATGAGGCGCGGTGTCCTCGCCACGCCGGTCTGCGTATGATTTTGGGACTCGACGGCTGGCTAGTGAGAACAGCCTTTCTCCACAGCGGACCTTACCGGGGCACTGGATCGCCAATCTGCACCAGGGCACTGGCGGGAAATTCGACGGGATAGTTTCCGGTGTAGCAGGCGGTGCAGAAGTGAGGCTGCTTCTCCGAATCGCCGCAGGCGCGCAGCATCCCCTCGTGACTAAGGTAGCCCAGCGAGTCCGCTTCGATGTACTTGCAGGTTTCCTCAACGGAGTGGCTGGCGGCGATCAGCTCCCGTTTGTTGGGAGTGTCCACACCGTAATAGCAGGGCGAGATCGTGGGAGGACAACTGATACGCATATGGACTTCCGTAGCACCCGCTGCCCGCACCATCTTGACGATTTTCCGGCTGGTTGTTCCACGAACGATCGAATCGTCGACGAGCACCACCCGCTTACCGCGCAACAGATCTTCGACGGGATTCAGCTTGATTCTGACGCCAAAGTGCCGGATGGCCTGCTTGGGCTCGATGAAAGTACGGCCTACATAGTGGTTGCGAATCAGACCGAACTCGAACTGGAGGCCACTTTCCCGCGAAAAACCGAGCGCGGCAGCGACGCCTGAATCGGGGATGGGGACGACGATGTCCGCCCCAACAGGCTGTTCCTGCGCCAGGAACTTTCCCAGCAGGTAACGACTCTGATAGACGGAACGGCCAAAGATCTGGCTGTCGGGCCGCGAGAAATAGACATGTTCAAAAATGCAGAACGAAGGGGGTGCGGCCGGAAGCATCTTGCGCGATTCAACACCACTTTCCGAGAAGATCAGCATCTCCCCCGGTTCCACTTCGCGTTCAAACTCCGCATCGATGAGATCAAACGCGCAAGTTTCCGAGCCCACTACGGGCGAACCATCCAACCATCCAAAACAAAGCGGCCGGAACCCGCGCGGATCGCGCACCACAATCATCTTCTCTTCAGTCAGGATAATCAGAGAGTAGGCGCCCGTTACCTGCAGCAAGGCTTCCTGGACGGCTTCCTCAATCGTGGCCTTGTGTGACCGGGCGATGAGGTGCAGAATGACTTCGCTATCGCTCGTTGACCAGAAAATTGAACCTTCTGCCTCAAGCATGCCGCGAATTTCGTCGGCATTCACGAGGTTTCCGTTGTGACAGAGCGCCAGGTCGCCCTTGCTGCACTTCACCTGAATCGGTTGAGCGTTCTTGACAGAGCTGTCGCCCGCTGTCGAATAGCGGGTGTGGCCGATCGCCACGTCGCCTTTCAATTCTTCAAGATTGGCTTCGGTGAAAATGTCAGCCACGTGCCCCATACCCTTGCAAATGTGGAGTTCATGGCGGTCTGAGGAAACAATGCCCGCGCTCTCCTGCCCGCGATGCTGCAGGGCATAGAGCCCGAGGTAAGTGATTCTCGCGGCATCCGCGTGTTTGTAAACCCCGAAGATGCCGCATTCCTCATGAAATTTGTCGTCCATAGTTGTTCCAGGATACTCCGTGTCGCGCGCCCGCATTGCTAGCGCTGAAAGTATTGTCCCAGCGAATGCTTCCAAATGCTTTCTAATTCGGCCACGGCTTCGTCTATTAGGACGGAACCTCCATCCTGGATCGTGAGCCGCTCGCCACCCGTAGACCCCAAACGCAGCAATTCGACTTCCTGTTCGGTCGCAATCTTCTCAAGCGCAGCCCAGTGAGCTTCATCCAGCGTCACCAGAATCCGCGATTGATACTCTCCAAACAATACTCCGGCGGGGAACTCTGCAGCGGTCAAGTTGATACGCGCTCCCTGCCTCATTGAATGGAAACTTGAGAAGCTCATTTCCGCCAGGGCCACAGCAAGCCCGCCATCGGAGCAATCGTGCGCTGCTCGAATCAGCCCGCTCTGAATCCCTTCCAAGCAAGCGCGTTGTACACGTCGCTCTTGCCGCAGGTCGAGTGGTGGGCAGTGCAGGCGGTTTGCCCACAGGGTGTAGGCATCCCCAGGACCGTTCACCTCTGGCTCGATGTCGCTGAAAGCCTGTTCGAGTGTGACCTGATATTCATTGCTCGACGCCGTCAACGGCCCGAGCAGAGCAACGACCTGGCCATCGCCAGTGAACCAGCTTCCGGTAGTGTGCCTGATGGGTTCGATCAAACCCACAATGCCGATAACCGGCGTGGGACAGATCCCTTCACCCAGAGTCTCGTTGTAGAGGCTCACGTTGCCGCCGGTCACCGGCGTTTCGAACATTCGGCACGCTTCGGCCATGCCGTCGATGACTTCACTGAACTGCCACATGATCTCGGGCTTTTGCGGATTGCCGAAGTTGAGGCAGTTTGTTGCAGCCAGGGGCAGCGCGCCAACGCAAACCAGGTTCCGGCAACATTCCGCCACGGCGATCTGCGCGCCTCGTCTGGGATCCTGCCGACAGTAACGGCCGTTGCCATCCAGGCTCATCGCCAAAGCCTTCTCGGTTCCCTTGATGCGAATCACAGCCGCGTCTCCACCAGGCAGTTGCACCGTGTTGGTCCGCACCATGTGGTCGTACTGCTGATAGACCCATTCCTTCGAGGCCAGATTCGGAGAGGATAGGAACTTTCGAAGAACCGCGCCGCAAGCCAGTTTGGGAGGAGAAGACTTGGCGGGCCTTGGAGTGGCAGAGACAACCACAGGTTGTCGTAGCGGTCGCTGGTACACCGGCGCCTCGTCCGTCAACGCGGCATTCGGAATCTGGGCAACGACCACGCCGTGATCTTTGACCCTGAGCAGGCCATCGGCCGTGACCCGGCCAACAGTAACGGCGTCAATTTCCCACTTGCGGAAAACCTGGAACACTTCCTCCTCTCGTCCTTTTTCCGCGACCAACAGCATCCGCTCCTGGGATTCACTCAGCATGATCTCATAAGGCGTCATGCCGGACTCACGCTGCGGCACATACTTCAGGTCAATCTCAATACCAGTTCCGGCCCGGCCTCCCATTTCGCAAGTGGAACAGGTGAGACCGGCGGCCCCCATATCTTGAATGCCCACGATCGCACCGGTTTTCATGGCTTCAAGACAGGCTTCCAGCAACAGTTTTTCGAGAAACGGATCGCCGACTTGCACATTCGGCCGCTTACTCTCAGATTCCTCGTCAAACTCAGCCGAGGCCATCGTGGCGCCATGAATGCCGTCACGTCCCGTTTTGGAGCCAACGTAAATCACCGGGTTGCCGACCCCCGTGGCTTTCCCATAGAAGATCTGATCCTTTTTGAAGATCCCCAACGCAAAAGCGTTTACCAGGGGGTTACCAGAGTAGGACTCTTCGAAAACCACTTCGCCGCCAATAGTGGGCACTCCGAAACAATTGCCGTAGCCGGCGATCCCGGCGACTACGCCGTCCATGATGCTGCGGTTCTTCACCTGCTCCAGCGGGCCAAATCGCAGGGAGTTCATAGCCGCGATAGGACGCGCACCCATCGTGAAGATGTCGCGTAAGATACCGCCGACACCGGTCGCTGCCCCTTGATAGGGTTCGATAAAGCTGGGATGGTTGTGCGATTCGATCTTGAAAGCGATTGCGTAATCGCCGCCGATATCGATGATGCCGGCATTCTCACCAGGTCCCTGCAAAACCCGTGCCCCGGTCGTTGGCAGGCGTTTCAAGTGAACTTTCGAACTCTTGTAGCTGCAATGCTCACTCCACATCACGCTGAAAATGCCCAGTTCAGTCAGATTGGGTTGCCGTCCCAGGACCTGAACGATGCGCTGGTACTCTTCATCCGTGACGTTATGGCGAGCGAGAATTTCAGGCGTTATTTCGAGTTCGGTGATCATGATCTACGGGTCATTCGACAAATCAATATTGGTAACTAACGGTGCGCCGCCAGGGGCTCGAGCGAATGGACCATCGACTGAAAGACTACCAACCCGTCGTCACACCCCAGCACAGCTTCACTCGCTCGCTCCGGATGCGGCATCATGCCGAGAACGTTCCTCTCCGCGTTGCAGATGCCTGCGATGTTTGCAAGCGATCCATTTGGGTTGGCCTCATCGGTAATCTGGCCGTTAGGTGTGCAATAACGGAAGACCACCTGGCGATTCTCTTCCAACTGCCGCAGCGTCACATCATCCACAAAATAGTTTCCTTCCATATGACCTATTGGAATTTGAAGCACGCTGGCTGCCCGCGCTGAACCTGTAAAAGGTGTCTCGGCACTCTCTACGCGTACATGGACATGGCGGCAGACATACTTCAAGCCTTTGTTCCTGAGCATCGCACCCGGCAGCAGGCCGGATTCAAGCAAGATCTGAAAGCCGTTACAGATTCCGATGACCAATCCGCCGTTTGCAGCGAATTTTCTGACGGCTTCCATGACAGGCGAGAATTGAGCAATAGCGCCTGTCCGCAAGTAGTCTCCGTAGGAGAAGCCGCCGGGGACAACAATGGCGTCGCAACCTTTCAGATCTTTGGATTGATGCCAGATGAACTCCACCGGCAGGTGGAGCACCTTGCTTACCATGTGATAAGCATCATGCTCGCAGTTGCTGCCAGGGAAAATCAGCACTCCAAATTTCATGACGACTTCCTCCGAATCAGAGGTACTCACGCGGGCAGCTCAACGGCCGACGACAGTTCCCTACGCTCGAGCCTCGCCCGCTTCGAGCTCGTAACGAAATTCTTCGATGACTGGATTGGTCAACACACTCTTCGCCATCTTCTCGATTTCCACACGAGCTTGCTCAGAGGAAATCTTGGGATCAAGCGTTATCTCGAAGAATTTCCCTTGCCGCACATCCTCCACACTGCCATACCCCAGATTCTGCAAGCTGTGGTGGATAGTCTTGCCTTGAGGGTCCAGCACACTCCTCTTCAAACTAACAAACACTCTTGCTTTCATCAAAGGGCACAGATCCTTTCCGTCTCAAGATTCGTAAACCCGCCGGTAAATATACTCCACATGGCGAAGCTGGTGCGTCAAATCAAAGGTTCGCTCGACTTCGGTTTGGGAGAGGTGTTTGGCAATGTCCTCATCGGCGAGCACAAACGACTTGAAATCTCCTTCATTGGCCCAAACCCGCATGGCGTTTCGCTGAACCCACCGGTAGGCCTCTTCACGCGCCACGCCCTTCTTGGTCAAATCGAGCAGTAGTTGCCCAGAGAATACCAAGCCCTTCATCAGATTTAGATTCTCCAGCATGCGCTGCGGGTAGACAAACATCCTCTCGATCAACTGGTTGGTCTTGGCCAAGAGATAGTCTACCAAGATCGTTGAATCGGGCAAGATGACTCGTTCGACCGAGGAATGTGAGATATCGCGCTCGTGCCACAACGCAATGTTTTCCAGCGCTGCCTGCAAATTGGAACGCACGAGGCGCGCGAGACCGCAAATCTGTTCGCTCGTCACTGGGTTACGTTTGTGCGGCATCGCGGAGGACCCCTTTTGCCCGGGTGCAAAAAACTCCTCCACTTCGCGCACCTCTGTCCGCTGCAGACCGCGTACTTCCAGCGCTATCTTTTCCAGGCTTGCTGCTGTGATTGCCAGCGCCGCCATGAGCTCCGCATGCCGGTCACGCTGCACAATCTGCGTAGAAACCGGGTCGAATTGCAGTCCTAATTTCCGGCAAACGGCCTCCTCAACCTGAGGATCGAGATGAGCAAACGTTCCGACGGCGCCGGAAATCTTGCCCACTGAGACACCTTCAACAGCCTGCTTCAGCCTGCGGAGATTCCTGCGCGCTTCCTCATACCAGATCGTGATCTTTAGCCCCAGCGTGGTGGGTTCCGCATGAATCCCGTGCGTCCGGCCAATCATCACCGTCATCTGATGTTCATACGCGCGCTTCTTCAGTGTCGCGAGCAGGTTGTTCAATCCTTCGATCAGAAGGTTGGCAGCAGCTTTGAGCTGAAGCGCAAGGGCTGTGTCAACGACATCCGACGAAGTGAGCCCGTAGTGAACATAGCGTGACTCGGGCCCGACAAATTCCGCCACGGAAGTTGTAAACGCAATGACATCGTGCTTGACCTCTTTTTCAATTTCCTGAATCCGGGCAACGTCGAAGTTCGCTTTGGTTTTGATTGTGGATACGGCGTCGCGAGGAATAACACCTGCTTCGGCGAGAACCTCACAGGCTGCGATCTCCACAGCCAGCCACTGGCGATAGCGGTTTTCTTCAGTCCAGATGGCGCCCATCTGAGGACGCGTGTAACGGGAGATCAAGCAGTCAACCTTTCAAAGCATCGAAGATAGAAGATGGAGGATTGAAAATATTCGTGCTCGACCCACCTCAGTCTTCCATTCTCAATCCTCTACCTTCAGATGTTTCTACACCTCGATCACAGGGCTGGGAGTGGTTTTGCTTCCAAGATACAGATGCTCCAAATCAAATCCGCGGGGTTGCAGAGCTCGAGCCGCCTCCATACGCGCGATATCCGGATGATTATTGCTCTCACTGAGGTGGGCAAGCACGATATAGCGTGCCTGGCCGTCGAAGCACTCGCTAAAGAAACGGCTGGCCCCTTCGTTGGAGAGATGCCCTTCGCGGCCCATGATGCGCTGCTTTAGGAACCACGGATAAGGTCCGACTTTGAGCATTTCCAGGTCGTGATTCGACTCCAGCACCATCACATCGCATCCCGTCAACTTATGAATCACCAGTTCTGTCATGTACCCCAGATCAGTTACATGCGCAATCTTGATTCCCTCCGCCTCAAGGGTGAAGCCCAGAGGATCCGCCGCATCGTGGGGAATGGAAAAAGGAGAAATCCTCAGATCTTTTAGCTGGAAGCTTTCACCGGCCGAAATGAACTCCAGAGAATCGCATTCGATGTTCGGACTGATGGCCGCAAAAGTCTTGTTTCCGATGTAAACCGGAAGAGTCCGCTTGCCCAGCAGGCCCGGAATTCCGCAAGTGTGGTCGGTATGTTCGTGAGAAATGATCAGCGCGTCGATGCCATCCAGTGACTCACCGATGGCATTCAAGCGCTTTTGAGTTTGGGTTGGATTCAAGCCCGCATCCAACAAGATCTTGGCTTGGGAGGTCGCGACAAACGTGCAGTTTCCCGAACTGCTGCTGCCCAGAAGTGAAATCCTCACAGACACCGTTGACCGACCTGTCTGATTTTCTGGATGGCTTTTCTCAACGCGGGTTTGCTTCTCATGCCGGGTGGTGATTGTTTAGAGCAGTCGTTCCTTTGTGTCAATCGGTTATTTCCCGGACAGTCTCTGTTCAGCTTCCGATCGAACCGCAAGACGCTCGTGAAGAGGGTTCACGGAGAGCGATATCTAATTGCAATCCAGACGCTCACGCGAAATCTTCAACCCCTCCAAATTTCCAAGCACCGTCAGCGCAATCTGGCGCGTATCAAAAGAGGCGTTCGCCATCTGCTGGATGGATTCGGTGGTGACCGTTTCGATGCTGCTGATGAGCTCATCCATAGAGATGTATTTCCCAAAATACATCTCCTGCCGAGCCAGATTGGACATGCGGCTCGAAGTCGATTCCAAGCCCAGCATGAGACTGCCTTTCAGGTAGTCTTTGGCCCGACGGAGTTCCTCCGCATCCACAGAGTTCTTTTTGAGAGTGCGCAGTTCCTGAACGATCATGTCAACCACGCGTTCTGCTGTCTCAAGGGATGTGCCGGCATAAATCGACAGGCAACCCGTGTCGCGATACGAGTTCAAGCCGGAGAAAATGGTGTAAACCAACCCCTCCTTCTCACGAATGTTTTGAAACAGCCGTGAACTCATTCCGCCGCCAAGAATAGTATTCAAGATATAGCAGACATAACGATCCTCATGCGAAAGAGGATTCGAAGGCACACCCAAGCAGATATGCACCTGCTCCAATTCCTTCTTGTTGCGCATGCTGATGCGACTGTGGGTGTGAGCTGGAACGTCCACGTGACCGTTGCGTGAGGTTTTAACGTCGCCAAACTTGCTTCTAATCAGTTCAGAGACCCGTTCGTGTTCCAAGTGTCCCGCTGCGGAAATGATGAGGTCGTCGGGTGTGTAGAACTGCTTGAAGAAGTCGAGAACCTTGTCGCGATCCAGCTTCCCGACCGTCTGCTTGGTGCCGAGAATCGGGCGCCCCAAAGGCTGGTCTTTCCAGAAGTTCTGCATGAAGATCTCGTGGACGAGATCATCGGGCGTGTCCTCCACCATCTTGATTTCTTCCAGAATGACACTGCGCTCCTTCTCCATGTCATCCGAATCGAATTTCGGGTTGAGGACCAGGTCAGAAAGAATATCGAAGGCAATAGGCAGGTGCTCATCGAGCACCTTGGTGCTGTAGCAAATAGTCTCCTTGGCCGTGAAGGCGTCCAAATGGCCTCCAATGGAGTCAACCTGACGCGCGATTTCTTCGGCAGTCCGGTGTGAAGTTCCCTTGAAGAGCAAGTGCTCGATGAAGTGGGCGACGCCGTTGAGTTCCGAAGTCTCGCTCCGGGAGCCAATTTTCAGCCATATCCCCATGGAAATCGACCGGACATGTGGCATCTGCTCCGTGAGGATAGTTAACCCGTTGTCCAGAACTTCTTTCTTGATGGTATTCATGAACCGGATTTCCTGCTTCGGGTTTTGGTTGGAATTTTGAGTCGTGTGAGGAGGAAAGTAGCCAATGAGCCGTAGTGAGTTAGCTCAAAGCATCGTTGAATCGACCCACGGCAAAGTAACACATTGGCAGGGTGATTTCAACCGAAAACTCGGAACAAAGGGGCGTTCGAACAGCAGGTAAAGACTTTAATTACATTAGGTTATATCAGGGAAGAAGACACCGATCATGGCTCAGGATGTTTTCTGGAAGCCGGGATGTTGTTCATGCTTCAACCCGGTCACTTGGATTGACTGCGACCCAACAGGCTGCTCCGGCCAGGTAGAGCAGCCCTGTGAGAACCAACGGCGCGTTCCAAGTCTTAAAGTGATCAAAGACCAAAGTAACAATGATTGGGCTTAGTGTTCCCCCGATTTGACCGGCTGTGTTCATGCACCCAGTCACGACACCGGCGTGTTTGCCTGCGATATCCACACAAACGCCCCAGCTGGCACCCAGGAGGAAGGCGGAACTGGCTCCCCCGACGCCAATCAACAGCGCTGAAAGCAGGGGGTTTTGACTGACGGCACTGCCCAGAATGGCGACTCCTGCGACGGCCAGTGATCCGCCTCCCACACCGCACCTACCCCAGCGGAGCCCGTAGCGACGACTTACGGCGTCCGTCGTTAGCCCTCCCAGCAGATCGGCCGCGACGCTGAGAATGAGCGGAAGGCCGGTCAGTATGCTGAGGGTGGTTGAGGAGAATCCCTGACTTCTCAGATAGGTTGGGAACCAGGTGATGTAAAAGTAAAAGGCGTAGGATTGCGTGAAATACATTCCGCAAAGCGCAAGAATGCTACGGCTGCGTAGAATGATCTTCCAGGGGACGCGACCATGCTCTCCGCTGTCGGCCAATCGGCCACTTTGGATGTGTTCAAGTTCAGCTTGGCTGACGCCAGGATGCTGGGACGGGTCGTCACGAAACCAACGATACCAAGCTCCTGCCCACACGAAGCCGACAGCCCCGAAAATGAGAAACACCATGCGCCAGTTGAAACGTGCCAACAGAGCTGTCACCAGCAGCGGAGTCAGGCCTCCGGCCAGGTGGGCACCCATGAAGAAGATTCCCTGGGCAGTGCCGCGCTCGCTTGAGGGGAACCAGCGCGAAAAGGTCTTGGCTGCGTTTGGCCATGCCCCGGCTTCTCCAACTCCGAACAAAAAGCGCACTACGAGCAGAGAGCTATAGTTAAACGCAGCGGCCGTGGCCATGGTGAAGAACGACCACCAGCTGACAATGCGAGTTAGCACCCGCCGGGTTCCTACCCGATCTCCCCACCAACCCGTCGGGATCTCGAACACACCATAGGCAATTGTGAAGGCACTGAAAACAAAGCTCATCTGCAGCGGCGAGAGCGACAGCTCGCGCATGATATCCGGAGCGGTGATAGATATGCAGACGCGGTCAAGATAGGTGATTGCAGCCAGGCAGACACCGAATCCAAGGACCTTGTAGCGCACGCGGGAGATAGCGACGTCGGGAACGGTCTGCGGGGCAGGAGAATGCATAGACGCTCCAGTGAAACAAGTCAGGTGTTGGTCCTAGATGATAGTTCTGTTAATACTTAGTCAATAGAAATTTCATCCATTTTGTATTTCCAGCGAAAGACCACCGGGGCGAGGTTCACTTCACGGATGTACAGGCGAAGGCGGTCCGCCAGTTC
>Ga0187892_10006828_pt1 | contig 16675 bp, 14 predicted proteins | sample MA1701073metaG_FD_139345 | JGI IMG/M metagenome (GOLD analysis project Ga0187892, IMG submission 139345) | Bio-ooze microbial communities from a basaltic lava cave in the Kipuka Kanohina Cave System on the Island of Hawaii, USA - MA170107-3 metaG ... | reverse complement strand
CTGGCCGATCTACCGTCTGGATGCGGATGCCGCGGCGGTGGCGCGGCTCGAGGCGCGGGTCGGGCTCGACCCGCGGGAGCGGGAGCTGCCGTGCGATCCCGGCGCCGCTGAGAAGCTGACCGCCGAGGTCTTCGGCCACGGCCGCGCCGACGACCTGGCCCACTGGCGGGGCGACGGTGGTGTGGCAGTGGCGATCGAGCGCGGCGGCGAGCTCGCCGCCTTCGCCTACCGGCGGGGGGAGCGGATCGGGCCGGCGGCGGGGCGCGACGAGACGGCGCTCCTCCAGGCGGTGGCGGCCGCGGCGGCGGCAGGCGCGGGCGGCGGGGGAAGCGTTACGTTGCGTGTCCCCGGCGCCTGCGCTTCCCTACTCGAGGCGCTGGTCGGCTGCGGCTTCCGCATCGGCGACCCGACACTGTTCATGGCCTCGCGGCCGTTCGGCCGGCCCGAGGTCTACCTCCCCTCGGGGCCCATCCTCTATTAGAGAGGCGCCCAAGGGGGGCGAGTCTCAGGAGCTGGCGTCACGGTCCCCGATCCCGTGGCTGGCGGCGCTTAGAGCTGGATTCGTGTCCTTAGACTGAGGGCGGATCGGCTGACTCGCGTGGGACGCGGCCGGCCAATTTCCTGACGGCGCGAACGGCGGCGGATGACTCGAAGCGTCGGCGCATGTCCTCGCTGGGCAGGGCCGGTGCAATCTGGTCGGTGATCGCCGCGCTCTCGGCCGCGAGCGCATCGTCGCCGTCGATGACCAGCAGCTCGGCGCTGGCGCGCAAGAACATCGCAGGATCCTCGGTCGGCCGGACGAGCTGCACGGCTCGGCGGAGATCGGCGATGGCCTCCCGGGTGCGGCCGAGGGCGTGGAGGGCCTTGGCGCGGGTGCTGAGGCCAGCCGCCTCGTACTTGATCTTCTTCCCACGATTCAGCTCGATGGCCTCGGTGGCGCACCGAACCGTCCCGTCGAAATCGTTGCGGGCGAAGGCCAGCTCGGCGCGCACCTCGGCGAGGCGAAGTCGCCAGATCCAGCCGTGCCACCCGGCCGCCTTCTCCACGACGCCGACCACCTCGGCGAGGAGCCGCTCGGCCCGACCGACCTCGTGGCAACGGGCGAAGTTCAGCAACAGGTCGATGCCGGCACTGACCTGGGTCGGGGGGAAGTCGAAAGAGCGCGCGAGCTCACGCGCCTCCTGGGCAATCGTTTCGTTCCCACGGAAATCGAAGACGTCGAGATGGTACCCCGCCGAGACGGCCTGCGCGCGCGCGAGCAACGGGCCCACGCCGAACTCTCGACCGAATCGTCGTGCCTCCGCGAAAACCTGCTCCGCCTCGCCGTAGCGGCCGCGGCCGGCGAGCGCGTGACCGAGGTGGGGAGGGCGAACATGATATTGGCGGTGTCGCTGGTCTGGCGCGCGACGTCGACCGCTTCGCGGCCGCGCTCCACCGCCTCGGCCAGATCGCCGACGAAGCCGAGAAGGTGACAGTAGAGTACGTCTACCGGCTGAAGATCCCTGCCGACTACAAGGTGATGCCCCACCGGCATCCGGTCGACGAGCACCTGACGGTGCTCTCGGGGACCTTCTACCTTGCCGTCGGGGAAACGTTCGATCCAGAGAAAGGCATGCAGGGGTTCCCGGTGGGGAGTTTACTCGTCATGCCTGCAGAGACCGCCCACTACGCCTGGACGAAAGAGGAGACCATCGTCCAAGTCCACGGAATCGCCGTCGGGCATCACCTATGTCAACCCGTCAGACGATCCAAGAAAGAGATAGCACCCGCCCTCCGCGACGGCGCCCCGGCCGCCACTTCGGGTATGCTCGGGGCCTGTCGACACAGGCCCCCTACCCGAGCGCGACAGGAGGACGCCGTGGCCACCACCGAGCAGCCCGCCTGGACGATCGATCCCGTGCACTCGAGCGCCGAGTTCTCCCTGGCCTACATGGGGTTCAGCACGTACCGAACGGGGTTCCGCAGCCTGGAAGGGGCGCTGAGTTTCGATCCCGCGGTAGTAGTCGTCGGTGTACGTGATCAGGCGCACGGTCACACCGTCGTGTCGCAGGTCAACGTCGGGCTTGTGGTCCTCAACGCCCGGCAGCTGGCTGATCGCGTGCACGAGCCGTGCGCTTGCCGCGAACGATCCCATCCGGAAGTACGCGCACGCGCCGTCGCCGATGACCCGCCAATCTTCGACGCCCTCGGACTCGTGGAACTGCTTCGGACTGATCCGGTCGGTCATGCGGGCCTCCTTGTCACGGCCAGCGTATCACCGCGGACGACCCACTAACCGAGGAATGCCGAGCGACGCCCGCCGAGCGCAAAGCCACCGTGACCTCCCAAACTCTCAACAGCGATGGCGGGATGGTGATGCCGAGAGCCTTGGCCGTCTTGCGGTTTATCACCAACTCGAACTTAGTCGGCTGCTCGACGGGGAGCAGGGAGGCCGATCTCCGAGGCGAGCGGCACGATGCGCCGGCGCTCCAGCCAGAACATCGGATGGGGGTGGACGAGCAGCGCCTCCGGCCGCGCGGCGTGCGCTGCCGCCGATGTCACCTGGTTGCCCCCAGCGATAAAGACCTGGATCTGCAGACCCAGGCGGGCGCCTTCGCGCGCGATCCCCTGGTGCTTCTGGGTCGCGAGCGCGGCAACTCTCCTGAGCCTCGGCAGGGCGTCCTTGAGCAGCTGAAGTCGCTTACCCGTCAGCTCGCCAGTCAGGTGGCTGAAGCCGGTGATGTTCCCGCCCGGCCGGGCCAGGCTCGCGACCAGGCCGCCCGTCTCGGGATCGGTGACCGCGATGAACACCACTGGCACGGTCGTGGTCGCCTTCTTGAGAGCCTCGGTGAGCTCGTTGGAGCCGACCATCACGACATCGACATTGTGCCCGACCAGGTCCGTCGCTGCGCTCAGCATCTCCTCGCCCTCGCGCACGGCGCAGCGTGGAACGAAGACGGAGTTCTGTATCTCGACGTACCCGCGCTCGCGAAGCCCGTCCCGCAGGGCGAGCAACACGGGAGGACGCGAATCGCTTCCGCAGCCGGGCGGGTCGTTCTCCCTCGCCTACCTCGTCTTCAACACGATCATGAACCTGTCACTCGATCCCCTTCCGCTATGTGTGGCCGTCCGAGCTGGACCTGATGGCGCAGCTCGCCGGGATGTCCTTGCGCGAGCGATGGGCAGGGTGGAAGCGAGAGCCGTTCACGAGCGACAGCCGCAAGCATATCTCGGTGTGGGTGAAGCCGCCGCTCTAGTTTGACCTGCCGCGAGATTGTCCGTGGCCGCTAACGCAGTGATGGGTGTCTGGCCATGAAGCGCTCCAGGGCCGCATGCGGATGCGTCATCCGAGCCCGGCTGCTCGCACGACCAGAAGCAATCCTGCCCCGACGGCGACGGCCCCATGGCTCGCGCGACGCGCTCACCGGCCGGTGCGAGACGTTCGACGGCGATGGCTGCCGCCGCGACAGCCATCGACATCGTCCAGCCGCCGGGCATCGGCATCTCGCCCATCGCCGACATGGACGCGCACCAGCGCGTCGTCAGCGCCGCGCTGGCAGCGAAGAGCAGCGCTGAGACGCCAACGAACGCCTGCTGGGAAGCTCGCTCGGAAGCCATCACGACTTCGCTCAGCCTTTGTTGTACTCGTCGTGGCGGCGCCACCAGACGCCCGTCTCGTTGCGCCCCTTGGGGGCGCGGTCGAGCCACTGGTACATGCCCCAGAGACCGTCCAGTCCGCGCGCATAGGTGGAATAGGCGTGGTAAACAACGCCCTCCTCGAGCGCGAACGCGCTCAGGCCCGGCCTCTCGCGCGTGTACGTGGCCACGTCGGTTCCGGTCATGGCCGCGTTCTGGGCGACGGGCTCGGGGACTGATGTCGCGTCCATCGCGTGCCGCCGCGCTCGTAGTTGTATTCGATCCGCCCCTCGCGCTGTTGCTCCTCGGTGAACCCGACGCCGAAGTCAAAGTTGAAGTCGCTGCCGAGCGAAGACGCCCAGGGGAACGTCCACCCCATCCGCCGCTTGTACGCCTGCAGCTTCGCGAGCGGCGCCCGCGACACCGCCCAAAGCATGACGTCGTGGTTGGCCAGGTGCACGGCGAACCCGTTGAAGCCGTCCGCGATCGCCGAGCAGGTCGCACACCCCGCCTTGTAGTCGGGCCCGAACATGAAGTGGTAGACGAGGAGCTGCGAGCGCCGTCGGAAGAGGTCTTTCAGCGAGGCGCTCCCCTCGTCGGTCTCAAATCGATACTCCTTGTCGATCCGGACCCACGGCAGCTCCTGCCGCCGCCGGGCCAGCTCGTCGCTGCGCCGCGTGAGCTCCTTCTCCGCCTGGAGCAGCTCGAGCCGGGCTGCGAGGCACTCGTTACGTGTCCCGGTCATGTGCTTCGTCATCGCTCTTGTCTCCTTCCTTCGGGTGTCCTTCATTGTTCGTTCCCGTCAGTCACACGTTCGGTCGAGGTCGCGGCCTCCTTCTGCCTTGCCCAGCGCGATCCTCGATGCGACCGGGTGGGTTGTCGCTCATGAGATAAACTTAGCGCCGGTAGCCGAACGGTGGGAGTGACAAGTGTGGCGGGATTCCGATGGACTCGCTGATCACTGCCGCGTCGCGTGCACTCGCGGCGGGCGATCCCCTCGGCGCCTTGAAGCGGGTCGCCCTGCGCGACGACGCGCCGGCTCTCGCGCTTCGAGGCATCGCGATGGCGCAGCTCGGCGACCTCGTTCGAGCGAAGGTCCTCTTGCGACGTGCTGCGCGTGCCTTCGGTCCGAAAGAGGCGGTGGCCCGCGCGAGGTGCGTCGTCGCCGAGGCCGACGTCGCGCTCGTCTCGCGCGACCTGGGCTGGCCGGCGAAGGCGCTCGACGCGGCACGGGCGACGCTCGAAGAGCACGGCGACCGGGTGAACGGCGCGTATGCGCAGTATCTCGAGGTCCGACGCCTCCTCTTGATCGGGCGCATCGACGAGGCCGAGCGTACGCTCGCCGAGCTCGACCCCGCGCCCTTCCCTCCCGCGTCGAGAATTGTCCACGAGCTGGTAGTCGCGGGGATCGCGATGCGGCGCCTCCGGACGGGGGCGGCGCGCGCTGCGCTCGCTCGGGCCGAGCGCGCTGCGCGCCAGGCACGTATCCCTGCGCTGACGGCTGAGGTCGAAAGCGCATTCCTCGCCCTCAACACGCCCGCTGCGCGCCTGATTGCGAGTGGCGAGGAGCGACTCCTCCTGCTCGAGGAGGTCGAAGCGTTGCTGGCGTCGAACGCGTTCGTCGTGGACGCGTGCCGTCATGTCGTGCGTCACGACGGCACGGTGGTCTCGCTCGCAAGGCGTCCGGTGTTGTTCGCGCTCGCACGCGCGCTGGGCGAAGCGTGGCCGGGAGACGTACCGCGGGACACTCTCGTCGCGCGCGCATTAGGATGGAAGCTCGCCGATGAATCGCATCGTGCGCGCTTGCGAGTGGAAATAGGGCGGCTTCGCACGGTGCTGCGGACGCTGGCCGACGTGAGCGCGACGAAGCAAGGGTTTGTGCTGGCGCCGCGCCGCGCCCGCGAGGTCGTCGTGCTGGCGCGGCCCGTCGAAGAGGAGCATGCGGCGGTGCTCGCTTTCCTCGCCGACGGTGAATCGTGGTCCAGCTCGGCCCTTGCGCTTGCACTTGGAACGAGCCAGCGCACCGTACAGCGGACGCTCGACTCGCTTGCGGCAGCAGGCAAGGTGCAGTCGTACGGTCGCGGGCGAGCTCGTCGTTGGATGACCCCGCCCGTGCCGGGATTCACGACGATCTTGTTACTCCCCGCTCCTCTGCCGATTGACTAAGATGGAAGCATGAGCCGATCAACCGCCGAGATCGTCCGTGAGTACGGCCCCTTTTCGGGTGTCGACCACGTGCATGGAGTCACGTATGACGGTCAGAACGTCTGGTTTGCTGCTGGAGACAAGCTGCACGCCTTCGATCCCGCGAGCGGGAAGACGCTGCGCTCGATTGATGTGCCCGCACATGCCGGCACGGCCTTCGACGGCCAGCACCTGTTTCAGCTCGCCGAGGATCGCATCCAGAAGATCGATCCGCAGACCGGCCGTGTGCTGGCCACGATCCCGGCGCCCGGCGGCGGCGGTGACTCGGGACTGACGTGGGCCGAAGGGACGCTCTGGGTAGGGCAGTATCGGGACCGGAAGATCCATCAAGTCGATCCCCACACAGGGGCGATTCTTCGCACGATCGAGTCCAACCGCTTCGTCACCGGGGTCACCTGGATCGACGGAGAGCTCTGGCACGCCACCTGGGAAGGTGACGAGAGCGATTTGCGGCGGGTCGATCCTCGAACTGGAGAAGTTTTGGAAACGCTCGAGATGCCGCCCGGAGTGGGCGTTTCGGGGCTCGAGTCCGATGGCGGCGATCAGTTCTTCTGCGGAGGAGGAAGGAGCGGCAAGGTGAGGACCGTCCGCCGGCCGAAGGGAGCGGGGCGTTGATGCCGGGAGTTTCCTGAGCGGTCGTTCTCCCGCTCTCATTCTTCGGAGCATGCCGTCGGGCCGGTGTGACTTACACGCGGATGAGGCTAAGATGGGCGAGGGCCCAGTGAGCTGCCGATTCTGTAAACACAAGAACCCTGCTGACGCGAGGTTCTGCAACGATTGTGGCGCGCACCTCGTGGCGCCGACAATCACGCCCGAGCCGCGCTCCTACACTCCGCGGCATCTTGTCGAGAAGATTCTTGCGTCCCGGAGCGCGCTCAGGGGCGAGCGCAAGCTGGTCACTGTCCTCTTCGCCGACGTCGTGCGCTCGATGGAGCTCGCGGAGCGCGTCGATCCGGAGGAATGGCATCGCCTGCTCGATCGCCTGTTCCGGATCCTTGCCGGCGGCGTTCACCGATACGAGGGGACCATCAACCAGTACACCGGCGACGGCATCATGGCGCTCTTCGGCGCCCCGATCGCCCACGAGGACCACGCCCAGCGCGCTTGTGCGGCCGCCCTGGATCTGGCGCGCGAGCTCGGCGCGCTCGCCGAAGACGTGCGGCGCGAGAGCGGGCTCGAGTTCGCGGTGCGGATGGGCCTGAACTCCGGCGAGGTCGTCGTGGGGCGGATCGGCGACGACCTGCGCATGGACTACACCGCGCAGGGGCACGTCGTCGGGCTCGCCGCCCGGGTGCAGCAACTGGCTCCACCAGGCGGCATCACTGTGACCGAGCAGACGGCGCGCCTCGCGGCCGGCTTCTTCGACTTCCTCGACCGTGGCGAACAGAGTCTCAAGGGCGCAAGCGTTTCCGTGCGCGTGTTCGAGCTGCAGGGTCCAGGCCAGATCCGGAGCCGCCTCGAGAGCTCCCGGGCGCGCGGCTTCTCGCGCTTCGTCGGCCGCGAGCGCGAGCTCGCTCTCCTCGAGAGGGCTCTGCGCGAGACGCAGTCAGGTCGACCGAAAGTCGTCCTGGTTACCGCGGAGCCGGGCGCGGGAAAGAGCCGCCTCTGTCACGAGTTCGTCGAGCGCGCCCGCGGCGTGGCGCTTCACTATGCCCGCGCGCTCTCCCACGGACGCATGCTCCCCTTTCACGTGATGGTCGCGCTTGCGCGCAGTCTCTTCGGTGTCGGCGAAGGCGCGTCACCTTCGGACGTCCGGGACGCCGTGAGACGCGGTCTCGGGAACGCGCAGCCCGACCCGATCGCCCAGGATTTCTGGCTCGACCTTCTCGGGGTGTCCGATCACGTCCCTGCTCCTTCAGGACTCGATCCGGAAGCGCGCCGCACACGTCTTTTCCGGTCACTTCTCAAGCTGATCCAGGCTCGCGCTCGGCGCGAGCTCACGTTGCTCTGGGTCGAAGATCTACAGTCGCTCGACCCGGCGAGCGAAGTGGCGCTGGAGATGCTCACCGAGCGTCTCCTGGCCCCGGAGTCAGCCGGTAGCAGGATCCTGCTGCTCGCGACCACGCGGCCAGAGTATCGGCCCGTGTGGTCCTCACGGGTCGAGGGTCTCTCGCTTGCGCCCCTCGGTCTTCAGGACTCCCGGACGTTGCTCGACGACTGGCTCGGATCCGACGACATGCTCGCGCCCCTGCGCGCCCGGATCGAGGCCCGGGCTCGCGGCAACCCACTCTTCGTCGAGGAGATGATTCGCTCGCTCGTCGAGCGTGGCGTGCTGCGTGGTGAACGCGGCGCCTACGGGCTGGCCACCCCGATCGAGGAGATCGCGCTGCCCGAGACCGTTCAGGCCGTCCTCGCGTCGCGCATCGATCGGCTCGCAGACCGCGACAAGGACGTGCTCCAGGCCGCGGCCGTGGTCGGGCGAGACGTGCCCATCGAGTTGCTGCGCACCGTGGTCGATCTGCCCGCGCCCGAGCTCGCCGCGTCGCTCGAGCGCCTTTCGACAGCCGAGCTTCTCGGTCCCGCCGAGTCTCCGGGTGAGCACGCCTTCCGGCATCCCCTCGCGCAGGAGGTCGCCTACCGCACACAGCTTCTGGATCGCCGGCGCGGAACCCACGCCGCCATCGCGCGAGCCTTGCTCACGATCCACTCATCTGAAGTTGCTACGCACGCCGCGCTCCTCGCCCATCCCTTCGATGAGGCCGGCGAGCACCTCGAGGCGGCACGTTGGCACGAGCAGGCGGGCCGACGCGTCGCACGCAGTGACCCGGCGGATGGGATGAGACACTGCCGTCGGGTCACCACGCTCCTCGCCGCCGTTCCGGAGTCCCGCGAGACCCTGATGCTCGAGCTCACCTCGCGCATCGCGCTGCTCGAAATCGGCCGCATCGCCGGAATCGAGGAGCGTGAGGCACGGGGCCTCTTCGACGAGGCGCGCGCGGTCGCCGAGCGACTTCAAGACAAGGCAGGCCACGCGTTCCTGCTCACGTCCTACGGACGCCTGTGCGGGCTCGCGGGCGACGTGGGGCAGTATCTCGCATGCGCGGAGCGCGCTACGGAGTTCGCCGAGGGATCCGACGCAGTGTTCGAGTTCGAGATGCGCTCAGTGCTGGCCCACGCACAGCTTGCGGTCGGCCGCCTCGCTCCCGCCCGGGCGACCGCCGAGCGTGCTCTGACCGAGGTCGCGCAGGTTGCCGGACTGCGGGAGGCGGTCGGGCGTTCCACCGCACCTGGCTTGTGCCGCGTCTGGTGGGCGCTGGCGAGCGCACACCTCGGGCGCACGGCCGAGGCGGAGGCCGCCCTGGAAGCACTCCTCGCCGAGGAGAGCGAGCACGCACTCCAGGCCCTCTACGGAACGCGCGCAATCCTGTGCGAGGTGCTGCGCCTGAGGGGTGATCTGCCCGGCGCGCTCGCCCACGGCCGCCGTGCCGTCGAGCTCGCGGAAGAGCGCGGAAGCGTGTTCTCTCGGGTGGAGGCCGCGGCGTTTCTCGGCGCTGCGGAGCTCGCCGACGGCGACCTCACCGCGGCCACGAGCGTGCTCGAGCGGGCGCTCGCGCTCGCTCGTAATCGGCGCACCGCGCTGTGGTACGAGCCGCGCATCCTCGCGACGCTCGCGGACGCGAAGCTGGCCGCCGGTGACCGCTCGGGAGCCCGCGCGCTCCTCTCTGAGGCGCGTGAGCTCGTCGATCGGGGACGAGGCTGGCGGCTTGGCGCCTTCGATGTCGCGCTGGCGTGGGTTCGCCTCCTGGCTTCGGAGCCCGCCTCCGACCGCACCGCGATCGAGAGCGCGCTCGAGTCCCTGGACGCCCTCACGGCCGAGCTGGGCTCCGATCCTTATCGGCGCATCGCCGCGCTCGAGCGCGCACGCCTTGCCACATAACTCTGTAATCGATCTTGAGTCGAGCCGCACCCAGAGCGCTATCGGCCGACTTCTGCGCGTAGCCATCGCGGCTGTCGATTCTGGTATATCTTGTCGAGAACGACATGAACGCGATGTCCAAAATGGCCCGCCGCGGCAGCATCGAGGTGCGGCCGATCAAGGAGCTTCGCAAGTGAGGAGAATGCGATGAAGTTCATGTTCATGATCTACCACGACGAGAAGGTGATGGACGCGATGCCCGAGAAGGAGATGCAGGCTCTTGTCGACGCCGCGATCGAGTACGCTGAGGAGATTCGACGGACCGGCCACTACATCGTCTCGGACGCTCTGCAGCCGGTCCGGACGGCCCGGACCATCCGCGTCCGCGCCGGCAAAGTCTCCACCACCGCCGGCCCCTTTGCCGAGACAACGGAGCAGCTGGGTGGATTCTTCGTCATCGAGGCCAAGGACATGGACGAGGCCTGCGCGGTCGCCGTGAGGTTCCCGCCGGCGCGCGTCGGGGTGATCGAGATCCGGCCGGTCCAGGAGCTGAAGCACTCTCGTGATCGACGCGGTCTACCGAGCTGAATCGCTAGTCGACGGGGATCTCGTGCGTCTTCACGAACACATTCCAAGTGCTCCGTAGAGCGAGAAGTCGCGTCGCCGTGGTTGGTGCGGTCATCGCTTCCAGAACCCTTGCGATGGGATGCGGAACGCCCGGTTGAAGCGCGAGGATGCGTTCTCCCATGCGATGATCATCGTCAACTCTGCGATGGTGTCGTCGTCGTAGTGCCGTTGCACGCGCGCGAACAGCTCGTCGTCGACGTCGCGGCGCGTGTCCGTAATCGCGTCGGCGTATTCGAGCGCCACCTTCTCGGCGTCGCTGAAGAGCGGGCTCTTCGCGTAGTCGTTGAGCGCCTCGAGCTTCTCCGTCGAGACGCCGAGCCGGCTGCCCACGGCAGCATTGACGTCCTGTCAGAACTCGCAGCCGTTCCACCAGGCGACGCGACGGTTGAGCAGCGCCCTGAGCGTGCCAGGCACACGCTTCGTGTTTTGTTGGAGGGCGGCCCACATCCCCTGCGCGGCGCGGAAGAACGCCGGGTTGCGCGCGTAGAAGAGGTACGGATAGAGCGGCGCGCCCCGGAGCTTGCGCTGTTCCTCGAGCGTTTCGCGCAGGTCGTCCGGGAGCGTCTCGACGTCGACCGGCGGGATGCGCGTTTTCCCCTCCAGCATGGCCACCTCCCCCACGTCAGGCTATGCGGCGCAGCACGCCCGTCAAGAGCCGTTCGCCGCCGCCAGCGGACCAATCTAGTTTTCCATTCGGGAAGTCACGTTAACGACCAGCATTGAGTATGGGTCACGCTCTCATCTCCGAGTCAGCCTTCTCCAGCCAATACGTCATGCCCATCTCGCGGTACATCGTCGTCGCGGTGGAAAGATGCTCCTGGGCCTGCTCGCGCTTGTCGGTGCGCCGGTAGAGCTTGCCGAGGCCGAGATGGCAGTGGGCGGCCAGGGGCCGCATGCCGAGTTCCTCGGCCACGCCGAGAGCGTGACGGTAGTGCTGTCCCGCTTCGTCGAGCGCCGGCGGCTGTAAGCCAGCCGCGATGTCGCCAAGCAGGTGAAGGGCGCTGCTCTCGAGGTTGCGCATGGTCTGCTCGCGGGACGCCGCCAGGGCTTCGCGCGCGCGCCCGAGGGCGTCGTCCACGCGCCCGGCTGACAGGTAGGCCCGTCCAAGCGAGACGAGCGCTAACAAATCCATTCTGCTCGTGGGTGGTCCGGTCTCGACGGCCTCCTCTAGCCGTGCAACGGCTTCAGTCGCACGACCCGCGAGCGTGTACGCCGCACCCAGGCACGCCGAGGCTGCTTGGATCAGGTTGCGCACGTCGCGCTCGCGGGCCAGCTTGAGACTCCGGGCGGACAGATCGATGGCCTGGTCGACGTCGCCGCGACTGCAGTGGGCGTAACCCAGGAAGCAGAACGCCCACGCGATCGGTGCCGGGTGTCCGAGCTCTTCGGCCATGCGCAGGGCTTCCTCCCCTTGGCGGATGGCGTCCAGGTATCGCCCGGTGTCGGCAAGCACCGAAACGAGATTCTGCGCAATCATGCGTCGGACCCAGGCAGCGTCGACCTCCCCGCGCCCGGGCGTGTCCCGCTCCAACGCGCTCAGCGCCCGGGTGAGCAGCGCCTCGGCGCGTCGCACATCGCCTCGGAGGTAGTGAACGGTGCTCAACTCCATGCGGGCGAGCGCATTCAACGGCGCGTCACCGACCTCCTCGGCGAGGCGACACGCTCGCTCACCGATTTCCACGGCGCGCTCGAGCTGACCGGAGGCGCGCAGCGGGCGCAGCGTCCGTGCCAGGGCGCTCGCCAGCCTCGCCCGGTCGCCGATCTTCTCAGCGAGCCGTGCTGCCTCACCCAGGTGCTGGAGGAGGCGCTCGTTGCGCGCGAGAATGTTGAGCGGGTCTGACAGGTCGCGGCAGACGAGGTCGATGCGGAGCACCGCGTATTCGACCGTGTCGGGCAGTCTCGTCAGCGCCTCCACCGCTTGCTCGAGGAACGTCATCGCCTCACCGTAAGCCGACCGATCCCTGGCATTTCGTCCTGCCTGCCAGAGGTGGGTCACGGCCTTCTCCCACAGCGCGCCTCGCACGGCGTGATGGGCCAGCCGCTCCGCGTGCTCGCTCAAACGGCCGGCGTGGTGGTTCTCCATCGCCGCGACAATGGCCGCATGCAGTTGCCGGCGCCGATCGTGGAGCAGACCTTCGTAGGCGACCTCGTGGGTGAGGGCATGCCTGAAGGCGTACTCCAGGTCAGGAAACAGGCGCGTCTCGTAGAGGAACTCCGCGGCCTGCAGTCTGGCGAGGCGCCCTCGCACGGTGTCCTGAGATTCGCCAGCGACCGCCACTAGGAGCGCGAGGGGCACGTCATGACCGATGACGGCGGCGGTCTGCAGCAGGCTCTTGTCGTCAGGGGCGAGCCGGTCGACGCGCGCCGCCAGCATCGCCTGGGCGGTGGCCGGGATCTGCACCCTGTGCTCGATGTCGACAGGCCCCGGGGACAGGCGGCGCACGCCGGGCTCGCCGGCCAGGACCTTCGTCTCGATCAGGGTCCGGACGCTTTCCTCGAGAAAGAAGGGGTTGCCGTCGGTCCGCGCAATCAGCAGTCGCTTGAGTGGCTCGAGGGACTCATCGTGCCCGAACAGCGCGTCCAGCAGCTCTTCCGCACTCTCCAGCGGCAGAGGGTCGATCCGCAGCTCACGGTAGTAACTCTTCCCGTTCCAGGAATGCCGGTATTCGGGGCGGTAGTTGACGAGGAGCAGCACGCGCGCGGCCGGCACGCTCTCGATGAAGCTGTCCAGGAACGCCTGGGTCTCGCCGTCGATCCAGTGCAGGTCCTCGAAGAGAACGATCAGCGGCTGGGCCTGGCTCTCGCGAATCAGCAAGCGCTTGACCACATCGAGCGTCTTCTGTCGGCGCTCGGGCGGATCGAGTCGATCCCACGCGGGGTCGCCCGTCGGGACCGAGAGCAGCCATAGCATCGCGGCCAGATCGGGCTCCAGGGCGCGATCGAGGGACAGGGTCTTCCCGGTGACCTTCTCACGGATCCGGCGGGCGTCATCCCGGGGCTCGATCTGGAAGTAGGCCCGGAGCAGCTCGATGACGGTCCCGAAACCCGTGGCCTTGCCGTAGGAGGCCGAAGCGGCCTCGAGCCTGAGACAGCCCTGGGTATGGACGGAGGTCATGACCTCCCAGGACAGGCGTGACTTGCCGACACCCGGCTCGCCCACGACGGCGACGACCCGGCCGCGGCCCGAGCGCGCCTGCTCGACGGCCTCGAGCAGCGCATCCACCTGGGTCTCTCGGCCAACGAATCTGCTCAGGCCCCGGGCCGCCGACACTTGAAACCGAGATCGCGCGGAGCCCCCTCCCGTCAGCAGAAACGTCTCCACCGCGGCCGCGAGCCCCTTCACGCTCACCGGCCCCAGCGACTGGGCCTCGATGAACCCCTCGGCCAGGTGCAGCGTGTTGGCTGTCATCAAGATGGCGCCCGGGTCTGCCATCTGTTCCATCCGGGCGGCCAGGTGCGCGGTCTGTCCCACCGCTGTGTAGTCCATGCGCAGGTCGGAGCCGATGGAGCGGACGACGACTTCGCCCGAGTTCAGGCCGACGCGGATGCGAATGGGGATACCCTGCGCCCTCCGTAGCTCGTCGGCGTACTTCTTGACCGTCTCCTGCATCTGGAGGCTCGCATAGCACGCCCTCACGGCGTGATCCTCGTGCGCAAGTGGCGCGCCGAAGAGCGCCATGATGCCGTCGCCCATCACCTGATTGACCGTGCCCTCGTAGTGGTGGACGGCTTCCATCATCCGCTCCAGAACGGGATCCAGGATCTTGCGCGCCTCCTCGGGGTCGCGCTCGGCGAGGAGCTCCATCGAGCCCTTGAGGTCCGCGAAAAGGACCGTCACCTGCTTCCGTTCGCCTTCGAGCGCGGCCTTTGAGTTGATGATCCGTTCGGCGAGGTGCTTCGGCGTGTAGGTCTCGGGTGAGCCGAACCGCGGCGTGGACCAACGGGCGTCGCGCACTCGAAGCAGAATTTCGCTCCGGCGGGTAGCTGCGTCCCGCAGTTCACGCATCGGAGAGCAAGCGGAGTCGCGCACTCCAGGCAGAACTTCGCCTGGGGCGGGTTCTCCTGCTGGCAGCGGGGACACTTCATGCCAAGCCTCCAGTGAACTGGACCGGGCGGTTGAGCAGGACGACACTAGCCGGCCGGAGAGGCGGCGTCAACGAACGCTTCTCAGGCTGATTCGAACCAGGACCTTTGGGCTGTAAACCCGACCAACCTGGCGGCGGTCGCCGCCGCCGGCGCGCGAGCGGTCCGCCACGGCAGGCGGGCGGGGGTTGTTATGATGCGCCCGTGAGCGGCGAGCCGCACATCCGCAAGGTCCGGCCGGACGAGGTCGAGGAGGTCTGGCGGGTGCACGTCGCCTCGAGCAACGACCTCCTGGTGCGCAGAGGCCGGCCGGCGGAGAGGCCGGCCGACATCCCGGTGGCGAGCGATGCCCGGGCGGGGCTGGCCAGCGACCCCGACGGCTACTTCTGCGCCGTCGAGGAGGGGCGGATCCGTGGCATGGTCTCGGCCCTGGTCCGCGGCCGGGTGTGGTACCTATCCATGTTCTTCGTGCTCCCCGGCGACCAGGGGCGGGGCCTGGGGCGGGCGCTGCTCGAGCGGGCGCTGGCCTACGGCGAGGCGCGCGGGGTCGAGGTGCGCTGCACCTGGGCCACGCTCGACCCGCGCGCCCAGGCCCGCTACGTGATGGCCGGGATGGCGCCGCGCTGGCCGATCTACCGCCTGGATGGTGATGCAGCGGCGGTGGCGCGGCTCGAGGCGCGGGTCGGGCTCGACCCGCGGGAGCGGGAGCTGCCGTGCGATCCCGGCGCAGCTGAGAAGCTGACCGCCGAGGTGTTCGGCCATGACCGCGCCGGCGACCTGGCCCACTGGCGGGGCGACGGCGGCGCGGCGGTGGCGGTCGAGCGCGGAGGCGAGCTGGCCGCCTTCGCCTACCGGCGGGGGGAGCGGATCGGGCCGGCGGCGGGACGCGACGAGACGGCGCTCGTCCAGGCGGTGGCCGCCGCAGCGGCGGCAGGCGCGGGCGGCGGGGGAAGCGTGACGGTGCGCGTGCCCGGCGCCTGCGCTTCCCTGCTCGAGGCGCTGGTCGGCAGCGGCTTCCGCATCGGCGACCCGACGCTGTTCATGGCTTCGCGGCCGTTCGGCCGGCCCGAGCTCTACCTCCCTTCGGGGCCCATCCTCTACTAGGGAGGCGTCGATCCTCTTCGACTGGTTCAAGGGAAACGGCGCGAAGCTCCGCGCCATGATGGGAACGTGAGCATGGCGGCGAACGGCATCGTGCGGGAAGCGTTGGGCGACCTCGAAGCGCGGCTCGACCACTGGAAGCAGACGCTGGTGGAGCTGTGCCGCATCCCGAGCGTGTCGGCCTCCGGCTTTCCCCCCGAGGAGGTGCGCCGCTCCGCGCAGGCGGTGGCCCAGACGCTGCGCGACGCCGGCGTCGAGCACGTGGAGGTGCTGGAGATTCCCGGGGTCCATCCCTACGTGTACGGCGACTGGCTGCACCGGCCGGGCGCACCCACCGTGCTGCTGTACGGACACCATGACGTCATGCCGCCGGGACGGCCGGAGAAGTGGCTCTCACCCGCCTTCGAGCCCACCGAGCGCGCGGGGCGCCTCTATGGCCGCGGCACCGCGGACGACAAGGGGGCGTCATGGCGCACGTCGCCGCGGTCGGCTCCTACCTCCGTGCCGCCAAGACGCTCCCGCTCAACGTGAAGTTCATCATCGAGGGCGAGGAGGAGATCGACTCCACGAACCTGGGCCGGTTCCTCGCCGAGTACCGGGCGAAGATGGCCGCCGACTTCATCGTGCTCACCGACACCCGCAACTACGACGTGGGCCACCCCGCGCTCGTCTATCAGCTCCGCGGCATGTGCAAGGTGGACGTGGAGGTCCAGGGTCACCAGGTAACCGCGGTCGGTCACGAGCACGAGCACCGGCGCGACCGGGTTGAGCACCGCGACGTCCTTCGTCAGGTGATAGGACCGGTCGGCCGCGCGCCGATACCATTCCGCTCTGGCGTGGCGTCCCTTCGGAGCACCGGCGAACCCGATCGTGTCGCCCAGGCTCGTGCCCGGCGTGATCCGGACGAACCATTCCCGGGAGGCGCTGAACACCTCCCGGATCTGGGCCGCGGGCCACGAGTCGGCGCCGGCGCGGGTCCCCGGAGTCATGGCGAGGAGCACCGCGAGAACGCCCGTCATCGACAGCTCGAAGCCGTAGAGCTTCGCGACGTTGCCGCGCGTGATCGTGAACGGGTCCTCCGGGCTCCGGTGCTCGTCGCCGAATACCGCGCGCGCCCCGATCCTTGCCGGCGCGACGCTCGCGGGCCTCGCGCGCGCCACACCGCACCGGCGGCGGGCCGCGATCGTG
>Ga0187892_10006826_pt1 | contig 16679 bp, 13 predicted proteins | sample MA1701073metaG_FD_139345 | JGI IMG/M metagenome (GOLD analysis project Ga0187892, IMG submission 139345) | Bio-ooze microbial communities from a basaltic lava cave in the Kipuka Kanohina Cave System on the Island of Hawaii, USA - MA170107-3 metaG ... | reverse complement strand
TTTGCGCCGACAGTGAGAAGCCGAAGAAAAGCAACACGATGCCAAACAAGATGCTTCGATTCATGACATGTCCCCCGTGTTTCATTGCGAGAATGGTTCAGTGTAGATTGCGCAAATTGTCAGGCAAACGTCTGCGTTGAGCCGGTCGCGGTACGTGCCGCGGACGCATCTGCAATCCGTTGCGGAGGGTTGAAGCGTCCGGAATGGCCGACGCTTCGTCGAATTTCGTGGCGCGGCTCTCCCGAGAGACCCGCCACCTTGCTAGTTCGGCGACTTTGCGCTTGTCGCGTGGGATGTCAAGCCTTGTATCCACCCAACCTCGCGGAGCCGTCGCTGATCGCTGGCAAGCGCGTCAGAGAATATCGGCACCTCTACAACAGAAACCTTGGTGCTGGGCCGGGGCTCTTGAAATTGGTAGCGGGGGCGGGAATTTAGCCTGCGAGCGACCTCTTAGGCTCGATAGCAGACAGATGAAGAGGACGGTAACGTAAGGCCGAATCTGCTCTCGGCGTGACTCGGCGAGTCTCGGCGGGAAGTTAGGCGAGGGCGGGCCACGTAACTTGTTGATTCAAAATGGTCCGCAAAATTTACGACGCTATACGAACCAGAGGGTCGGGAGTTCGACGAGCGGCGCCCCAGGCGCCGCGAAAGACGTTGACGCGCAGCGACGACGGTCCCGAGCGCAACGAGGGATTCGCGGCCGAAAGCCGCGAACAATCTCTCCGGCGCGCTTCCAAGTTTGAACAGGCGATCGCCCACCGCTTCCGGTAAAGTTCTCACGTGCTGGAAGAGCTGGAAGTGCTCAGAATTGTTGGCGAGCGCCTGGAAGCAGCCCAGCTGCCCTACATGCTTACGGGTTCCTTTGCGATGGCCTACTACGGCAAGCCGCGCATGACGCGCGATCTCGACATCGTCGTTGCGTTGCGCGAGGACGGCGTCGCGGGCCTGGTGGCGTCACTATCGCCCGACTTCTACATCGACGCCGCCAGTGCACGCTCGGCAGTCATTTCGCAGCGACTCTTCAATCTGATGCACCTTGGCACGAGCATCAAGGTCGATCTGATCGTGCGAAAGGATTCAGAGTATCGCCAGGTGGAGTTTGCACGCCGTCAGTCAGTGCATATGGAAGGCGTTAGGACCTGGATCGTGAGCCGCGAGGATCTGATCCTTTCCAAGCTGATCTGGGCGAAAGACTCGGAATCGGAGTTGCAGCGTCGCGACGTGAGGACGCTGCTGGATGAGTCGATGGATCGCGCCTATCTGGATCGCTGGGCAAGCCAACTTGGCGTGGCCGCGGACCTTGCGGAGATTGCGCAATGAACGATACTTCTCCCGAATTCGAGGCCATGGTCAACGAGCGCTACCGGAACATGACGCCCGACGAGCGCGTGAGGATCGCGGCATCCATGTACGACACGGCCCGCGCCATCGTTCTTTCATCGCTGCCGGCCGAATTGGATCGGCGCGCGAGACGACTTGCGTTCGCCAGGCGGTTCTATGAAGGCGAGTTGCCAGAGGCCGCGTTGATTGCCTATGCGGAGTGGGACGGCGCCGCAGAGCCCTGATGGGCGTGCGCCAGGCGCCAGAGTGCTGACGCCGCCCGTTCGCTGACGGCTTCGTGGGCAGCAATTGCCATTGGGCCGTTGCAACGCCTTTCGCTCTTAGTCCCTCGGCATCATCCTGGCTGGGAGGATTTTAATGGGAAGGCAACGCCGATTGTTGGCAGTCGCGCTTGCCGCCAGTTTGCAATTCGTGGGACCTGCGGCGGCGCAGGACTGGCCGACCCGGCCTGTGACCATGGTGATTGCGTTCCCGGCCGGGGGCGACACCGATATCTTCGGGCGCATCTTTGCGCCGCGCCTTTCCGAACTTCTGGGTCAGCCGGTGATCGTGGAGAACGTCGTCGGCGAGGGCGTCATGGGCGGCGCCTATCGCGTGGCCAAGGCAGCGCCCGACGGCTACCAGTTCATGATGGGTCATCTGGGTACCCACGCCCAGTATCAGACGATTTACAAACACCCGCTCTACAACGCCGCGACCGACTTCGCGCCGGTGGCGCTGCTCGTCGAGCAGCCACAGGTGCTGGCGACCCGCAAAGATTTTCCCGCCCACGATTTATCGGAGTTTGTGGCCTACGCGAAGGCTAACCAGGCGACGATGCGATACGGCTCAGCCGGAGCGACTTCCCCGACCTATCTCAACTGCCTACTGTTCAATACCGCGATCGAGGTCAATGTCACGCATGTCACTTATCGCGGCAGCGGGCCGGCTGTGCAGGATCTGATCGCGGGCCGCATCGACTACATGTGCGCCGGCCTTGCGTCAGTAAAGCCGCAGATCGAGGGCAACCGGATAAAGGCCGTCGCGATTCTGGCGAAGAGCCGCTCACCAGTACTGCCGAACCTGCCAACCGCGCATGAGCAGGGGCTGACCGATTTCGAAACCACTATCTGGTTTGCCTTTTTCTTGCCCAAGGGTACACCCGCTCCGATCGTCCAGAAGCTCAACGACGCCACCATCGCAGCGATGAACACATCGTCGGTGCAGCAGCGGTTGACGGAACTCGGCGTGACCGTGGTCGCACCGGAGCGCCGGTCCTCGGAGTACCTGCAAAAATTTGTCGTGAGCGAGATCGAGAAATGGGCTCCGACGATCAGGAGGACAAGCGTCAAGGCAGACGATCAGGACCACTAGGGCGTAGAGTTTTCCAACAGGAGAACTCTGGTAAAGAAGTCTCAATTCAGCGAAGAGAAGATCGTTCCCGCGAGCAAGAGTCGGCTTATGCCGCCAGCAGTCTTTCAAGCGCATCAGCCGCCGGACGCCCAAACCGCCGAGCGATTCGCCGCATCAAATCCAGGTCGATGGGAGTGTCCGCGGCCCTTATCGCTTCCTGTGCATCGGCAATATCCTGCGGTCCGCCGGCGAAGCATTTCATTGCGATGAAATCTTCTCGTCCGATTATTCGCAGCGTCGTCCCGGAAAATGCGACCGCAATTGTTCGCTCGAATGCTTCGGGGTCGAAGCCGCGAAGACCGCCGAGCAGGTCTACTCGATTCCCGAATTGATCGCTGATAGCGAATAGTGCAGGTATGGGATCGTCGGAATCTCCCCGGCTGAGTTTCACCGTCAAGCCTGCTTTCCGAAGTATCCTTTCGAGGCTGGCCAGCTTGGACGGTGACACTGAAACGATTGCGTCGGCATCTGTTGTGGCGCGAACTGTGCCATACACCGAAGCGGCAAGGGCGCCCACGACCCCATACTCGATGCCCCGCTCATAGAGGATGGCTACTACATCAAGGAGCAGAAGTAGTGACTGGCCGGGGCCAGTCGCGCTCACCTGGTACTCCGAGCCAGGGTGGCGCCATGTCTCATCCCGGCGCGATGAAGTTCGGTGACGAGTTCATTGTGTTTTAGGTGGGCCTCGAGGCGTTTCTCCGGGGTTAAGGAACGAACGCTCTTACTCGCCGCGTGGCGCGCCTCTTCGGCAAGGTGGGACTTGATGCGTGCGGGCTTTGATGTCGTGCTACTGGAGACATAAACCCCGGCCTCCGCTGGGTCTTTGCCGGTCTGCAGCACGACGGAGAGTCCGGCGCGCACCGCGACCTTTAACATCAGCTCAAGCGAAACTTCATCCACCTGTCCGCGCATGATCTTACTCATCGTGGGCTGAGGAATCGCCAGACGCTTCGCCGTTGCGACCTGGGTCCGTCCGTCGCGTTCGACGTGACGCGCGATCTGCAAGGCAAGATCACTGCGCAGGGCCTTTATCGCTGCTTGGTCCGGGTGGGTCATCGCTGCGAGCCTCGATATGAGGGTTATATGCGATTGACTATAACGTAAGTGAATTAACTATTGAAGTTTCATTTCTGGCCATGTAACTCGTTGATTCAGAAAGGCTAAAAAATCCTATGACGCCCTGGGAACCAGGCGGTCGGGGGTTCGACAGGCGCGAAATTCCGCCCCTTGCCACTGCTCTTCAGTGACTGGGCTAGTCCGTGCGCCGACTTCTCCCACGGCGAATGAACAGCAGGGTCAGCAACGCAAGTTGTGTCGCCCATGAAACTGAGCCGCCGCCACCTGTCGGAGTGGGTGGAGTGGGTGGAGGGGCTATTATTGCCACGTCGTTGTCGGTGATAAAGATGCGCGAATCTACCGAGATCAATTGGACACCGCCACCCGGTTCGGAAAAGTCGACACCGAAAATCTCGCGATACTCAACGATATCGTCGTCGAGAATGCTAACGGTGATAGTGCGTTGACTATCGTCACCGCTCGCCCAGTCGAGCCGCTCCGAAGATGCCGTGTAATCGCTGCCCGCAGTCGCGCTGCGCCAAGCGGGGTACGGGTAACGGCCGCCGCCTGGCGGACGATAGGCCGTAGCGTAATTTACGCTCACGGCGCCGTCACGGCCGGCGGAACGCTCAATGGCTACGGTTGCCGTGCCGTCGGACTCGCCGACAGTAGCTGATGTCGCTACCACCCTGAGAAACCCTGGACTCGGACTGCTGTCGGGCAACAGGCGATGAATGGAGTCGTCGTTTCCAGCGAGGAAGAGTGGTGCTCCATCACTCTGCACGGCAATCAAGGAGAAATTGACGTTCAGACACGTCAGTCCATGGCGGCCAAAGCCGACATCCGGGGTGCCGTCGATCGTCAGCCGAGCGATGCCGCCGCAAGCGAGGCTCCCGTCGGAATTCGAGACGCTCAATTGCGCAACGACATGTTCGCCATCCGCGTCGAGCGCCAGTTGGTCGACGTACTCGGGGGAGAAAGGCTCGCCCAGAAGCTCTGCTCCGAGATCGACCGTCACTGAGCCCGTGCCGGACCCGAAGTCGAGGTCGGGCTGGCCATTCCGGTCGAACTTCAGGAGAACGGTGTCGTTCGATGAGGCGGCCTCGTCGCTCGAACCGAAGATCAGCAGGCCGCCGTCCGGCAACAGCAAGCCCCTCGCCCAGACGAGCTCGCTGACAGTCAGGCGGCCATCCACGCCGAATGTCGGGTCGATGTCGCCTGCCGCGTCGACGGCGACGATCGAGCGACCATCCCCGACGATGACACCGCCACCGGCGCGCGCGCTCAATACAGGCGCGCCCTCGCAGAGGCCGAGATTGGGGATCTCGATGAGTCCGTCTCCGCCGAACCCGGAATCCGGCTGACCATCGGCCAGCAGGCGCTGCAGCCGCGCGGTATTCCCGCAGTTGTTGCCGTCGGGATCCCAGTCTCCTTCCGCGAGGAAGATCTTCCCGTCGGGATCGATTGCAAACGACATCGCCTGTGCCGTGGTGACCGCAGGCTCGACGAGTCCGTCCCCTCGGTTCCCGAACGAAGGTACCGGCTGGCCGTCGTTGTCGAGCCGCAGAAGTGCTCGGGCCGATGTGTTCGGCAGCGACCCCCCGAAGATCATGTCGCCATTCGGGGCGAGAGCGGCAGCCTCAGGCCAGAGTGACCGCGCCACGTCCGAGGAGTCGATCAGGACGACTCCGCCATCGCCGAAGGCCGGGACGTTTTGGCCGGTCGCATCGACCATGCGAACGCGAAATCCCTCGTCAGTTCTCTCTCCGATCACGAGCCGGTCGCCCGGCAGCGCAAGTCGGGCGGACGGGGCGATGGACAGTCGGCCGCCCTCGCCGTAGTTCGGGTCGATGTCGCCCCGGCCCGCCCAGGCCGGGGCGGCGCAAAGCAGCATCAACGCATGGATAACAATCATTCCCGCGACTTGCTTGAACTGGAACATGACGGCTTCTCCCGGTCACCGACGCTTCAGATGGTTTCCTTGTCGCGTACGGGGTGGCTCCGTGCATGAAGGTCCGGTAAAGGTTCGCTAAATCCTTGGTGAAAGAGTGGTGCCCCCAAAGCTCCTTGTTCGTCGTATCCGCTTTCCGCACTAAGTAACAACCGCAAGTCCGCCTCAGATGTTGCCACCCTGTAACGCGTTTTTGCAGTGCGGCAGGAGATCGAATCGGTTCGCCTGCTGAACCCGCAGACGGCGTGCCAGAATCGTTGCCAACGGCGGACTGCCACGGGGGACCGCGTGGACGCATCGTCGCAATCGCGGCGTGAGGTATGGCGAGTCGGGGACCTCGTCATCGATGAGGGGCAACAGCTCGTCATGCGAGGCGACGAAGTCATCGAGCTGCCGAAACTCTCCTTTGACTTGCTGCTTGCACTCGTACGCAACGCACCCGACGTCGTCTCGATTGACGCACTGCTGACTCGCGTGTGGCCCGGCGTCGTCGTGAACCCGGAAACCGTCGTCCAGCGCGTCAAGATGCTGCGCGATGCTCTGGACGACCGCGCGGCAGAACCACGCTACATCGTGGCGTCGCGAGCACGCGGGTATCGACTCGTGGCCGAGGTGACGAAATCTGAGGCCCTGGACGCAGTCCGCACCACGGCCAGACGCGCGCCCGAGCCGGAGGGTCCGCCCCCTCAACTTGTAACGGCGGCCGGACCGGGAGCAGGCCAGCCGAATCGACGCCTCTTCGCGATCCTGGCAGCCGTTGCCCTCGCGCTGATCTTAGTTCTCGGACTGTGGGCCCTGCAGCGCGGCGGGACGCCGATTTTGCCAGCGCCAAACACCAAGGACCCGGCCCTGCGCACAGTTGCCGTTCTGCCGTTCAAGAACTTGAGCGCCGATCCCGCGGACGCGGCCATCGCACTGGGCGTGCCGGACATCGTCCTGGACCGGCTGACCACCGTGGAGGGGCTCACGGTCGTCGCGCGCGACTCGGCCTTTCGAGCGGGCGAAGATTCTTCGGACCCCGCCGAGATCAGCCAGCGCCTGCGCGCGGCCTACCTCGTCGACGGCACTGTCCAACGCAGCGGCACGATGCTGCGTGTGTCGGCCCGGCTTGTCGATGCGCGCGCAGCAAGAACGCTCTGGTCGACCCGTTACGACCGGCCGATCGAGGACCTGTTCGCGATGCAGGACGACATCGCCACCCAGGTCGCGGCGGCGCTCCATGACCGCGTTTCCGGCATGCGTGCGCCTGACGCGGCTGCGGCGCCGACCAGAGACGTCGAGGCGTACCTCGCATGGCTGCGCGGGCGCACGCTTATCGGTCGATACACGGCGGCCAAGGCCGATGTCGCGGCAGCCGAGTTCGAGCAAGCGATCGCGCGCGATCCCGGCTTCGCGGCTGCCCACGTCGCTCTCTATGACGCGCGCATGCAGGCGGCCGCCCTGCGTTTCGAGGACACCGATTCGGCACGCCGAAGCAACCGCCCATCGCTCGAGCGGGCGTTGGCGCTCGAGCCGCATTCCGGGGCCGTGCTATTTGCGCAGGCGATGTGGGACGACCTCGACGACGCGACGCGCGAGTCAACCTTTCGTGAGGCCGCGCGTCGGGACCCGGGCAACAGCCGCGGGCTTACGTCGTTTGCGATGTTCTTGTTCCTACTTTCGAATAACGAGGTCGCCGGCAAGCTGCGTGGATCCGGACTGTTTCCGCCGCACTACGGTCCGGTGCCGCCGCCCGGTGACGCCCGCCTCGTCGAGGCAGGCCGATTGCTCGCGCGCGCGATCGAGATCGATCCCCTTTCGCCGTCCGCCCGCTTCTATCAGCAAGATCAGACCGGTTATTCCAGCCGGGAGGGCGCCGAGTCGCAGCTGCAGGCGCTCCTGGTCGTCGACCCCGACTTCTACCCGGCACTGCAGCGCCTCGCCAAGTATCGCTGGTGGTTCCACGACAGCCCGTCGCAGGCCATTGCGCTCATCGAGCGCGCCATCGCGGCGGACCCGAGAAACCCGCTTGCTTACCACTCGGCTGCTGGGTTCTACCTCGACATCGACGATGAGGCGGCAGCCGCCGATGTCGCGGCCGCAACGCCCGTCAGCGCGATCGCGGCCGCGCCGGCGCTGGAGCTGTATGCCGGCAACTGGCGGTCCGCCGGCTTGGCGGCCCAAGGGGCGGAGAGCTTCGTATTCGAAGGTCTCGACGACTCCGGCAGTCCGCAGGCGCTGCGGGATTACGCCTTGCGTACCCGCGACTATGCAACTGCGGAAGCACTGCTATGCACGCGCTACGCGATGACGATAGATGGCCCGGTCGCGATCGACCTATACAACTTCCGGACTTGGGTCCTGCTCGCGCATCTGCAGATCGCGCAAGGCAACACGGCGCGCGCCAAGCAGGTCCTGGAGGCGGTCATCGCCTGGATCGACGAAGAGTACGGCGAATACGGACCGGTGTTTGAACGGCGCACGCGAGCCCAAGCGCTAATGCTGCTCGGACGTCGCGAGGAGGCGCTCAGGGAGCTTGCGGCGTCATTCGCCATGGATCACGACCACGTGGAATGGTGGTATTTGATCACACACGACCCGGTCTGGAATGATGTCCGCGAGACCGCCGAATTCCGTGCGCTGGCCGCCGACGCGCAGCGCTTTGCCGCACGCGAACGTACAGCGGTCGAGGAACTTCGGCGCGAGGGCAAGATTCCACGCCGGCCGGCGACGTAAAATCAGTTTCCGCCCCAGCTCTTCGAGAAGCCCAGTCCCCAGGTGCGCGGCGAGTTGATCGAGACCGTCCCCGGCACCAGCGCGCTTTCCCTGTCGAAGAGGATGGCGCGCTCGTTGGTCAGGTTGTCGACGTAGGCGTAGATCTGCCAGTCTTCGGACTCGAAGCCGACCTTAAAATCCGAGACCTGGTAGGCGGTCTGAAGCGTTCTCGGTCGCGAGACGCCGTTCAGCATGTTGCCGGTGTAGGTCCACTGGAAACGGCCATACACATGGCCGCCAGCAATCTCGGCCGGGAAGGTGTACTCGACCCAGACGGCACCTTTCTCTTCCGCCGCGAATGGCAGGCGATCGCCAGACCGAGTGCCGACGAGCGCATTGCCCTGGGTCACCCTGGGATCGAGAACCTGGACGTTCAAGCCAAGGTGGAGCGAGTCCCATAGGAAGGCCCTGAAGTCGGCGCTGAGTCCCTCGATCTCGGCGTTGCCGACGTTGGTGACGACGACGACAAAAAACTCCGGGAGCGCGCCCGGGTCGACGACCTCGACCTGGTAGTCCTCCCACTGCATCTTGAACGCGGTGAAGTTGAACTCGTAGCGGCCGCCATCCCAGCGGCTCTTGAAGCCGAGCTCATAGTTGTCCAGGAAGTCGGGATCGTAATCCGCCGGCAGCACGACCCCCGGCGCCGCAATATTGCGGCCGCCGGCGCGGAACCCGTCCGAGAACAGCGCGTAGACCATCGCGTTCTCGTTGATGTTGTACTGCACCGAGAGCTTCTTGGTGACGTCGCTGGTCGACGTCTTGCCTTCGTCGTAGAACAATTCGCGCCCGTTCGGCTGCTGCGTCAAATGCTTGCGATCACGCGTGTGATCGAACCAGCGCAGGCCCGCGGTGAATCCCCAGCGTTCGTTCGGCGTATAGTCCACCTCGCCGAAAACGGCGATTTGGTCGGTGACTAGCTTGCCCTTCAGGCTGTAGTCGGAGTTGTCGGTCGTGCCTGGCTGCACGCCCTGCGTGATCCAGTAAGCGAACGCCGGCGTGTCCTCGTAATCGCGAATGCGGCTGAAAAATTCGAAGCCGTTGTCCATGTACTCATAGAACAGGCCGGCGATCCAGGTCGTCTTCCCGGTTGTGCCCTGGAGCCGGAACTCCTGCGCGACGCGGTCGGAAAAGTCCTTGTTTTGCAAACCCAGGCCCGCCGGGTCCGTGCCGAAGTCGAAGGGGCAGTTCTCCGAAGGAGGTTCAGCGGCGCACAAGTATTCTGAGAAACTTGAAATGTAGAACGTGTAGTCCGTGTTGTCCTGGAGGTAGTCGATGTCGCGGGTAAAATAACTGGTCGCCGAAATCAGCTCGCCCCAGCCGAGGTCGCCTTGGAGGGTCAATGCGAGCTGGGTCCACTCGTCGCTGCGGGATTCGTCCAGGAAGCGCACGACCGCCAGCTCGCGGCCCGCACGCAGGACGTTGTCCTCCGCGTAAGTGTTGGCATCCAGCTGTTGATGGATCACGCTTAGGTCCACCATCCAGTTTTCGCCCGCATGCCAGCGCAGTGCCGCGCGCCCACCGATGTACTCGACCGCGTTGACGTCCTTCTCGACGACGTCGGCGTTGTCGAAGGTCTGGCCCAGGCTGTCACCGAATACGTTGTCGATGAATCCTGCGTCGCGCGCAGAGAACCCGACCAGGCGGATCGCCGCGTTCTTGCCGACCGGCAGGTTCAGGACGCCGGAGAGCTCGTAGCCCTGGTCGCCGTGGTCCACTGTGTGGCCGTCCAGGGTGACGGCCGCATGGGTACCGTGCGCGTCGGGCTTGTTCGTGATGTAGCGCAGCGTCCCGGACTGCGAGCTCGAGCCATAAAGCGTGCCCTGCGGGCCCGGCAGAGCTTCGACGCGCTCGATGTCGATCAGCCGCACTTCGGGCTGCATGCCGCTCTGGGTCAGCGGCTGCTCATCGAAGTAGACCGCGGCGGAGGAGTCCGCGATGAAGGACGAGGAGTCGTCCGCGACGCCGCGGAAATAGATCGTCCCGCGCCCCGGTGTCGTCGACTTGTGAGTGAGGCTTGGGACGAAGCGCTGCAGGTCCTGGAGCGTGCTGACGTTTGCGCGCTCCAAGTCCTTCTGGCTAATCGCCTGGATCTCCTGCGGGATGGCGAGCAGCGTCTCCTCTCGCTTGCGGGCCGTGACGATCACTGCTTCGAGGACCGCAGTCGCATCCTGCGCAAAGGCGGCCGGCGGATACGAGCCGGTCAGCGCGAGGGATATCCCATAAGCGATGGGGCCGATTGGCCGCTTCCCGCCGGGCTTTGGGCCCAAGTTCTTGAACCGATCCGTCATGTCGGCACCACGACGGCCACCCCTGCTGCCAAGCATGCGCCCAGTCGTCGGCTTACGCCAACTGGACTCCGGGCATCGCGGCTTGAGCAACAATTCAGCGACTCTTGAGCGCCCCTTCATGCGCGCCCCAGGCGTCCTGTGCGACAACCCTGCCATCCCGATGTCGGGATCCAACAGGAGCGTGTCATGGCCACATCTCTAAAGGCACTGGTTCACCGGTCGAGCTTCGCATCCGCGATCGTAGCGGGACTTTCGTTATGCGTTCTGTTCACCCCGGGCATGGCAAGGGCAAGTGACAGCGTGGAACGCTGGAACATCGCCATGACAGACTACGCTGCAAGACAACCGCCCCCCGGACTTCCGCCGTTCGTCGAGGCGCGAGCGTTTTCCATGGCTCACATCGCGATGCTGGACGCGCTCCGACTCGCAATGGCGAGCACCGCGCCTGCAAATGTCAATGCAGCCATCGCCGCGGCCGCGCACGACGTGCTCATCTCGGCTTTCGCGCCGTTCGGTCCCAATTCGTTCGACAACGTTTATCAGAGCGAGCTCGCCGCGATTCCAAATGGGCCGGCTGAGACACGCGGCGTTTCGATCGGCCAGAAAGCGGCGGCTGCGATGCTCGCGACCCGGGCCGATGAGGATGTTTTCGCCGCATTGGGCGCGCCGTACACACCTGGCACGAAGCCCGGCGATTACCAGGCGACTCCCCCCGTTGGAATCGTCGTCGGCGCGGGCTGGTCCAAACTGCGGACCTTCGCAGTTCGGTCGTCGAAGCAGTTTCGCGCGCCGCGGCCGTACGCTTCGCTGCGCAGCCTGGATTACGCAATGGACGTCAACGAGATCGAATTGCTCGGCAAAGCAATAAGCTCAGGACGAACCCCGGATCAGACCGCAATCGCGTTCTACTGGTACGAGAATTCGTCATTCGCGTGGAATCGCATCTCCCGCCAGGTCGCAGGCGGGCTTTCGCTGCTCGGACACGCCCGTCTGTACGCGGCCCTGAATGCCGCGATTTCGGATGCCTACGCGACCTCACTCGAATCGAAATTCCACTACAACTTCTGGCGGCCCATTACGGCGATCCATGCGGCCAGCACCGACGGTAATCCGTTGACGCTCGCGGATGACACCTGGGAACCGGCATTCGCAACTCCGCCGGTGCCGGACTATCCATCGGCGCACTCGGCAGCAGGCGGCGCGGCGGCGGAGGTCATCGACGCTTTTGTCGGGCGAGCTCGTCCATTCACGCACGTGTCGACGACGGGACCTATCTCGGGCGTCCCCGGCGCCGAGACTCGCTCGTTCAGCAGCGTACAGAATGCGGCGGTCGAAAATGCCTATTCACGAATGCTCGTAGGCATTCATTTCCGGCGCGCCTGCACGGCCGGGCTGAAACAGGGACGCGATATCGGCCGATATGTCGTAGAACAGGCCGCGTTTCTGAAGAATTGATGAATGAGGCTCAACCCGCCCGCGACTGAGGCTGCAATTGCCGTAGATGCGTACTCTCCGCACGGCAACTCGGCGGCATCGCGGGCGGGACGACGCGGTGGTCCCTTGCACGGTGGCGCCTTGGGGATGCCATATGGCCCACGAGACTGTCGCAGCACCGTAGCGAAAACGTAGCGTTTGATGCCGTTTCATGCGCTACGGTGCCTGTTTCGAGTGAGGGCGTGCCTGCTAACTGATTGAAAAATAAGAACCACTCAAATCATCGTCGCGACTACGAACCAGGGGGTCGGGAGTTCGAATCTCTCCGGGCGCGCCATCTTTTCAGTGGCTTGCATGCTTCACTGCGATGACTGTCCATTGCGATTCAGTGCGAAGCCACCAGCAAGAAGTCGCTACGCTAGGTTCGATCGGCATACGTTTCGGTAGAGCAGCGGACTGGAAATCCGCGTATCGGTAGTTCGTTTCCGCCACTGGCCACCATGTTCCGACTCACGACTGCTCCGCGGGATCTCTCAACATCGTTTTGAAAGCCACAGCTACCTGCGGAAAACTGCGTTTGAAATACCTATCCAATTGACCGCATAAGATGTCCTCACGCGAATCGCTGGTTTTCAAGATCGCCGCCGAGGACTGGGAATTTGAGCAAATACACCGCCTGAACTATCGGACCTTTGTAGAGGAAATTCCTCAACACCGGGCCACTCCGACTCAAATGTTGGTGGACAAATTCCACGCTCAGAACACGTATCTCATCTGTCTCGCGGAACAAGAATTGGCCGGCATGCTCGCCGTGCGCGGCAGTCGCCCGTTCTCCCTGGATCAAAAGATTCGCGACCTCGACCAGCACCTGCCAAGTGGTCGGAAGATTTGTGAGATCCGGCTGCTCGCCATAGAGAAAAAATTCCGCGGCGCGCGAAGCGGTTGGGTGCTGGCCGGCATCCTGGCCTTGCTCTGGCGTCACAGCGTCATGAGCGGCTACGACCTCGCAATCATTTCGGGCACGACTCGGCAGATGAAGCTATATCGGCACCTCGGCATCATTCGCTTTGGCCCGTGTGTGGGTACCTCCGAAGCACCGTTCCAGCCGATGTACTTGACTATGGAATCCTTTGAGGTGACGGCGCGGGAATTTCTTCGAACTACGCCATCGCGGTTATCTCATACCGACAATTAGTTAGGATCGCGCGGGAGACTTGCGTGAATCAGTCCTGCGCGGCCCTGCATCGTGAGGCAATCGTCGCAACGGGCGCCCTGGCTAACCGGTTGATGCAGTTGATGTTGCGAATCTCAGTTCGTGACTGAAAATTCGCGTGCCGGTGGTTCGATGCTGCCCTTGGGTCACTAACGTCCACACTGACCGCGCCGCGAATGTGACCAACTCAAATTGGGTGTGCCGCGATTGTGACCGGATCAACGCGGAATAGCAGGCTGCAAGCGCTGCAAGTAGTTGATTTTCAAGTCCGTGCATTCGTCCGCATCGGCCTACGAACCAGGGAGTCGGGAGTTCAAATCTCTCCGGGCGCGCCAACACTCTCAAAGAGTTAGCTCAGCTCGCTCGTGTTAAGGGCTGAACTGCGTTGCGCTTGAGGTCGGCCGATCGAGGTACGCTTCGATTACGCGCGCCGAACCGGAGCTGGCACAATATGTCGCTTGTCGGCGCGGCCGCATTTTATCGGGCCGCAATCGATGTGCGGACTTGGCTGGCGAACCAGCCTTCCGCCTTTTGGACAACAGAGGTGAATGACATGAAGCGGCTATTCGCGATACTGATGAGTGTAGCAGTGAGTTCGATGTTCGGCTCATTGGCCCGCGCCGACGACGATGCGGCCAAGTGTGCGGAAACGAGCAAGTTGTTCCAGGACGCCGGCGAAAGCGCCGGCTACTTCAAGAACAGTTACGGTTATGCGGTCTTCCCGACAATCGGCAAGGCCGGACTCGGCATCGGCGGAGCCCACGGTTCGGGGTGTGTCTATCGGCAAGGTAAGCAAGTAGGCACGGCCAAGATGACTCAAGTGAGCTTCGGTTGGCAGGCGGGCGCACAGGGTTACAGCCTGCTCGTCTTCTTGGAGGATGAGCGCGCGTTTAAAGAGTTCACGTCGGGCGACTTCGAGTTCGGGGCCAAAGCCAGCGCCGTCGCCATCACGGCGGGAGCGTCCGCCAGCGCAGGTACGTCCGGTACGTCCGCAGGCGCAAGCGGCGGGAAGAAGGACGCGACGACCGCGACTCTCACCGGCTATGAGAAGGGCGTGGCCTCTTTCTCGATCATCAAGGGTGGGCTGATGTACGAGGCCGCGCTCGGCGGCGCCAAGTTTAGATACGATCCTCTCTGACCGAGGTGTCTCCGCGCACAACTTCTCCAGCCAATAGGAAGCACGCTCAATTCTGTGTCTGGCCGGGATTGGCTGTGCCGGGAATGTGGCTTGGACAAGCTGGTTAGTAGATTGGCAAGCGCAGCAAGTTGCTGAATTGAGAGACTCCAAGAACTGTTCAATCCGCCTACGAACCAGGGGATCGGGAGCTCGATGAGGCGCGCGTAGCGCGCCAAAGGACGTCGCCGCATAGCGGCGACGGTCCCGACCGAAGGGAGGGACGAGCGGGCAAAGCCCGCGAGCAATCAATCCGGGCGCGCCGGATTCAACGTTGGCTTACGCAGTGCGTGAGCCTTTTCTTTTTTCAAGCGTGGGGAAATCGCAGGATTTCTTCTACGACCCACATAACTCGTTCGATTTGACCAGCTGCCTGCGCGAGATGGTTGGGCGCCGAGTGCGCCGGCCATATTTGATATGCATGCAAAAAAAAGCAGCGGACGGAGCCAGGCCCCGTCCGCGGCGCGCGCAAAACTACCGACTGACCTTACGCCGCCTTGAGAGCAGCGGCGATCTTGTGCATGGTGGAGTTGGCAACTTCGTAGGTTTCAACCTGCGGGGTTCCCTCGACCAGCTTCGCTAGGATCTTGGTCACTTCGACGAAGGCACCGCGATGGTAGGTCTCCGCGCTGTCCTTGTTGTCCCAAAGGCTCACCGCCAGGGCCTCGTTGCGCTCCGGGGTGATGAACGTGATCTCATCCTGGAAGCCTTTCTGCTTGCGCAGCAGGGGGATGATCTCGGCTTCCAGCTTGCTGGTGAACTCCGCCTTTCCTTTGGGCGTGAGCTTCACGGATACACAGCGTGCATACATGTCCTTCTCCTTGTTGGTGAATGGGCTGAGAGGACAGGCCGGATGACTGATTCCATTTGTCGGAGGGCCCCTTCAGTACTGGTCTCATACTCTGCTACTTAACTTGACGTGTCAAGTAATATCGAGAATACTTTCTCAAATTAAGTATCGACGGTGAATCAGCCGGGCCATCGATGGACGTATGTCTGCTCATCAAATCGCGACTCGAGGAACTTGAGCTCGAGCAAAAGGACCTGGCAGCAGCGGCCGAGGTGACGGAATCCTACGTTTCCCAGCTACTGAACCGGAAGAAACTGCCGCCCGCGCCGGATCGAACGGACATCTACGGAAAGATGGAAGGCTTTCTCAAGCTTTCCAGCGGCAAGCTGGCGAAACTGGCGCACGCGCAGCGTACCGAACAATTGAGGCGAGGTTTCGAGAACCCGCCGGCTCCATTGTTCCGGGAAGTACGGGAACTGGTACTACGGAAGTGCGCGGTAGACACGCGACAGCAAGTAAGCGAGATATTCGAGCGGCAGCCGTTTGGCGAACTCGAGCGCTTCGTCACGCAGAGGCTGCTGGACGTGATTCAGCGCATCGCCAGAAGCGAACTCGAGAATGAGCAATGGCTCCGCAAGTTCGCCCGAGTCGGCGGCCGAAGCTACAAACAAATGCGGGTCTTGATTCTGGAGTTCCTGGACACGGATGTCTTTAGCGTTTCAGCGGAGAACTGCGTCTCGTTCCTGAACCCGCTGCTTGAGTCCTGGAATATCGACCTTTCGACCTTTGGCATGGAAATCGTGCTGAACCACAGGCTTGTGCCTGGGCACGTGAAGAAACTGGATTTCGTTGAGCGGGAGTTCGACGATCCCGTCAATGACGAGCTGGGACTGACTGAGTTCCTGCAAGACCTCGCGCTCAGTGGGAACATTACCCGGGACGAAATTGCATTTCTGAGAAGGCTGACATTCAAAGGGAGGCGACCAAGCCCGCTCTACTACTATCGAGAGCTGCAGAATCTCAGGGATCCGATGCATTTCCGGGGTGCGGTGCCATCGCGGCGAACCAAGGTGCCGACAAATTGGAACGTCTGAATGAACTCGCCACTATGACCAGGATTCTGGCCTTCCCCTAATTTCGGTGACACCGAGGACAGGTGCATGGACTTCCCACGGTACGTAGGACATCTCCGGGCTACCATTTGAGCCTAGGAGGAGTCATATGAGCAGTCAACGTTTTCCGCCGGAGTTCAAGGACGAGGCCGTTCGCCAAATCGTCGAGCG
>Ga0187892_10006825_pt1 | contig 16681 bp, 28 predicted proteins | sample MA1701073metaG_FD_139345 | JGI IMG/M metagenome (GOLD analysis project Ga0187892, IMG submission 139345) | Bio-ooze microbial communities from a basaltic lava cave in the Kipuka Kanohina Cave System on the Island of Hawaii, USA - MA170107-3 metaG ... | reverse complement strand
TTGCCCGATCCTTCCCGCTCCGTGATGCCCACCTGAGGTGGTCCTCGGTGAGCTTCGCCGCCGGAACCGAGATCGAACCGTCGTGCGAGAGTGGCGGAACTGGCAGACGCGCTGGACTTAGGAACCGTTCCACCCCGCTCCACGGGCTCCACCATCCGTCATCATCCGTTCTGATCTGCGCGTTTCCGCGCACGGCCCACGCAGCCGACAACGCCTCGAAACACATCCGACCGGATCACTCGGTACGAGTTCGGTGCGAGTCACCCGCGCTCCCCAGCAGGGGAGTCGGGGGCTACTCGGTGACGGGCGGGCCACGCTCCCACGCCGCAGAGCCCACGGTTCGAGGTGCTGGGTGCCCGCCGCGCTGGATTCATGGTCCTGTGCTGCGGTTCAAGTCCCGATGATTACACGTCGTTTCTCATGACTCGCACCGTACTCGACCCGTGATCGAGCCACGTCGAAACCCCCGGCAGAACCCACGCGAAACCCCTGGGGACGCCGAGGGGGCGCGGAGCCAGCGCCGCTCCGGCGCAGCGGGCAAGCAGCCAGGGCGCGGCTCCTGCGCGGCCCCGGCGCGGATGAAGGGCGTTCGATGACCACGACGCGGAAGGGCGGGCCAGGTGGGCAGCGCAAGCTGAAGAGCGGAGCCCCGAGAATCTGGCGGCGGCACGACGGAGCCCGAGGCGTCGCCTACAACCGGGCCTGGCTCGCCCTGGTGACCGAGTACGGGAAGCCACCGGTGGGCTCCCTGCTTGCTCTCGACATGGCCCGGCTCGCCGCCGCCCTGGTCCACCAGGGCCAGACCGTCCGGGACCTCGAAGCAAGCAGGCGGGCAGTCGAGCGAGGTGGCCGTGGTCGAGGCCGGGCCGACCTCCGGCGGCTGGAGCTACGGCACCAGCGAGCCGACCAAGCCCTGACGGCGGCGCGGGAGACCCTGGATCGGGTGACGGGGAAGACATGGTGACGACCCCCACCGAGCCGGAGAGCCATGCAGGCGCGCCAGGCTGCCCGATGACTCAGCCCGAGACCTCAGAACGCCAGGAAGCAAGCACAGCGGCGCTCGATGCAAGCACCAAGGGCCGGGCGCGGGGCGGTGTCGCTCGTGCGGCGGCACTGACGCCCGAGCGGCGCTCCGAGATTGCCAGGAAGGCAGCGGCGGCAAGATGGGCGACCAGGTGACGACCGTGGAGCAGTTCGAGCGTGACCCCGCCGCGTGGATCGATCACAACGTCCCGGTGTCGGAACTCGGCAAGCCCTTCGCGCTGGCCGACTACCAGCGGAAGGCGCTGCGGGCCATGTTCCGGTTCGATCCAGACGGCAAGGTCTGGATTGACGAGGCCGTGTGGTCCGAGCCCAAGAAGGGTGGGAAGACCACGCTGGCGGCGGCGCTCGGGTTGTGGTGGGCCGACACCCAGGAGGCACCGAACGAGGTCCTGGTGGTCGCGAACGACCTGGAGCAGGCGGCGTCCCGAGCCTTCGCGACCATGCTGGCGCTGCTGAAGCGCAACCCCAAGGACGCGGCGGGTGGGCCGGGCATCGGGACCCGAGCGAAGCGCAAGACCTCAACGATGATCGAGTTCAAGACCGGAACGACCGTCAAGGCCATCGCGTCGGAGTACGCGGGGGCGGCGGGCTCGAACCACGGCCTGACCCTCTGGGACGAGGTGTGGGCCGGGACGACCGAGAACTACCGGCGGCTCTGGGACGAGTTGACCCCGGTGCCGACCCGCCTGAACTCGATCCGGCTCGTGTTCTCATATGCGGGCTTCGAGGGCGAGTCGAAGACGTTGCGGGAACTGTACCTGAGCGGCGTCGATACCGAGGAGCATCCCGAGGCACGCGGCCAGCGCATCGATCCCGAGTTGCCGATCTACCGCTCCAAGGAAGGGGCGGGCCTGAACGTCGTCACCTACTGGTCCCACGACTGCCGCCAGCCCTGGCAGACGGCGGCGTGGCTGGCGCGCCAGAAGGCCGACCACATCGCGAAGGGCCGGGTCTCGACGTGGCTCCGGCTGTTCGAGAACCGATGGGTCTCGGGCGAGTCCGCGTTCATCACGGCGGCGGCGTGGGATGCCTGCGTTGATGCCGCGCTCACCCCGTCGGCCCCGACCCAGCACGGCGTCGCCTACGTCGGCGTGGACATCGGGATCAAGAACGACTCGACCGGGATCGGCGCGGTCCTGCACGAGAAGGACGCGGCGGGGCTCGCCCGGTGGCGGCTCCTGGCCCACAAGATCATGAAGCCCAAGCCGGGCACGCCGGTTGACCATCGGGACATCGCCGAATATCTCCGGTGGCTCTGTCGGTCGTTCCGGGTCCGGCGGATCGGGGTGGACCCGTCCCAGGCCCTGGAGATGTGCGCGTACCTGAAGCGCGAGGGCCTGCCCATCGAGGAGGTTCCGCAGACCTCGGCGGCGGTCGATGAGATGGGGGTCACGTTGATCACGGCGATCCAGTCGCGAGCCCTCACGGTCTACCCGGATGCCGAGCTACGCCAGCAGGCGCTCAACACCGTGGCGGTCGAGAAGCCCGACGGGATGCTCAGGATGGACAAGGTGAAGAGCAACCGGAAGATCGATGCCATCGTCGCGCTGGCCATCGCGCTGAGGATGTCGGCCCCGTCGAGGGTCAAGGGCGCGATCTTCGAGGACCTGGGCGACGCGGAACGCGCCCGCCTGGCCCAGCAGGCCGAGGAGGCCCAGCAGGCCGAGCAGCCGTCACCCGTCGCGACCATCGCAACATTCTGCACGCACTGCCGGAAGCAGCATCGCGAGACGCAGTGCCCCGACCGATACGACGATGGGGCGTTGACGCTCCGGCGAGATCGAGGCGCGGCATGAGCGACCGACGGCGTTTCGATCAGAACGGGCTCCGGCCAGGTGTCGCGGTCGAGCCAGAACCGGACACGACGGCCCCGGCCCGCGAGCGCATCGTCCGGCTTCAGGGTCGCGAGGTCGTCATGAGGACCCAGCGGGATGGCCGCGAGATCATGGACCGCGTGGTCGAGCCCGTCGAGGCGCTGCACCACGGGTTCAAGGCATGTGACCGCTGCACGCTCCAATACCTCGACACCGGGACCGGGCCGCACTTCTGCCCGCCAGCCTGGACGAACGACGACCTGCGGCGTCGCGCCGAGCGAGTCTGATGGACCAGCCGAGCCCGTGGGCGACGTACTCGACGGCCTGGGTGTGGGACATCCTGGCCGAGGCGGGCGAGCCGCTGACGCTTCGACAGATCAGCGGGCGGCTCGGCTGGTTCACCAGGACGGTCACGCCGCTGCTCAGCATCCTGCGCGAAGCCGGATTCGCAGCGGAACGAGATGGCCGATGGAGCGCCACGGCTGACCTGGTGGAGTCGCTCGAAATCTATTACGGAGTGCGGAGCGAATGACCAGAGTCCCGACCTGCCGGAACTGCCAGAAGGAACACGACACCGAATCGAGTGGGAGTGCGCCGAGCCAGAGGCTCGAACTGCCAGGAGCAGAGCATCGGCGACCCACCGATCCTTCGCCGTCGCGCATGGTGCGCTATGGCCACCAGATCACGCAGCCGCGCTAGGCGGCATCAAGGAGAACCACCATGGGCACGCTACTGTTGAAGAGCACCGGGTACGGCTGGGCCATCGAGGCCCACCGGGGCGACGAGTCGCCGTCGCTGATGAAGAGCAGGAACGCCGCGCAGGACGCGGGCGAGCCGCTCCAGGCTGTCCGGCTGGTGCGGCTGATGGAGAAGTCTGAGGCGACGATGACGGCGAGCAATCGGTTCGAGCCGATGGGCGCGCCGGGCTACGTCAAGCTGTGGCTTTCGAGGACGGCGAAGCAGGAGCTACGGGACCGCGTACTCAAGGCCATGCAGGCCGAGACGATCCCGCAGGACTCGCTGATCCGGCTCGACGCCGGAAGCCTCAACGTCGAGTTGGTCAAGAGCGTGCTGGGCATCTCGGACTACGACCCGGACGACGCCGCCGAGCACACCGAGGAAGCCAGCAGCATCCTGTCGAAGGCGTACCAGGCCCACGCGGGCGACCTCAAGAAGGCCGGGGGGAGCCGGGCCGACCTGAAGGCGGCGGCGACGGAACTCGACGCGCTCGTGGAGATGCTGGAGAACAACCGGAGGGACTCGCGATGATCACGTGCCGTCGATTCGACCCGACCGGGAAGTACCTCGGAACCGTTGCGCTCGACCTGAAGAAGTCGGCGGTCTACACCCGGTTGATCGCCGCCGTCAACAGCGAGCAGCCCGGCATCACCTACAAGTCCGTGGAGCAGATGGACGCGGGCACGTTGCCGCTCAACGTGTTGGCTCGCGTTTTCAGCCGAGGCGAGATCGAACGAGCGATAGCGAGGAGGGTCAGCGCGTTGGAGGTCGAGTCCCAGGAGTTGCGCGTCCTCCAGGAGTTGCTCGCCAACGACATGGACTTCGCGGCGGCGGCGGGTGGCGAACAGGCCGTGGCCCATGGGTTCCCCAGCCCCGGCAGGGTCGCGAAGTCACGGCGCTCTCGATAACCGAATCCGAAAAGCCCCTGCACTGGCTCCGTGGCGGTGCGGGGGGCCTCCGCATCGGCACTCGCCGTGCCGGTGCGGTCCTTTTCCCAGATGTCGTCGTGGGGCCTCGTGAACCCCATGACGATGGACACGCGCAAGCGTGTCGGCTCCGGCCCCAGCTTCCGTTCCTCCGGGAAGTTGGGGACCGGGCCATTCCTTCCCGGTTCGCGAATCGTCCAGGCCGTCTCGTCCTCGCGATGTTCCTTGGCGGTACCTCCTAGTCGGACGCTTGTTTCCTGCCCCGTTCCTTCCTTGCCTCTTCGAGGAGGCGATCGAGGCCCTGTTGAACTACTTCGAGCTGGTTGGGTGTCGAGAGAACGATTTCGACGATCTTCTGGGCGGCGTCGCCGGTGATTTCATGCTGTGTGAAGACAGCCCAGCCGTAGTGTGTGTTGGCCGACCAAAGCACCTCCTGTACCCTGGGATACACACTGAGACGATTCTCAGGCAGCGCGATGCAAACAAACTGGATGCGTATTCTGTTGGGGAAAACTCCGTTGTCCCACACTGGGTCGGACGAGACGAACGGCTCAGCGACGATCTGGGCCAGACCTGCTACTCGTCTATCAACAACGAACACCACGTAGTCTCCGAGTTTCCATCGCTTGAAACGCCTCGGGTTGTTGGTGCCCCAGACTCGGTGCAGGACCGACGTAAGGAACTGAACCTCGTCCACCGTTACGATCCTGAGTTGCATCTGCCTCTTCCTGAGATCGGTCCGCGCTCGAATACACTATAGGTTGGGGTGTGCCCAAAAACCACTATATCTTGTGGGTGTGGCCCTAGTCGCGTACAAACCCTGGCCTTTTTCGTTGACATGCTCCCGCAGCCGTCCCTATAACCAGTCACAGGCGACATGAAAGCATCTCCACTGATAGCTGGGCGGCGAAAGAGGAGAAGCTCAGCCCTCGTCTCTCGCATCATGGCATCCGTTCGGGCCAAAGACACCAAGCCCGAGGTAGCACTGCGAGAAGCCCTTCGGGTCGCTGGTCTCAGTTTTCTCGCTCATCCCACTGACCTGCCAGGTCATCCTGACCTCGTGTTTCTACGCGAGCGTGTAGCTGTCTTTGTTGACGGTGATTTCTGGCACGGTCGCCAGTGGCGTCTCAGGGGGCATCGGTCGCTCGCCAAGCAGTTCGCTGGGTCGCCAAACCGAACCTACTGGATCAAGAAGATCACGCGCAACGTCGAACGCGACGCACTAACCACACGGACTCTGCGGCGACTGGGGTGGCGAGTCGTTCGGGTGTGGGAGAGTGACCTGAAAGCCAATCCTCAGCGTTGCGTCCGGCGGGTCTGCCGCGCCATCCAGAAGACTGCCGCATGAGCCGCGACGCCGCAGAGTTCTTCGCCGGGATTGGCTTGGTTCGGATGGCGCTCCAACGAGCGGGATGGCACATCAGGTTCGCCAACGACATCGACCCCGCGAAGTTCGATATGTACCGCGACAACTTCGGCGGCTCTGACTTTGCGCTCGGCGACATCAGGAACGTCCGCCCTGAGATCATCCCGGACGTTACGCTCGCGACAGCCTCTTTCCCATGCATCGACCTGTCCTTGGCGGGAAACAGGGGTGGTCTCGGCGGCACCCACTCTTCCGCCTATTGGGAGTTTCACCGGATCATCGAGGCGAAGGGTGAGCGACGGCCCCACGCAGTCCTACTGGAGAACGTCGCTGGTCTGCTCTCATCGAATGGCGGCGACGATCTCCGCTCAATCGTGGCATCACTCGGGAAGCTGGGCTACCGATGTGACTTGCTCTTGATTGACGCCGCTCATTTTGTTCCTCAGAGCCGTCCGCGCTTGTTCGTGATTGGCCTCCAGAGTCCACCACCGGAATCCGGATTCGTCCCATATCCAGATAGCGTGCGCCCTCAATCGGTCATCCAGTTTGTTCGCCAGAATCCCGATCTTTCGTGGAGTCATCTCCGGCTTCCACCCCTGCCCCCAAAGCAATCCAACCTGGCCAGTCTCGTTGAGCGCCTGAGACCTTCGGCTCCCGAGTGGTGGGACGGATGGCGGCAAGCTCATCTCTTCAACCAAATGAGCGCCATACACAAGGCTCTACTCCGGCAGCTCGTGAAGTCCAAGCGACTGACCTTCGCCACAGTGTACAAGCGCGTCCGCCCTAGCGGGTGCCGGGCAGAGGTTCGTGCGGATGGTGTCGCCGGGTGTCTGCGAACGCCACGGGGCGGAAGCAGCAAGCAGTTCCTCATTCAGGCGGGGCGAGGGGGATGGCGGGTCCGAAACATGACGGCCCGAGAGTACGCTCGGCTACAGGGTGTGCCGGACTCATTCAAGATTGACGTGCCCTACAATAGGGCCCTCTTCGGCTTCGGGGATGCTGTCTGTGTGCCTGTCATTCAGTGGATCGCCAGAAACTATCTAAATCGCGTCCTCCCTGACACACGGGCCACGCGCTACCGATAGCAAGCGGCGATGGCCCGCCAAAAGCCAGCCGCTCCCGCTGCCCCCTCAGTCGTCCGGTTCCGAAAGCGAGCGGCTAGGCAGATTCCCTCTCGGATCGGTGTGTACGCGCTATGTGACCTGGATGGAGTTCCGATCTATGTTGGTAAGTCAGAAGACGGGATTCGGGCACGGGTCAACCGGCACATCACCAGCGCCAGAAGCGACATCATCGCCAATCGGCAGGTAGACGTGTGGGAGATGGCTTCCGTCATGTGCTGGCCCGTCAAGAAGAGGGGACATCTCCAACAGTTGGAGGCACATCTCTTCCACGTCTTCCATCGCCGCTCCCGCTTGATGAACGGGGCTATTCCAGCCCGCGCTCGCCGCCTCCCTTTCCCAATCCCCAAGCACGTGAGCGTCGAACTGATGCCCAAAGAAGAGGTCGAGAGCCGCCGCCGTGTCGAGTTGCGTCTGCCTCGTCAGGCCAAACAGTTTCTCGATCTCCTTGACCATTACCTCAACGTGAAGGACAGCACCGACCTGCATCTCGCGCTTCAGGCCCACTTCGCACGACTACAGAGGTATTTCACCCATCTACGCCCAACGTCTCCCGACTGAAACAGATGCCACCTCTAGGCGACCGCCTGCAAGCGTTCACTCAAGAGCACCGCGTGAGAGGTAAGGGGCCACTCTCCGTCATGCTCGTAATGACCCGCCACGCCAAGGAGCGCGGACTGCCACTTGACCCCGACGATCTTCTGACGGAACGCGGTGGCCAAGTGCTCGGCCTCGGACGCGGCGCGGTTCAAGCGATCTTGAAGGACCACGGTATTGCCAGAGTCCTTGCTGAAGAAGGAGGTCGAACGAGTCGTGGCAGCATTGACCACATGCGACGCTACATTGGCCTACTGAACTCTCTCGGTACCGAAGGGCTGGCAGACCTCGATGCTATCGAGGCGTGGTGGATTGAACGAGTCCGGGAGCACTTCGCGGCCAGTCCGTTCACCCTTCGCCTTGACCCGTCGAAGTCTCTTCGTTCAGTGATCCGTGATCTTCTTGAACAAGCGGCGAAGCGGCAGCAAGAGGGAGGTGGCACGATGTATGTCGGCGCGGTCCTTCAGCACCTTGTTGGTGCAAAACTGGAGATTCTCCAGCCGGGCTCGGTCGAGCACCACGGCGCTGCTGTCAAGGACGAAGCGGCCGGACGAGCCGCCGATTATGTACTCGGGCAAACGGCGATTCATGTCACGACGATGCCAGCAGAGGCTGTCATGCAGCGGTGCGTCCGGAACCTAGAAGGCAACCTGCGGCCCGTGATCGTCACCACGCAGAAGGGGTTTGGCGTGGCGGAGGGCTTGGCCGAACCTGCGGGAATACAGGGCCGCGTGGATGTATTGGAGATCGAGCAGTTCCTCGCCACCAACATCTACGAGCGCAGCGGATTTGCGGATGAGCGCAGGCGGGTTACGGTAGAGCAGCTCGTCAACGTCTACAACGACATCATCGAGAAGCATGAAACTGATCCGAGCCTCAAGATCGACATATCCACGTAGCCGTCATTTTCAGAATGGCAGACCGCAGAGAACGTCTCGCCTCACCTGAAGCGCCGAGCAATCGACCTTGCCCGACGTGACGGCGAGATAGGAGTCATACATCTCCGTCATCTGCTCATCCCCGATCAGTGTATACAGGACATGCTCTACGACGGCGGCGCTTGCCGTCAGAATGGAGTTCAGACAACTATCGAACTCCTCGACGTGCGGGAGAAACTGCTGGCCTTCCAGTAGGGCCTGCGCCTCCTTGTAGTTGACCCACTTTCGCATCCGCCACAGCACGTCCCAGAAACCAATCGTGCCGCCGTTGATGTCCTTGATGCGGATCGCTTTGCCGGACCTTTCGTGTCCGAGCCTGTGTTTTTTCTTCTTTCCATTCTCGAGCCATCGCTCATACCGCTTCTCGGTTCCAGTCGTCCGATAGAAGTGAACCACGAAGACGTTCGCGTCTGGATGATTTGCGAGATTCCAGCCGCTGGCGACCTGCGGTGTAGACTGCCACGCGAACCGATGGCAATCCCCGGAGTCGAAATCGTAGTAGCAGCGCCACGGATGCGGGAAGAGATAACTGATGGTGTTGGTCGCAAAACGAAGCGTCGCCTCATGGCCCCGCCGCTGCCCTGGAGCGTATAGCTCGTGGACTCCGGCCAGAAGAAAATAGAGCGCGTAGTAGACCTGGACTGGCTTCCACTGATTCGTGATCACTCGGACATCCACTGCAAATAGACTGTTGATCCGAGCGACCGTCTCCGAGTTCCAGGCGTTGAACATCATCCTACGCAGAATGGCGAGACGGGCGGGCGTGAGGGCCTTCGGCTGGATGTTCGCGAGCAGAGGATGTTGCTCTTCCAGTAGTCCCGAGACCAAGGTCTCGACGGTATCGTCGTCGCGGGTCTGCCGCACCAGCAAGTCGAAGTGCCTCAGAAAGAACAGGTAGGTCTGAAACTTCTTGACGGCTTCGTCGCTCATCCCGGTGCGGGTTAGTCTATTCCATCGCCTATGGCGAACACAGCCTCAACCACTCAGTAAGGGCAGGTAAGGGCAGGTATCGGGACCGTGCCGCCGCCGACCCTGGTAACTTGAGTGCCATGCCCCCGATCCAAGTTCGCGGTGCCGGAGTGGAAGCCAAGGGTGATCGCCTGCTTGCCACCTTCACGTTGAGCGAAGCCCCCGGTCAGTCGTGGATCGAGTTCTTCAGGGAGCGGGCGACCGGCAGCGTGCTCGGCATGGCGGCGGCGACCTTCAGACGCAATCGGGTCCATATCGAGCTACCGTACCCGGAGGACCTGAAGATGTTGATTCAGTCGGTGGAGGCGATCATCGAGGGCGTGAACCTCGATGTGCAGTTCAGGGTCGAGCTTCCGCGTCAGTAGCGGAGTCGCGTAACGGTCTGTCTATCGTTCGTTCAATAGCACGCTGACCACTTGTCTTACGACCGCTAGGCTGAACGGCTTCTCCAGCATCGGCTCGGTCGTCCCCTTCAGGAAGTCCGCGTATTCGCCTTGGCCGGAGTGGCCAGTCATGAAAATCACTCGGGGCGCAGTGGTCTTGTGGCGCATAGCCTGTAGAGCCCGGTAAAGAGACGGGCCGTCGAGTCCCGGCATCCGCAGATCGCTCAGGATCAGGTCGTAGTGGTTGCGGTCGAGCAGCGCCAAGGCTTCGGAGCCGTCGCGGGCGATGTCCACGGCGCGTCCTGGTTGGGCCAGGGTGTCCGCGAGCACCTCGCGCAGTTGTTCGTCGTCATCGACGACCAGGATGCGCTTCACGGCTCAACCCGCTATATCAGGGTCTTGGCTGACGGGGCGCGATGGCGGTCTCTTGCCGTAGAGTTTTTGGTAGCATTCCGCGTCCACTTCGCCCTTTTCGGTGCGATACCGCCCGCTACCTGGCGGGATCGGACGCTCGCAAATCGCGCAGACCGGAGGATCGTCGGGCGTCAATCTCGCCGCTTCCTCGGCGCGTGTCGGGCGAGGTGCCGATCCCAGGATTTTTGCATCCGGGTCGCAAACTGTTTGAGGGGCGGTCGCCACGTCATGAATCCGCAGCTACACGTCCAGACGACCGAGTTGGCCGTCTCCTGGACCGTCCGACGGTGGGGCAACGAGATGATCGTGGCCATGACGAAAAGCCTAGCACGCGGGTCCACAGCCTTTGGTTGATCGAGATGGCAGGCCACTCGCCCACTGTCGTGGGAAAGTGGTGGAACAGCTAGGGGGGGCTACGCGGCGCGGCCTGCCCTAGCTCGACAGCACCCTCGCGGCTTCGCTCGGCCAGGTAGTGCCACATCGGCAGCGATGGGGCTTCGCGTGTACCTTCAAGCCAGCGCAGACACAATCAGGATTCACATGCGGCCCCTGCGGCCACCGCATGAATCGCTCGCGGCAATGCGGGCAGTGGTCGCGAAACAGGTAGCGCAGGCGACGGCGCTGGCGCAGCGAGAAGGACTTCATGGGCCAAGTATAGCGCGGGGCGTGACAGCCTTCGGTTGATCGGGGGCACAAAAAGCGAGAGGGCGGGACCATTGCTGATCCCGCCCTCAGAGCGACTCGGAGAGGGTTCCTCACCCCGAGCACCTGGCTGTCAGGTACGAGTATCGCCAGGTCCAATTACGAAGTCAAGTGGCTCCGGGGGAGGGATTCGAACCCACGACCTCCATGGTTGACAGCCAGGCACTCTACCACTGAGCTACCCCGGAGCCGGTGAAACCAGTGGATAGATTCATCCTAGCACCCACGCATTTTGCCGAGATTGCCCATCGCTGGGCCGGGGATGGCCTGAGGGGGGCTTGTGTGGGGGCCTTCGGAGTTCTATACTGAAACCCGCTGAAAACGATCCTGTTGACGCACTGCACTACTATGGCCTTGACTTCTGGCACGAAGTATGCTTTACTGATTCTGTAGGCTGAAGTACCGCACCGCCGGGCACATTCGTCATCGCAGGACGCCCACCACTTCGCCCGGCGACCCACGCAGCGCGCCCCATTCTTTCGGCTCCAGGAGTCTGCTGTGCCACATCGTCGTATCCGCGTCGTGACGCTCGCTCGCCGCCTGCGTTGGTCTCGGCGACGGCTCCGGCGCGTTCTCGCACTCCACGGCTTGGCGGCGCGCACCGCGAAGACGGTCGCGCTCGACCTGCGTCTCGTGGCCGTGCTGCTGGCCGAGCGGCTTGCGGGCGACCTGCTGGCCTCGTAGCCCCATCCATCACACACCAAGGAGGACCGATGGCCGTCAGCGGTATAGCCGAACGGGTCGGCAACATGAGGAAACGAAGCGACGGGATTTTCTGGATCAGGTCCATCGCCTGCGCGTACTGGCTGATGGCTCGCGAGTTCATGCCGGTCTCGGTGGAAGTGGCGGGCGACGGTAGCGGCGCGATGTTGTTCGGGTTCACCAACGAGATCGAGGACGCGCTGCCGCTCTGGCACGATCACAAGCGATACCTCCAAGCCCTTACGCTCAAAGCCCAGCAGAAGAGTAAGTAGACCCCACCCGGCAGGAGAACAAGCAAAATGAGCCCCACAGCCGCCAGCGACCCTCACCAGCAGCGCCCCCACCGCCCCCGCACGCAGCGTCCGTCTGACACGACTGACGACTTCATTCTGGCCGGTGCATCGCCTCGTCCCCTGATCGAGCCCGGCACCTACGAGGCCGTGACGACCGCTGTTGCCCGAAAGAACTTCTGGAATCGGTTCTATCTGGAGATCACCTTCACGATCTTCAAGGGAGCCATCGCCGACGGAGAGGTGCTGGCCACGGGCGTGCCCGGCTACTTCAACATGGGCGACGGCAAGGTCGTGCCAGGGCCAGGATCGGGTCTCGTCCGGTTGATCCAGCTTGTGGACCCGAACGCGAGGCCCAACACCATCAGGGGCAGCGACCTCAAGGCCAAGGCGTTCCGCGTCGAGGTCGTGACGGTGACGACCAGCAACAAGGGCGGGGCACTCTCCGAGGAGAACAAGTACAGCAAGGTCAATCGCGTGATCGAGAGGCTCGCGTGATGGGCCGCTCCTTGGATTACCTGGGGTGGGGTGGGGTGGGGAGGGATGGGAAGGGAAGGATAGGGAAGGGACCTGGGGGTGGGGGTGGACCTGGGGGTGGGGGTGGGAGTGGGCCTGGGAGTGGGAGGTGAGACCCGAGAGAGACGTAGACCACAGTACGAGGTGATCGCACCCTCGGCCTTCGGTGTGACCGCACCGCCGGAGCACGCACACACGAGGACCGGCGTCGTGGGCAACCCTCACGACGCCGGAAATCCAACAGAGAGCGCGGCGTGATCAACTTGCCGCCGTTCAGTAGCGCCGCGTTCCTGGACGACCTTCGTGGTGCCGGGGTCGGGCTCCGGCTCGACGCCGACGGTCGGCTGATCGTGCGGTTCAACCAGATCACAAGCACGCCCGCGCTGGTCGAGGCCATCCAGCGGCACCGCGCCGACCTGATCAGGATGCTCACTGACGAGAAGACACCAAAGCCCGAGAACACCCCCGACCTCAAGAAGCAGTTCGAGGGCCTCTCGGATCGGATCGAACGCCGCCGCCGCGCCGAAGCCCTTCTGGTTGCCGTCCGGGCCAGCGGCTCGACCGTGACGCTCAGCGAGGGCGTCATCACGGTGCGGCCCAGGCCGTCCGAGGCCATGGCCGCGCTGCTGGTCGCCTCGAAGCCCGCCCTGCTCGCTCTGCTCAGGGCAGAGGCCGAGGCTGGGCGATGAGTACGGCGCTTGAGACATTCGAGGTCCTCGTTGGCGCGACCGGCTCCGTCGGCATGGCCAAAGAAGTGCTGCGTCGGCTCGACGGCATACCGGGGCTTCCCAAGGTCACGACGGTGAACCGCGACCTCGCCAAGCTGACGTTGCAGGACCTCGTGACCAAGCGGCCCAACGCCAGCGTCCGCTCGTTGGCCCTCGCGCTCAGCGTCCCGCGTTCGACCGTCCACGACTGGCTCGTGGAACTCGAAAAAGCGTCCGGGAAGCGTTTGAGACCGGACGGTGGAACTTGTAATCCTGTGCGCAAGGCTAGAGAAGCCCCCGCCGTACCCACCACGCAGCCCGAAGGACGCAAGCCAGTGAAGGCAAGCCCACGTCGTCGGAAGTATCAGAGCTACCGAGGTGCCCCGACCACATCGGCGCACATCGGCGTGAGTAAGGACCGATCCGGCTGGCGCGGCTACGTGAAGGCCGGAGGCGAGTTCGTGTTCCGACGGTTCTTCCGCACCGAGCAGGAAGCGGCCCGTGCAGCGCGAGCGGCCCGAAAGCGGTTCATCGCCGACATGCAGAAGCAGGAGGCCGCGTAGTGATTTTCCAGGACAAGTCCGGGCGGTTCTTGAAGAGCGAGCAGGAGGTCCTACCCGCCACCGAGCGCCGAGTCAAGCTGGTCCCTCGGGTGCTTCGCCCGCGCCGCGCTGATCACGATCAGCCCATCGTGAAGTCGCTGCCGGTCGGGCCGATGACGAAGAGTGCGCCGGGATGCTCCAGCGTGCCGGTGATCAACCCGAGGACCGGCGCGCCGATGACGTTCAGCGAGGCTCGCGACCTCTCAGTCCTGAAGAAGTCCGACCCCAGCGGTAAGCACCAGGCGCTCCAGGTCGGCAGCGTCGTGCATTTCGAGACCGGCGGGCGACTCCTTCACGGGAAAATCCTCTCATGGGGCCGCGACGGCGCGACGGTGATCGAGCGCCACGGCGACGTGGCCGAGGTGCCGTGGTCGAAGCTGAACATCGGAAGGCACCCCGGCGCGAAGGAGTCGCAGGACGATGCCGAGGTGCGCCGTGTGCGGTACTCGATTGACGACCTGCTGGCCGGCCAGTTCGTGACGTTCTTGGCCACGGACGACCAGGGCCAGCCGTACCACCAGGTCGCGCAGATCGTCAACCTCGGCGCACTCGTGGAGATCGAGATGCGCGGCGGGAAGCGGCTGCGGCTGCGGTACGACCAGATCGAGCAAGCAGGCTGGGATCGGCCATGAACCCCGGGGCGACAACGCCCAAGGTGGCAACAGGCCGACAGGGCGAACGCGCTCGCTCAAGGTTCCTTGAGGCCGCGACTCGCTACGTCAAGGCAACCACGCCGAACCAGAGGATCGACGCCGAGCAGGCGTGCCGCGAGGCTGCTATCGGGCTCTCGCCGGGAGAGGTTATGGCGCTGACCGCCGCCGCGTCTAGGGCTGTTGCGCGTGAGACATGATCCGACTCGCGATAGCACTGACGATCCTGGGCGCGTTGCTGGGCCTCTGGTAGGGGTCTTGACGTGACCATTCTACAGCGTGTAGAATTACGATATGGACCCCAAACGACTCCGGCAACTCCGACGGAAACAGGGCCTCACGCAGAAGCAGTTGGCGTACCACTTGGGCGTCACGCTGAACACGGTGAGCCGATGGGAACTCGGCCAGGTCAGCATCTCGCGGCCCATGGTGCGGCTGCTCCGGTTGATCCTGGTGAACAAGGCGGGTAAGCGATGAGCGCCGAGGTGGAGCACATCGGCACCTCGTGGAGCCGTTGGACCCTGGCCAAGTTCGTCTCGAACGAGTTCGCGGCGCTGCACCAGTTCACCGAGGAGGAACTCGTAGCGCTGCGACAGGAGGCTTCGGGGCTCGTCGCACACCTCGACACGTTGTTGGCGCTCCATCGTCAGGTTCGCGCTGAGACGGGGCGCACCGAGCAAGATCGGCTGCTCTCGCCCGAAGAGGCGGCCGACCAGTTCGGGGTCACCCGGCGGTGGCTCCTGGAGCACGCCGACGACATCCCGGGGAGCCGACGGCTCTCGCGGAAGCTGATCCGGTTCTCCGAGCGCGGGGTCACACGGTTCCTGACCAAGCAGGCCCCCAAGGGAGGAAGGGCATGAAGCAGGAGGGCGTGAAGGAGCGCGAGCGCGGGTCCGGCTCCCTGTTCCGCGAGCAGTATCGAGACCGGAAGACCGGCGAGCAGCGGCGGGTACGCACCTGGACGATGAAGATGTGGGTCAACGGTAAGGCCGAGAAGCGGGCGACCGGCACGGCGTCGCGCAGCCAGGCCAACAAGGCGCTGGAGCGGTGGAAGGCCGAGATCGCGCAGGGCGTATGGATGCCCGACGCCACCAAGACGACGTTCAAGGACCTCGCGACGATCCTGACCGATGAGTACGCGGCGAACGGGCGGCGGTCGGCGGATCGCCTGGTGTTCTCGCTGGCGCACCTGAGGGCATTCTTCACGGACTTCGCCCCGGCCCGGTCGATCACCTCGGACCGGGTGCTCCGCTACATCCGGCACCGGCAAGACGAGGGCGCGGCGAACGGGTCGATTAACCGGGAACTCGCGGCCCTCAAGCGCATGTTCCGGCTCGGGGAGATCAGCGGGAAGGTGGCGCGGCGACCCCACGTCGAGATGCTGGAGGAGCGGAACGTGCGGACCGGGTTCTTCGAGGAGCCCGCGTTCCGGGCGGTGCTGGCCCACCTGCCCGAGGATTTGCAGGCCGTCGTGGAGGTCGCGTACCTCACGGGCTGGCGGGTGGCATCCGAGCTTCTGACGCGCCAGTGGGGGCACGTGGACTTCAAGGCCGGGTGGCTCCGGTTGGAGCCCGGCGAGACCAAGAACCAGGAGGGCCGGATGTTCCCGTTGATCCCGGCGCTCCGGGCCGTCCTGGAGCGCCAGCACCGCCGCACCGTCGAGATCGAGAAGGCGACGGGTCGCATCATCCCGTGGGTGTTCCATCGCAACGGGCGGCCCATCAAGGATTTTCGCACCGCCTGGCGGCTTGCGTGTAAGGTAGCGGGGCTACCGGGTCGCATCCCCCATGACTTCCGCCGGACGGCGGTCAGGAACCTGGAGCGGGCCGGGGTGTCACGGTCGGCCGCGATGAAGATGGTGGGGCACCGGACCGAGGCGATCTACCGGCGCTACGCCATCGTCAGCGAGTCCGACCTGCGCGAGGCGGGCCGGAAGCTGACGGCGCTGGCGCAGCACGACGGGCAAGCCGTCTGGGGGATCGACACGGCGTCGCCGACGCTCACTCGGGTCGAGTTCGGTACGAGTCGGGTGGTCGGCGGAGCAGCGGTATGATAGCGAAGTACTGGATAACGCAGTCCTGCGAGAGTGGCGGAACTGGCAGACGCGCTGGACTTAGGATCCAGAGGGGCAACCCGTGGGGGTTCAACTCCCCCCTCTCGCACCAAGACTCCGGGAGCTGTCATGAAAGCTGATCGGTCATG
>Ga0187892_10006823_pt1 | contig 16684 bp, 14 predicted proteins | sample MA1701073metaG_FD_139345 | JGI IMG/M metagenome (GOLD analysis project Ga0187892, IMG submission 139345) | Bio-ooze microbial communities from a basaltic lava cave in the Kipuka Kanohina Cave System on the Island of Hawaii, USA - MA170107-3 metaG ... | reverse complement strand
GGATCTGCCGGTCTTCATGCCCGGCGGCCCGGACAATCCATTGGGCGCGCGCGCCATCTATCTCGGCTCCTCGATCTACCGCATTCACGGCACCAACGAGCCTTCCTCCATCGGCAAACCGGCCTCCTCGGGCTGCATCCGCATGTTGAATGAGGACGTGACCGAACTCTACCGCTTCGTGAAGCTCGGCGCGACCGTTACGGTGATCTGACTGTTTCGAGGCTGAGTCATTTGCGCTACTTGGCGTAAATGAGTCTCAATGGTCGAGATGACCCGTTGCGTCTGAAATGGCCAGCTGGAAGAGTTCGAGCCGGGCTTTCAAGAACTCCTCATAGTTGTCCTTCCAGATCACATCGCTCTTATCCGCCGGAATCAGGTGGGACCCCATTAGTGAGGTGAAGTCGATACCAGTCTTTTCAATTTTTTCCAGATAGATGGATGGCGCGTTGTCGCTAATGATTTTGTTGGTCTTAGCATCAATCAAGGTCCGATTGAGAATTGTGTCCACAAAGTCAGCCTTTTTACCGCCGATTTTCTGAAGGTAGTTGTCGGGAAAAATGTGATGATCATCGATCCCGTGTTGAACCAATAGTGCGCCAGTGATAGTTTCACCCGTATGGAAGTCCCTGGCTCGCTCCTTGGTCATTTTTCCAGATGACTTCATGGCAAGATAAATGAGCGCATTGTAGCGGGCGCGTTGCTTCGGAGTTGTTTCCCAGAGAAGCTGCACATCGAATTTGAAATTCAGAATTTGATCTGGTGCTTTATTATCTGATGTCAGGTAGTTCACCAAGGCCAGGTAGTCATCGGACGCGCGAGTGTTCGCCGCACTATCGTATTGCTGCATCAACGATGTACACCAGAACCAACGTACCAGTTTTGCACGCCGTGCAACCGCATTTGGGGAATTGCCGAGGGGCAGCTTGGCCAGAACAGCCATCAAAGGAACTAACATGGTAGTGTAGGGAATCCAGCGTGGCGACAGTACGCCACAATCGTCTCTGAGAATTTCCAGCCCCTTCGCCAGACCGCCGACGACTGGCGTCCAGTGCTCGTCAATATCTTTTGACTCCAACTTCATGAGTAATCCACGTTTACAGGTTGGGTTTGGATCGGTTTTTCTGAGCGTAATTGCTTGAAGAATTGAATACGGATCGATTTCGTAGTCGACAAGGATTGGGTTGTCCTGTTGCGCGACTTCCCAGAGATCGCGAAGGTTGTTGGACTTTGTGAAGAATCTAGCAGTAAGAAGCTCGAATGGCGTCAAGCGGACACCGGTTCGGTTAAGAGTTTCGAAAATTGTGCATATCGCTTCGGCATCCGTCTTGTCCGAGAGAGTCACCACCGGGAATTCATAGGTCCGTATTGGGTTTATCCAGCGGTCAACAACTTTGTTTAATTTGGCCTGAAGGTCGATTAACTTATCAATGTCCCTTCCCGCATGGTGATGGGCGGCGGTAGTAATCCACTTTGTTACATCGCCGTTGCCACCGCGGAGTGTTGAGAGCGGAAGAATTAACTTCTCGAATTGGTTATCCGCTGAACCTAGTTCTTTCACCTTAGGGTGGTTCTGCCGATAAGAACAAACAACGTCGTCATCGATTTCCTTGCCGTCGAGAAATGCCTTGAAATCCAAATAAAATCTGTGATCACCACACCCATAAAAGGCCTGATACAAAGAGGTTAACCTTTGCTGGCCGTCGAGTACGAGGAATGTGGGTCGGTCAGTCTTGCCCGACGGTGCTTCGGCAAAATGCCGCCACCGGAAATGATTTTGCGCATTGCGAACTCTGAGAATTGATCCTGCCGGATAACGGTTGGCAACGGATATGATCAGCCCAGCGACGGCGCCAGGGTCCCAGACGAAATTGCGTTGGAAGTCCGGGAGGACGGCGTTTCCGGCATCGATCTCGCTCAGGAGGTCTATCAATTTGCGTGGATTCGTGTCTTCGTAGATCGTCGGAATTTGTGTCACAATATTCATTCTCCAGTGTGTGGTTTGCTCATATAATTGCGCTGACCAACGTAACCTAATCCGGCAGCATGCCTTCATGAGCGAGGAGATGGGTGGCTTCGATGATGGCGTCAAAGCCCGCCATCGCCGGTTTGCTGACATGCCTCGCCCGCATGTAGGAATGCGCCAGCGCCGGCTCGCGCCGAAGGATCGTGCCGATCCCGGCTTGCTTGAGTTTTTCATGGAAGATGACGCCGTCGTCGCACAGCGGATCATGCTCGGCGACGGTGACGAAAGCCGGCGGCAGGCCTGAGAGATCGGTTGCGAGGTTCGGCACGGCATGAGGGTCGGTCCAGTTACGGCCGCCGCGGGGCCCAAGGAAACTTTCAAGATAGAAAGTCATCTCATCTCGCGTAAGGCAGGGCGCATGGGCGTTGCGTCTGTATGAGTCCGTTTCGGTATCCGCACCCAGAACGGGATAGATCAGCACCTGTCCGCGCAGTTGCGGAAGCCCCCGCTCGCGCAAGGAAAGCGCCAGGCCCACCGTCATTTGGCCCCCGGCGCTGTCTCCGGCTCCGATGATGTGGGTGGGATCGATGCCCATGGCCCGGCCTGCTGTCCGCATCCATTCGAGAACCCTGTGGGAGTCTTCCAACTGCGCAGGATGAGGGTGCTCCGGCGCCAGCCGGTAATCGACCAGCACCACTACTACATCCGCGCGGTCCGCCATTTCCGCGCACACGTCGTCATGGGTTTCGCATGAACCCAGTACCCAGCCGCCGCCATGAAAATAAATGACACCCGGCTTCGGTGCATTGCCGGGTGGCCGGAACACCCGCACATGCACGCCCCCGGCATCGAGATCTTCGACGATCAAACGCTCGGGGCGCGGCGCCCTGAACATGCGGCAGACATCGTCCCATGCCTTACGCTGCCGGTCGAGCGGCCACTGCGCCGATTCAGGTGGAGAGTGCAGTGACAATTCCGCGTAGAACTTCAACATTCCGGGATCGACGGGAACAGGTGACATGGTTCTGTATTCCAGCAAGCAAATCTGTCATATGCGGATGATAACTCTGCCCGAATGAGCACGAGCCGTCCATTCCCTCCCATGTTGTGGCCCTTCAGCAGGCAAGAAACCGGCACGGACGCGAAGTTCCGCGATGATCCGGCGGCCGAACGCCGCCGTCTTGCCGATTTCGTGCTGGCTTTCCCCGACCCCGTTATGGTGCTCGATCGCCATGGCATCGTGGTCATCGCCAACGAACCGGCCCGCGGCCTGCTCGACGTGGATCCCATGGATCAGCATCTTTCCGCGTCCATCCGCGCGCCCGCGGTTCTCGACGCGGTGGCGGCCGCCCTCGCGGGGCATGCACCATCGCGCGTGGAATATGAAGTGCGCGTGCCGTTACCGCGCCATTTCGATATCTACGTGTCTCCGATAACAGCGCTCACCTCCACCGAACCTGCGGTTCTCGTTGTCCTCAAGGATTTGACCCGCGAGCAGCAGATCGAACGGATGCGGGCCGATTTCGTCGCCAATGCCAGCCACGAGCTGCGAACGCCGCTGGCGGCACTCTCCGGATTCATTGAGACCCTGATGGGGGCGGCCAAGAACGATGAAGCGGCCCGCGACAAATTTCTCGGCCTCATGCGCAGCCAGGCCGGACGCATGAAACGTCTGATCGACGATCTGCTCTCCCTGTCGCGGATCGAGATGAACGTTCATTTGCGTCCATCCGGCACGGTCGACCTCGTCCAGGTCGCCGGCCATGTGGCCGATGTCATGTCCGGCATGGCGAAGGCCGAAGAGTGTGAATTGAAACTTCATTTGCCAAAATCGCTCATCGTCACGGGCGACCGGGACGAACTGGTCCAGGTCGTGCAGAATCTCGTTGAGAATGCGTTGAAATACGCAAGCAACGGCAAGGTGATCGATATTGCGGGACGCCGCGACGACGGCCATGTGGAACTGGCCGTTCGCGATCATGGCCCGGGCATCGCCGCCGAGCACATGCCGCGCCTGACCGAGCGCTTCTATCGGGTCAGCGTGCAGGAAAGCCGGTCGCGCGGCGGAACCGGTCTTGGCCTCGCCATCGTCAAGCACATCCTCATCCGCCACCGGGGGCGCCTGCAGATCAATTCTGAACCGGGGCAGGGCAGTACCTTCACCATTCGGCTTCCAGAACTAAAATAAATCTAAAGTTATCAAGGAGATAGATCGTCATAATCATGTGATGGAGGCGTCACATAACAATCATGTCGCGTTCCTAGTTTCCGCCCGTTCGCAACAGGAGACCTAACGAACATGAAACGCATTCTCATCGCCGCAAGCGCCTTGGCGCTGTTGGCCGGCCCCGCATTTGCCCGCGACCAGATTCGCATCGTCGGATCTTCCACCGTTTATCCTTTCACCACCGCCGTTGCCGAAGCCTTCGGCAAATCATCGGGGATGAAAACTCCCGTTGTCGAATCGACCGGCACGGGCGGCGGCATCAAGCTGTTCTGCGCCGGCCTCGGCGACGACACGCCCGATTTCACCAATGCCTCGCGCCAGATCAAGAAGAGCGAGTTCGAATCTTGCGGCCAAAGCGGCGTGACCGAAATTGTCGAGATCAAGGTAGGTTTCGACGGCCTGTCGGTGGCCCACGCGAAGGACGCCAAGGATTTCGGCCTGACCAAGCAGCAGATCTTCATGGCGCTGGCCAAGGAAGTGCCGGGCGCCGATGGCAAGCTCGTCGCCAACCCCTACAAGATGTGGAATGAGATCGATCCCTCGCTTCCCGCGGTGAAGATTGAAGTGCTGGGCCCGCCGCCCACCTCTGGCACCCGCGACAGCTTCATGGAGTTGGTGATGGAGAAGGGCGCGGAGAAATTCGAAACGCTCGCCGAGCTGAAGAAATCCGACGCCAAAGCCTTCGAGGCCGTGTGGAAATCCATGCGTGAAGATGGAGCCTTCGTCGAAGCCGGCGAAAACGATAATCTCATCGTGCAGAAGCTGCAGGCCAATCCGGATGCGCTTGGCATCTTCGGCTATTCATTCCTCGAGCAGAATGAAGGAACGGTCAAGGGAGTGCCCGTCGATGGCGTCGCTGCCTCCTACGAGACGATCGCCGACGGCAGCTACAAGGTTGCCCGCCCGCTCTTCGTCTATGCCAAGAAGCAGCACGTGGACAAGGTTCCCGGCATGAAGGAATTCATCGCCGAATATGTCTCCGACAAGGCGCTCGGTGAAGACGGCTATCTGGCCGACAAGGGCCTCGTGACCCTGCCTGGCGACCAGGCCGAAAAAACCCGCGCCATCGCGGCTTCCCTTGAAGTTCTCAAGGGCGATCAGTTGAAGTAGTAGTACGGCGGATGGAAGGAGCCCGCGGATGTACCGGCCCTTCCATTTTATTTCCTTCTGCCAGGGGCACCCCGCGCGATGATTGTCTGGACCGTTCTTGTCGTTGCATTGGTCGCGGGCTCCGCCTTTATGCTTGGCCAATCGCGGGCACGGGGGCTGCGTTTGGCGGGCGGCCCCATGCTCCATTCCTTGCCCAGCTATCACGGCTTGTATCTTGCGGCAGGAGCACTATCGGCCGCGATCCTTGCCGCAGTGGTAATGGCTTTTGCCACGGGTCCACAGTCGTTGGCGGTGCCATTGTCCGCAGGACTCGCCGGCGTGGCAGCCGTACGGACGCTCCTTCCCCGCATTTCCACGTTATTCCGTGCTCGGAATGTCTTCGAGCGCTTCGTTACGGTTCTGCTTGTTGCCTGTTCCGCCGTGGCCATTCTCGCCACTGTTGGCATCGTTTTCTCGGTGCTGTTCGAGTCGCTCCGCTTTTTCAGCGAAGTGCCGGTGACCTCGTTCCTGTTCGGCACCGTGTGGGCGCCGACCGCCGAGCCTCCGTCCTTCGGCATCGTTCCGCTTCTCGTGGGAACGCTGCTCATTACCCTTATCGCCATTCTCGTGGCGGGGCCCCTGGGCCTGCTTTCGGCCATCTACATGGCGGAATACGCATCTCCAAAGCTCCGCGGCATCGCCAAGCCGCTGCTGGAAATGCTGGCGGGCGTACCCACGGTGGTCCTCGGCTTTTTCGCCGCCTTGACGGTGGCGCCGCTCATCCGCTCGGCGGGCCAATCCATCGGCCTTCCAGTGGCCTCCGAGTCCGCCCTGGCCGCCGGTCTTGTCATGGGCATGATGATTGTGCCGTTGATTTCCTCGCTCTCCGACGACATCATCAACGCCGTGCCGCAGTCGTTGCGTGATGGCTCTTACGCCATGGGGGCCACACATTCTGAAACCATCCGCCGCGTGGTGCTGCCCGCGGCCCTTCCCGGCATCGTCTCGGCCTTTATGCTGGCCATTTCGCGGGCCATCGGCGAGACCATGATCGTGGTCATGGCGGCGGGCCTTGCTGCTAACCTCACATTCAACCCGTTCGCCGCCGTCACCACCATCACCGTGCAGATCGCAACCCTCCTGGTCGGAGATCAGGAATTCGATTCCGCCAAGACGCTTTCTGCTTTCGCTTTGGGTTTCGTACTGTTCCTTTTCACCCTGACTCTCAACTTTATCGCCTTGCGCATCGTCCAGAGATATCGTGAGCAATATGACTGACACTTTCAGAACAGGCGATCCCGCCCTCGTCGCCAAGCGTTACCGGGCCGAACGGCGCTTTCGATCGTATGGCGCCATAGCACTCGGCCTCACTGCATTGTTCCTGGCCTTCCTCATCGCCGACATTGTGGTGAAGGGCTGGCCTTCCTTTTTTGAACACCGCGCCATTTTGACGGTGCCACTGGACCCCGCCAGAATCGATGCGGCCTCGCCGCAAAACGGGGACTTCCAGGCAATCGTGAAGGACGCCTTCCGCGATCAGTTTCCCGGCGTCACGTCGCGTGGCGACCGGAAGAAGTTGAACGCCCTCCTGTCAATTGGCGCCGCCGACGGTCTCCGTGATCGTGTTGTCGCCAATCCCTCCCTTATCGGCTCGGCGCTAACCGTTCCGGTCCTACTTTCCGATGATGCCGATCTTTACCTCAAGGGTCACGGCGCGGATCGCATCTCCGATCAGGAAGCACTATGGCTGGAGGCGTTAAAGGATCGCGGCTTCATCGAAAAGGGCATCGCCTGGCGCTTCTTCACCTCGGGCGACTCGCGCGAGGCGGAATTGTCGGGCCTACAGGCTGCGCTGGTAGGTTCGCTTCTCACCATAGCCGTTACCCTTTTGCTGAGCCTGCCGCTGGGAGTGGCCGCTGCCATCTATCTTGAGGAATTTGCCGCCAAGAACCGCTTCACCGATTTCATCGAAGTGAACATCAACAACCTCGCCGCCGTGCCGTCGATCATCTTTGGCCTGCTGGGTCTCGCGGTGTTTCTCAACTTCTTCGGGCTGCCGCGCTCGGCCCCCCTCGTCGGCGGCCTGGTGCTGGCGCTGCTGGTGCTGCCCACCATCATCATCGCCTCGCGCGCTGCTTTCAAAGCCGTGCCACCCTCGGTCAAAGAGGCAGCGCTTGGGGTTGGCGCCTCCCATCAGCAGGCGGTGTTTCACCACATGCTGCCCTTGGCGGTGCCGGGCATTCTGACCAGTACCATCCTCGGCGTCGCCCGGGCGCTTGGTGAAACCGCACCGCTCCTGATGATCGGCATGGTGGCGTTCATCGTCGATGTTCCTGGAAGCTTTACCGATGCAGCGACCGCGCTGCCGGTGCAGATCTACCTGTGGTCCGATTTGCCGGAAATCGCCTTCCAATCGCGCACCGCCGCCGCGATTATCGTATTGATGACCGTGCTTTTCGCTCTCAATGGCGTTGCAATTTATTTGCGTAAGCGTTTCGAACGGCGCTGGTAATCGGGTAATCATATGAACGATATGACCCAGACGATTGTCACTCCCGCCCGCCCGCGCATCATGGCCGAGCGCCCTGTAAAAATCGTGGCGAAGAACGTGACCGTCTACTATGGCGACAAGCCCGCCATCAAGTCACTCACGATCGACATTCCCGACTGCGCGGTTTCGTCCTTCATCGGGCCCTCGGGCTGCGGCAAATCCACCTTCCTGCGTGCCATCAACCGCATGAACGACACGATCCCCATCAGCCGCATGACGGGCCAGATCCTGATCGACGGCAAGAACATCCATGACCGCGACCTTGATGTCGTGCAGCTTCGCGCCCGCGTCGGCATGGTGTTTCAAAAGCCCAATCCCTTCCCGAAATCGATCTTCGAGAATGTCGCCTATGGTCCCCGCATTCATGGTTTGGCGAGAAACAAGACCGACCTTGAGGAGATCGTGACGGCCAGCCTGAAGCGCGCTGGTCTCTTCGAAGAGGTGAAAGATCGTCTGAGCCATTCCGGCGTCAGCCTTTCCGGCGGCCAGCAGCAGCGCCTGTGCATCGCCCGCGCCATCGCGGTCAATCCGGAAGTCATCCTCATGGATGAGCCCTGCTCGGCGCTCGACCCCATCGCCACCGCCAGGATCGAGGAGCTCATCGATGAGCTGCGCCGGAACTTCTGCATCGTCATCGTCACCCATTCCATGCAGCAAGCGGCCCGCGTTTCGCAACTCACCGCCTTCTTCCATCTGGGTCATTTGGTCGAATTCGGCGACACCGATGAAGTCTTCACCGCGCCCCAGGAAAAGCGCACCCAGGATTATATCACCGGCCGCTTTGGCTGAGCCCACACGGAGACCCCCATGCCCGATCATATCGTTCGCGCCTATGACGACGAACTGGCCGACCTCAAGACCATGCTGGCCCAGATGGGCGGGCTTGCCGAGCAACAGCTCGATGGCGCCATCGACGCCCTGATACGGCGCGACACAGCGCTGGCCGACAGGGTGATCGCAGCAGACGTCAAGATCGATGCCCTCGAACGCCAGCTTGAGGAGAAGGCGATCCTCACCATCGCCAAGCGCCAGCCCATGGCCCTTGATCTTCGCGAGATCATGGTGGCGATCCGCGTGTCCTCCGACCTCGAGCGCATCGGCGACCTCGCCAAGAACACCGCTAAGCGCACCCACGCGATTTCCGACGCACTGCCGCGTAAACTGATTACCGGGCTGACGCGCATGGGCCGCCTCGCCCAGGAGGAACTCAAGAACATCCTCGATGCCTATGCCCAGGCCGACGCCGAAAAAGCCCTGGCCGTATGGCGTTCCGATGAGGAATTGGACGCGCTCTACAATTCGATCTTCCGCGAGCTCCTCACCTACATGATGGAAGATCCGCGCAACATCGGCCTGTGCACCCATCTCCTGTTCGGCGCCAAGAACATGGAGCGCATCGGCGATCACGCCACCAACATCGCCGAGAATGTCTATTACCTCGTCCATGGCAAGACCATCGCAGAGGAGCGGCCAAAAAAGGATCAAACCAGCGTCATGCACATCGAAAGCCGGAAGGGAGCCTAAAGCTCGATGAGCGCGTCGATCCTGGTTGTTGAAGACGAGGAGCCCATCCAGATTCTCCTCAACTACAATCTTGAAGCCGAAGGCTACCGGGTGCGCGCTACCGCTCAGGGTGAAGATGTCGCCCACCTCGTCGGCGAGGAGCGGCCCGATCTGATCCTGCTCGATTGGATGCTGCCGGGGATTTCAGGGATAGAGGTCTGCCGCCTGTTGCAAGCAAGGCCCGAGACCCGCGATATCCCCGTCATCATGCTCACCGCGCGGAGCGAAGAGGCCGAACGGGTGCGCGGCCTCTCGACGGGGGCTGACGATTATATCGTCAAGCCCTTTTCTGTGCCTGAGCTTTTGGCGCGAGTCCGCACCATCCTGCGCCGCGTTAATCCCGATGCCGTAGCCGATGTGTTGAAAGCGGGCGAACTGGCGTTGGACCGGCGCACCAGGCGCGTCATGCGGTCAGCCCGGGATGTCACGCTATCGCCGACCGAGTTTCGCCTGCTCGAACATCTGATGCAGAATCCGGGCCGTGTCTATTCCCGCGCCCAGCTTCTCGATACGGTGTGGGGGCGCGACATTTATGTGGACGAGCGCACCGTTGACGTCCATGTGGGCCGCTTGCGCAAATCCTTGAGCCGCGGCCGCGAAACCGATCCGATCCGCACTGTGCGCGGCATGGGTTACGCCTTCGACGAGCGCTTCGGCAAATCGGCGTAAGCCTTAGCCGAACGACACCTTGCGGTGGCGGCGGTCTTGCAGGGGCTGATAGGCAAGCCGCGCATGGTACTCACAATAGGGGGAGCCCATGCGAGGTCCGTGGCCGCAGAAGCAGAACTCGTCTTGCCCTGGATCCCCGATCGGCCATTTGCAGGTCTTGTCGGAGAGATGCAGGATGGTGACGCGGCCGCCCTTGGGGAGGTCGACGAGGCGGATCGGCTCGGGCGCCGGCAACGCTTGCTGGCGCAAATGCACTTCCGCCCTCATCATGGGCTTGAGCGCGGTATTCCCCGCCGATGGCATCGAAGGCTGCCCGATGCTCCGTCCTGGATGACTGGGTTCCCTGGGCTTACGTGGCGCCCGCGGCGTGGTGCTGCGAGGCTGGGGAGCACGGCCTGAAAGATTGAGGCGATGCACCTTGCCAATCACCGCGTTGCGGGTAACTCCCTGGCTCAAACGTGCCGCGATCTGGCTGGCGCTCAGGCCGTCCGACCACAGTTTCTTCAAAAGTTCGACGCGCTCATCCGTCCAGGACATCTTTGCCCCTCCATGGCTGTCTTCGAAGCCCACGCTCACGCAGAATCCCTCATTCATCACCAAATTCGTGACTCCCCAACGCCTGACCATTAGAGGACCTTGAAGCGCTACATTTCGTGGCTTCTGTAGACCGATACTACAATAAGTAGTGACGCGACTGCAACGTCTGAACCCGAGTCCCGCAAAGTTTTCCCCAGCTAATCGCGGCGGGACCGCTCGTGGTTAACGAGACCTTACCAAGATTGGGAATCCATGGTCCATGTGCTGTTTTGACTCACCCCAGCGTTCTCACAGCCACGCAATTGACCCTCGTCCATCATGCACTTATAGCGGGGACGCTTTTTTGAATGGCGAAAGCGCTACCATGATCTCTCCAGTCCTGCCAACCTATGCCCGCGCCAAAGTCGCTTTCGAGCGGGGCGTTGGTGTCCGCGTTTTTACTCCAGAGGGTGAAGAATACCTGGATTTCGGCGCGGGCGTTGCGGTGATGAGCTGCGGCCATGCCCATCCGCACCTGGTTCGGGCCCTGACCGAGCAAGCGCAAAAAATCTGGCACACCTCCAATCTCTACGAAATGCCAGGTCAGGCGAAGCTGGCCAATCGCCTGATCGATGCGACATTCGCCGATACGGTGTTCTTCACCAATTCCGGCGCGGAGGCGATGGAGTGCGCCATCAAGATGGCGCGCAAATATCATGCGGCAGCGGGGCACCCGGAAAAATACCGCCTGATCACCTTCGAAGGCGCCTTCCATGGGCGCACACTCGCCACCGTCGCCGCCGGTGGCCAGATGAAATACATTGAGGGCTTCGGCCCAAAGGTCGAAGGCTTCGATCAGGTGCCCTTCGCCGGCCACGAGGCCGTGAGGGCGGTGATCGGCCCCGAAACCGCGGGTATTCTGATCGAGCCGGTGCAGGGTGAGGGCGGCATCCGTCCCGTTCCTGCGCCATGGTTGCGGGCGCTCCGCCAACTCTGCGACTCTGAGGGTCTGTTGCTCCTGTTCGACGAAATTCAGTGCGGCATGGGCCGGACGGGCAAGCTCTTCGCCCATGAATGGGCGGGAGTAACACCCGATATCATGGGCATCGCCAAGGGCATCGGGGGCGGATTTCCGTTGGGTGCCTGTCTTGCCACTGAAAAGGCGGCGGCCGGCATGACGGTGGGCAGCCATGGCTCGACCTTTGGCGGCAATCCGCTGGCCACTGCCGTCGGCAATGCGGTGCTTGATGTGGTGCTGGAAAAAGGATTTCTGGATAATGTTCAGCGGCACTCCCTTAGCCTCAAGCAGAAACTGGTCCGGCTAAAGGACGAACACCCGGCGATCATCGAAGAAATCCGCGGGTTGGGCCTGATGATGGGCATCAAATGCAAGATACCGAATGCGGAATTGCAGGCCGCGGCGATGGACCAGAATCTTCTGACCATAGCGGCGGGGGACAATGTGCTGCGCCTTCTGCCGCCATTGGTGGTGACCGAGGCCGACATTGCCGAGGCGATGCGCCGGCTCGACCGGGCGTGCCGCATGCTTGAAGCAAAAGCCGCCTGAGGCATATGACAAAAATCCCCGGACACTTCCTCGATCTCTCCGATTTTGATCGACCCGTCCTCGAAAATATCCTGGCCAGAGCGCGGACCATGAAGTCGGCACGGGCAGGATTGCCGAAGGGCGTGCGTGATTTGGGCGAGCCGCTGAAGGGCCGTGTGCTGGCCATGATTTTCGAGCGGCCCTCGACGCGTACGCGTGTCTCCTTCGAAATGGCCATGCGGCAATTGGGCGGCGATACGCTGGTGATCTCAGCCAGTGATACGCAGTTGCGCCGCGGCGAAACGATCTCCGATACCGCCAGCGTATTGTCGCGTTACGTCGATGCCATCATGATCCGCGCTGCAAAACATGAGCATCTTGCGGGCCTCGCAGCCGGAGCCACCGTACCGGTTATCAATGGCCTCACCCCCCTCTCGCATCCGTGTCAGGTCATGGCTGATGTCATGACTCTGGAAGAGCATGTAGGGCCTTTGCGCGATCTCAAAATTGCGTGGGTGGGCGACGGCAACAATGTCGCAGCTTCCTGGATTCACGCCGTAGCCCGGCTCGGCGGCAAGCTGAAGCTCGGTTGTCCAGCGTCTTTGAGGCCTGATCCTTCTCTCTTGCGGTGGGCAAAGGATCAGAACGCCGATGTGAAGGTAACTGAAAGCGCCGAGGAAGCGGTAACCGGCGCGGATTGTGTCGTCACGGATGCATGGTCCTCCATGCATGATACCGATGCCGTGAGCCGCCACAATCTATTGAAACCCTACCAGGTGAACCAGCGCCTGATGAAGCTTGCGGGAAGCAACGCCAAGTTCATGCACTGCCTTCCCGCCCATCGCGGCGAGGAGGTGACCGATGAGGTGTTGGACGGCCCCAACTCCCTGGTCTTCGACGAGGCGGAGAACCGGCTGCATGTGCAGAAGAGCATTCTGCTCCATTGCCTGACGCCCCATGGCTGAAGCGGCAGCACTCGCATCTGACGATCTTGTTCTCGCCTTCGAGGTGAAACCGCTCGGTGTGCGCGGGCGGCTGGTGCGCCTTGGCGCGATTGTTGACGATATTCTGCACCGGCATGCCTATCCGCCTCCCGTGTCCGCCCTTCTGGCCGAAGCCGTGGCGCTAACCGCCATGCTGGGGACAAGCCTCAAGTTCGACGGCAAATTCATTTTTCAAACCAAGACGGATGGCCCCGTGGATATGATCGTGGCGGACTATCTGGCGCCCGGTGGCGTGCGCGGCTACGCCCGCTTCGACAAGGAAAAAGTTGGAGCGCTCGGGTCCGCCATCCAGGCCGAACTTATCGGCAAGGGCCATCTCGCCATGACCGTCGATCAGGGTCCCGACATGGAGCGTTACCAGGGTATCGTGCCGCTCGATGGCACGGACCTCACATCCGCCGCCCACACCTACTTCGCCCAATCGGAGCAAATTCCAACGAGGCTGCGTTTGGCTGCCGGCCCCCTCATCATGCGGGGCAGGGGTGCGGAAAGCTGGCGGGCGGGCGCCATCATGGTGCAGCATTTGCCGCGCCAGGGCGGGTCCAGCCCGCTTCCGGTTCATTCCGGCGACGTGCCCGGCGGGAGTGAAGACCAACCGGCGGAGCACGACGATTGGGTAAAGGCCAGGCTGCTGCTCGATACCGTGGAAGCCCATGAGATGCTGGACCCTACGCTGAGCCCGCAACAATTGCTCTACCGGCTCTATCACGAGGATGGCGTTACCGTTTATCCAGGAATGCCACTGAAGCGTCACTGCACGTGCTCGCGCACCAGCGTTGCCCAAATGCTCCAGGGTTTTCCACCTGACGATCGCGCCGCAATGGTCGACGATGGCGAGATTGAAGTCACTTGCGAATTTTGCTCGGCTAAGTACCGTTTCGATCCCGAAAGTGTTGAAGGGGGGTGAAATTTATCGGGCAAAATCAGATGGAAAGGGTTTTGGGTGAATTTAACTTGCCAGTCGAGCGGCTATCTGCCATGGGGAATGGAGAAGCGTGCCAGGTATAAAAACTTGGAATTGCCTTCCCGCTCTACAAATAAAAAAATAGGGGAGACGGCATGGCGTGTTAGCGCGGCACAGGATTCGCCGGGCGGCACTCCGTCATCCACCAAATCGCTGTCATCATTTTGGTCACCAGGGAGTGAAACACATGACCGAATTTGAAATGAAACTGAAGCTCGCCCAGAAAGCCATAAGCAAGGGCAAGCTATCGCGCCGGGATTTCCTGCAGTTTGCCTTGGCCTCGGGCGTGACGTTGGCCGCCGCGAACGCCATGTTTGTAAAAGCTGCGCGGGCCGAGCCCAAGAAGGGCGGCACGTTCCGGCTCGGTACCGGACATGGCGCCACCACCGACACACTGGATCCAGCGCTCTGGACCAATAATCTGCAAGCGAATATGTCGTTCGGGGTGTTTGGCGCGCAATTGGTGCACATCGACCAGAAGAACGCCGTGCAGCCCCATCTGGCTGAATCCATCGAACCCTCCGACGGCGCCACTAAATGGGTGTTCAAGCTTCGCAAGGGCCTGACGTTCCACAATGGCAAGACGGTGACCGCCACCGACGTGGTCGAGAACTACAACTATCATCGCGGCGAAAGTTCCAAGTCGGCGGTCAAGTCGGCCCTGGCCATCGTGAAGGACATCGTGGCCGACGGCCCCGAGACGGTCGTCTTCACCCTGAACAGCGGTTCCGCCGATTTCCCCTACATCACATCCGACTATCACCTGCCGATCTTTCCGGCCAAGGACGGCGGTGGCATCGAATGGGAGAATGGCATCAGTGCCGGTCCCTACATCATCGAGAACTACGAACCCGGCGTCAAGGTCTCCGCCAAGCGCAATCCGAATTATCACAAGACGGATGCCGCTTATTTCGACGCCGTCGAAATGCTCTCGATCGTCGACGTCGCCGCCCGCACCAATGCCCTGATTTCCGGCGACCTGCACTATATCAACCGCGCCGACCTCAAGACCATCGACATGCTGAAGCAGAATCCCGATCTTGAAATCATCGACCTCACGGGATTCGGCCACTATGTGGCGCCGATGGACGTGCGGCAGAAACCTTTCGACAATCTCGATGTCAGGCTGGCACTCAAATGGGCGGTCGACCGCAAGGAACTGGTGGACAAGATCCTCCTGGGTTACGGCACGCCGGGCAACGACAACCCGATTGCCCCCGCGATCAAATTCGCGACCACTCCAGAGCCTGTCTATTCCTACGATCCGGAAAAGGCGAAGTTCCATCTGAAAAAGGCCGGAATGGAGGGCCTGAAGATCGATCTTTCCACATCAAACGCCGCGTTCTCCGGGGCCGTGGATGGAGCACTGCTGATGCAGGCAACGGCCAAGGCGGCGGGCATCGACATCAATGTCATCCGAGAGCCCGACGACAGCTATTGGGACAATGTCTGGATGAAGAAGCCGTGGTGCCTGTCCTACTGGGGCGGACGGCCGACCGTCGACTGGATGTTCACCACGGCCTACGCGGGCGGGGCCGCCTGGAACGACAGCTTCTGGAACAACGAGAAGTTTAACGATCTGCTGTCAACGGCACGCGCCGAGACCGATGATGCCAAGCGCCAGGCGATGTATGCAGAAATGCAGCAAATCCTGCACGATGATGGCGGCGTGATCGTGCTCATGTTCAACAATTACGTGTCGGCCCATTCAAAAGCGTTGGCCCACGGCGATCTCAACTCCAACTTCGATGATGATGGCGGATTGATCTTCGAACGCTGGTGGATGGCTTAAGTCCGTTGGACGCCAGCTGATGATTGTGGAGCCTCGCCGGTAACACGGCGGGGCTTTTTTCCGCGACGGCGGCATGCTTGGTCGCGGGTTTGAGCGTGGTTTTTTTGTGGCAGTGTGTTACTCTTAAGAAAAACGAATGGCCGAAAACCCCGGGGAGGCGAGGAATGCATCCAGTTCTGCGAACTGTTCTGCAGCGCTTGGGCCTTGGCTTGATCACGCTCCTTGCAGTGTCCGTGATTATTTTTTCGTCGCTCGAAATGCTTCCCGGCGGCTATGCCCAGAATATTCTGGGCCAGAGTGCCACGCCTGAAACGATAGCTGTGTTCAAGAAGGAGCTGGGTCTCGACCGTCCGGCCGTCATCCGCTATTTTGAATGGTTTGGCAATGCCGTGCAGGGCGATTTCGGTTTTTCCTATTCGGGCGCGAGCGGTAGTGTGAAACGGGACGTTTCGGTCATCATCGCGCCGAGGCTTTACAACACTTTTTTCCTGGGCGTCGTGGCGGCCATCATCGCCGTTCCCCTCGCATTGTTTTTGGGGGCCATGGCGGCGCTCTATCGCAATTCATGGTTTGACCGCATCGTCAACTCTGTAACCCTTACCACCATCGCCCTGCCTGAATTTTTCATTGCCTATGTCCTCATGTTCGTCTTTGCCATCAAATTCAGGTGGCTCTCACCGCTCTCCACGGTGAGCCCCGATACGCCATTCCTTGAACATCTGGTCCGTGCGGCACTACCCGCCCTCACCCTCACGCTGGTGATCGTGGCCCACATGATGCGCATGACGCGAGCCGCCATC
>Ga0187892_10006822_pt1 | contig 16684 bp, 14 predicted proteins | sample MA1701073metaG_FD_139345 | JGI IMG/M metagenome (GOLD analysis project Ga0187892, IMG submission 139345) | Bio-ooze microbial communities from a basaltic lava cave in the Kipuka Kanohina Cave System on the Island of Hawaii, USA - MA170107-3 metaG ... | reverse complement strand
CTTCGGAGTATATACGGTTAGTGGCCGCAGGCGCGTGCCCTTACCACCGGCAAGGATTAAGGCTTGCATTCTTAAGGTAAAAGTTATTCGAGATCGAAAAGCTAATTGCGAGTCTAACACCCGGGAAGAATCGTTTTCAATCGAGGTAAAGTTGCTTGACACTCTTCCGTGTTAAGAGTAATGGTTTACTGAGAGTTAAGAATATGTAAAGGCTTCGGGGTCTGAAACTGATCACCCGGTTGCTTTGCTGTCGAGCTCTTGAGATTTGCTCATAGTAGTCTTGATTTTAGTAAGGAGTTGCAATGCCTGAAATTAAAGAGGCGGTAATTATAAGTGCCGTGCGCACGCCGGTAGGAAAGTTCCTGGGTTCATTAAAGGGCTTCTCAGCAACTGAGCTGGGAGCGATGGTAGTACGCGAAGCTGTTCAGCGAGCTGGTCTGAAACCGGGAGAAGTGGATGAAGTGATTATGGGCTGTGTGATTCAGGCCGGATTGGGCCAGAACCCTGCGCGCCAGGCAGCTTTAGGCGGAGGCCTCCCGCCCACTGTTTCCGCAGTTACGGTCAATAAAGTTTGTGGCTCCGGATTGAAAGCCGTGATGATGGCTGCCCAGGGGATTCAACTCGGTGACACGGAAACGGTTGTGGCTGGCGGCATGGAGTCAATGAGTAACGCCCCATACCTTCTGACCAAAGTACGGGAGGGTTACCGGATGGGTAACGGTGAGTTGATCGATTCTATGATTAACGATGGGCTCTGGTGTGCCTTTGAGAACTATCACATGGGATGCACCGGCGAGGTCGTGGCAGAGAAATATAAGGTTGGCCGAGCAGAGCAGGATCAGTATGCTCTCAATTCCCATCGCAAGGCTGCGGCCGCGATTAATGCCGGCAAATTCAAAGATGAAATTCTGCCGGTTGAGATAAAACAGAAGAAAGGTCCAGCCGTGATCTTCGATCGGGACGAGACTGTCCGTGAGGACACATCGCTCGAGGCCCTGGGAAAACTGAAGGCTGCCTTCAAGGCCGACGGCACAGTAACCGCGGGAAATGCTCCTGGAGTTAACGACGGCGCCTCAGCACTGATGGTGACCTCGCTCGACTGGGCGCGCGCCCGAGGAGTTCAACCGCTCGCGCGGATCGTCGCTCAGGCCACCTCCGGGATAGAGCCAGAATTGGTGATGATGGCGCCGGTCGAGGCAATTAGAAAGCTGCTCAAAAAGACAGGCTGGTCCTTAAGTGAGGTAGACCTCGTCGAACTCAACGAGGCATTTTCCGTTCAGGCAGTAGCGATACTCAGCGAGCTGGGATTGGACCCTGATCGCGTGAACGTCAATGGAGGTGCGGTTGCTTTGGGCCATGCGATTGGTCAGTCGGGCTCTCGCATTTTGACCACAATGCTTTATGAGCTGAAGCGCCGCGATGCTCGCAGAGGCATTGCGGCCCTTTGCCTGGGAGGCGGAAACGCTGTCGCACTCGCGGTTGAGCGGTAGTAGATCAATGAAGATGAATCAGACTATCGGCGTTGTTGGTGCTGGCACAATGGGAAGCGGTATCGCTCAGGTGGCCGCGCGGGCGGGTTTTGCGGTAGTGCTTCGAGATATCAACGACCAACTTGTACAGCGCGGACTTAAAGCAATTGAGAAAAGTTTGCAACGCGAAATCGAAAAAGAGCGATTAACTGGCGCCGAGCGCGAAAGTCTTCAAAGCCGCATCAAGCCGACCACTGATTTGGATAGCCTGGGCAACGCTACCTTAGTCATCGAAGCAGTCACGGAAGATCTGGGTGTAAAAGTTGACCTGTTTCGCAAACTCGATGAAATCACTTCACCGGCCACGATCCTGGCCTCGAATACCTCTTCGATATCGATTACCAGACTTGGGGCCGCCACTCGCCGTCCGGACAAGGTAATCGGTATGCATTTCATGAATCCGGTACCAGTGATGAAGTTAGTGGAAGTGATTCGCGGGATCGCCACCTCGGACGAAACCTATGGTACGGTGAGAGACCTGGCTGAATCGTTGGGCAAAACCGCGCTTGATTGCCAGGATTCGCCGGGTTTCGTTTCTAATCGGGTCTTGATGCCGATGATCAATGAAGCCATCTTTACACTTTACGAGGGTGTCGCAACTCGTGAGAGTATCGATGGAATAATGAAACTGGGTATGAATCATCCTATGGGTCCACTGGCCCTGGCCGATTTCATTGGTCTCGATGTCTGTCTGGCGATCATGAATGTGCTTTACGACGGCTTGGGCGATCCGAAGTATCGACCGTGTCCTTTGCTCAAGCGGTACGTCGACGCGGGATGGCTCGGTAAGAAAAGCGGGAAAGGGTTTTACGACTACTGAGTTCCTTTCATTAGAGATGTCGGAAATAGCTCACTACTGCCAGAGATGCCTGGCCGCCAATCCCCTGGGACAGGACTTTTGTGCCCGCTGTGGCACTCGATTGATGATTGTCGTGGAACCTGCCTCCGTGCGCTTTGAATCTGTGGAGGGAACTCCCTCAAGCGACGAACATTTACTTGAGCGAATCTCATCGCTCGAAAACCGGCTTTCGCGATTAACAGATAAACTTGAACGAGGCCTAGACCTGCTGCTCAGGCAAGCTCAAAACTCTTATTACGATCGGGCCCTGGTGAAGGCTCTGATAAGTTTGCTGGCAGAGGATGGCCTGGTTGAAAGTGAACGGCTGGAACGGCTATGGAACGAGCGTTGTCAGAAAGACGCTGCCGAGCAGGAAGAGAACACGCGACGGGAGGACATCAGGCTGCGCGTTTTGGCGAGCCGCGAAGGAGACGGAAATCACGAGTTTGAAAAACTGGTTAATCAGGCGTTCTCGCTGCTGGAAGATAAGCAGCAAGATCAAGGAATGCGCATGCTGCAGCGCGCGGCCCAAATTGAACCTGAAAATCAGGCGCTGCTGTCATTTTTGGGTGAATTTTATTTTCGAGCTGGCAAGACCAAATTGGTCCGGACTTATCTGGGTAAGGCCCTTAACTTGGTACCAAACGATGTTCGGGTGTCGCTATTGCTTGGGCTTGCGTGTGCTGATGAAGGAGATCCTGAGAGGGCCAAAGAGCTCTTGCACAATACGACCCGGCTCGGAGGCCCCTCGTTTGCTGCGCATTACGGGCTGGGCAGGCTATTTGCGGCAGAGGAGGACTGGTCTCAGGCCCTCCGCGAATTCAAGCGCGCCTTGAGTAGCAACCCTTCGCCCGAAGCTCACTATGTGCTGGGCTGTTTTTACTATCAGTTGAGCCGGGATTCGTTGGCTTTGCGACACCTGCGCAAGGCGATCAAAATGGATGAGAGTTATGGCGAAGCGCTTGCCCTGATCGGCTTGATTTACAAACGTAACGGTCAAACCGAGCTGTCCCGCGAGGCGTTTGCTGCTGCCGCCGCAGTGGACACCTTGAGATCCTCAAGCAAGCGAGTTCAACTCGGGGCCGCATCAGTTCCGCTTTTTGACCTTACACGTCTCAAGCCGGGAAAATTTCTAACCGGTGGTGACCGGCGGCTTGCGGACGCACTGCGCGAACAAGCCCTGAAAGCATTCGCACCGTAAACACAGTCCCCAACTACACAAGCAAAGGTTTCTTCGATCGGAAAGAGGCCACGGGCTTGCCCCGTGGGTCACGCACGTTACTACGGAAGAAGAGCGCCACCTCACTAGGCGGAAGCTGAGACAGGGAAGATGCCACGGGCTTGCCCCGTGGAGTCTCACGCTTCTGACTACAGAAGCGGGAAACTTTTTTCTTTTGTAGTTGCGAGCGTGAGGCTCCACGGGACAAGCCCGTGGCATCTTCTGTGGGGTGGCGCTCTTCTTCTGTAGTTACAAGCGTGAAAACTCCACGGGGCAAGCCCGTGCAACTTTCTAGCTTAGTTTCGTGTAATTTTCGTGTGATTTCGTGGATCGTACGTTTTTAGTCGCAAAAGAAACGATCCACGAAATCACACGAAACGACACGAAACTAGCACCGCTCGTGGAGACGTACCAGGTGGTTTCTCTAGGACATCTGCAGGCGGTAGCCTGCTGGTGAACTGCGCGTTTCAGCTAAAGATTTTAAGAGCACGGAATTACTCCACGCAGTCATATGCGGCCGTCCGATAGGTAAGGCTCTCAGGGCGGGTTGGTACCCCTTAAATCTAGACGATACGGGATACCGCCAACCAGGGAAGTCAAATTTGACACTCAAACTAGTGCCGCTATAATGAATAGTTTTGTGCGCTAACTGCCAGATATATAATTGTTTGCGGGCAGGTTAGGATATGCGGATTGAGCTTGAAAATCTGGCTGACACCGGCGGCAGGTTTGCCCATACTTATGAGCCAGGCCAGCTCATTTTAAGCGAGGACCGTGTCCAGCTGGCTGATGCAGCAACCGTAACCGGTCGCGTAACCCAGAGAAAAACCGAAATCTCAGTTACCGGACAGATTAAGGCCCGGGTTCGGGTTGAATGCGATCGTTGCTTGAATTTAGTCGAATTACCAGTCGAGACAACCTTTAGCCTGGATTATGTTACTCCGCAGACTTACATTGCCAACCCCACCGCGGAATTGAGCGAAGACGACATGGACCTGTCTGTTTTCGATGGCGAAGCCCTGGATGTTGACGAATTGGTCGGCGAACAGTTGTTGTTGGCGCTACCCTCAAGGGTCTTGTGCCAGGAGACGTGCAAAGGACTTTGCCCTGTGTGCGGTGGAGATCGCAACCTGGCCCAGTGTACCTGCGAGTCGAAGGAGATCGACCCCCGCTGGAGCGCTTTAAAAGAGCTGGCACAGCGAGAATAGCAAGTAAACCATTTCAAAATTCCAAAACGGAGTAATTATGCCAAATCCCAAGCGGCGACATTCGAAAGCTCGTCGAGACAAACGGCGGGCGCATGACGCCTTGAGAGTCCCGCAAACAAGCTTGTGTCCGAACTGCCGCGAACCCCGTATGCAACACCGTGTCTGCCCAAAGTGCGGTTTCTACAAGGGCCGCGAAATAGTTGAAGTGCCACAAAGCTAGTCACAAAGAAGAGTCCACGTGCGAAATCAGTCGACGCAGGAAACCCGTCTGAAAGGGAAGGTCGTTCTCGACGGGATGGGTAGTGATCATGCGCCCCACGCTGAGATCGACGGAGCACTTGCCGCGGCCAGAGACCTTGGCGTGGTAGTTATCCTCGTGGGCCAACCCGAGAAACTCGAGCCTGAACTGCGACGGTGCGGTTGGCGCGGGGACGGCGACAAGGGTATTGAGCTGGTTGAGGCAGCTGAGGTCATTGGAATGGACGAGCCCGTGGCCGCGTCCGTTCGGCGCAAAAAGAGAAGCTCCTTGCGCGTGGGCACAAAGTTGGTTACCGAAGGGAAAGCCGATGGCTTCGTCTCTGCTGGCAACACCGGAGCGGCGATGGCCACGGCCAAAATGGTCATCGGCACCTTGCCGGGAGTCGATCGCCCAGCCTTGGCAGCTTTGATTCCGACCAAAGCTGCAAAGCCAACTTTGCTGCTCGACGTCGGGGCAAACTCAGAGTGCAAAGCTCACCACCTGGAGCAATTTGCGATCATGGGAGATGCCTACTCGCGCGCAGTCCTGGGCACCAGTAAACCCGTTGTGGGCCTGATGAGTATCGGCGAGGAGGAAGCTAAGGGGAACGATCTAACCAAGGAAGCATTCCCCTTGTTGCGCCAGCTCAAAGGCCTGAACTTTGTTGGCAATGTTGAGGGCCGAGATCTTTTTTCTGGTGCCTTCGACGTGATCGTCACCGATGGCTTTACGGGCAATGTGATGCTGAAATTGTCCGAAGGGCTCACTGAGGCAATGTTGGTCATGATCAAGCGTGAACTAACCGCATCAGCGGTTACAAAGGCCGGCGCAGTGTTGGCGAAACCGGCCTTTCGTAGTATCAAAAAGAGGGTTGACTATTCCGAATATGGGGGGGCGCCATTGCTTGGTGTCCGTCAAATTGTGGTAATCGGCCACGGCAGTTCAAATGCCCGGGCAATCAGGAACGCCATTCGCAGCGTAAAGGAGTTCTCGGAGAATCGGGCGAGCGAGCGGATTCAACGGGGAATAGCAGAGACCAACGCCGCCCACGGCTTGTTCGAGGGAGAGGCGGTTTTGGCCGCCCGGTAACGGTTGGCTTTTCGTTTTTAAAGCCAGTACTATTACCGTCCTTTGCAGGCTTTGAGGAATTAGATGGCAAACATTAACGCGGGAATACTTGGCACAGGTCACTCTTATCCGGAAGGCATCTTGACCAATGCCGATCTGGAAAGGATGGTTGATACCTCGGACGAATGGATTACCACAAGAACAGGTATCAAACAGCGGCGGAAGGCCGCGCCAGGGGAATACACATCACTTTTCGCCGTAAAAGCCAGTCGCCAGGCAATTGAGCGCGCACGACTGGACCCGTCTGATATAGACCTGCTGCTGTGTGCGACCGTCTCCCCTGATCAAATTCTGCCTTCCACTGGCTGCATCATCCAGGCAGAGCTAGGTGCGCACAAAGCAGCCGCAATGGATCTGGTGGCGGCTTGCTCGGGTTTCTTGTACGGCCTGTCGCTGGCTGATGCCATGATTCGAACCGGGCAATCTAAATATGCCCTGATCGTTGGGGCCGAGATTCTAACTCAGTACGTTGACTATTCTGATCGGCAAACCTGTGTCCTGTTCGGAGATGGTGCAGGCGCCGCAGTGCTTGGCCCAGTAGACTCAAGTCGAGGCATACTTGCTGCCAGGATTCGCTCCGATGGGCGCTATCAGGAACAGCTCTACTCTCCCGGAGGAGGAACGCGCAAGCCTCCGACCGCCGATACCCTTGCCGCGGGGGATCATTTTTTCAAGATGAAGGGAAACGAACTCTTCAAAGTGGCGGTTCGGTCGATGGCCGATATTTCGAGGGAGGTTTTAGAGGAGGCTGGTCTAACGGCTGCCGATGTAGATTTATTTATCCCTCATCAGGCAAATCAGAGAATAACCGATGCTGTTGCCAGCAAGCTCAATGTGGATAACGACCGCGTTTACTCAAATATTTCAATGCACGGCAATACTTCTTCCGCCTCGATTCCAATCGCTCTCGATGAGTGCGTCGAATCAGGACAGGTCATGGAAGGCAGAGTGGTCCTGCTGGCATCGTTTGGCGGCGGAGCAACCTGGGGTGGCGTTTTGATGCGATGGTAAGCCCGTTTCGTTCCGTGGAGAATCTCTAATCGATAATCGAGGCTCCAAAGTGGCATTTGTGTTCCCGGGCCAGGGTTCGCAATACACCGGGATGGGCAAGAGTTTGGCGGAAAACTTTTCCGCCGCTCGAGAGGTCTTTGAAGCTGCAGATGAGGCGCTGGGCTTTTCTGTTTCCAGGCTCTGTTTTGAAGGGCCGGAGGAGGCCCTCCAGCTGACCGAAAATACGCAGCCGGCACTTCTCACTGCTTCGGTGGCCGCCTTTAGGGCCCTCGAGGCGGAGGGCTTCCCGGCGCCCGCTTACGTTGCCGGGCACAGTCTGGGCGAGTATTCTGCCCTGGTGGCTGCTGGGGCCCTTTCGCTGGGGGATGCTGTACGTACCGTCCGAGCGCGAGGAGAGTACATGCAGGAAGCGGTGCCAATAGGCACCGGTGCGATGGCTGCAGTATTGGGCTGTTCGCTGGAACAGATCCGTTTAGCTTGTCACGAAGCTAGTCAGGGGGAAGTTTGTTCCCCCGCCAACTTGAATTCTCCGGGCCAGGTGGTTATTGCTGGAAATGCCGGTGCAGTAGATCGGGCGAGTGAACTGCTGAAGCTAAAAGGAGCGAAGCGCGTAATCAAGTTAAATGTAAGCGCTCCGTTTCACTGTGGGCTGATGATGCCCGCCCAGACGCGCCTGGCGGATTTTCTCGCGACCATTGAAATTGCTGACGCGCAAACGCCAGTGGTTGTAAATGCTGATGCCGAAGCCAGCACGAGTGGGAGCGAGCTGCGAGCGGCGCTGGTGCGACAGGTTTCCGCCCCGGTTCGCTGGCTTGAATCCATGCAGTTTTTGCTGCTGCAGGGCGTAAACAGATTTGTCGAAGTAGGCCCGGGGAAGGTATTAAGCGGTTTAATGCGGCAGATTGACCGCGGAGCGGAGGCAGTCAACGTCGAAGACGCAGCTACTTTGACCGTCGCTCGCGAGAAGGTATTGGTTTAGGATTTAATTACTCACAGAGGAGCTAACGAGATGCCCGATCAAGAGATCGAGAATAAAGTGAAACAGATCATTGTGGACGAGTTAGGCGTGGATGAAAACGAAGTCACGCCAAACGCCCGCTTCATCGACGATCTTGGTGCGGATTCGCTCGACACCGTCGAGCTGGTCATGCGTTTTGAAGAAGAGTTTGGTATTGAGATTCCCGATGAAGATGCAGAGAAGATCCAGAGTGTGCGTGATGCATACAATTACATTGATCAGCATAAGAAATAGTGGAAAGTGAAAGCGAAGGCATTGCCAGCAGCAATTTCCAGGTGGCGGTGCGTGCGTGTCATCCAGGAAAGACTTTCCGCCTCGCCAGTGACGCGCCAGTTCTCATGTTAAACGCCGCCTATAACCTTTAGAGGAGTTCGTATTTTGACAAGTCGTCGGGTCGTGATTACAGGGTTGGGCCTGGTAACCCCAGTGGGCAATACGGTTGAAGAAACCTGGTCGGCTTTGATGGCCGGGCGCAGCGGCGCCGAGAACATCAGAAAGTTCGACACGGAGAAGTTTTCAGTAAAGTTTGCCTGTGAAGTAAAAGACTTCGATCCCCTGAAATTTGTGGAGAAGAAAGAGGCGCGCAAGATGGGCGCCTTTATTCACTACGCCATCGCCGCCTCGCAGGAGGCTATCGATAACAGTGGGCTTGAAGTTACTGACGCCATCGCAGAAAAGGTTGGCACCTACATTAGCAGTGGCATTGGCGATTTCTGGGCAATTGAACGCGAACACTCAAAGCTGCTAAATGATGGACCGGGCCGCGTCTCGCCTTTTTTTATTCCGTCAGCCATCGTGAACCTGGCCTCCGGTCAGGTTTCAATCCGCCACAATGCAAAGGGCCCTAACTCGGCAACTGCCACCGCGTGTGCGGCTGGTGCTCATGCGATTGGGGATAGTTTCAAGATCATTCAGCGAGGCGACGCCGACGTGATGATCTGTGGTGGCGCCGAATCGGCAATTACTCCCATGAGCGTCGCCGGTTTTGCGGCGATGCGCGCCCTTTCGACTCGAAACGACGACCCGCCGACGGCGTCGCGTCCGTTCGAGCGTGACCGTGATGGTTTTGTCATTGGCGAGGGTGCCGGAATTATGATTCTCGAGGAACTGGAGTTTGCGCGGAGCAGGGGAGCTAAGATTTACGCTGAGCTGGTGGGTTATGGCATGACCGCTGATGCTTTTCACATCACGATGCCCGACGAGACCGGTTCCGGGGCGATTCGAGTAATGCTCAAGACCATCAAAGATGCCGGTATCAAGCCCGAACAGGTCAATTACATCAACGCTCATGGAACGTCCACGCCTTACAACGACAAATTCGAGACCCTCGCAATCAAGCAGACATTCAAAGAGCACGCCTACAAACTTGCCGTGAGCTCTACCAAGTCGATGACCGGCCATTTGCTGGGAGCCGCGGGCGGAATTGAGAGCGTGTTTTCGGCCCTGGCAATCAGCCGCGAAATGTTGCCCCCTACAATAAATTATTTCAACCCGGATCCGGAATGCGATCTGGATTATGTTCCGAATGAACCAAGGCCGGCCAGGATCGATTTCGCCCTGTCCAATAGCTTTGGCTTTGGCGGTACCAACTCGGCCCTGCTCTTCAAACGATACGCAGAATAAACGGAATTCCGCGTTCTAAGACCAAAACCGAAAATGAAACTCGTCGTCATGATGAAGCAGGTTGCGAACAAGGACGCAATTCTGCGAATCAATAAAGAAGCCAAATGGATCGAAGAGGGCGACCTCTCGTTCGAGGTAAACGAATCGGACGGTTACGCGCTCGAGGAAGCCCTACGGGTCAGGGAAAAGGTTGGCGGCGAAGTGGTGGTTTGTTCGATGGGGCCGCAGAGGGTTAAGAGCGTAATTAAGGACGCTCTCGCGCGAGGTGCAGATCGAGCAATTCATGTAGTCGGAGACAATCTCGGCCAATTATCTCCCTATACTGCCGCCAGCGTCTTGGCTGAAGCCATCAAGGATGAGCAGGCCGATCTGGTGCTGACTGGCTTGCAGTCAGACGATCATGGATATGCGCAAACAGGCGTCATCATGGCAGAGCTTTTGGGTTTGCCCCACGCCACAATCGCCATCGAAGTTGATGCCTCGGGTGAAAAGTTACGCGTGAAGCGAGAACTCGAGAGCGGCTGGTACCAGTGGTATTCCATGCCCTTTCCAGCGCTGCTCACTATTCAGTCGGGGATCAGCCAGATTCGCTACGCCACCTTAAAGGGGATCATGGCTGCAAAAAAGAAGGAAATTAAGGAAATAGAGCCGTCTACTGACCTTGTCAATCGCCCTCAGCACCAGCGGATAGAAAAGATCTACCTGCCCGAGAAGATGAAGCAGACCCAGATGCTGGGCGATGGCGATGCCAAAGCCGGAGCAGTTGCGCTGGCCGAAAAACTTCATACCGAAGCACGAGCTTTTTAGTCTCATGAGCATTCTCGTTTTTGTAGAGCATCGAGGCGGGGTTCTAAACCGGACATCGCTTGAAGCCCTTGCTGCCGCACAGGATCTTGGCTCACAGCTGCAGCTGCCGGTCGACGCCGTTGTGCTCGGTGACAACCTGGATGCACTTCTCACTGAAATTTCCGCTTACGACCTCGGAAAAGTGTTTTATGCCAACAGTCCCAAGCTGGCTGACTACACTCCCGACGGCTTTGCCCAGGGGATGGAGCAAATCATCCGCCAGTCGGCCCCGCAACTGGTGTGCATGCCCCACACGTATCTGGTTAGAGACTACGCACCAAAACTTGCGGCCCGTTTTGGCAAATCGCTCATTAGTGATTGCATACGTGCTCGGGTAGCAGAGGGCAAGCCGGTTTTTACTCGCCGGATTTTTCTCGGAAAGCTCGACGCGGACGTAGTCTCAGATGGAGAAGCACCTGTGTTTGCGACTTTCCAATCCGGGGCCTACCGGCCTGACCAGGCAAAGAAGGGAAGCGGGGCGGTAGAGAAAGTGGAGCTTGAAGTTGGTGAAATTCGAATGGAACCTGAGCCACCCTTTCAGGAAGCGAAGCAGGCGGTTGATCTAACCAAGGCAGATATCATCGTGGCCGTTGGACGCGGCATCAAAAGCAAGGACAATCTTGTGTTGGCTGAGAAACTGGCGGAAGTTCTTGGAGCAGACATTGCGGCCTCGAGACCGATTTGCGACGCCGAGTGGCTGCCGATTGACCGTCAAATTGGTTCTTCCGGACAGACAGTGGCGCCAAAACTGTACATCGCTTTGGGTATCTCTGGAGCCATACAGCATCTGGTCGGCATGAAGAACTCAGGCACTATTGTAGCCATTAACAAGGACGCCGAGGCGCCTATTTTTGACATCGCCGATTACGGAATTGTTGGCGATTTGTTTGAGGCAGTGCCGGTCCTCACAGAGGAAATCAAGAAGCTCAAGGGACAAAGTTAGTTGTCTTGTTTTCAATGTTCTCTTAAAGCAACTAATCTCTGAGCACTTTTGTCCACTTGTCGGCCTGATTAAATAGTTGGATATGATTGTCAGCCACGCGGGTTATTGAATTAGTGTATTTTCTTCGTGTTGTTTCGTGTGATTTAGTGGATCGTTTTGAGATCTAGCTACCCGGGAATTAAAGAGCTCTCTATGCTTTAGACTAACAAACGATCACGAAATCACACGAAACAACACGAAACATTACACGAATCCATGCACTGAACTGAAGGTTGGTACGAACTAATCAGAGGGCTTGTTGCCTATAATCTGCTGGACATCTCTCAAGACTTCTTCCGGCTTCCATTCATTACCCCGATAGACCTTGTGAACCTTGCCGTCGGGGGAGATCACTGCGGTGCGCAAGCCATGAATAATCTGATTATTTCCTGAGTAATAACGCAACCCAAAATACTGCGCAATCCCTTTCACCTGGTCTGGTGTGCCGGAAGCGAATTCCCAGTGCTCAAAGTCTTCGTTTGAGTAACGTCCAGTGTGAGCTGCCCCATAACTGCGAAGCACGGCCGGAGTGTCGAACTCGGGATCAAAGCTCACACTCAACAAGTGGGTCTTATTAAACAGTTCGGGATTACTGCGTAGTGACTGCTCAAGGCTGACGAAATTCTCACTCATCAGAGTGCACTGATCCGGTTCCGGGCAACGCGTGAAAATAAAGGTTAACAAAAGCGCTTTGCCACGGTAGTTGTGCAGCTTGATTGGCTTTCCATCCTGATTGACTAAACCGTAGTTGGGAACTTCATCACCGGGTTTTGCCTCGACTGGAACCTCCACCGTGCCGGAATCAACGCTCTCCTGCCTGATTACAAGGTCTTCAAGCCAGCTCCGGGTTCCGTCCACAACCAGCCTGGCATTAATCTCATCCCCGGGCCTTAAGATTGAGAATGCCGAAGCGTCCTTTACGTTAAAGGGCATGGTCATGCTCGGCATGTAATCCTTGATCTCTTCATGGGCTACAGTAATTTGCTGCTTATCCGCCTCGACCGATACCACTTTGCCTTTGAGTTCAAAACGCCTGGCATTCGGGGAGGTCCGTTCACCGCAGGCGAAGCTTGTGAAACCGAGCGCGAGGGCAAGAGCAACCAAGATGCCCCATTTGAAAGTTTTATTCATTCTTAAGGTTTTGTACCAGAACTGTTTCTCTGCAAATGCGTGTCATATAAGCGCTCGTAAATCCAGAAGTTTGACATTACTTTATAGACATAATCCTTCGTCTGCGTGAAACCAATTTCCGGCAAATAACGATCAGCTTCGCTTGATCGAGAGCGACCGATCCAGCGCGCAGTATTCTCTGGTCCGGCATTGTAAGCTGAAGCCACTGCCTGCGGTTGCTCGGGGAACTGCTGAAACAGGTTTGCAAGGTATTGCGACCCAAATAGAATGGCCGTATCTGGGTTATACAGCTCGTTGTGGTTGTGGGATTTGCGGCCCAGTTGACGGGCAATATCGTCTGCAGTCGAAGGAATGAACTGCATCATCCCCCGAGCTGCAGCCACGGATTTGGCATCCGCCTGGAAGCGAGATTCCTGCCGAGCTATTGAAAGAACAAAACGCGGGTCGATCTTACGGACCGAAGAATGTCTCAAGAGGGAATCGCGGTACGGCACCGGGTAGAGCAGCGCGACGAGTTCAGTTGGCGCTATTTCGATTACGAAGTCAGCAGGAACATTACGCCACAAACCCTCCGCAAAACGAACCGCTCTATTGGGAAGCCCTCCCCGAAGCGAATAAACCGCCAATGAATAGTCTTCGTTTGTTAGCCCACTGGCACCAGTAACCGGCCTGCTAGCCTCCCCACCTTTCTCCGTTTGTCCACCCGAATTTATGGTTGCGCGAGCAGCTATCAGCTCGGGTACACCTTCATCATAGAGTCCCAAAAAGAACAACTCGTCAGCTAAAGCCTGATGTGAAGGTTCTTCAAACGCGGCTGCCCGGGTCAGGAGCTCCTGGCGACCAAAGGTTACCAGTGAAAAAGCCGGCAACTTATAACTCGGCAGCTGGCTGTATCCTTTCTGAAGCTGGGCCAGCAGTTCAGCAGCCTCCTGCGGATGGTCAGTGAGCCTTAAAGCCAGCTGACCGGCAATCCGTGCCTGATCGTACTGTCCTGTCGCCAGCGCCTGTTTTGCCTCGCCCCTGACACGACCAAACTGGGCTTCAACCAGTGGGCGCGTCTGAGCTGCGAGCCGCAAGGCACGAAGTCTTTGAGTGGCCCTATGGCCGTAATACTCATTTCGGCCTTCAGGTAGGGAGAGATACAGTGAGATGGCCGCTTCCTGCTGGCCCAGCTGTTCCAAAGCATAAGCTCTTACAAAAGTCAGTTCAGATTTAGTGGTTCCACTTGGTACTCTCGTTCCCCCAAGGTCCGGTTGCCTAAAGAGTTCGTCAATGTCATTGATTGAAGCCCGCCAGTTACTTTGGGCCAGATGGATTCTTAACTGAGCGAAAAGCGCTAGAGCCTCGCCAAGTTGGTTGCGAAATTGGGCGCGTGCTTGCTCTACCCACTCAAGGGCTGGAGCGTGACGGCCTGCTTCGTGCAGGGCGTCAATGATATTCACATAGGGACGTTCAGGATTAGGGCTCTCCGGAAACCGTTCTATTAAGCGTTTGTAAGCGGCGACTGCCTCATCCGTACGTTTCAGGCGACTGTAGGTTGAGCCCATTGAGCTCAGCGCTTCACGGGTACTGGAGCTCTCTGGAAATTGCTGCTCCACGCGCTGAAAGTACTTCAATGCCTCGTCATAGTTCCCCTCAAGGAAAAGCCCTCGTCCGATTTGATAGAGTGCGTTGGGCACGCTTGAACTCTGAGGAGTTTGCTCAACAAGGGCTAGAAAATGAGCACGCGCTGCCACAAAATCCCGATTGAACTGGTATATCGACGCTCGCAGAAGACGCTCTGCATCGGACAGGGAGGTTGCTGGTGCCGCCGCTTTCTGTTCCAACTCATCCAGAGCCCGAACCGCAGCCAGGGCGAAATCGTCCGGGCGCGAGGCGTCAGGCATCTGCAGGATCAGCTTATTAAAGACTGAACGGGCTTCGGCATGACTTCCTTTGAACAGATAGCTTTGACCCGTCAGAACGGCAGCCTGGCGCTTTGTTGCTTCATTTCCGGTGTTATTTAGCTGTTGGAGAGTTGAAATTGCACTGTCGTAATCGGCGCTTTCGTAGAAGCTTTCCCCTAATCTGAATAATGTAGCCTCGCGTAACTGATGCCCCGAACTCATGATGACTAGAAGCTGTCGCAAACGCTCCCGCTCGAGGGTCAGATCTCCGATACGCCGAGCAGCCTGGGCCAGGTGCCACAAGGCATGGCCGGAGAGAACAGATTTGCGCGACACGACTGACTGATAAGCCGAGCTTGCTGTGGGGGCATCACCGGTTAGCTCTGAAAGGCGGGCTTGCAGATAATCATAATTGTTGGCGGAGTAGATGTTTGCATTCGCCTCACGCAGTCTCTGCAATTCTGTGAGCGCTGACTTAAAGTCCTTGCTTTCGACGGCGGCACGAATTTGCTTCTGGCTGTCTGTGGGCGCCTGGCCGGACGCCAGCTGCGTTTGCAGCAGCAGACAACAAATAAAACCAGTTACTTTGAGCTTACTGATTTGAAACATATCGAGGGATTATCTGTCACTAAGCCCCTGGTCTCAAGTGAGCTACCTCTGAAGCCCAACTGCAAAGCGGTTGTGGCCCTGGGTCACCCGTGCCGCAACCGCTTCGCGGTTGATTATATAACCGTGCTTTTACACCCAACGTAGCCGCGAAGCGCGGCAACGCCTGTCTGGAGGCCGGAACCGCTTCGCGGTTCTGCAATCCTAGCCCGCAAAAGGCCGATTTCACAGGATGTGTTACGATCTTAAAGTCTTTTGAACAAATGCGGGGAAAGATCACGAGAATGGTTTCCAGAAGTCCTAACCCGGCCCAACTGATGGACGGTGCTCCACTGGCGTCCAAGATTAAGAGTGAGGTGTGGGCGGAAGTCGAGCAATTGAAAAGTCGAGGAATCGTTCCTTGCCTGGCGGCGGTGCGTGTGGGAGAGGATCCGGCCTCTGCGGTCTACGTGCGCAACAAGATTCGAGCTTGTGACGAGTTGGGAATTCGTTCCGAACACCACGCCTTACCAGAGTCGACCAGCCAGGAAGCATTGTTGGGTCTAATCTCCGAACTAAATTCTCGAGACGAGGTTGACGGCATCCTCGTCCAGCTTCCTTTGCCCCGCTCCATCAATGAATCCGCGATTCTCGAGGCCGTGAGTCCAGCAAAGGACGTGGATGGGTTTCATCCAGAGAACGTGGGCAGGCTCGCCATGGGCCAACCTGTGTTTGTGCCTTGTACCCCGGCCGGAATAATTGAACTCCTCGTTTATAACCAGGTGCAGATTCGGGGCGCCAATGCGTGCGTAGTGGGCCGTAGCCAGATCGTTGGCCGTCCGATGGCCCAACTACTTTTACAGCAAGATGCGACTGTGACCATTTGTCACTCTCGAACCCGCAACCTGCCGGAAGTCACCAGGCAAGCAGATATTCTGGTTGCGGCCATCGGCCGGCCGGGGTTGATCGGGGCAGAACACATTAAGCGCGGTGCAACCGTGATAGATGTCGGAATGAATAAGATTACCGACGAGCAGGCAGGTAAAGCATTGTTCGGTGCGGAAGCCGAGAAACGCATTGACATCATTCGGAAGCGAGGATACACCCTGGTCGGAGACGTCAATCCCATCGCTGCGGACGAACTGGCTGGCCGCCGCAGTCCAGTACCAGGTGGAGTTGGCTTGCTGACAATTGCGATGTTGATGCGTAACTCAGTCAAAGCAGCCTTGTTGCGGAGGGGACACGGTTCAGATTAGATGCTACGCGTGGGCCTGACCGGATCGATTGGAGTTGGTAAATCTTTTGTGGCAGGAGTTCTCGCTGAGCTTGGCTGTTATGTGCTGGATGCTGACCAAACCGCCCGGTCCGTGGTTGAAAAGGGTTCCAAAGGACTGGCAGCCGTTGTCGCAGCCTTCGGGCCAAAGGTTCTCCACGATGATGGG
>Ga0187892_10006821_pt1 | contig 16685 bp, 13 predicted proteins | sample MA1701073metaG_FD_139345 | JGI IMG/M metagenome (GOLD analysis project Ga0187892, IMG submission 139345) | Bio-ooze microbial communities from a basaltic lava cave in the Kipuka Kanohina Cave System on the Island of Hawaii, USA - MA170107-3 metaG ... | reverse complement strand
GGTCGCCCTCTCCGTGCTGTCGCACCGCGTGATCGAGAAGCGCCAGCGCGCGTCGGCCGACGGGCGCGTGCCGGTCCACCAGGTCCTGCGCCGGATCCTGCAGGACGTCCCGCCGCCGCAATGAAGGCCGTCGCGACCAGCTTCCGCGTCACCTGGCGGGGGTGGGTGTTCCTCGCGCTCACCGTCGCGGTCGGCTACGCCGCCGTGCACAAGGGCAACAACCTCCTCTTCGTCGTCTTCGCCACGCTCGCGGGCCTCTTCCTGACGTCGGCCGCGCTCACCTGGATCACCGGCCGCCGCCTCGACATCCGGCGCACGCTCCCCGAGTCGGTCCACGCGAACGAGTCCTTCGCGTACGTCCTGCGCGTCGAAAACGGCAAGCGCCTCCTCCCCGCGTTCTGCGTGAAGGTGGAGGACAGCGTCGCCTGGGGCGACCGCCCCGCGCCCGTCCCGCCCACGCCGGTCTACGTGCCGGCCGCCGCCCCGCGCGAGGCGGTGCGCGCCGCCGCCTACGCCACGGCCTACCAGCGCGGGTGGGCGAAATTCTCGCACCTGACCGTCACCGCCGAGTTCCCGCCCGGCCTGGCCGTCTCGCGCCGGACCTTCGCGCTCGAGGACCAGATGCTCGTCTACCCGCGGGAGGGCGTCATCCAGCGGCGCGTGCTCAACCCGTACCTCTCGCGCGTCGAGTTCCTCGACCTCGTGGCGACCGCCACCTCCCGCGGCAGCGAGGACTTCGCCGGCATCCGCGACTACCGCCCCGGCGACAACCCGCGCTGGATCCACTGGCGGCTCTCCGCGCGGGCCCCGGGCCGCACCCTCGTGAAGGAGTTCGAGGACACCCGCGTGCGCGACGCGATGATCCTCCTCGACACGCACATCCCGAACCCGACCGACGCGCGACGCGCGTCGCGCCTCGAGCGCGCCGTCTCCTTCAGCGCCGCCCTCGCGGAGGCGCTCCTCGCGGAGAGCTATCTCGTCCGCTTCCGCGCGTACGGGCCCGACCCCGTCGAGGTCCTGCTGGAGCCGCGCAAGGGCGCCCTCGCCGAGCTGCAGTACGCGCTCGCCACGCTGCGCCCGTCGCGCGCCCACGGGCCCGCGGCGCTGGCCCGCGACCACGACCCCTCGCGCGACGAGGTCTATTTCGTCCTGCGCATCAGCGACGACGAGGTCGTCCTGCCGGCGCCGAAGGAGCGCATCGTGGAGATCCACGCGGACGACATGCGGTCGATGATGTACTACGCCTCGTGATCCCGGACTCCAAATGAACCGCCAAGAACGCCAGGAGCGCCAGGCCGGGGCGGTCAACCACGGCTTCGTGGGCGCTCCTCCCTCCGACCTCGGCGATCTTGGCGGCCTTGGCGGTGGATCATGACCGACGCCGACCGCAGCTTCTTCACCCCGATCTCGCGCGACGTGCGCGCGCGCGCGGCGATCTACGCGTCGGTCCTCCTCGCGTACCTCGCCGCCGTCCACGCCGATCCCCTCACGCCGTCGATGCTCCTCATCTTCTTCCTAGCCGGCCTCTGGAGCCTCGGGTTCGAGCACCGCTTCCTCCGCCCGTTCTTCCCGTCGGCGCTCAAGATCGGGCTCATCCTCACCGGCTCGCTCGTCTTCATCGTCTTCTTCCTCGGCGGCCTCTCCCGGCCGGCCGACACGTTCGCCAACGCCATCGCGCGCTTCCTCTTCTGGAACGCGATCGTCTTCGTCCTATCGCGCAACAAGACCGAATACGACGTCTGGACGCTCGGCATCATCGACGTGTCTCTCTTCATGATCTCGGGGGCGTTCGTCCAGCCGGCGGCGTTCCTGCCGCTCCTCCTCGGCGCCCTGGCGTGCGTGCTCTACGCCTTCCAGCGGCTCGCGCTCCTGCGGTGCGGGCCCGCGGGCGAGCACGCGCGCCACGGCGCGACGCTCCTGCTCGTCCAGCTCACGCTCGTCCTGGAGATCGCCGCCGTCGTCTTCTTCCTCTTCCCGCGCAGCCTCTTCCGCGGGAGGCTCGGCGAGGCCCCGGCCGCCGCCGAGACGCCCGCCGGAGGCGGCGGGACTCCGGCGCCGGTCCCCGGCGCAGTGACGAAGACCGGCCTCCCCCAGAACCCCGACGAGCTCAACATCGAGAGCCTCGCCCCGCTCAAGCAGGACAAGCGCACCGCCCTCAAGATGCGCGTCAACAAGATCGACGGCTACACGAGCTACATCGCCGGCGACCCCCTCTACCTTCGCGGCGCGGTCTTCGAGAAGTACGAGCGCGGGCGGTGGACGGCGGAGCACGATCCGCGCGAGCTTGCGGCCGGTCCCGACGGCTGGATCCGGGTCGCCGACCTTCCCGGCCGCGCGGAGATGCACCACGAGATCAAGAGCGTGCCGACGGGCGGCGACGTCGCCGTCGCCGTCGGCGAGCCGGTGCGCCTCAAGTGGCCCCGCGCGAAGTACGACGCGTCGGGGACGTTCTACCTCCTCGACCGCACGGAGCAGCAGTCGCACTACGGGGTCGTCTCGAGGTTCATCCCCGACGACGCGCCCGGGAGGCTGCGCGCCGCGTCGCCCGTCCCGACCCCGGCCCTCCTGCAGCTGCCCGCGGGCCTCGAGCGGCTCCGTAGCCGCGCTGCCGACCTCATCAGGGGCCGGCGCACGCCGGTGGAGAAGGTTCTCGCCCTGCAGGCCTGGCTCGCGAGGGACGGCGGGTTCTCCTACAAGCTCGCCTCCTTCGCCGCGCCCGCCGGTGTCGATCCGATCGACTACTTCCTCTTCTCGAAGCGCGAAGGCTACTGCATGCACTTCGCGACCGCCCTCGCGCTCCTCTGCCGCGCCGCGGGGATTCCCGCGCGCGTCGCCACCGGCTTCCGCGCGAAGGAGTACGCCGTCGGCTCGAACGAGTACACGGTCCGCAACAGCGACGCGCACGCGTGGGTCGAGATCCCCTTCCCCGGCCAGGGCTGGATCCGGTTCGACGCGACGCCCGAGGAGACGGAGGGCGCGCCGCCGGGGCCGGAGGGCGCGCCCGTGGCGACCGGCGACACGCGCAAGGCGGAGGAGAAAAAGGAGGGCGGCCGCTGGGACCGCTTCCTCGTCGAGTACGATCCCGCGCTGCAGGGGAGCGCGTTCAAGTCGGCCGGCGCCGCGATCGGGGCGATCGGCGGCCTGGCGTCGCGCGTCCTCCTCTCGCCCGCGGCGTGGGTCGTGCTGGGGAGCGCGGCGCTGGCGGGGGCGGTCGCCTGGATCCTCATGCCGCGCTCCCGCAAGGCGCGGCTGCGCCAGATCCTCGGCGGATTCCGCGAGCGCTCGAGCGTCGACTTCTACCGCGACTTCCTCTGGCTCGCGTCGAAGAAGGGCGTGCACAAGGCGGCGGGCCAGACGGGCCGCGAGTTCGCGGCGCAGGCCGGGGGGGTGCTGCCGCGCGCCCCGGTCGAGCTCATCACCGACCGGTTCTACGAGGTGAAATTCGGCGGGCGGACGCTGGAGTCGGAGGAGGGCGCGCGCCTGCGGGCGGCGCTGCGCGAGATCGAGGCCTGGGCCGCGACGCCGGTTACCCCACCTTGATCGGGGACGACGGGCGCCCGTTGACGAAGAGGTCGTCCCACTCGCGGAAGAGGCGCGTGAAGACCGATCGCTCCTCCGCCTGGAACTCGGCGGCGGGCACCTTCACCGCCGCGAGCACGCCCCCGGCCGCCGGGCGCTCGTCGCCGCCGCTCACCAGCGGCACGGCGTCGAACGCCGCCCTCGCCTCGACGGGCGCGGGCCGCCGCACCGTCTCCGTCCTGCCCTTGGGAGCGGGGATCTCCGCGCGGCTCCCCGCGTAGATCCGCTCGATGGCCGCCTTGACCTGCCCCTCGTCCGCCTGCAACACCTTCACCTTGAGCCCGGTGTGCCTACGCAGCTCCTGCACCGCCGCGCGGTTGTAGTAGTTCGGCTTGGCGACGCAGAGGATGCCCGCCGCGCGGGCGACCGGGACGAGCTCGTGCTTGCGCGCGATCTCCTCCGGCACCGCCTCTGCGGCGTCCGCCTGGAACTCCACCTGGCGCAGGTCCGTGAGCCTCGGGATGCGGAAGTCGGCGGCGAGCAACGCGGCGACTTCCTGGCGCTTGGGGTGCTTGCAGCTCTCCAGGGCCGCGGCGAGCGGGCTGCCCTTGATGCCGCCCTCGACGATCGCCCGCATCAGGTCCTCGTGCGTGACGACTCCTTCCTCGATGAGAAGGTCCCCGACGCGTTCGATCTCTTCGCCCGCCATGAGTGCCCCTCGTGTGCGCGATTAGTATACGCTCCTTCCCGGACATTCGCAATTCGCGCCGCGCGAGATATTCTCTCCGTGTGGCCTGGTTCGACAACTTCGCGATGGGCGTGGCGCCGTTCGTGCTGCGCGGGCTGATGTCGACCTGCCGGCTCAGCGTGCAGAACGAGCGGTGGTTCCGCCTCGCGCGGCGCGAGGCGGTCGTCGGCGCCGTGTGGCACCAGCATCTCCCCGTCTACGCGTGGGCCTTCCGCGGCACCGGCTTCATCGTGCTCGCCAGCCGCAGCCGCGACGGCGAGCTGGCCGCCCGCCTCGCGCAGCGCTTCGGCATCGGCTCGGTCCGCGGCTCGTCCTCCCGGGGCGGCCACGAGGCGCTGCTCGAGATGATCGGGCGGATCCGCCGGGGCCGGACGGCCGCGTTCGTCGCGGACGGGCCGCGCGGGCCCGCGCACGTGGCGAAGATGGGCATGGTCATCGCGGCGCGCGAGACCGGCCGGCCGATCCAGCCGGTGGCGACCGCCATCTCGCGGTGCGCGCGCGCGCGCTCGTGGGACCGCACGGAGATGCCGCTGCCGGGGAGCCGCATCATCGTCCGGTTCGCCGAGCCGATCCCGGTGCCGGCGGGCGCGTCGCGCGAGGACTGCGAGCGGCTGCGGCAGCGCGCGCAGGACGTCCTGCTGGCGACGGAGGCGGAGGCGCGCGCGTCCCTTTGACCGTTCCACCGTTCCACCGTTCAGCCGTTCTACCGTTCAGCCGCTCCACCGCTCTACCGCTCTACCGTTCATCTACGCATCATCCCTTCCCTCCGTAGACCCGCGTTTGCGCCGTCGCCTCCGCGCCTGTCGACGGATGTCGTCACGCAAGTATCGGATGAGCGCGTTGAGCTTCTGCGCAAGCGCTTCGCATCTCTGCCGGCCCTCAAGGAAGCTGCCGCCGTCGAACCGGCCGTTGTCATGCGCGACGACGAACTGCCCCCTCAGCTCACCCAGCGACCCGCGGACGAATCCAAGGAAGCACGCGAACTGCGGGTTCGATCCTCTGTCAAACCCCTCCGAGATGTTGTTCATCACGCTGCGCGCGTTCGCTCGCAAGTCATCCGCCAGTGCCGGATCCTTGCGGAACGCGGGCATCTCCGTGCATCCGTAGGTGAAGTTCGTCAGCTCCCGCGCCAGCCGCCACACCTCCAGGTCCTCAAACTGCTTCACCACACTCTGCTGTTCTCGAAGTCGTCGAAGTTCATCACGAAATCGCTCGCGAATTCACATCGATGCGGAACCGCTTTGCCTTCAAGTGCTTGCGGTGCAGTACGGGACTGCCGCATCGCGAATTGTGCCGCCGCCGTGAACTGGGTGTGTGCCACGGTCGCGTGCTGAGAGGTCGAACGGTGGAACGGTTGAACGGTCGAGCGGTCGCGCGCGGTCGAACGGTCGAGCGGTCGAACGGTCGAACGGTCGAACGGTTGAACGGTTGAACGGTTACTTCGGCAGCCCCTTCGCCGGAACCATGTACCACTTCTCGCCGTCCTTGAACCACGCCACGTCCTGCGGCGGAGACACGTGCTTCCCCCCCTTCGGCGGCGTCGACGTGTTCTCCACCGTCACCACGCAGCGCGGCCCGCCCATCGGCGTCGGCACGAACTCCACGTTCAGCACGCGCGAGAACTCGATCGCCCCCTCCTGCGAGCGCCGCCGCATCTCCGCCACGAACGTCTCGAGCAGCTGCCGCCAGGCCTTCTCGCGCTCGCCCCGCATCGCGGGCGGCGCACGCTGGACGAAGAACTCCTTCCAGGCCCGCTCGTCCTGGTTCTTCACCGCGGTCACGAACTCCTCGTAGCGCTTCAGCACGTCCTTCGCGTCCGCCAGCTCCGACGCCCGGTCCCTGAACTTCTCCAGCGCCTTCGCCTGCCCGCGCACCAGCCCCGTCTCCTCGGGCGGCGGCGGCTTCGGCGCCTCCGTCTTCGGCGGCGCGGGAGGATCGACCGGCGCCGGCGCCCCGTCGCGCGCGAGCGCCCACGCCACCGCCGCCACCACCACGACCGCCGCAATCGCCCCCGCCGCGATCGCCGCCGGCGACCGGCGCTTCGGCGCCGCCGCCCCGACGACCGTCTCGCCCCCCGTCTTCAGACCGTCCAGCGCGCGCACCACCTCCTCCGCCGTCGCGTGCCGCCCCGCCGGATCCTTCGCCATCATCTTCGCGATGATCGCGCTCAGCGCAGGAGGCAGCTCCGGGTTCAGCGTGTGCACGGGCGGCGGCTGCTCCTGGATCTGCTTCAGCACGATCGCCAGCGGCGTGTCCCCCCTGAAGCACTTCGACCCCGTCACGACGTGGTAGAGCGTCGCCCCGAGCGAGTAGATGTCCGTGCGCGCGTCCACCTTCTCGCCCTTCGCCTGCTCCGGCGCCATGTAGTGCGGAGTGCCGATGATCTGCCCCGTGCTCGAGATCGTCTGGCCCGACTCCACATGCCGCGCGAGCCCGAAGTCGACGACCTTGACCACCCCCTCCTTCGACACGAGCACGTTCGCCGGCTTGATGTCGCGGTGCACCACGCCCGCCTTGTGCGCCGCCGCGAGCGCCATCGCGATCCGCTTCCCGATCGCCACCGCCTGCGCCAGCGGCAGCTTCCCCCGCTCCTCCAGGATCCGCTCGAGGCTCTTCCCCTCGATGTACTGCATCGTCAGGTAGTGGATGCCGCTCGACTCGCCCACGTCGAACACCTGCACGATGTTCGGGTGCTCCAGGCGCGCCGCCGTCTGCGCCTCGCGCATGAAGCGATGGACGTAGTCGTCCTGCCCGACCACCGGCAGCGACAGGATCTTCACCGCGACCGGCTTGTTCAGCCCGACGTGGTGCGCCAGGTAGACCGCGCCCATCCCGCCCGCGCCGATCCGCCGCCCGATCTGGCAGTTCGCGATCCGGGTTCCGACGAGAGTGTCCTTGCCCTTGTCCACCGCGGGGGCCACGTCCTTTCAACACGCGGTCGTCGTGCCGGTTCCGCGATTATGCTAAGTATATACGGATGCCCGCCCTGCTCCTCTCCCTTCTCGTCGCCCAGGTGTCGGTCGACGCCCGCGACGCGAGGCTCGCCGACGTCTTCGCCGACCTCGCCAGGCAGAGCGGAGAGGCGTTCGAGCTCGACGCGGCCCTCCGCGACGCAAAGGTGACGGTCGCCCTCAAGGGCGCCCCGGTCCTCGAGGCCGCCGACGCCGTCTGCCGCGCGCACGGCGGCTGCCGGCTGGTTGCCCCGCTCTACGGCGGCGCGTTCCTCGTCGCCCCGGGGCCCGCGTCCACCGCCCCGGCCGCCACGTGCGGCGCGATGCGCCTCCGGCTCGCCGGGGCGCGCGCCACGCGCACGACCGACTTCCACGGCACGCGCCACGACCAGCTCGCGCTCGACTTCCACCTCCTGTGGGAGCGCCGCGCCGCGCCGGGCGCCCTGCGCATCCGCGCCTCGGATGCCTCCGACGACACCGGCGCCTCCCTCCTCCGCGCGGACGACCCCGAGCTCGTCCGCACCGCCGGCCGCCCCGCGCAGATCCACGCCGGCACGCTCGTCCTGCGGCACCCTCTCGCGGCCGCGAAGCGCCTCTCGAAGCTCGTCGTCGATGTCGAGGCCTGGACGGCCGGCGCGTCGACCGACATCGCCGTCGGCAGCCTCGCCGCAGGCGCCGCCGCCGACTTCGAGGGCGGCCGCGCCGCGCTCACACGCGCGTCGCGCTCGGGCGCCGCGTGGACCGGCGTCCTGGAGGTCACGTTCCCGAAGCCCGACGACGGGGCGCCGCTCGCCCCCGCCGACCGCCTCGCGTCCGTCGCCCTCACCGGGCCGGACGGACGGTCGCACCCGGCCGCCGTCGTCACCGCGCTCGTCCGCGACGGCCGCCTCGCCGTCGAGCTCGCCGCGCAGAACCTGCCGGCGGGCGAATTCACCGCCCTGCGCGCGCGCTGGATCCGCCGCTTCGAGAAATCCGACGCACGCTTCGCCCTCAAGGACGTCGAATTGCCATGAACCTCCTCGCCCTCCTGCTCGCGCTCCAGGCGCCGGACACGGCCGCCCGCGTCCGCGAGCTCGCGGCGAAGGCCGACTGGGCCGCGCTGGACGACCTCGTCGACCTCGGGCCCGCCGCCGCCGCCCACCTCGAGCCGCTCGCGAAGGACGACAAGACCGGCCGCCTCGCGTGCGCGCTCGACCAGATCCGCTTCGAGGAGCGCATGAAGCCGCGCGGCGTGCGCCCGCCGAAGCGCATCAGCGTCAAGTGCGAGAACAAGAAGTCCTTCGGCGTCTTCACCGACCTCCTCCGCGACGCGGGCGAGTCGTTCGACCTCAGCGCTTACGACCCGGACGACCAGCCCGGCGCGGAGATCACCCTCGACCTCAAGGGGCAGACCTTCTGGCGCGCGATCGACGCCGTGTGCGCGGAGGCCAGGACGCGCATCGACTTCTACAGCTCCCCGTCGCTCGACCCGGACGACTGGCGCGACGCGCCCCGCTTCATCTTCCGGAACTTCCTCGTGCGGCTCGACGGCATGCAGATGCGCCGCACCGTGAACTTCCGCGGCCCGCCGACGTCGACCGCCACGTTCGACTTCTACGTCTTCGCCGACTCGGGCGCCGGCGCGCTGCACTACGACAGCGACGTGCGCATCGACGCGGCGGAAGACGACCAGGGCCGCAGCCTGCTCCTGCCGCCGGAGCCGCCGTCCGACCCGCCCGCGGAGCCCGGCTGGACGAGCTTCACCACGGACGCGATGGCGTCGTCCGTCCCCATTGCGGCGCCCGCGAAGGACGCCAAGGCGCTGCGCCTTGTCCGCGGGCGCGTCCTGCTCGCGTACGCGAAGAAGGACCACCGCCTCGCGTTCGACAGGATGGACGCGGGCACAACGTGCGAGGCGGCCGGCCTCAAGTTCGAGCTCCTCGCCCTCGAGCAGCCGGACCGGCGCTTCGGGACTTCGTCGGTCCGGTTCCGCGTCACCGGCGCGGAGGAAAAGCTCAAGGCGTTCACCGACGCGCAGGTCGTTCCGCGCGTGCAGCTCGAGGAAGGCTCCGGCACCGGCACCGCCGCCGTCTCCCGATCGAAGGACGGCGTGGAGCTGCGCGTCCACGTCGGCGAGCGCCAGCACATGTGGGCCGGCGAGCGCCGGAAGCTCGTCGTCAAGTCGGTCGAGCTGCAGCTCATCGAGGAGCTCGAGGTGCGCCCGTTCGAATTCGAGTTCAGGGACGTGAAGCTGCCGTGAAGACGCTCCTGCTGCTGGCGGCGCTGCTCCAGGATCCCTCCGCGCGCATCAAGGAGCTGATCGGCCGCCTCTCCGACGAGAACATCGAGGAGCGCGACGCCGCGGCCGACGAGCTCGTCCGCATCGGCAGGGCCGCGCTCGCGCCGCTCAAGGGGCTCGCGGGCTCGCCGAGCGGCGAGATCCGCGGGCGCGCGGCCGACCTCGTGCGCCGCATCGAGCGCGCGGAGAAGCTGAAGTCCGTGCTCGGCGTGCCGAAGCCGGTCGAGCTGGCATGGGACAAGAAGCCCCTCCGCGAGGCGCTCGCGGAGTTCAAGGAGCGCACCGGCCTCGACATCACGTGCGGGGACGCCTTCGCGGCGGAGCCCGTGACCTTCTCGTGCACCGGCGCGCCCGCGTGGAAGGCGCTCGCCGACCTCTGCCGCGCCCACGGCGGGCTGTACCGGAACGGGGCGATGATCCTCAAGGGGAAGCCGTCCGCAGCCCCGGACGCGACGGAGCGGGGGTTGTACGTCGCGATCGAGGCGCTCACGTTCTCGCGCACGCTCGAATTCGGCGGCGCCGGCAGCACCGGCGCGAACCTCTCCGTCTTCTTCGCGTGGCAGACGGCCGCGACTCCCACGGCCGTCCGACTCGAGCTCGACGCCTTCGCCGACGACCGCGGGACCGACCTGCGGGGAAAAGACCGCGGCGGACAGGTCGGGAACTACCGCATCACCGACGGGACGCGCTCGCTCACGTCCGGCTGGGGCGGATACGTCATGCCGGACGACGAGGCGGCGAAGGTCTCGCTCGAGGGGCGCGCCGTCTTCGACTTCGTGATCGAGTACGACCGCGTCGCCTTCGAGAACCCCGCCAAGTCGCGCGGCACCGTCCAGAAGGGGGCGGCGTTCACGGCGACCCTCAACTCGCTGTCGCAGTTCGCGTCCTCGGCGGGAGACCAGGGATGGATGTGCTCGATCATGATCGAGTCGGCCAACCCGAACGACGCGCGGGTCCTGCCCGAGTTCGTCGTGCGGTCGGGCGGGAAGGTCCACAACGTGCAGAACTGGGGCACGTCGCGCTCGGGCCGCGGCGGGCCGATCACGCACAACCTCCGCATCGACGCGCCCGCGGACGCGGTCTTCACGGAGGTCGTCGTCCGCATGCCGAAGGACACCCACCGCGAGGCGCTGCCGTTCGAGTTCAAGGATGTCCCGATCAAGTAGCGCGGCGCTCGTCGCCGTCGCGCTGCTGATCGCGCTCGCGTTCCTGGCCCGCCCCCGCACGCCGGCTCCGCCGCCGCGGCAGGCTGCGACTCCTGCTCCTCCGTCGTCCGCCGCGCGTCCATCCCCGCTGCCCGTCCCCGCGCCGGCGCCGGCGTCCCGCGATGCGCTCGTCCGCCACCTCGCCGCGCTCGGCCGCGCGCTGCTCCTGCGCGACGGCAGGACGCGCGAGTCGCTCGCGCTTCCCCGCCTGGCGGAGTCGGACGTTCCGTGGCTCATCGAGCAGCTCCGCGGCGAGCTCTTCACGGCGCTCGGGGCGCTCGACCTGCTGCGCCGCCTGGACCGCTCGGAGGCGGCCGCCGCGATCGGCGACCTCCTCCGCGCGCCCGTGAGCGTTTTCCTCAAGGACGCCGCCGCGGACGCCCTGGGCGCCCTCGGCGGCTCGGTGGCGCAGGCGGCGCTCCACGACGCGCTCGTCGCCGATCTCGACGGCTCCGTCCGCGCGCGCGTCGCGCTGGCGCTGGCGCGCTTCGACGGGCCGGAGGTCTACGCGGCCCTCGCGCGGGCGCTGCGCACCGACCGCGATCCCGCCGTCCGGCGCGCGGCGGCCGACGCGCTCGCGCGCCTGCCGTCGCAGGAGGCGGTGCGCATCTTCCTCGAGCAGCTCGCGGCCGAGCCGGACGGCGGCGTGCAGCTCGAGATCCTGGCGTCGGCGCTGCGGACGGGCGGCGAGGCGCTGCTGCCGCGGCTGCGCGAAGAGGTGCGGGCGAGCCCGGCGCTGCGGGCGGCGCTCGAGGAGGAGATCAAGCGCCGCGGGGCGCACCGCTACGCGTACGCGTTCCCGCGGGGCGGCGGAGCGCTGCCGTGGGGCGGGCGCCGCATCGGTGTGACGGTCGAGTCGGGTGCGATCCCGCTGGCCGACGTCGCGGCCGCGCTCTTTTCCGCGCCGCCGCTCGACCGCTACGCCGCGCTCTTCCACCTGCGCCGGGCGGACGAACTGGCGGCCGACGTCGCGACCGGCGTGCCCGCCCCGCGCTGCTACGACGCGCGCGGCGTGCCGATCCCGTCGGGCGCGCCGCTGGGCGGGCTGGACGGCGCCGTGTTCGTGCACTTCCGCGACCCGAAGTCGTTCGCCGCGGGCGTGCTCGGCTACACCGAGGGGCGCGACGCGTACGTGACGGCGGTGTCGCTGCTCCATGAGGTCGGTCACGCGCTGGCGCAGCTCGGCGACGAGTACGGCACGCCGGGAGCGTCGAAGCACGAGGCGGCCAACGTGGACGCCGCGGGGCGCGCCCCGAAGTGGCAGCCGCTCGTCGACCGCGGCATCGTGGGCGCCGCCGTGCCGCGCGGCGACGCGTTCGTCGTCCCGAGCGGAGACTGCCATATGGGCAACCGGACGACGGACGGGCGCTTCTGTCCGGTGTGCGAGCTGGAGCTCATCGCGCGCATCTGCGAGCTGACGGGCGCCCCGCTGCCGTGGTGATCCGGCCCCGATCCCGGATCCCAGACTCCAGATCCCCGGCCCGCGTGCCGATGAATCCAACGTATGCGAAGCGCGGCAGCCCCGGCACCATCGATGGTCATCCAGGCGGTTCTCACGTTCGCGTTCTACTGGCTGGCGTGGGTTCCAGGTGCGGTCGCGAACTGGGTGTTCCTCGCGCAGGCCGACCGGCTTCAACGCGAAACGGGCACGAAGCCTGCCGGCAAGACGGCGCTCGCGCTCATGTTCTGGCTGTTCCTCGCGCTGCCCGCCGGCCTGGCTCTCGCGGCGGTGCTGGTGCTCGCCGGGCTTCTGGTCCTGCCGAGCTGACCGGAATCCGGGTCCCAGATCCAATCCCGCAGGATCCTGGCGCTTGGTTTCCACTCTTCGCGTCCTGGCGCCCTGGCGGTTGTTTCGTGAGGGCGCCGTTGGTGCGCGGCACTGCCGCGCTGACTGGAGTCCGGGATCCGGGGCTCAGCGCAGCAGGCCGCGGATCGCGCTCTCCGCCAGCACGAGATAATCTCCCGGCCGCACGCCGAACAGCACCGTCAGGAACGCACACAGCCCCACCGCCAGCCCGATGTTGAAGTCGCCCGACGCCGGCGCCGCCCCCTCCCCCGCCTCGGACTCGTGCATGTACATGAAGACGACCACGCGCAGGTAGTAGTAGAGCGAGACGATCGACGTCAGGATTCCGATCCCCGCGAGCCACCACTGCTGGTTGTCGACCGCCGTCTTGAAGAGCAGGAACTTGCCGAGGAACCCCGCCGTCGGAGGCACTCCCGCGAGCGACACCATGAACACCGTCATCATCGCCGCCGCCGCGGGCCGGCGCCGCGCCAGCCCCGCGAAGTCGGAGATGTCCTCCGCGTCCTCGCCGTGCGGCTTCGACGCCGACGGCGGCCGCCCGATCCACGCGAGGAACGCGAACGCGCCGAGCGTCATGAACGTGTAGACGAAGACGTAGAAGAGCGCGCTCGACGCCCCCGCCCGCGCGTCGTGCGTCGTCGCCGCGCTCACCGACGCGAGGCCGACCAGCGCGTACCCCGTGTGCGCGACGCCGGAGTACGCGAGCATCCGCTTCACGCTCCGCTGCCCGATCGCCGCGAGATTGCCCGCAACCATTGTCAGGATCGCCACGACGAACAGCAGGTCGCCCCACGCCTCCGATCCCGACCCGAGCGCTCCGAGCACGATCCGCGCCAGGGCCCCGATCCCCGCCGCCTTCACCGCGACCGACATGAACGACGTCACGACCGTCGGCGCCCCCTCGTATACGTCCGGCACCCAGTAGTGGAACGGCGCCGCGCCCACCTTGAACGCGAACCCCGCGATGAGCAGCGCGACGCCCGCCACCGCCAGGGGCGGGAACGACGGCATGTGCTCCAGCCGCGCCGCGATGTCCGCGAGGTGCACCGTCCCCGTCGCCCCGTGCAGCAGCGCCATTCCGTAGAGCAGAAAGCCGGTGGCGAACGCCCCCTGGACGAAGTACTTGATCGCCGCCTCGTTCGACCGCCGGTCCCGCCGCGTGATCCCCGTCAGCACGTAAATCGAGAGCGACAGCAGCTCCACGCTCAGGAACATCGTGATCAGCTCGTTCGCCTGCGCCAGGAAGATCATCCCGGTCGCCGCCAGCAGGACGAGCGCGTAGAACTCCGCGCGGTACACGCCGCGCTGCACCACGTACGTCGGCGCCTGCAGGATCGCCAGCGCCGCCGCCGCCAGCACCGCGATCGACACGAAGCTCGACAGGTCGTCCTTCACGATCGACTTTGAGAAGGCCTCCTGCGGCACGCCCAGCGACGTCAGCACGACGTAGAACGCGCCCGCCAGCCCCGCGTACGCCGCCCAGTCGAGTTTCGACCGCACGCGCTCGCTCCGGAAGGCCAGCTCCAGGCAGAGGATCCCCATCGCGGCGCCCGTCGTCAGCAGCGCCGGCAGGATCGCCATCCAGTCGTTAGCGGTGATGTTCATGCGCCTGCGCCTTCGCGTTCTGCACCGTCTGCACGATCTTCCGCACCGCCGGCTCCGTCCGTTCGAGCACGTACCGCGGGACCACTCCGAGGATCACCACGAGCGCCAGCAGAGGCGCGAGCGTGGCGATCTCCAGCCCCGACGCGTCCGGCAGCTTCTCGTTTTTCGCCGCCGTCACCTTCCCGAAGAAGACGTCGCGGTAGAGCTTGAGCATGTACATCGCGCCGAGCACCACGCCCGTCGCCGCGACCGCCGCCCACGCCTTGCTGACCGAGAACGCCCCCGCCAGCACGAGGAACTCGCCGACGAACCCGTTGAGCCCCGGCAGGCCGATCGACGAGAGCGTGATGACGAGGAAGCACGTCGCGCAGACGGGCGTCACCCGCGCGAGCCCGCCGAAGTCGTCCACGCCGCGCTTGTGCGTCCGGTCGTAGACCATGCCGACGAGCAGGAACAGCGCGCCGGTCGACACCCCGTGGTTCACCATCTGCATCACGCCGCCCTGGAGGCCCAGCGTCGTGAACGAGAAGATCCCGAGCATGCAGAAGCCCATGTGGCTCACGCTCGAGTAGGCGATGAGCTTCTTGATGTCGCTCTGCGCCATCGACATGAGCGCGCCGAAGACGATCGAGACGAGCGACAGCGCGACGACCCACCCGGCGCAGTGCACGGCGGCCTGCGGGAAGAACGGGATCGCGATCCGCAGGAAGCCGTACGCCCCCATCTTGAGGAGGACGCCCGCGAGGATGACGCTGCCGGCGGTCGGCGCCTCGACGTGGGCGTCGGGCAGCCACGTGTGGAACGGGAAGAGCGGCACCTTGACGGCGAACGCGACGCCGAACGCGAGGAAGAGCAGCACCTGCGCGTGGAGCGAAACGTGCGCGTTCGGCAGCGCGGCCTGCAGCTCCGGGATCGAGAACGTGCCGGCCTGGAAGTAGCACCAGAGGACGCCGAGGAACATCAGCAGGCTGCCGGCCATCGTGAAGATGAAGAACTTCACGGAGGCGTACACGCGGCGCGGCCCCCCCCAGATCCCGATGATCAGCACCATCGGGATCAGCATCGCCTCCCAGAAGACGTAGAAGAGGAAGAGGTCGGCCGCGCAGAAGACGCCGATCATCCCGCCCTCGAGCAGGAGCATCGCGATGAAGAAGCCCTTCACCCGGTCCTTCACCGCGTGCCACGAGCAGAGCAGGCAGAGCGGCGCCAGCAGCGCGGTCAGCACGACCATCGCCAGCGCGATGCCGTCGACGCCCATCGCGTAGTGGATCTTCAGGTGCGCGATCCACGCCGCCTTCTGCTCGAACTGCATCCCCGCGCTCTCGACGTCGTACATCGCCCAGGTCCAGCCCGCGAGCACGAGCACCAGGAACATCGTCGCGAGCGACACGCCCCGCACCGCGCGCTCCGAGCGGACGGCGATCAGGACCAGCCCCGCCGCCGCCGGCAGGAAGGTCATCAGAGTCAGGACCCAGGGGCGGAGGTCATCCATGGACGATCAGCTTGTACACGAGCCACCCGACCGACCCGAGCACGCCCACCATGATCGCGGCCGCGCCCGCCGCGATCGCGCCGGTGTGGCCGCGCCGCACCCGCCCGCCCGCCCAGTACGCGGCGCGCGCGGATCCGTTCACGAGGACGGCGTCGATGATGACGCGGTCGACGACGAACCAGAGCGCCGCCGCGCTCATGCGGACCGGCGCGACGATCGTCCACTGGTAGATCTCGTCGACGAAGAACCTGTTCGAGACGAGCCAGTGCACGCGGCGCCCGAGGTCCCCCTCGACGAACGCCTGCGCCCACTCGCGCCGCAGCCCGTAGACGAGAAACGCGAGGCCCGCGCCGAAGGCGAACGCGACCGTCGAGGCGGTCGTCGCCCCGTGGTGCGCCGCCTCCCACTTGTGGGCGTCCGGCGCGGGCCACATGCCGGCGAAGACGTGCTCCAGCGGCTGCCCGAGCAGGAAGCCGCCGAAGACGCTCAGCAGCGCGAGCACCACCAGCGGCGCCATCATCGTGATCCCGGGCGCGTGCGGGCGCTCCGCGTGCCCGGACGGCGCGCCGAAGAACGCGATCACGACCATCCGCATCGTGTAGAACGCGGTCAGGAACGCCGTGCCGAGGAGCATCAGGTGCGCCATCGCGAAGGCGCCGCTCGTCTTCATCGACACCGCGGCGATGATCATGTCCTTGCTGTAGAACCCGGCCGAGCCCGGGCAGCCCATGAGGGCGACCGCGCCGCACACGAACACGGCGAAGACGCCCGGCAGCGACTTCGCGAGTCCGCCCATCTTCCGGATGTCCTGCTCGCCGTGCAGCGCGTGGATGACGGCGCCCGCGCCGAGGAAGAGCAGCGCCTTGAAGAACGCGTGCGTGCCGAGGTGGAAGATGCCGGTCAGGTAGTGCGCGCTCGCCATGCCGGCGAACATGAAGCCGAGCTGGCTGATGGTCGAGTACGCGAGGATCTTCTTGATGTCCGTCTGCGCGACGGCGATCACGGCCGCCAGGAGCGCCGTCGCCGCCGCGACGAGCACGATGATCTCCATCGCGCCCGGCACCGCCGAGTAAAGGAAGT
>Ga0187892_10006819_pt1 | contig 16696 bp, 19 predicted proteins | sample MA1701073metaG_FD_139345 | JGI IMG/M metagenome (GOLD analysis project Ga0187892, IMG submission 139345) | Bio-ooze microbial communities from a basaltic lava cave in the Kipuka Kanohina Cave System on the Island of Hawaii, USA - MA170107-3 metaG ... | reverse complement strand
TTTGATGATAAAGATGACGGCGACATCGATCTTTCAGCAGGTACTGTGGGAGCCTATGTTCTTGACATATGGGGCGCTATGAACAATGGTACCAAGTCAGAGATTGATGATTATCTTGGAGCTGTCAATGGAACGCTGCTAAAGCCAATCGATGTAAACGGTACTTATTTTGGAATAATGTTTGATTATCTGGGGCACGGTACCGGAAGCTCGGCAAGCATCGCGTCTAGAGGCCATGATACGTACGACGTGTATCACAATTCAACAAAGTACAGATTGAAGGGAGTCGCACCAGACGCCAAGATAATTCCTGTAAAGGCATTGTGGCTAGGCGATGTCGTATATGGCTGGTTCTGGGCATCGGGATTCGAGCAGAACATAAACGGAACATGGACCTATACTGGCAAGCATCTGGCTGACATTGTCAACAACAGCTGGGGCGTCTCGACCTTTCCTGCGCTTGACTACGGTCCAGGATACGATGTGCTGAGCATCCTTGCGAGCATGTTAAGCATACCTGGCGCTATTGATCCCGATTTTCTTGGTGTGCTTATGGTCAACAGTGCAGGAAACACTGGCTTTGGCTACGGTACGCTGGGATCGCCGAGCAGTTCACCTTTCGTGCTCACAGTTGGTGCTACTACAAACAATGTCTTCATAGGATCTGGGTTTACTAAGAACGAGCCGAGGTTTGGCAACAGCACAGCGTTCTATGACGATGTGGCAGAATTCTCGAGCAAGGGTCCGAGCTTGATCGGTGACGTGAAGCCCGAGGTCATGAGCATAGGCGCATACGGGTTTGTACCCATGCCCCCTAACACAAAGCACGCGCCAAATTCGACAGGTGCGTTTGGGTTGTTTGGAGGTACCAGCATGGCCGCGCCTCTGGCCTCTGCTGCTGCAGCGGTAGTAATGGAAGGCTTGAAGAAGGAAAAGATCGACAGCAACCCATTCCTTGTGAAATCTATAATGATGTCTACAGCCAGCGATATGAGCAGCGACCCCTTCACACAGGGAGCCGGGAAGGCCGACGTGCTGAACGCGGTTGACTACATAAAGGGAAAACAAGGAAAGTTTCTTGTCTATACCGAAGACACATACACAAGCGTCTCGGAAGTGCTGAACAAGACCATAGCAGAGTACAAGATCAAGGGCTTGGGGAACTATACACTTTCACTTCCCTACAAGGAACTGCAGGACAGCAAGTGGTATGCCGGCTACATAAACAAGGGCACCGCCAAGGAAGCTAGGTTCATGGTTGCCAATCCTTCAAACAGAACGCTTACGGTAGAGATCGAACCCATGATGCTTGAATTAATAAAACAGCAGAGCATAAACGGCACTACAGAAGTAAGAAAGAAGGACCCTGAGCTTAACAGCACAGAGGCAGGTTATGCTCCAAACTACATAAACCTCGAGAAGGAACTTGACATCCCTGAAGATACTGAACTTATGATCCTAAAAGCATATTTTCCGTTTGAGGAGTTTCTGAACTCGACAGAGCCAGTGTATGCAAACTCGTTAAGGATAGCTTCCGTATACCTCTATGACTGGCTTGACAAGAACGAGGACGGCGAGGTGCTTGCCAGCGAAACAGGCCTTGTCAACAGGGGAGGTGTTTGGGGCACGGTTCAGGAGGTTACGGTGCGTGACCCGCTCAACAGGATCCAGAACACGCCCTTGTTAGGAATATACCCCGTACCGACGATATACTCGTACTGGAGCGGCAGCTCGAATCAAAACTCTACAGCGATGAACTACACACTTACGGCAACTTTCTATAAGAAGAATACGTGGGACATGGTCAGCGTTGATAAGAAGGAACTTGAGGTCGATCCAAAGGGACAGCTGACGTTCAATGCAAGGGCAGCCGTGCCCGGAGATACACTGCCTGGGATCTACCAAGGATTCATTACAGTCAAGAGCGAATCCCAGACAACAAATGTGCCAGTGTCTTTCGTTGTACCTGTAACAGTTTCCTCGAAAGACGTTCCACTCGTAGTTTCCGGGACGCCCGATGAAAACATGCTCTACGACAATGCGGCCGTATCCGGATCGTTTGACATGCTTTCGCGATACAATGCAGGCGACTGGAAGTTCTATCACTTTAACATAACGGATCCTACTGTAAACGCAATGAGCCTCAAGGTATCGTGGCAGAACAACTTGACCAGCATAAACGCGATGGTAACCGATCCTACTGGCAGGATAATTGCATCCTCGGTTCCCGCCGGGGTCTTCAAGGTATTCCTAGGCTGGGCAAGCAATGACTGGCTCGGCACCACAAACTTCAGCGAGGGGGGCGGTTTCTATCCTGCACAGAATCCCGGCAGTAACTCGACCGCGCTCTACGTCCCTGTAAATGCCACCGGGATTTATTCGATAATGCTCCACACTACTTTGTTCCATGGGAAGAGCTTGACCGAACGGATAATTATTGAAGCCAAACCCACTACCCTGAAACCCGACATGGTTCCGCCTGTACTATCAATCGAATTTCCGGAGTACGCGAGTGGAGTTGTTGCCATCCCTGTAAACCTTGACGAGGAAAATGTCGAAGACGTTTTGTATTCAGTAGACGGCTCGGCACCTGTGAGTTTGAAGGACAACTCTACGATGGTTATAGATACGACGGCCCTTAGAGAAGGCATACATATCCTCAGCATAACCGCGTCGGACACCGTGGGCCATAAAGTGGTCAGGGACATCGTGTTTGTTGCAGACAACACGGGACCGCAGCTCAACGTGCGAAATCCTGAAGATGAGAGCGCAGTAAGGGATATGCTGAAGTTTGAGATCGAGGCAGCCGACTCTAGTCTAAAGACAATCAGTGTATTACTGCCCAACGGTACCAGCGTAGAGAACAACAACGCGTTCTCGATAGATACTTCATCGCTGGCAGAGGGAGAGTATAAGGTAGTTATACGGGCGGAAGACGGAGCGGGCAACGTTGTGGAAGAAGAAAGAACGATCAGCGTTGACAGATCTGCGCCGAGCGTGGATATTTCAGATCCGAAGGACGGCGCGACAGTATCCGGGACGGTGAACGTAAAATATGCGGTGAAAGATGACAACCTTGACAACGTCCTGCTGAACGTTGGACAGAAATCTGTAGAGATAAGCAACACAGGATCATACTCGCTTGACACGGCAACGATGTTCGATGATAAGTATACACTTGAGCTCGTGGCAGAAGACAAGGCCGGGAATATTAACTCAAAAGCGGTAACGATAAGTACCGCAAACTTTGGTCCTTCGCTGATGAACGTGTGGATCTTTGGCATTCTAATTGGCACGGCGATCGGTGCGGGCATTGCTGCAGCTGTGCTCATACCGAAATATCGAAACAGGAGGATGCAACCAGAACCGCAGCCACAAACACAACAAGATTTATAAATTAAATTCATGCACGTTTTCATGATCGATTATGACCCAGCAGCCTTCTGAAAAGGGCAAGGTCTCGAGGCGCGATTTTTTAAAACTTCTGGCGGCTGCTGGAACTGTCATGTCGTTCACTCCCTTCATAGACTGGGGCAAGTTCATGCCAAACCCTATAGGAGGAAATCTGCAAAGAGCACCTGTAATACTCCCGGACGGTTCGCAGGCAAACGCTAAGACATTTCCAGTCAACTCCTCGCAGGCAATACGCTACCCAGAAACCGGAGACAGGGTTCTGGATGAAGAACCCTTCAGGAGATGGCAGTTCATAAGACTCCCTCCAGAGTATGGCGGTGATAAGCAAGACTCCTCTGCGTTTAGAGCATACAGCATGGTCTGCCTGCATCTGTGGTGCTTGTGGAAGTACTGGCCTGAAGAAGGAAGGAAGAGAGGTGAATGTCCCTGCCACGGAAGCATGTACGACCCAAGAACTGGCAAGGCATTTGCTGGCCCTGCATCCCTGCAGTCTCCTCCATCAAACGTACTTCCGAGACTCGATCTCGAGGCTGATCAGAATGGCAATCTGTTTATCGTACCTCCACTGTTCAGTGCAAATGCGAACGGGATAGTTGGCTACGGCAGGCTCGTCAAGGGGTTAAATGTGTAGGCGATACAATGGGTACAACACTTCAGGAAGATAACGGTCTGACGAAATTCTTCAAGTGGTTATGGAATGGTTTAGAACGCACGATGTTCCTTGGCTTGAAATTTACGTTTCCATCAAGATTTGTGAGTCCGATGGGATTCTTGGGTATGCTGACTTTTATAACTTTCATAATCTTGGGCATAACGGGAGCGCTGCTGATGTTTTACTACGAGCCAATACTCGACAGAGCATGGGACAGCGTCGAAAGGATCAACGACGTAATTCCTTACGGATTTCATATGAGAAATATTCATTATCATGCTTCTAATGCAATGGTCTTCCTTGCACTTGCACATATGTATTACCAATATTTTAGCGGGCGATACAAGATCAGGAACGAGGTGTTGTGGGTGACGGGTGTAATCTTGGGCACTGTGACTATCTTGGAGGCGTTTACTGGTTACGATATTTTGTACAACGAAAGAGCTGAGCTTGCAATAAGCATTGCAGCATCCTTGACAAACTCGATACCCGTGTTGGGCCCTGATATACGGGAGACTGTCTTCGGTGCAGGTTTTGCGGATTTTGTTCTGAGGTTCTATGCGTTGCACGTATTCATACTTCCGATAGTGATGCTCGGTCTTATGGCGGTGCACTTCCCGAGATTCTTGGTATTTGATGTTCCTATGGTGATGGCAATTTCTGGGGCGATATTTGTTACTGGAGGAGTCTTTCCCGTCGAACTAGGATTCAAGTTCGAGCCAGCGAGTCCCCCTGGTGTTACTGTTCCCGAATGGTACCTGACAGGACTCTATGCATATCTTAGGTCGCAGTACGACAAGTTTGTTACCGGAGTGTTATGGCCCGGACTCTTCATAGGCTCGTTAGCTCTTATACCGTTTATCGATCGTTACAAGAAGTTTTCGTGGAAGGACAGACCCTTGGTAACCGCGATCGGTATCACAAGTCTTGCGCAGATAATTGTAACAACATACTGGGGATTCTACATTGATCCAGATATATCGAAATCTCTGACAGAGAGGCTGGTCATAGATCCGATACTGTTGTATGTAGTGATGTTGCTGCTTGTTCCATTGTCGTTCGGGTTCACGTACATGCTGATCAAACTTGCCAGACACGCTGAGATGATGAACAAGATGGAAGCAGCTAAGCGCAAAGCTTCTGGCGAAACAAGAAAATCGATTAGTCTGCCAGAAAACTGGACATGGATACTGATCGTGGTGCTGTTAATATTCCAGGTATACCTTAACCTATCTGCCTACTACGCAGCAACTGCAGGGTTCAGGAACGTAGAATTGTTTCTGGTAGGGCTCGTGCTGGTCACGTTTGCTGGTATATTCCACATCTATAGATATGCGAACCAGCAGGCAAAGATTCCCAAACCGGCTTCGCCAAAACCACCTGCAGCAACAAAAGAAGTTGTAGTAAAGCCTGTCATGCAGCCAGCAGCTGCAGCTGAAGTTGCGCAAAAACCTGTACCCCAGACAAGAGTTGTTAACCCGAGCGCCTCACTGCCAGGTTCTACTGGCCCTGCAACCGGAAGCATGGATTCACAAACAATGGCGGACTCGCGCCATCTGAAAAAATAATTTCTAGAAAAATCAAGTGATGTCAGCATCAACAGTAGTTGATTGCTGGGACTCCATGTCGACACAGGGCAGGATCCTTGTATCAGTGACACCCCTTATGACCTGTATCTTGCGCATGACAATTTCGTAGATATTCTTAAAGTCTGCAGCTTCGATAACGGCATAAATGTCGCAGTGCTCCGAAACCGCATATGCTTCCTTAACGCCTTCGATCTGTCGGATAAATTCTGCAGACGCTATAACGTCCCTTCCTGATTCTATGTCGATCTCCACATAGGCGCGCATATGCTAGGTGATTTAATTGCCTGTAGAATAAAAGCTTAAAGATGAAAAAAGTTTCATCAGGCACGGCTCAAGCTTTATAAAGAGAAAAAATGCCAAGTACAACGAATGACCTCTACGCAACAGCACAGCGCCTTTGGCATAGGTGTCATTGCCTTTGTGATCGCAATCGCGGTCAGCATAGGATATTTCCAGATAGTGTACTTTCCGGAGATCAACAAAAAGCCTGTAATAGCAATAGAGATACTTGAGCCCCCAGAGACAGCAGAGGTCAGGATGGTCGAAGGTTCTGTCAATCCAAATCAGGCAGACAACTTTATACCAAAACTGATCGAGGTCCAGCTTGCGGTAGATAACAGAGTAAGATGGACCAATGATGACACAACCGGACATACTGTTACTACCGACGACGACGCGGTGGACAAATACAGTGGGCGTTTTGACTCGCTTGAGGAGATTGCTCTTGTACAACCAGGCCAGAGCTGGGAGTTTCTCTTTACTCAAGAAGGGGAGTTCAAGTACCACTGCAACCCTCATCCGTGGATGAAGGGTACTGTGAAGGTTCTCAGGCAGAAGTTCTGACCATATCTCAGGATTATCTAAATTGTTTAAGCAGTGAATGAGATTGTTCCAACGAATCGTTTATTATTTGGACTAGACCCTAAAACCATGTATGCGACGATTACTCTTTGCAGTATTATTTAGCACAATGCTTCTACTGGGAAGTGCTGGTTTTAACAACGCAAACGCAGCCGTTGCTCAAACATCGATAAGTCTTGATATGCCCGTAGAAAAATCGTTTCCAGTTACTCAGGGAGAGACTATAACATTTTCTGGAAGATTGATCAGAGCAACCAGCTTGGCAGGAATATCCAATGTTACAGTAAACATAGTCCAACAAGTGTCGTTTGGCGAATCCAAGCATCTTGCAAGCGGCCAAACAGATACAGAAGGGTTCTATGCTATCCCGTGGGTGGTGGACGTTGAACTGCTTGCGGGTATTTCTGGGGGATCTTTTGGTACTGAAACCACCCAAGGCAGGGAGAACAGGTTCCAGGTAGTTGTAGTTGCTAGGTTTGATGGAAACGAACAGTACAGCCATGCAGTAAGCACTGCACAATCGTTTGAAGTAAGACTTAACGCGCTTACAATACAGGTCGAAAAGAAGTCGACATATCTGGCATATGAAAATGCCGCAGTGACAGTATATGTCAGGGACATCAACGGTCTGTTAGTAGATCCTGACAAGATAACATCTCGTTTTGACGGCTCATCAGTTACGCTTGTGAGTAAGGATGTTGGAACTTACATTTTCTCTGCAGTGTCTTTGAGCCCGGGAAGCCATCAGCTGCAGGTTGTAGTTGAAAAGAGAGGACATACTTCTGATGATGAACTCATAACACTAGATGCCATGAAACGAAAGACCGCGATTTCTATCGCTACAGATAAGACGTCATACAATCTTGGAGATACAATAAGGATAACAGCATCGCTGGTCGATATCAGCGCCAATACCGGAGTTCCCGATAGGACGGTGTCTGGAGCTTTGACTTCACCAACACTTCAGGTCCGAACTCTTACGTTTGTTGACGGCAAGGCATCCTACACTCTTGCAAATACAGATCCTATCGGCACGTGGACGCTCTCTGCAGGTTTTGCAGGAGATCAGTCGTACTTTGGAACCAATGCACAGAAGACTTTCAGCGTAACGAGGGAAGGTATTGTTGTGCCTCCAGTAGGGGTGCCTTTGGAGATGGTTTCGCTGTCGAGTGTTTCGTTCAAGGATCAGCAGGGCGACAGGCTGCAAGAGGTAACTGTTGGCCAGGCAGTGATGATCGAGGCGGGAGTTACCAGCAACTTTGAGACCACTGAAGAGGTAACATACATAAGCCAGGTGAAAAACGCAGACGGAATCACGGTAGCATTATCATGGATCACGAGCACACTTGCATCGGGGCAGGAGCTTGAACTCGCAGTATCATGGACACCAGAAGAGCCTGGAGAATATACGGCAGAGATCTTCGTGTGGAAGAGCGTGAAGGACCCGCAGCCTTATGCAGAGATCAAGAGATCAAAGATAAGCGTAGAATAATTCTGCAATTTTAAACATATTGATAGTTAGTCTAGGTCTACGTCACGCGTTTCTGGGTTTAACCTTGCACCTACAAGCGCTACTATCAAACCTGCCATAATATTCAGCGAAAGAACATACGGGGCAAGCGAACTTGCATTAGACAATAGATTGATCGCGATCAATGGAGACCAGGAACCAATAATTAATCCACCGTTGTAGACAAAACCACATGCGCTGTTCCTGACTTCGGTTACAAACCTTTCCGATAGAAATGCCGGTATCGCTCCAAAGCAGGTTGTAGCTACAAACGCGAAGATCACAAGATAAAATATCCTTTCAAAAGTCTGCGTAGCATTATACAATCCAACTAGAGTAGGGATCGTTATGGCAATTGCAACAACGATGAATAATGTTAGAGCCCTCCTCCTGCCTAGGTACTGGCTAATGAATCCAACAAACACATGGCCCAGAAGTGATGAGATCGTGGCAGCGATCATTATCGTTGCTACTTCTGGTCTCTCAAGGTTGGCATAGTTCTGCAGAAACGTGGGCATGAAACCCATGGATGTATACCATGCATACATTAATCCTGTCATGAGGATCATGCAAAGAAAGAAACGCCTTCTTTCCTCCTTTCCAAACATGATTCTTCGCAGAGGCGCTTTCTCTATCTTCTTCTTCCGTACTGTTTCCAGCCAGATTTCAGACTCTTTCATCTTGAACCTTACAAACAGGGCAACAAGTCCCGGGATTATTCCAGTATAGAACATAACCCTCCAGCCAGTCTCTATGAAAGCGTCCCCGGCATAGGCAACTGACGCAAACTGGTAGGTTATCGATGCAATGAGAAAGCCCAACGTAAAACCGCTCTGCACGAAACCCGAAAGCAAACCCCTAGCAGATCTTGGTGCGGTCTCCATCGTGATCACTGCACCGCTGGCCCATTCTCCTCCAGCAAACAATCCCTGTGCAAACCTTAGCAATATCAATAATGCTGGAGCAAGAATACCTGCCATCGCATATGTTGGCAGAAGGCCAGTTGCAAATGTGGCAATGGAAAAGCCCATGATCGTGATTATCATAGCCTTCTTCCTGCCATGTCTATCTCCGAAACTGCCGAAGAATGCACCGCCGACAGGTCGCATGATCAGCGTTATGACATAAGTTGCAAACGTTGCCAGCAAGCTCAGAGTTGGATCTTCGTGCGGGAAGAAGAGCTGGCTTACCGACGGAATTACCAAAAGCATCAATACTAGATCGTAGCCATCGAGCGACCATCCAAGCCACGACCCGAATACTACTGCCTTCTGCTGCCTTGACAGGTGCAGCATACCCGTCTAGTGCTATATGCGAGAGGTTAAAATTTTTGCTGATTCCGGGTCTGTAAAGACAGTTCTATAACGAAAACACGCAGTGAAATCAGATGTCTTCAGATGGATCCGTGATTGATATTGCAGGTATGAATACGTAGGGGTATTCAGTATGGTTCAGAACAGATTTTCCCTAATGCGCCAAAAAACGCACGGATGTAAAAGCTATAGAGGGGGGGGTCAATAAAGGACGTATGAACTTGAAAGATTCTTGATTAACATAATTTGTATTTTGTCATTAACGTGATTCGTTACGCTACTCTCCACTTCTTCGCTATACATGCTTCGCGGAAAAAAACCATAAACGACACGTAACTCTTATATAGGAAAATACGTATTATACACGTGTGATGATCTCTGGAACAATACGAGGCAATTCGACAAAAACGCATGCTGTTGCGGAAGCATGTGTCGGATCGGGCGCTAGATTACGGTATTCCTGTAGAGGTATTATACGCAATCCAGAAGAACGGAAAGATAACAAAGGAAGGGAAGAGCAAGTACAGGTTATCAATGAGGACGAAGAGAGGAATCATATACATGATTGCGCATGACTATGCAGACAGTATTCAAATCATAACTTTGGGAATAGGAGGTAGCAAAAAGAAATGAAGCAAAAAATAAGATGCCCGGTTTGTAAGAAAGGACATTACGTAGGGTCAATTATAGATTATGACTACAGGGGTATTGTAATTCCAAATGTACCATGCTACAAGTGTTCATCCTGCGGTGATATTGTATTCAGCCCTGAACATTATGAAAAGATAAGAGAAAAAATTAAGACTGTGTATTCTCCATTGGTGCTTAAAAGAAAGATTTCAAAGGCTGGAAATAGACCTGCAGTTTACCTGCCAGAAGACCTCATTGACGATTTAGGTCTTTCGATAGGCGCTGACATTTTCATGTACCTGGAAAAGATAGGCAAGAAAAAGCGGCTGGTTATAGAATCAGAAGCCTAGTTCGAGCAGTCTGATGTCGCTAACTGAACGCAAAAATCAATCCCTGCATTACTTCCTGTTATCATACTATTCCTTAATGAATAATGCATGTAATGCATTCATTGTATAGAACACTGGTATGTGAGCAATAGTCCTGTATTTCCCTAATGCGCAGAAAAACGCACGGATGCAAAAGCTACTAGAGGGGGTTCCTATATATAGAAAGGATATTGGAATGGAATGTCGCTGTTACTCGAATAAATACAGATATACGAGTAAAAGGCTGTTATTCTGGTAAAAATGCTTATTAGAGCGAGCAGCATATAATTCGGTTGGAAATGGTCAAGAGGAAGGTTGGGTCAAAAGGAGAACTGTTTCCTCCAAAGAAGATAATGGAAAAGGTTGGCCTGCGACCTGGTGCAGTTGTATCGTACAGTGTAGAAGACAACAGACTTGTAGTCGAGACCACGCCGACACTTGAGAATGCATTCAGCAAGCCCAAGCCTGTTAGGATAACCTTGAACGAATTCAGGAAATTCAGGAAGAAGCTCTCCAAGGAAGCAGAAGCATGAAACTCTTCATGGATACAACCTACTTTCTCCCTGCAATAGGCGTGTCAACAAAAGGGATCGAAGATAATGTTCCGTTGAAAATCTTGAAGGAGGGACATGATATTGCGATTAGTGATTTAACACTTTTCGAACTTTCTGCAATCGGGGCTAAGTATGTTGCCAGCAGGAAGATGCCCGAGGAAAGAGCGATCTATGGCATACGATCTCTTACTAACGATGAGAGAATAAGCAAGGTGAACCCCTACAAGGAAGGAGTCCTGCCGCTGGCTTTTGCGCTCCGAAGGATGCTGTCAGACTTTATAGATTGTCTTATCCTTGCTTCTGCAGTAAAGGAATGCGATGCGTTGGCAACGGAAGATTCAGAGTTGATTGGGATCAGAGAACAGAAATCTTTTTCGACTGTTATCGCATCCATTAACAAGAGCTTCAAGATTGCCAGAGCTGCATCTTTCCTGTAGGATGGTTGCGCCTGCCAAACTGCCGCCTGCACGTGTCCTTACCAATATTCTATACTCCACATTACTTCCTGTTATCATACTATTCCTTAATGAACAATGTATGGGGAATGAGTAATACAGTCCTGTGTTTCCCTAATGCGCTGTAAACCGCACGGATGTAAAAGCTACTAGAGGGGGGGAGGTATATAAGGCTAGGAATATCATGACTGGATAGTTTGAACTTTGAAACAAACTCTCTAACTCACGATGATTTCGAATGAATGAAACGAATTATGATGATGCTACATTTGAATTGCTTTTCAATCTACTAGGTTATAACAATTCAGAAGGGCTGTATGTTTTCTCAGACGAGCTCTTTAACTTCCTTTTGTAGCAATACAATTCTTCCAGCATTCAGCTCGTCAATTATCCTCTCTATATACAGCACAAAGTTCTTTGTCTGATTCACCAATTGTTTCAAATCCACTTTTACTTCCTCTGTGTAATACTGCATCTCTATTCTATCTTCCTTGGATCATCTAAGTTCCTGAACTAGTTGTTTGGGGATGCTTTCATGAAATAGATGATCGAATAATGCTATCGTGCAGTCGTGTATCTCACACTTCATGCCTATTTTTTGAAGCAGCGCGTACACAGCAAAGTACTTTGCATAATAACTCGCAGATACAGCCCACTCGGTTATGCCAACACCAGCGTTCACTTCCATGGATTTTACAGCGTTTCTGGATTTTCGCAAGTACGCCTTGACTAGATTGTCAGATGGTTTGACAAGCCTTATGCCCTTGGCCTGCTTCATGCACCAAATAAGATATCTCTTGTTATCTCGCATGGTATCGCCACATGATATCGCAAAACTCATCCATTCCTTTAAGCGTTATATGGTTGGAGATGATTTCGTTCACTAAAGGATCCTTATCTGCCAGTCCCCTCATGAACTGGTTTCTGCTCATGGATTTCATGCTTATTACTCTGGCAACAAGACTGCCAGCCTCCTCTATAACAAGCCTATTAGGCTTCTTCTCGCTGATAACGAAAATATCCACATCACTATCCTTTGTAGCCTGACCTTTTGCAAAGCTTCCAAAAAGTACGATCACGCCATCTATCTTGTTTGCAATTTCATCAACAATTTTCTTGATTAGGAAATTCCTTCTAAGATAACCTATGCAGGCAAACGTTTCTGCCATAACCATGTAATACTTTGCAAGTGAGTTGCTGAGGTTCAACCGATGCTCCTTGTTCCTTCCCTTTAGAACACTGGAAAGTATGTTCATCTTTTCAAGTCTCTTTAGCTGCAGCTGAACTGCCTTGACATCGACCCCCGTCTCCCTAGCAATGGCTCTCAAATGCATTGATTTGGCGTAATCGGTAGAGTAAAGACCAAGTATCTTGAGTGTCGTTTGGTTGATGTTGTATTTTTCCAACATATGTTGTATTTATACAACATGGTTAAATACTTTCTTGCAGATCTCTGGACCTTCTGCCCTTGATTTCATGAAGAAAAATCTGAAAGCGTAGGCTGCTTCTTCTCTTCCCATACAGCTTCCCGTACTCCATCCATCTGCCTAAACACGTTAGCCATCACAGGACACGCCAGCATAATGATTGTTCGCAGCCACCATTACACTTCATCTTCTCTTCCTTTACTCAACTCCTTACCAGTATTCTATACTCTGCATTACTTCCTGTTATCATACTATTCCTTAATGAATAATGCATGTAATGCATTCATTGTATAGAACACCGGTATGAATGAGTAATACAGTCCTGTATTTCCCGAATACGCGAAAAAACGCACGGATGCAAAAGCTACTAGAGGGGGGGTCTTAATAAAGGAGCCATAGAAGAGCTAGACAGTTCAAACTTACTCTATGATATGCAGCTCTCTTTATCTTGGCATGTGTTTTATTAATAACATGATCAAGTATTATCTCATTCTTTTGACTTGCCTACAGCATAGAGTACTCCCACGTCTGTTAAAGAGTATACAGCACCGCTCTTACCTTGGTCAGACACGTAACCTTTGTTAGCCAGATGCCTCATTACCTTGCCGAAACTCTTCTTTACTCTGTATCTATCTGCAATATCTCTCCATTTGATCTTCGATGCGATCTTCTCGGCTGCCAAATAATCATAACGTATTATTTGATGATCATACATTGCAAGTATAACTTCTTCTTCGTAAGCCTCTAAGGTCATCTATATCATGTCTGCACAGTGTGATATAAGGTTTGGTATAATTATACCAAAGCATTATTATAACATATTGTAAATATACAGTACATGACAAGACAGAAACAAGAGTTAGTAGAAAAGAGAGGAGGGAAAACAAGAACTCCGCTCACAGAGGCATGCGGAATAATCCTTAAAGCTCTCAAGGAAACAGCCAAGCCCGTAACTGTTAGTGAGATGGTACGAAGGACCGATCTCAATAGAAAAACTGTGGAGAAATGTACAGAATTTCTACAGTTTATACAGAAGGAATTGGAACGCAATAAAATCGTCCTGAATGAATTGAACCATCTGAAACTTATGAAGCTAGAACCACGAGTTGGTATGTTATCCTTGCCAGAAAAGACTCAAAGGTTGATAATAAGAGCACTGTACTATTCAGAGCCGTCAGAGGAAGTATATTTGCTTGCCCATCTTTACCTGAAAAAAGCTGTAGATCCAGAGCATGCAGTTAGGATGCCAGGAACAAAACCAGTACGAAAGTTGAGCAGGCAGGGTCAGATTCTGGAGTCAAAGAAGGGTATCTATCTCTCGCAAGAAGGAATAACGGTAGCCAAGGGATCGCTCACAATCTACCCTGACCTCAAGAATACCGTATTTGCAGTCTAACAGGATTCGGATAATTAGAGAGGAACCCAAGACAGGTATCCTTGCGGCATCAAGAAAGATAGTAAAACAACTAAAACGCAACAAAACCAGATTATCTACAAGAGTTTCTTCTTAGGAGTAAGCGTTCTAAGATCGAAAACGTAGTCATCAACTCATAATTAGCGTTTTTCTTTGATAATCCGTAACATTTCATTAACCGTCACTATCCTGATGCCCCTGAATTCGCTTAGAGTGAGCAAGTGCTTGTCACCAGATACGATGTAATCAGCCCCACTACCGTGTGCTAACTCCAGTACCATGTTGTCGTTCGGATCTTTAGTTATTTGTTGAAAATGAACTTTTATTCGTAATACTTCCGCGGTCTGAATGAGCGCTCTTTGAAACTTGGCAATTCGACGCTTTGTCACGTATCTCCTGAACTTTGGTCTGAAGATTACATCGTTAAACTCAGCCAAAAGCTCCTCTGATATCGAAAGCCTGACCTTTCCCTCGATTACCTGATCCCATAGTTGTCTCGGTTTTCCATGCTTTATTATGACAGACACTAGGATATTGGTATCAAATACAATCCGGAGCATCTCATGCTCCTCTAGTTCTGGATCTTTTTTCCGCGCGGTACTTTTCTATTTCGCTTTGTATTTCTGCTTCTGTCATTTCCCCGTACTTTGCTATTTTTTTATCAACATCTTTCCACAGTGCCTGCATCTCTTTTCTGATATCCGGCAGCTTTAGCTTCTTGAGAATGATTGCATCTTCCATACCATAGACAAGCAATTTGGTTCTTGATTTTATGCCGAGCTTGTTCCTTAGGTACGCAGGTATCACTATCTGACCCTTGTCGCTTACTATTATGATATCTGCTTCAATCATCTCGTTCTTGGCCATGTATGAATATCTTACTTTCTTACCTTATATGTTTAACGGTTGTGTAAGACCTGCTACCATCATCTGCCTGAACATATTAGCCTTTGCAGGTCCAAAACCAGCATAGTGATTCTTCGCAGCCACTATTGCAAACTTCGCCTTCTCTTCCCTTACTCTTCAATTGCTTACCAATATTCTATACATCTGTATTACTTCCCATTCTCATACTATTCCTTAATGAACAATGCATGTAATGCATTCATTGTATAGAACGCTGGTATGAATGAGCAATACAGTCCTGTGTTTCGCTAATACGCGAAACGCACGCCTGTGTAAGCTATAGAGGGGGGGGTCTTAATAAAGGAAGGATGTTGGAATGGATGGTTTGAACTTTGAAACAAACTCTATCTTACTTCGAAGATTTTGAATGAATCAAACGAATGATGATGTGACACGGAACAAAGCAATCATTATATAGGTAGGAAGTAAGTAATACCTAGGTAAGATTGCAAAAGAAGATTTCAGTAGCAATATCTGGAGAGCTCGATGAGGCTCTTACATGCATCTGCATAGCCCAAGGTCTTAGCAAATCCAGAGCGATTGAAAATCTGTTACGTGAACATGCTATAATTCAGAAGGAGATTAAAATAATTAGAGAGGAACCTAGGACAGGTATACTTGCTGCGTCTAGAAAGATAGTAAAACAGCTGAAACGCAATAAAACCAGATTGTCTACAAGAGTTTCTTCTTAGGAGTAAGCACTCCAAACTCAGAGTCTGCGTATTTCTGTCCATATTGTCTGTATTTGTCAGACTTTGATCATGGAGAGTTGCTTCTTCATGCTTTTAACGTCTTTTGGTAGCATCTTTTCTATTTGCGTTCCAGCAAGTGCAAGCGCAAGCTTTTCCAAGAAGAATCCCGTCTTTCGTGATTTTTCCAGTTTGTACATCTTGGCCTTGCCGACTGTTCGTGTTAATGTTACCAATCTATACCGTGCTAGTTTCGATATCTCTCTTTGCACTGTCCTGACAGAAACACCTGCGTTATTTGCTATGTCTGATTCCGAATAGTCCCAGTCCTGAAATGTTATCAGGAAATCCAGAATCTTTGCTGTTGCATTTCCAGAGAACAGACTTTCCAGAGGCCCGCTCTCCAGAGCTTTTGCATCTTTGTTCATATGAATAAAGATCTTGGGTTTCTATATAAACATGACGCAACATTATGACATACATGTCGCTATATTAATATGCAAGGTTACATAACACTAATTATTGAACTTAACTCAGAAAGCTATACTGAGAAAGATGTATTTTGACAAGATCATAGGAGGCAAGCATACTGCAATAGAAAATCTGAAGAAGGGATTTCCTTCCCATCTGAGGGGCGATGTTGACGACGAAGTTAAGGAACTCATCAGGCACGGATTCATATTTCCAAAGACAACTAGCTACGGTCTGCAGGTTTCGCTCAATCCAAGAATGATTGCTGAAATAGAAAGAATACTCGAGATCTGAGTTCAATTGCAGACTTTCGTTTGTTTCGTGTAGGTTTATATGTGCATTAGATTACTAAAATAATAATCTAAATGCCACAAAAACTACACGTATCACTCAGCCATGTCGAGCAAACGGCGTACTTTCTTAGCTTGAGGCTAGGTAAGAGA
>Ga0187892_10006818_pt1 | contig 16697 bp, 12 predicted proteins | sample MA1701073metaG_FD_139345 | JGI IMG/M metagenome (GOLD analysis project Ga0187892, IMG submission 139345) | Bio-ooze microbial communities from a basaltic lava cave in the Kipuka Kanohina Cave System on the Island of Hawaii, USA - MA170107-3 metaG ... | reverse complement strand
GCCAGCTCGCAAGGCGGGTTCGCATGACGTCGGGATTGCTAAACATCTCCTGCATGCCCGCGAATGCGCACTTAGTCAGCAAACCCTGGAGCATCCCGGCCTCGGCGCGGCGGGAGGGGTCGATGCCGATCTCCAACCTGGCCGGGTCGCCCCAGAACATGCGTTTCCGGGCTTCACCGAAACCCTTGGTCACGGCCACATAACCGGTACGGTCGCCAACACGCACACGTTGGGCGGCCTGGGCGCGGTCGGCCAAATCAATGCTTAATTCCGGCGTCTCTTGAAGGGCGTCCACGAACGCCCTCGACTCCTCCGTTCTATCCTCATCAACCACGGTGACCTTGATGGCGTTGGTGCCACCGCCTGAGCCGGAAAAGATGGCTCCGAAAAAGATGCAATAGATCAAAGGGAAGATGAAGACAAAAAAGAAGCCGGCCTTGTCACGCACCAACAGACGAAGGTCCTTGATTGCCAAAGCGACGACTTTGTTCATTCAATCCCTCAAGTGTCGGCCAGTGAGGTTCAGGAATACCTGCTCGAGGTCGGGCCGGTCCACCCGAAATCGCAGCAACGTACCGTCCAGCCGTAGCCGATTGAGTTCTTCCAGCGGATCGTCCGTGTCGATTCGCACCTGACCATCCGCACGCTCGACGGTGACTACGCTCTTTCCGCCATGTGCCTCAAGTAGGCGGTCCACGGTGTCTACGGTCAGGAGCTTTCCGTGGTCCATGATGCCCACGCGATCGCACAGGCGCTGCGCCTCCTCCATGTAATGCGTCGTGTAGACAACGGTGCGGCCCTGGTCGCGCAGTTGAACGATCTTCTCCAGGATTGAACTGCGTGATTGCGGATCGACCCCGACAGTCGGTTCATCCAGCAGCAACAACGGCGGGTCGTGAACCAGGGCGATTGCCAGATTGAGCCGGCGCTTCATGCCGCCCGAATATGTCTTGATGCGATCGCGACGCCGGTCGGAAAGGCCCGCAAAATCAACGCACCAGCCGACGCGTTCAGCAAGTCTGCCGCCCGACAAGCCCTGCAGACGTCCGAAGAACGACAGGTTCTCCTCGGCGGAAAGATCGTCGTAGATGGCCAGCGATTGCGGGGCGACCCCGATCCGTGCCCGAACGCCGGCGTGAATTGGCGGGCCAACGCCATCGAGGTCAACGGTTCCAGCATCCGGAGCCAAGAGGCCGGCCGCCATGTTGACGGACGTGGTCTTCCCGGCCCCGTTGGGCCCGAGCAGCCCGAATATCTCACCCGGGCGCAACTCCAGGGAAAGATCATCCACGGCGACCAGCGCACCGTAGGCTTTTCGTACACTATTGAAACGGAGCATACGTCCTCTTCGTAGGGCCTTTCATCCGGCCTACGGGCTAGTCAAGAGAAGCCGCTTGGTTTTCTGCTCGAGGGCGGCTGCGCCGCCGAAGCCGACCTCGCAATCAACGATCGTCCCCTTGCTGTTGATCCAACACGTTGCAGGAAGTCCGCCAACATTGTACTGCTCGGCGACGGCGGCGCCATCCAACAAGATACGATGCTTGAGCTTACTCGAGTCCACGAACTGCTTGACCTGGGTCTTGGGTTCATTCCAGGCGTTGACTCCCAAGACGACGAGCCCGTCGCCCTTGTACTTCTCGGCCAGTTGACTTAGGTGCGGAGCCTCCGCACGGCAAGGGCCTCAGCCATACGCCCAAAACGCCAGCACCACCGGCTTGCCGCGGTAGTCGGCAAGCCGGACCGTGCCGCCGTCAAGTGCCGGCAGTGTGAAGTCCGGGGCCGGCTTGTTCATCACGGCGGCTTCGAGCCGTCGCTGTTCCATCTGCGTGCACCCTGCCAACGATGGAATCAGCAAGGCCGCGCCGGCCAAAAACATTCGCTTCAAGGTTGATGCTCCTTCTCATACCGCGGATTCGGCAAGCTACCGCTACCCGGCCACGTGACCGAGACCTTATCAGGTTTGGTGCGGGCTTCCAATGCGTACGCATGGGCGCGCCCGCCCGACTACGGCACAAGCGGCTTCGGCATTTTGCGGTTTCCTTCAAGACGTTGTCGCCACAGAGGCATGTCGGTCGCGCCGACCCGAGCCCACAGGCCTGCGGATGCGGCGCGGGCTCGCTTTTCCGTCGCCTCGAACCGCCGCTCATAGGCGTGATCGAATCGAGGGTCGGCATAAGCCAGCCCCTCTTCCAGGAGCATCTCATTGAACATCCGTCCGCCGGGTTCGAGAAAGACGAAAGCCAGGAGTCGATGGTACTTGTCGCGAGTCTGCGCCGGATCGAGCACGATGTGTACGCTGCGGCCCGCCAACGTCCGCTCCGCAAAGGCCGACGCTTCCGGCCCGAAGTACATTGGCGGCTTGGAACCAGGGTGGACCTCCGGTGAATCGACTCCCCAAAGACGGATGGTTGTAGCCGGTCGGGCGCCGTCTGCGATGTCGATTTTCAAGGTGTCGCCGTCAACGACGTCCACGATGTCGAAGCTACGGTTGTGATAGCGGGCGCGGTCCGACGCGTCGATCGAGCTCCCTCGTCCGCCGCCCTCGGCCGGGATGCAGCCGCCGGCCCCGTCGCGCGACCGCTCGTACGCAACCACGGCCGCAAGGATGAAGACAACGATCCCGGAAACCCAGTGCCTTCGCCAACGCCGCGGCAGAACGATTGACGGGGGGATCGGCAGGCGGCGGAGTCGGAGCCGCATCAGTCGTCGCCAGGGGCGCCGTCGCGTTGATCCAAACCGAATGCGTCGTGTAGAAACCGCAAGGCCTTGGCGCCGTCCTGCCGCCGAACGATGCAACTGATGACGATCTCACTGGTGGAGATGTTCTCGATGTTGATCGCGGCCTTGGCAAGGGCGTCGAACATCGTTGAAGCGATCCCGGTATGCGTTCGCATCCCAACGCCGATCGCGCTGACCTTCGAAACTCCCTCGTCCAATGCGACGCCGCCGATGCCGAGCTGCGCCGCAATTCGCTCGCACACCGCCTTGGCCTCGGCCGCATCGGTCGCATTCGTGGAAAAACCGAGGTTGGCCAGCTTGCCGCCGTCGTAGATGTTCTGAACGATGTCGTCCACCAAAAGGTGATTGCGGGCGACTTCCGCGAAAATCCGCGCCGCCATGCCCGGCGTGTTGGGCACCGCGGTCAGCGAGACCATCGCCAAGTCCTCCTTCAAGGTGACCCCCTGCACGGCCACGCCTTCCATCCCCGGCGTTTCTGCCATAATCATCGTTCCCGGCGTATCGGTCAGCGAACTGCGAACATGAATCGGCACATGAAACTTCTTGCCGAATTCGATCGCTCGCGAGTGCATGACCCCGGCCCCGCAGGCGGCCATTTCCAGCATGACATCATAACTGATCGCCTCGATCTTCCGAGCCTGCGGCACCAGCCGCGGGTCGGTCGTATAGACTCCGTCGACGTCCGTGTAGATTTCGCACACCGCGGCGCCCAGCACGGCCGCCAACGCGGCCGCCGTGGTATCCGATGCGCCGCGGCCCATCGTGGTGATCTCCCCGCTGGCGTCAATCCCTTGGAACCCGGCCACGATCACAATCTTCCCGGCGAGGAGCTCCCGATCCATCCGATCTCGGCTGATCCGTTGAATGCGAGCCCGAGTGTGTGCGCTGTCGGTCACCAGCCCGAGCTGCGCGCCGGTCAGGCTGATGGCCTCGTGACCCGTCGCGTCAATGGCCATGGCCATCAAAGCGATCGACACTTGCTCCCCCGTTGTCAGCAGCATGTCCAGCTCGCGCTTGGGCGGGTCGGTGCAGATTGCCCGGGCCAGCGCAATCAACTCATCGGTCGCGTGACCCATGGCGGACACCACTAGGACAACCTTGTGACCTTCCAATTTCGCGCGAATGGCCCGTCGTGCCGCCCGGTGTATTTTCTCCGCCGTAGCCACACTCGTGCCCCCGAATTTCTGGACAATCAGCGACATGAAGCAAGATCGTATCGGCCGCTCCGCCGATTGGCGAGAACTGCAGGTCGAACCGGCCGTCCTTTCAAAACATTTGAAAGCCTTGGTGACCTTTTCGCCGGCCGTTACAATGCTTCTGGGGACAGCGACCTTCGGCATCTCCCCTTCTCGGAGGAATTACTGGAAGGTACGCGGTAAGCTTGCGACAACGATGAGCACGATCACTCTGCCCCTCGCTGATCTGTACACGCCCATTCGCGGGGACTTGCGCATCGTCGAACAAATCTTTGACGACGAGCTCGCCTGCGACTTGGATTTCATCAACGACATGTGCGACCGCGTACGTTCCTACCGCGGCAAAATGCTCCGTCCCGCGCTCCTTTTGCTTTCGGCTCGGGCGTGCGGTGATCTCTCACCCGCCCATCATACCCTGGCCGCCGTCGTAGAAATGGTGCACATGGCCACATTGGTGCATGACGACGTTCTGGATGAAGCCGACGAACGACGCCGGCAACCGACGGTGAACACGATCAACGGCAACGTCGCCGCCGTCCTTTTGGGCGATTTCCTCGTCAGTCATGCGTTCCATCTGTGCAGCGGGCCTTCCACCCGGCAGGCCGCCCAGAAAATCGGCGCCACAGCAAGCACCGTTTGCCAGGGCGAGTTGCTTCAAAACTACCACCGCGGCGCCGACCGGCTCACGGAGGCCGACTACCTGGACATCATTCGGCGCAAGACCGGCGCCTTGACGGCGACATCCTGCGAGCTGGGAGCGCGCTATGCCGGCGCGGATGAGACGGTCATCATCGGCATGCACGCCTACGGCCTGTCCGCGGGGACGGCTTTCCAGATTGTCGACGACATTCTGGACGTGATTGGAAGCCCCGGCATGATTGGTAAGACCATTGGACGTGATCTAGCGATGGGAAAACCGACCCTCCCTACGATCCATTGCTTGCGCAAGGCCACGCGCCAAACAGCGGCGTCGCTTCGGGAGGTTTTAGCGGGCGATGTCCCCTACGACCGACGCCGCCTGCGTGAATGGCTCGATGAAACCGGCAGCATCGATTACGCCGCTTCCGTCGCTGCCGACTTGGTCTCCGACGCCCGGCGACAACTGGATATGCTTCCCCCGTCCGACGCCCGTTCCTGCCTCGACGCCTTGGCCGAATTCATCGTCCATCGACGATTCTGAGTTTGGCCAGGGACGATCAAAACCTTCGCGAATCGGCGTCCGACCGTCCGGAGGGCGCGAATCGGTATCAAGCCGACAGCGTCCTTTTTAGGCCAGAGGCCGCTCGTGGATCGCGCGTGCGGTCGTCGACGGCATCTTCGTTCGTCGCGGCCGCTATTACGGCCGCGGGGGAATCGCGAAGAATGGGGACGAACTTGCGCTCCGGCGTCGTCGCGTCGCGCACGGCCTCACGGGCCATCGTCTGCAAGGCTAACTGAGAACGCACCAACGGCTTGCCGTCATGAGGCGAAACCCGACTGTACGTGCCGTTTGGCTCGAGCCGCCGCGCATTGACATTATCTTTAAGGACAGTCGGGATAATCTCGTCGATGATTCGCCCTTTCTGCCGGGCGTCCTCGACGGGGAACATCACCTCGATACGGCGGAAGAAGTTCCGCGGCATCCAGTCCGCGCTAGCAAGGAACACTTCCGGATTTCCATTGTTTTCAAAGTAAAAAACGCGACTGTGTTCGAGGAATCGGTCAACGATACTGGTCACGCGAATGTTATCGGAAACACCTGGTACGCCCGGCCTGAGGCAACAAATGCCCCGCACGATCAGATCGATCGAGACCCCCGCCTGTGATGCGCGGTACAGTGCATCAATGACCGACGACTCCACCAACGCATTCATCTTCACGACGATGCGCCCCTGTCGGCCGGCCTGGGCGTGTTTTTGCTCGCGATCGATCAGCCCGATGACTTTCTCGCGTAACCCGACCGGAGCCACGATCAGCTTTTTCCATTCTTTACGCTGTGAGTATCCCGTAAGCAGATTGAACAACTCGCTCGCGTCTTCTCCCATATCGGGGTCGGCGGTGAAGAGACCAAAGTCAGTGTAGATCCTGGCCGTGATGGGGTTGTAGTTGCCCGTCGCCAGGTGCAGGTATCGTCGAATCCCATCTGGCTCCTTGCGCACTACCAAGGCTGCCTTGCAGTGCGTTTTGAGCCCGACAACGCCGTACACGATGTGAACGCCCGCCTGTTCAAGCGACCGGGCCCAAAGAATGTTGTTTTGTTCATCGAAACGGGCCTTGAGCTCCACCAGCGCCGTCACCTGCTTGCCATTCTGGGCAGCGCGAACCAGCGCGGAGATGATCGGGCTGGGAGCGCTCGTGCGATACAACGTTTGCTTGATGGCCAGGACCTGCGGATCATCGGCGGCTCGCTCAATGAAATCGACGACGCAGCCGAACGACTCATACGGGTGATGCACGAGAACATCCTGCCCTCGAATGACATCGAACACATTGGACCCCAGCGCAAATGCCGGGGGGTTACGCGGAACGAGCGGCTCGTCGCGCAGCAAGCGAAATCCCTCGCGCTTATGAAAAGCCATGAGGGCCGTTAAATCCACGGGGCCGTCAATGCGATAAACGTCGCGGGCCCCGATGCTCAACGAATCCCCCAACATCTGGATGAAGCGCTCGTCGGTATCCGCGGAAATCTCCAGGCGCACGACCTCACCGCGCAGGCGCTGCCGCAACGTTTCCTCGATCGTCTCGAGCAAATCCTCGGCATCGTCCTCATTGATCTCCAAGTCGGTGTTGCGCGTCACGCGAAACACGGTCTGACTGATCACCACAAACCCCCCGAACAACTGGGGTAAATGCGCTCCGATCACATCTTCCAACAGTAGAAAACGCAGTCGATCATCCGACTTGGGCAGCACCACCACGCGATCCAGCACCGCAGGCGTTTGGACGACGGCGAAAAGTTGCTGCAAGTTCCCATCGTGGACCCGCTCGACGAGCAGTACCACATTCAAGCTCTTGTTGTGCACATGGGGGAAGGGATGTCCGGGATCGATCGCCAGCGGGGTCAGCACCGGATAGACATCGCTTTCGAAGTAGCGATCGACTTCAGCGCGATCGGCCTCTCCCAAGGAGTCATAGCGCACAAGCTCAATGCCGTTCACCGCAAGTCCGGGGAGGATCTCTTCGCGAAGCGCGCGGTATTGTTCCGTTACAAGCTCGTGCGTACGGCGATCGATGGCGGAAAGCTGCTCTTCCGGATCGAAGCCATCGGCGCCGTAGTCCTGGGGCTCCAGGCCCGCCGACAACTGCTGTTTCAAGCCCGCGACGCGAACCTCGAAGAACTCGTCAAGGTTTGACGAGAAAATCGAGAGGAATTTCACGCGCTCGAGCCACGGGTTCGTAGGGTCTTTCGCTTCCTCGAGCACGCGCGCGTTAAACTCCAGCCAGCTCAACTCGCGGTTGATGTAATGTTCCGGCGAGAATGCGGCGACAGCCTCACGCGGCATGATCAAACCCCTACTGCGGGCTCCGGCTCCCGATGCGCCGGCGCCGAGGGTTGCATATCGGTCGCCTCCAGCTGATTCCAGGAAAACTCAACGTCTCGATGGAGCGCTCTCTTCAAAAGGTCGGCTTTCCCTTCGGCATACCAGATCTCCACATGAGGATCGGTGGTTGAATAGCTTGTAAAACGGATCCGGAGGCCGCCGTCCTCACAGCCGATGCGGCGGACCTTGGCGGTGTGGGTCCGATCCAGCCCGTCGGCGACACGGAGAATGCCGGCGAGCTTTCTCACCAGTTGGCGATCATTCCCATCCAGACGCTCAAAATTGGCGTGCGATTTTTTCGGCGTCGCCCGCCGGTGATAACGGGCCACGTTCGCGATCAACTCAATCTCCCTCATGGAGAATCCCGGAAGTTCGCCATGCATGATCAAATGATAAGCATGCTTATGGTGCTGTGCGTGATTGATCAGATAACCCACGTCATGCAACAGCGCCGCCGCACGCAGAACGTCGCGCCCCTCCGACGGAAGGTCGTGCACCGGCTGCAATTGGTCAAATATTTGTGATGCCAGGCGCGCCACGTGTTCGCAGTGCGCCTCATCAGAGCGACAGCGACCCGCAAATCGCCTCGCCCAGTCGATCCGATCCGTCGTTTGAACCGGAGGCGGCGATTTCGGGGCGCCGCGCTCGGCCATCATGGTCAAGAGCAACCCATCTCGAATGCCCCGGTCATTTACCGTAATCTGCTCGACCCCCAAGTGCTTGGCCAATCGAACGATGACCGCGCCTCCGCCTACGATGATATCAGCACGTGAGGGATTCAGACCGTGCAGTTGCCGACGCTGTTCCAAGCTCATGTCGCCAAGCTGCCCAACGAGTTGCTCGACCTCCGCCAGGGTCATCATGTACCCATGAACGGAATCGGCGCGCCCTTCTCGGTGCGAACGGACAATCTCGGCGAGCGTTGTAAACGTGCCGCCGGTTCCCACCATCAGTTCGGGATTGAACGGCGGCTTGCCGATGGCGTCGCGAATGACGCGATCGAGATGCTTACGCAATCGCGACCAATGGCGAGGAGCGATGGGCCCGGTTAATTTGAACGCCTCGCTGACGCGGACCGCACCCAAAGGAAATGAGAGAATCCGCTCGACGAGAGCGTCCGCCGCCAGCACGACCTCGACGCTTCCCCCACCGATATCGACGATGGCCGTCAGCGCATCATTCAGCTTGAAATGGCGAACGGCGCTTTGGACGGCTAGGCGCGCTTCGTCGCCGGGCGAAATGACCTCTACATGAAGTCCAAAGCGGTTCTGGGCTTCCCGACACAACACATCGCCATTCGCCGCATCGCGCGCGGCGCTGGTGGCAATGGCACGTAGCTCGTGCACCTGGAATCCTTCAGCGATCGCCTTCATTTTGCCGATCACGGCGAGCGAGCGCTCAATGGCGTCCGCGTTCAAGCGTCCCGTCCGTTCGAGGTCCGCGGCGAGGCGCGTCATTTCGCGCTCCTCATCAATGACGCGATAGGTTCCGTTGTCGGCCGCCTCGGCGACGACAAGCCGAATCGAGTTCGAACCGACGTCGATCGCGCCCAATCGGATGGGACCCGAGTCGTCAAGACCACGAGGTTGTGGTTCGATTCGACGCCCTTCCGAGTGGGATTCCGCCGCCGGCGCCAAAGGTGCTGAGCCCCGCGGCCCGTTTGAATTGGCGCCGAACACGTGTTTTTGGGGTTCATTCTGCATATGAGATCCATCTCCGTGCGTAGACACCATACCTCCACCATTGGTTGTTCCCACATCCACGCAAACCGCGGGCATATCGTCCCCAAACAATCGATGAAACTCCTTTTCCATCGCCGACCGTCGAACGGTGAGCCAATCCGCAACAAACACGCGCTGCCGTTCCAACCACTCGTGTGCAATCGCGGCGGTCAAATAGTCAAAGTGCCGGCAGACGTCTCGACGAACCTTTGACCCTGACTCACGCGCCACCGCCTCTCGATGATTCGCCAGCGTCGCGTACAGGTTGCATAGGTCGTTAATCGTTCCGAGCCGTTCCTGAACCTCCGTAATGCCGTCGTACAAAGACGCCGCGATCTCTGGCGAGAAGCAGCTCATAAACAACTCAAGGCCATATCGAAAGCGCTTGCCGGCGATGCGCAGCCCGTGAATCGAATCGATTCGACGCAGCTTCTCCGCGGTGTAAGACAGCAATTCCGCCGCGTCCTTGCGGACGGCGACTTTGGCGAGTGAGCCATAGCTCCATGTAGTTTCCTGACAATTGGCAATGGGGGTCAACGGCTCGTCCAACAGGGGTAAAATTCTCCTGTCGAACAATCGGTAGCATTTGTCAATGCGCGCCGCAAACTTGCTGACCGTTTTCGTTCTCCGATCCGCCAGACTCTTGCGAACTCGCTTTACGAGCTCTTCCGGCATCAAGTCGCATTTGGCCAAACGCGGTTCTAGCGTCGCAATGAGAACATCCGCGTCACGAACGCCACCAGCCGCCCGACGAACTTTTGCGCAGGCCTTGGCGGCGCGGCGAAATGGTTTGGCGTTCAAATCCTCAAAAGTCGATAGCGCCGCGGCGAGGCGCCGCGCGGACACGCGGAGTCGGTGAACGTCTTCGCAGCGCTCGCCACGACTACTCATCGCCGCCCAAAGGGCCTCGCGCAACGATGCCGTCCGAGCTCTTAGGATGGTCTGGGCCGCGTCTAATGCGGCAAGATTTCCGGTAACCTGCGGAAACCACTTACCGTCGACAGTCGCCATGCATCAATTCTATCGGATTCTTCAGGTTAGTGAAAAACCTCGCCGGACGGACCAACCCACAATTCAGGACCGGCCATTTTCGACCGGCCCCCCGTTTTGACCTTTGGGTGCGGGCGGAGCGGAGCCATTGCGGATCACGGCGCAACCCGCATGACACGACGCCAAAAAGCGCACCAACTTGGTGGCCGGTGTCCATCGAGGCGCCGATTTGTCCCGGCCCGGCGGTACCTCACTCGTGTCATTGACGACTCGTGGCAGGGTGGGTGGCATCGTGGAGGGACGAAAGGACGGCCTTTCGCCACATCGGGACGGCCAGAGGGCGTCGGGCGTACGGTCGCTTGCCGGCAAAACGAACGGTGTGCGATTTCGATGGCGCGCGGTGAGATCGTCGTAACTCGCGCCCCCGTCCAAAGAAAGACGCCGTTGTCGCTCGTGGACAACGGTGGTCAGGAACAGCGGGTGATGGGATTCGAACCCACGACATTCACGTTGGCAACGTGACGCTCTACCACTGAGCTACACCCGCGCTTCCGATCAACGCATAGCGGTCAAAGGTATCGTCTATCCGCGCGGGCGTCAACGGCCGTGACGGCCAATTGGCGGGTTATTCGGGGGCCGGCTCGATGATGGCGCCCATGCTTCCCTGGCAGCGTGGCACTCGCCAGTCGCGGCCGAAGGAATGAATCTGATCGCGTTTGAGCTCGGCGCGCTCCAGCGTGGTCGTGTCCACGATCACCCGCCCAGCGCCGTCGACCTCGCAGGCCAGGCCCATGGCATGCTCGGTGGTGAAGCCGAACAGCTTTCGCAACATCCCGATGACGTAGTCGTAGGTGTGGTCGTTGTCGTCCAGCAAAACCACGTGATACGGCGGCTGCCGTTTCGGCTGCGTGGCCTGGTTGGGGGTCGGACGAGTCGTCGAAATCGCTGTATTTTCCGTAGTGGCGTTCATCACAAAAATCTAGCGAACTTGCCCGCCCGATGCAACAGCTCCGGTAGCACTATCGCATCATAATCACATCAACCCCGCCCGACGACCGGCAGCGAAAGGCCGATGGTTCGCTGTGGTCCCTCCGCTGCGGGACTCTGCCCCAACAACGTGCCGTGAAGCGTCAGCGCAGTCGCGGCCGTGATTCGGATTTCGGCGAACCGCCCAATGTCGGTCGGCTTGCCCTCGAAAACCACGATTTGATCCTGGCGCGTTCGGCCGACGAGTTGATCCGCCGGCCGGCCAGAAACTTCATCGCCACGCGTCTGCTCCGCCTCCTGAGCCTTCAACGCTGCTTTGCTATATCCTTCGACAAGAACCTGCACGGTCGATCCAATCAGTCGTTGATTGGCGGCGGTCGCGATTGCCTCCTGGCAAGCAAGGAGCTCGACGTTGCGCCGTCGCTTTGCGGATTCAGGGACGTCATCGCCATCTCGTTTGTCGGCGACGGTTCCCGGCCGCGGCGAGTACTTGAACACGAAGGTATTCTTGAAGCGGCATCGCTCAATCAGAGCCATTGAGGCCTGATGGTCGTCCTCCGTTTCGCCGCAGAACCCGACAATGAAATCGCTGGCGAAGGCGATGCCTGGAACTCGGTCCCGCCCGCGATCGATGAGATCGGTATACTGCCCGACGGTGTACTGCCGCCGCATGCGCCGCAGTACCGGATCGCTGCCGCTCTGGGCCGGGATGTGCAGATACTCGCAGACCTTGGGGAGATCGCGCATGGCGTCGAAGATGTCGTCCGTGAAGTCGCCCGGATAGCTGGTGACAAAGCGCACCCGTTCGACGCCCGAAACCTCATTGACCCGCGCCAACAGCTCCGGGAATCGCACCGGGCGGCCCTGCTCCTGCTGCACGTAGCTGTTTACCGTTTGGCCGAGGAGCGTGACCTCCTTGGCCCCGCGATCGGCGAGCATTTTTGCCTCATCGACGATTTGCGACGGTGGGCGGCTGCGTTCGGCGCCGCGGGTAAACGGTACGACGCAGAACGTGCAGAACTTATCGCAACCACGCTGGACGCGAATGTACGATTGGGTTACACCGCCGCCGCCGGCCGCACTGCGAGAAAGGTCCAGGGCCTCGACCGAATCGTATTCCGACGACCGCTGAAGAGGCGTGCTCCTTCGGGAGAGCGACTGGGCCAGGGCGATGGCCTTAGTCCGGTTCGCCTGCACATCCTCGATGAGCGCGGGGATTTTGTTGAGCTCGCCGGGGCCGCAGACCAAGTCAACATGGGGCATTTTGGAAAAAATGCCGTCCGGGTCGCGCTCGGCCATGCAGCCGATGACCCCGATGACCATGTCTCGGCGGGCCTGCTTGGGCTTGCGCAGTGATCCAAGCCGCGACAAGGCCTTCTGCTCGGCGTGGTCGCGAACGCTGCACGTATTCAGCAGAACTACGTCGGCGGCGGCCATGTCGTCGATCGGTTCGTAGCCTCGGGCGCGGAGTTGCCCCAAGACCAGCTCGCTGTCCAGCACGTTCATCTGGCAGCCCATCGTTTCGAGATATACGGTCTTCTGCGGCATAGGCGACGGATGTTTCTGCAATACTTCGGTGATGCCGATTGTAACCGGCGCCACCCCCGCCTAGCAATGGACATATAGTCCTATAATAAACATGCTAGAAGCGCTAGAACAATGACTGGTCATATGTCTAGTCATGTGTTATGATTACTAAAGAGGTGGGTTTGAAAACGAACACAAACGAGACGATCAGCGCAACCGATTTCAAAGCCAAGTGCCTGGGGCTGCTCGATCGGCTTCCGAAGGATGGTCTGGTCATCACCAAACGCGGTCACCCGGTGGCTCGAGTGCTCCCCTATTCAAGGATTTCGAACGCAAGCCTTATCGGATCGATGAAGGGCAAGATCGTGATCAAGGGCGACATCTTTTCAACGGGGGTTAGCTGGGATGCTGACGGTCAATCTTGACACGCACATCCTGATCGCGGTGCTGGCCGGAACCCTGAGTCGGCCAGAGGAAGAATACGTCAGCGACAAGGATCTGGCGATATCCGACATTGTCTTGTGGGAGATTGCAAAACTCGTGCAGCGCGACCGACTGGCCTTCGATCTTGCAAGTCTCGAATTCGGTGTTTGTCTCGACCACCTTCGCATTTTTCCCATTACAAGATCCATCGCCCAGAAGAGTACGCAACTGGATTTCTCGTCCGACCCCGCGGATGAGATCATTGCCGCGACGAGCATCGTCGAACAAGTTCCATTGATGACGCGCGACAGCAAGATTCTAGCGTCGAGAATCGTTCCGTTTGCCGTGACCAGGGCATAGTCATGAATCGCGCACCGAAGCAGTGTCCTATTCGCCAAAATGATACGGCTTGCCCTGTTGAAACAGGGTGAGTCGTCGGCGCAGCTCCTGGATGAGGTCGTGATCGGCTCCACGCTCGGCGATTGCCAGGGCTTGGCGCGCAGCAGCAACGGCCTCTTCAAACCGGCCGGCTTCCGCAAGCGCCGTAGCGAAGGTCATCACGGCGGCGGGGTCCGACTTTCCCCGGATGGCGACGAGTCTCCGGGCCCAGTCCACGGTTTCCTGGCCATGGCGCACCACGGGGTCCGGATGGGTCGAAAGCAATTGCGCTAAAACGTCGACGATACCTGAATCGTTGGGATGGCGGCGGGCGCCCTCCCGCAGCACGTCAGCCGCCTCCCGCCCCTTCCCCGCATCGATCAGGATGTTCGCCAGCGATTCATACGCCCGCCGACGCCCGGGATCGAGCCGAAGAGCCTGGCGATAGTAGCCAATCGCCGGCGCCGGTTTGCCCAAAACAACGTGAAGGTCGGCAAGGTGGTGCCACGCTATGGCATCGTTTGGATTCAGTTCCAGCGCGGTTCGATACTGCCCGGCCGCCTCCTCGAGCGCTTGGGTTTTTGCCAGAGCGTCGCCGTAGTTGACGTGGGCGATGGCGGAGGCGGGACTGACCCGCACGCCCTGGCTCCAAAGCGTCAGCGGGCTCAGCCACACATCTGCCTGCCGGCACGTCGCGCGCACCAGCAGCGCCACAACGACCACCGCGCCCAGCGCCACCAACGCCCGGCGCTGGCGGATCGGGAGATCGACCTCGAGTTTCCAAGCCCGGAGCATCAGGCCGCCGGCAAGGACGGCCGGCCCCAAGCACGAAAGATAGCTGTATCGATCCGCCACGAGCTGCGGCCCGCTCTGCAGAAAGCCCAGGACCGGGGCGAGAACGATGGCGTAAACGGCCAAAGCCGCGGCAATGCCGGGGCAGCGGCGCCGCAGGCCGATTGCCACCGCAGACAACACGACGACGCCCGCGGCGGCGAGCGCAAAGCGCGGCCCCAGGAGTATCTCACGAGGCGGGAGTTCGTAAAGCGGCCGCAAATTCGTCGGCCAGACCGTCTTCTGCAGATAGAACATAAGGCCATAGCAGGCCTGCGCAATCCGCGAAATGACATCGTGCCGCGCGAGCTCGGTTAAGGCCCCGCCTTCCTGTTGAGCGATCACGGCCCGGACGGCCGCGGGCAAGCCCAGCATGCCCCACGGCACCATCTCCAGCCAAACGAGTTTCGCCCGGCCGCGCCACCAGCCCGCCGGCCCACCCAGCCGCCGTAGCGGATAAACATCCAGGATCAAGAGTACGAGCGGAAGAGTCATCGCCGAGGCCTTGGCCAGCAGCGAAAGCACACAGCACAGAACACCGCCGACGTAGAACCACAGGTAGTGCATCGACGGGCCCAATCCCGCGCCTGGCGATTGCTTTTCAGAACCGCGACCGTGAGGGAGCGGACAAGGCGACCGGCCGTCAGAGGCCGTCGCGTACCGCAAATAGCAGCCAACGCTGAGCATGTAGAAAAAACCGCTGAGCACGTCCCGTCGTTCGGCGATCCACGCCACGGACTCAGCCCGCAGCGGATGGCACGCAAACACAGCGGAAGCAAAACTGGCGGATGCGACAAACGGAATGGTCCCGACGATGTCGCACCGCCGGACGGCCAACGTGAGGAGTCTTTGGGCAACGAAGTAGAAGGCTACAGCGGTCAGCGCGTGCAGGACGACGCTCGTCAAATGGTAGCCGAACGGATCTCCTCGCCACAGCCTGTAATCGAGGGCAAAGCTGAGCCAGGTCAGCGGCTGGAAGTGCCCGGCGTAAGACGTAGTGAACATCCAGCGCAGGTTATCCGCGGTCATCGCCTGATGGCGGGTGCTCTCCCGTAGTAGGTCGTCGTCGTCCCAGTCCACAAACCCGGCATCCAGAGCCGGGATGAAGGCAAGGGACACGAGAATCACGATCCCAAGCGGGGCGATGAACCGCCAAACCGATCGCTGTGATTGGGGTCCGGCGTCAATGGGGGAATACGCATGGGCGTCGGCCACGCGGCCATATTACGATTGCCGCATCCGACGGTCGATGACGAACGTTCCTAGGTCAGTGGCCGGTGGTCAGTAGCCGGTAACTTGTGGGCAGCAGTTGACGCGGAAACTGGCAGCCCGCTGCAGTCCGAACCGCGGCGGAAGGGAGCGGAAAGAGTCAGCCAAGGGATTCAACCGACACCGCTACCCTTGACATTCCTCGCGTGCATCCTCCCACACCTTGACGCGCGGCGCGGCTTTGCCGCCGGACAACGCTTCGCGTTGACCGCGTGCCAAGGGCGGTTCTGATCCGTCCGTGCCTTCGTGGCCTGATCGAGGCAAGGAGCGAATCTACCGATGATTCCGAAGCGAGTTGATCTGTCGATAGCCCTCGTTAGACGACTTGAGTAAAATCAGTCAGGTGGAGCATTTGGGGCGTTTATAGGCTCGCCGGCAAGGACAAGCCATGATGACACACCTCGCGACTCTATGCGTGCTCTTGCTTTTGGCCGCGGGGCTCGGTCTCCATCCCACCTGCCTTGCGCAGGTCGAGGGCGACCTGACCGCTCCTGCGACGGACGACGAAATGGCCCGACTGATTCGCGACCTGGGCGACTCGTCATACCAAACGCGGACGCAGGCCATGCGCCGCCTTTCGGCCACCGGTCCCGCCGCGGCCGCCGCCTTGGAGGTGGCGGCGAAGGGTGAGGACTTCGAAACTGCGCTGCGAGCCAAAAAGCTGCTGACCGCTCTGGATCGGCTCTTGTTTGCGGGTCTCGACGTCTCGTTGGCGTTCTCGGCGCCGGCCGTCGCCTGGGACGAATCGATCGACTTGGAGGTCACGCTGACGAACCGCTCGAAGTACGCGGCCCGCGTACCCTTTGAATCGCAGCCTGGGTCGGATGCCGGCGGTGACGCCCGTCAGGTGGCGGCTATGCTCGACATCGCCGATTGGATTCACGTTCGCGGCGCCGACGACCGCGAGATCGAACTTCGCGTCGACGACATCGCCGCCGATCCCGAAGTTGTTGCGGCCGTGCAGACCCGGCTAAACGGTGGACCCAGCAGCATGGTCGAACCCGGCGGCCGCGTGAGTCTGACGGTTCGGGCCTTTAACCGCGGCTATGCGCGGTATCCGCTGCTCGACGAGGGGAACTATGTCGTCGCGTTTGAATACGTGCCGGCCTGGGAGG
>Ga0187892_10006816_pt1 | contig 16699 bp, 7 predicted proteins | sample MA1701073metaG_FD_139345 | JGI IMG/M metagenome (GOLD analysis project Ga0187892, IMG submission 139345) | Bio-ooze microbial communities from a basaltic lava cave in the Kipuka Kanohina Cave System on the Island of Hawaii, USA - MA170107-3 metaG ... | reverse complement strand
TTTCGCATCGGGAAGAGCGCCTTCCTCTCGCGGAGGAGTTGCTCGACTTGGCGCAACGCATCGGTGATCGGGAACATTTGATTGAAGCCCACGGCGCGCGGGTGACCGAATTCCTGTCGGCTTGCAATATCGACGCGCTCGAACGCGAGATCGCGGCCGCCACCCAGCACGCCGAACATCTCCGCCAACCGTACTACCGCTGGTGGTGCGCCGTGTGGCGCGCCATGCGAGCCGCGCTCGCCGGTCGCTTCGCCGAGGGGGAACGGCTGGCTGCCGAAGCACAGGCGATCGGCGAACGTGTGCAGCCGCACGATGCCATCACCACGTGGAGAGGACAGTTGTGGGTGCTCCTCTGGTTCCGCGGCGAGTTTCAGAGCCTCGCACCGATGATGGATTCGTTTCGCGCTGAGCACGAAGCCACTTATCCCGAGATGCATGTCGCCATGGCGGCAGTGTTCGCGCAGGCTGGACGTCTCGAAGACGCCCGGCGCGAGTTTAAGCGCCTCGCAACGGCAAGCTTTGAGCTGGCAACCGTTGCCTCGAAGAACTGGCTGGGTTGCATGGCGCAGTTGGCGGAGACCTGCGCCCTCCTCGGGGAGACGCAGCACGCCGCCGCGCTGTATGATCGAATGTCCCCCTATGACGGGCGAGCCGTGATGATCGGGACGGCGCATTGCTGCTTCGGCCCGGTTGATCGCTACCTCGGACTCCTGGCGACGGTGCGCGAGCAGTGGGACACCGCCGAAGCGCACTTCACGATGAGCCTTGCCCTTAGCCATCAGCTGTCGTCAGCACCATTCGTCGCGATGACGCAACTGAACCATGCCGCCATGCTCATTGCGCGCAACAATCCGGTGGATCGGCAGCGCGCGGCGGCCATGCTGGCCGACGCTCGCGCGACCGCCGACCGACTCGGCATGCGTGCGATCGCGGGGGCGGCCGAAATGCTGTCTGGTCGGTTGGCGTTGGCGGAAGCTGAGCCAATACACACGGCCGCGTCCGGAACCGATGGGCGCGCCCACGCGTTCAGGCGCGAAGGCGAATACTGGACGATCACCTACCAGAACAGAACGACGCGTTTGAAAGACGCAAAGGGTCTACACCATCTTGCACAGCTGCTGCGCCACCCGCACCGCGAGTTTCATGTTCTCGAACTGCTCACGGAGACTCCTGGTGCCATCCGCAGCGACAAACAGAGTGCAAGGAGTCGAGCGCCAGATGAACGTGACACGCCGGCGGAAGAGTGGCTCGACGCCGAAGGGAGGGCCGCCTATGGGCGGCGCCTCGCCGACTTGCGCGACGAGCTGGCCGAGGCGGAGCGTAACCACGACATCGGGCGGGCGACTGCCGCGCACGAGATGATCGACGCTCTGGGTGCGCGGCTCGCGGATGCAATGGGGGTCGGTGGGCGGGGCGAAGCGGCGGTCGTCGCTGAGCGCACCCGCTTGCTGATCACGCAGCGGATCAAGGCGGTGTTGCAGAAGATCCACGCTCAGCATCCGATGCTCGGGGAGCATCTTGGTATCAGCATCCGTACCGGCTACTTCTGCCGATACGCGCCCGATCCGAGCCACATTGTGCGGTGGTTCGTCGCGGTGGCGTAAGCGCTTCCTCGCAGAGGGCGGCCTTCGACGCTTCCGCGGACCCGCCCTCTTAGACGGCGCCTCTTCGCAACCCCTACACAGTGGGTCTCCGAACACGTCGGCTGGTCACCGCCTAGGGCCAGAACTTCCCTACCCACCTGGTGCACGACTTTAGCAACCGAGTGAGTAGATCTCGTCTGCGTACGCAGTTGTATGGTCGAAATCTACATCGTGCGCCGCTACTGCACGCCTCACACATGACGGCAAATCGACCCTTTCGGGGGCCATTAGACGGAACGGGCGTATGACCAATACCTTCCGCCGTGAGGGCGAATACTGGACGATCACGTACGGCGGCACACTCTGCCGAGTGCGCGACGCTAAGGGCCTGCATCACGTGGCCCATCTCCTCCGCCACCCGCAACAGCATTTTGCGGCCGCCGCGCTCCTGGCCTCCGGTGGTGATGTCGGGGCAGCTCTTTCTGAGAGCATCCCTCCCGAACCGGCGGGCACCGAACACGCACGCCTGATGGTCACACAACGCATCAAAGCGGCGATCAAGAAGATCAGTGCGCATCACCCGTTGCTCGGCCATCACCTGGCCCGCTGGATCAAGACGGGGCGTCACTGTGTCTACCTTGGTAATCCACACGAGCCCCTGGATTGGGAAGTGTGATGCCGTCCGCAAAGGCTCGAGAACATATTGCCTTGAGGTTCGACCAACTTGCCTTGGGCGAGAGAGGTTTAGTCTCCGCACGTAGCATGCACGGCAGGCGACAAACTCGGACGTGGATCACGGCGGCTTGTCTGATCGCGCTAGTGGAACTGTATCAGGGCGCCGCAGTCGCTGTCGCAGCAGTCGATGTGACGGGGACCTGGGGCCTGACGATCACCGTAAGCGGACCTGTCGATTGCCCAAAGCTCGATTTCGTGCAGTCCGGTGCTAGCTTCTCGGCCGACTCGGACCCAACGTTCGATCCGTGCAACATCCATTTGGCCGGTACCATCAATGCTGCCACGGGCGCATTTTCCGCCACCGCGTCAGCGTTTGGGTGCACCAATGTTGGCCTCTCGGGCGGCGTCGCAATCGACAGCAGTACCTTCAGCGCCACCTTCAACGGTTGCAGCGTGTCCGGCACGGTGACAGGGCTCCGTCGCTGTGGAAATGGCGTGGCGGACCCAGGCGAGCAATGTGAGGACGGCAATTTCGTCGGCGGTGATTGCTGCGACCCGTTCTGCGAGCCGGAACCCCCCGGGGTGTGCCCGCGGAGCCCGCTGGTATCTTTCCCAGGCGCCATCCCGTGGCCGATGTTCAGCCACGACGCGAGCCGGACGAGCCGCGGGTTGGTTGGAGGACCCGACGACGCAGCGGTTCTAGGTCCGCCATGGCCGTTCGTTGTTAGGCGGCCCATCGGTGGGTCACCAGCAATTGACAGCGATGGTACAGCGTACTTCGGCGCCAACAACGGGGTCTTTTACGCGGTAGATCGCACGGGACAGCAACGATGGACGTTCACCGCTGGTGGTCCCATCAGCTCCAGTGCCGCCATCGGTCGGCCAGTCGACGGACCAGCCAGCATATATTTCGGTGCGGGGGATGGTCAGCTCTACAGCCTCACTTCCGCAGGCGGCCTGAGTTGGGCCTTCCAGCCTGGAAGCCCTCCCAACCAGACCGCTCTTGGCTCATCCCCGGCCGTCACGAAGGATCCCGTTAGCGGAGCCAATCGCATCTATGTTGTGGCAGACGACGGCACACTCTACGCGGTATTTGAACGAGGACCCCTCAGCCCGGTCACCGAGTGGCAGTTCTCCGGGGTGAAGCCGCGCACATCCGTCGCTCTCTCAGAAGATCGGGAAGTCGTGTACGCCGTCAGCGACGTCAGCCCGTTTTTTCTGCACTGCCTAGACGCCGCCACCGGCCGCCCAGTGAACTTGTCCCCCGTTTCTTTTCCTTCGAGCACGAATCTGACAATGCCAGTCGTGATCGGCGGGCAGGTTCTCGTCTCAGACGGCAAGCTACGCGCATTGCCCGAGAAATGCACCAGCGAGAAACCCATCTGGGACTTCGCACTCCCGGATCCCATTACGATCCCCCCGGCGATTGGCAATGACTCTATTCTCATTTTAACCAACGGGACCCTCTCATCGATCTCGAAGGGAGGTACTTTTCAGTGGGGCCAGTCGTTCGCTGAGGATCTCGCTCCAAACTCGCCCATTACCGATGCGGCGGGGACCGCCTACCTCATGAGTAAGAAGGGGGGAAAGGCATTCGCCGTCACAAAGGTGCCAAACGCATCGGGAGGAAGGCTGCTCTGGGAACTGGAGGTGCCCGGCGTAGCCAGCAAACTCCCCAATACCCTTGCGCTTGACGGTGATGGGCGGGTTCATGTGACGACGGATTCCCTCGATATCATCGACGACGTGCCGGCATTTCAGGTCGCGTACGACTCCAACGAGCTGGCCGCCAACCTCGACGTCTACTCGTTGCGGGAACAGTATGGACTCGTCGACCCCGGTCGGAAGCGCAGGCTCACGACCGCACCGAGCGACGACGAACAGCCAGCCTACTCGCTCGATCGCGGCTTGATGGCTTTCGTCTCCGCCGCAGCGGGATCGTCTCAGGATGTGCACCTCGCCAACGCCATGGGGGCGGACGAGGCGAACGTCACCACGTGGGCGCCTTTCAGCACCGCATCTGACGAGACCGAACCGGCCTTTACTGCGATTGATGATCGGACGGGGATATCACGCCTCGCGGACCGCAAGCGCTATACCGCAATGACCAGCGACACCAGCGGGGTGCGGCAGATCTACTTTCTCGACATCGGCTCCTATCTCTCCACCGGCCAGAGAATGGTGTCCAGTTTCACGCAGTGGGCTTCCAACCAGGGGGTACCCAACTCAATTACATCGTTGCTCGAGGATCCGACGATCCGTGAGCAATCACAGGCCGCATTCTCCCCGGACGGGAGGAAGATGGCCTATCGCGACTGTGATCTGACGGCGCGATTCGGAGTCGTAAAGCTGCTGACCCTCGATGGGGCACAGTCGCAGTGGGGAGACGCCTCGCCCGCCGTCCCGATCGAAACGGGACAGCCTTGCTTCGACTTCTCGCCGAGCTTCTCTCCGGACAGCCGCTGGCTGGTCATGAGTCAGGCGGACAAACTTGTCATCTATGACACTGCCGGGCCGACACCGCCGATCTTCGTCAACCCCATCCCGGGGGCGCTGCTGAGGCATCCGAACTGGGCTCCGGACGGAGGTGAGATCGCTGCGGCGAGCGTAAACAACGGTACACCCATGGTGGTCGCGCGAATCGGGCCGTCATTTGGCACAGAACAAACATTGGCGACGGCGCGTAGTGATGAGCCCTATTTCAGCTATTGGAAATTCCCACAACCGATCGGCTTCCGCCTCCGCAACGGTGCCTTCGGGCAACCAGACAAGCAGTTTCCGGGCGAAACGATCGAGATCCTCGGGCGCGGCTTCGATATTTTGCATCGAGATGACAACAAGGTCTTCTTCCAGCACACCCAAGCGGGTGGCCCGATGCTGCAGGCCAGTGTGGTGGCCGCCGAGGTCGATCCCGTCGCGGGGCTTGGAGTCCTCCGCGTCGTCGTGCCCGACTTTGCCGGTAACGGGCCGGTAAGAGTGGAAACCCGCTTTGGAAGGAGCGACTGCTGCTCCTTCACCGTACTTCCTAAGGCCACCAAGGTTGTGCAGCGGCGCACGATACCGGGCGCGAAGGTGCGGATTTTTGGGCTCGGCTTCGATCTCAAGGGTCTCAGTAACCGAGTGAAGATTTCTCGTCCGAGCGGAAGTTTCGTCGAAGGGCGCGTGCTAAGTGGAGAGGTCTCTGGCAGCGAGCAGTTCCTGATCGTGGAGATGCCGCATGACTTCGATGTCACGGGCTTCATCGAGGTCACCGCCGGTGGGTTCGGAACCACGTGTACCACGCCGGCGTGCTACATGGAGCCGCTCCATCCAACGCTCACGTTTCTCCGCGCCGATCCGGCTGCTTGGGGTGTTGGTGGACGACACCTTCTCTCTCAGTACAGAAGCCAGGGCTGTGATGGTGTCGACGTTGAGGTTGAAGCCAAGGATTTTCCGTATGATCCCTTCTTTGGCTACGGGTCAAAGATGAAGCTGGAAGTGAAACCATGGCAGCAAGTTGTTGAAGCGGTAAAGCTACCGGGAGACGACCATCAGTTCTTTGACTTGTTCCCTCTCAGCTTTCCAAATGATGACACAGTGGGAACTCTCATTCCTCAACGCGGAAAATTCCCTTCCCGACCTACCGGCTATGACCACGTGGGTGAACTGCATGTTTGGGCCACGGACCAGAACCTCACGCCGATGATCAACGGCTCGCCGGACCCAATTGCCGAGGCGGTGTTCCGCGTTCCTCTACGGAACATCCCGATCATCTTTGTGCCTGGCACAAGCGGAAATTCGTTGGACCTCACTTCCGGGTTCTTGTCGTACGGCTTCCTTGGGGATGTCCACTCCTTCGAATGGCTCTGCACCGCATGTGCGTTAAGTCCCGTGGCACATCTCCCGCATACCTTCACGTATTCTGGAGACCCGAGGGGGCCGCAGGTGTGGATTGGCGCCGAACTGGTGAACAACGTCCTTATCAACACTCCAGGCATCGGAGGAAACCACTATCTGGACGTCTTGGGATTCAACGGAACTGGGGCGCCGCTCTTTCCGCAAATTGTCCCGGGCAGCGTGTTTCGGTGGCTCACTTTCCCCGGCTTTATGGGCGGCGTGTGCGGCACTCCCGTCTATGACGAGTTGATCGCCTTTCTGACCGGCACGGGGGACAGCTTAGGATGCACGGGTAGCGTACCGATGAACAATCTAGGCCGGCCGCTAGCAGTCGGCGCAACAGGTGCGTCCAACGGCCTCTATCTTTTCCCTTACGATTTCCGAGCCGATATGAGCACCGAGGCGGCACGTCTCAACAGTTTTGTGGATGCTGTACTCGGCCAAGCGAACCTGCAAGCGGCAGGAATAAACAAGGTGGTCCTGATCACTCACAGCCTAGGTGGCCCGTTGAGCCGCGCCTTCTATCTCAGGAACCCCCAGAAGGTCGACCAGATGATCAGTTTGGGCGGTGGTTTCCTCGGTGTCCCCAAACCGGTGAAGATTTTGATGATGGGAGACAACTGGGGCACAGGTTGGGGCAGCGGCGGGTTTAGCGTCGGCATTGCAGAATGGGAAATGAAAAATCTCGCTCAGAACTGGGGAACTGCCTATTTTCAAGCGCCGAACTCCGAGAGCTGGTTCAGTGACGACGGCGTGATTCAGGCGAACGGAGTGAGGAAGAACAGATCGTACATCCGTGACGGGAGAATCGGTCTCGGCCTCCATGGCGAGCAGCACTCGTTCGCGGCGAGTCAGAGCTGGCTACGCCAGAATCACAACACGACAATAACCGATCGCGCCACCGCGTTCTTTGCCGGTCTGCCGGCGGAACTGGGTGACTTTCGCAACGGCACTGGTGGGGTCTTTCATCACCGCATCATCGGCCAGGGGCGTATGGATACCACTGTTGCCGGCGTTCTCTATCTTGGTCCCGCGGACACGTGCTTGTGCGCCCTGGCGTCATTGACGGATCCGACCCTCAGGATTGCCTGCGGCGACCCCGTCCTCGAATGTCCGCCGCGCGTGAAGCCAGCGGTCGTCTACGGAGACGGTGACACAACCGTCACGTACCACGGCGCTCTGGGCTTGACCGACCCGGGTGACGACAGAGTGTACATCCTTCAAGCAGGGCAATCTGCTGGTATCACGGCAGAGCACTTGGATCTCATGAAGTTCGTTGAGTCTCACGATCTGATCGCCAGCATGCTCAATGGAAGCGTCTGCAGCCAGACCCAGCAGGCGGTCTATCGCTCGCAGGAGTTCGTGGCCGAGTCCGTGCCCAGAGCTACTACTCGGACCGACGCTGCGCCGACGAACGGCATACGTCATACTGCACGAGCCCAGACGCTCGGGCAGGCTGCCGCCGGTTTGTTTGTCGAGCTTCGCGGCAGCGCGCAGCTTGACATTACCGATGATCAAGGCCGCCACGTCGGCCCGCTATCTAACGCCCAACGCGCCGGCCTTTCGGAGCTTGGGATTCCTGGAGCGACGTATGACGCCGGGGCCATGCCAAACAGGCCAGGTCTAGGTTTTGGCGCCGCCTTCCTGGGGGTGCCGGACAACTACACCATCCAACTCACTGGCCTCACCCCCACCGGCGCCACTCTCCGAGTCACTGCCTTCACCACCGGCGACGATCCACCGCGAACCTTCGTGTTCCAGGGTATTCCCTTGATCGAGGGCAGTACCGCCGGGGTCCGCTATGACATGGCGGCCCCGTCGCCTCTGCCAACACTGTACGTGCGTCACCCTGGCAGAGCCGGGCACACCGCCATACACCCGTCGGTTCTCGATCCAGTCCAGGCGAGCGATGAGGACACCCCCAAGACAGTCATTCAGAGGGTCCGGGGCCAGGCCGTAGTGACCGCAACGGACGCGGGCTCTGGCGTCCTGCGTACCTACTACACAACGGACGCACGAGACTTCCGTGTCTACGAGGGACCCCAACGAGTCTCCTCTGACGCAGCCATCGTGATGGCTTTCTCCGTAGATCGAAACGGCAACATGGAATATCCCGGCGCGACGCTCCCCGTGCTCCGCGTCAGCCGTTCTGCGGTGTCGGTTAGCGGGAGGATTGGTCACCCGATCGCTCCGCGGAAAGTCCGCGTACTCAATCCAGATCCAATCGGTGTGACGGCCCAGCTCGCCTTCACGGCCCAATCCAACGTGCAATGGGTGTCCGCAAACCCCTCCTCGGGAATGACTCCCGAGCGTATCTTTCTGTTCTTTGACACCGCGGGTCTTCCGCCAGGCATTCATACGGGTGTCGTCACCGTACGGTCGTCCACGCCCAATACGGTCTTCAGTCGGCGACTTATCAAGGTTGTTCTGACGCTGACTGACTGAGGATACCGCCGTGATGCAACGCTTGCCACAGCTCGGAACGGGATCATGACGAGGTTGCGGTCCACCGTGATGCAGGGATGGCACCGGCGCCCACCTCTTCGGAGAGGTCTTTGGCTACCGATCGGACCCGTCATCGTGGTGACCTGGCTCGGCGTATACGGACCCGTCGTTTCGGCTGCATCCTTCCTGTCAAGCAACAGTTGCTGCGCACCGCACGATGGCCCGATGTGTGACAACGGGGCTTGCCAAACCTGCGTGTGTGCCGCCGATTCGTTCTGTTGCAACGTCGAATGGGACGACATCTGCGTGGGGCGTGCCGAAAATGAATGTCGGGGTACCTGCCCGTGTGCTCCCCCAACCATTACACCCTCGCCCGCAGCCCCTCCGATCGTCGCGATTCCCGAATGTTGCGCCGCTCAAGAAGCATCTGGTTGTCGCGACACAGCCTGCGAAGCCTGCGTGTGCGCGGCAGATTCGTTCTGTTGCTCCGATGGGTGGGATGAGGCATGTGCGGGACAGGCCGAGACTATCTGCGCGGGCGCGTGCGATTGCCCAGCAACACCGCCCCAGTCGCCAACGCCAACTCCGACACCGAACCCCGCACCAGGTCGCTGTTGTGAGTCCCACGCATTTCCCGGTTGCGACCGCCTTGCGTGCGAGGCCTGTGTCTGCGACCTCGATCCCTTCTGCTGTAGCAACACGTGGGACCAGAACTGCGTCGAGTGCGCGCAGGGCGCGTGTCAATCGACTTGTGACTGCGTGGCAACACCCACACCAACGGCAGAGGCGTTTAGTGTCAGCGGGAAGATCCGCTACTACAGCAACGACGAAGCGGTTGGCAGCGCGATCGTCGAGGGCCAAGGCGCGATGAGCCAAGTGGTGCAGAGTGATCCTGCCGGTGCGTACCTATTGTCGAGCCTGCCAGCTGGGAACTGGGGGGTGGTGCCGAGAAAGGTCGGCGACGCCCGCCAGGGTGTCAGAGTGCTCGACTCTACCTGGGCTCTGCAGGCAAGACTGGGTATACGGACCCTGAGTCCGAACCAGGCGCTCGCCTGCGATGTGACGGGCAACGGTAGTGTGAGTGTGTTGGATGCGACGCGTATTCTCCAATTCGTCATAGGATTGATCCCTGAGCTCCCGGTCACACGGATCTGCAACTCTGATTGGGCTTTCGTACCGGCACCGAGATTCGTGCCCAATCAGACCGTGACGCATATGCAGGTGACCACGGGAGCCTGCCAAATGGCTCGGATCGGACTGGAACCGTTGCAAGGTGATGCCAGCGGTCAGGACTTTCTCGGCATCGCGTTTGGTGACTGCACCGGTAACTGGAGCCCGACGGCAGCCGGGGGTGGCACGGATGTCACAACGCGAAGCGCACCGGGCGTACGGCTCAGCCGGCGAATCGTCGGAACCGGGCAACTGCTGGTGCCGCTCTCCGTGGAATCCACGGAGCCCCTACTGGCTCTCGAGATCGACCTGCGCTACGATCCAGACCAACTGCGGCTTCTACGAGTGCGCCGGTCGAGCACGACGCGACGAGCACTGCTGCAGTTCAACTCGGCACAGTCGGGCCTGATTAGAATTGGACTTGCGACCGCTGAACCGATCGATACCGGCCAGCGCCCCGTGCTGTTGGTCGACTTCGAGAGGCGGAGGAATGTATCGGCCGGCCGGGCTCGTGTGCGCGTCGCGCGCGTCGTTGCGGACACGACAGCCCCATGATTCAGGCGAAGGGCGGCGGATGCCGCTGCCTGAGGTCTGACCCCATTTCCTGATGTCGATGTCGGGCACCTGCGGATTTTGGCGCGACATTCATTCAGACGCGCCGCGCCATACGACACCGGTATCATCAAACAAGTAAATGCGAGCCGCGTCGACCTGCAGCGAAATGGGTTGCCCGCGGCCCAGCTCGTGCATACCCTCGAACCGCGCAATCAAGCGGACGGCGTCGTCGGACTCCTTGCGCTCGCCAACCACGACGTGCGCCAGCGTTTCGTGTCCGAGCTGCTCGATGTGCTCGACCACGGCGCGCAGCCGCCCCACGCCCGATTCGTTCGGCGCGAGATGCAGCGCTTCGGGACGAATTCCAGCCGTATATCGCACGCCAGCTGTCACGCCAGACGCGTTCTCGGGGAGTGGAATCGTGTGTTGAGCAAAGGTCACACAGACCGGCCCCGAAGCATCTCGGCTGACACGCGCCGGGAACACATTCATCGGCGGGTTGCCGATGAATCCAGCAACAAAGACGTTGGCAGGATTGTCGTACAGCTCGCGCGGGGGCGCGATTTGTTGGAGTCGGCCGTCGCGGAGCACCGCAACACGATGGCCGAGCGTCATCGCCTCCACCTGATCGTGCGTAACGTAGATCATGGTCGTGTTGGTTCGACGCTGCAACTCGCCGATCTCGGCACGCACTTGCACCCGCAACTTGGCGTCGAGGTTCGAGAGTGGCTCGTCCAGCAGTGACACTGCCGGCTCGCGCACCAGGGCGCGGCCCATGGCCACCCGTTGTCGTTGGCCTCCCGAGAGTTGCTTCGGTAAGCGGTCGAGCAATGGCGCGATATCGAGCAACTCCGCTGCCCAGCCCACGCGGCGCTGCATCTCCTCGTGCCGCATCGAGCGCATCTTCAGCGGGAACTCGAGATTCCGCCGTACCGTCATGAACGGGTACAACGCGTAATCTTGAAACACCATGGCGACGTTGCGTTGCTGCGGCGGCAGATCGTTGACCGCCCGTTCGCCAATCCGAATCACTCCGTTGGTGACCCCTTCGAGACCAGCCACCAGTCGCAGCAGGGTCGACTTGCCACAGCCCGATGGTCCGACGCACACCAGCAGCTCACCGTCGGCGATCTCCAATGTACACTCGGCGAGCGCCCGCGTGCCGTTCGGATAGACCTTGTCGACGTGATCAAACGCAACGCTGGCCATGTCCGCGGCCGATCCTCGCACAAGCAGTGAGCGGGGACCAGCGGCGGGAAGGAAGGCGAGCGGGGAAGCGGTTGGTTACTGATTACTGCTCACCGCTTCGCCGCTCGCCTGGTCGTTCCCGGCGCGCGCTTGTTCACGAGCGGGTGCGCCCTCGAAGAAATCCTCGACGGCAATCATCGGCAAGACCGTCTGAATCATCGGGTCGGCTGCGAAGCGTTTGGGGATCGTTCCGCCGCTGAGATGGTTCGCGGCGGCAACAAACAGCATGGCCTGATCGAGAATCAAGTATTTATGCGCCACCGCTCCCGACTGCGGATCGAGGGCATCGTACAAACCGAAGTCGCCATAGACGTCATACCGTTGGACCAAGGCACGCAGGTTGGTGATAGCCGCATCTGGCATTACCGCCAGCGCCAGCGCCGACGCGTGCGGCGTGACCGGCCCACCACCGTAGCCGAACGAGCCTAAGACGCGTACGCCGTACTCGCCGTAGCTCAACCCATCCGGCGTCGCGCTCGGAGACAGCCCCCACACGGGATAGCCGAGTTGCTCGGAGGCATAGCGCTGTTGGATGGTGGCATGCACGTGACCATTACGACCCAGGCTCTTCGGCGCATAGCGTTGCTCGTCGAGCACCAGGGTCGGCATCAGCGCCTCAAACATGCTGCCACCCCACGAGGGGACGTAGCGCATCCCGCCCCACTCGTAGTATCCGGCCGCCACGGTGTGCCCATCGACACTCTTGCGCATACTCGCCATGGGCGTCATGGTCTGCCCTTCACAGTCGCCCGGGAACGTACGGATCATCGCAAACCAGACGTCGCGCGGCACGTCGCCCTTGCCGATCGCAATGAGACTGCCGAGACGCGCTTCCGTGAACAGCACGCCGTAGTCGAACGGCGACCGCCGTTGCAGATTGACGTAATAGCCGTGCGAGATGAGTCGGCGATCGCGGTTGTAGAAGAAACTGTAGTCCGTGCGGTTGATAAGCTCGCTGGCCGGCGCGTACAACTCGGGGAATGCCTGGCGAACGACGATCAGCCCAGCGGCCAGCCACGACGAATCCACAAAGGACACGAAGTTGCTGGTGCGCTCGAGCGATGTGGTGTCGTAGAAATTGAAGAAGAGCCCGCGGTACGTTTCAAGTCGGCCGAGGGTATCGAGAACTTTGCGGATCCTGTCGAGCGCTGGTCCCCGCTCGATGAATCCGAGATCTTGCGCCGCCACCGTGGCGATCAGGTACAGGCCGATGTTCGTGCCGCTCGCATAGTCGCCGATACGCGCATCCGCGACCGCAACCGAACCGTCAGCGAGCCGTAGGTTGTCGATCGGCAGTCCGTTCTCCCGATCGCTCAACGCGGCAATGCCACGCCATGTATCCCGCGCCAGCTGCTCGAGGAAGGCACGATCAGCGGTGGGCAGCGTCTGCCGGTCGACCAGAAAACGCTGCGGCCACCCCCTCAAGCGCGCTTGAATATGAGCTTTTGCCGCCAACTGACCGCCGAGTGACTCTTCCCATGCCGTCTTCTTCTTGGCGACGACGTTTTCGCGCATCGCCGGCAGCCGGGGGTCGTTGCCGGTGAATGCAAAGTTCTCGATGACGCAAGATTTGCCATCCGCGCACTCGCCCGTCGGGGCAGCAGCCCAAACGGTCGACCATGGCGCCGATAGCAGGATGGCCAAGACAAGGCAGCAGATCGTGAGCGCAGCGAAGGCAGGGTACCCGCGGTGCCTGCCCGCCGTAGGGTTGATCTTCAGTCGAACACCATTCTTCTGGATACCCATGTTCGCAAACTCGCTACAGTAAATCGAGCAGATTCCATGCCCTAGGGAACGGCTGACAAACAGTGGTCAAGCGTATGGTGATGGGCGGTAAGGTGAAGGTAGGAATGGCAATTGGAGCTGTTCCGGGCCTGTCAAATATGTGACGATGGACCTCGGGTAGGGTTCGGTGCAAAGCGGCGCAGCGGTTCCGGCAAAGATCCTAGGGGGGGCAGTCTTGGCGCGTTGCGCCGTCTGCTTCTGCAGGTCTCCCCCAGTTCGCGGCGCGGGCGTGGTCGGAAAGCGCCCATACGCGCCTGTGCAGCGCGTCAACATAGTCGGGGTCCACCAACAAGGCTCGCTGCTCGCGGACGCTCAAAGACGTCGGTCCTTGCACAAGTGCGCGCTCGAGCAAAGCGGCACGCTCCGCTTTGACAGAGGGCTTATATGATCGCGACCCGCCGAGCGGGGCTCGATGCAGCGCATTGATGAAAGGATCGACCGCGACTCGCACGAAACCATCCCGTTCCTTCGACGGGAGCGCGGCGGTTCGCGCTTCCGCCCGCTCGAGATTGTGGTCGAGATCACGCAACTCAATCGGCCGCGAGTGTTCCTCGGGAATGAGGAAGAGCCCCCAGGCCCGCGTGAGTTCCCCCAAGCGCACGCGGCTGACCAACACTGACAGCGGCACGGACAAGATGAGAGCACCGATGATCGGTGTGACCCACCAAAAGTAGTCTGGGTTCAACCAAAAGAGACTGGCGCCCCAGGCGCTGGCGAACAAGCTGTCGAGACCATGGTGGCGGATGGCCTCGCGCCACGTCGTCTCGGCGTCCTCGCGGCCCTGCGACCGCCACGACACGGTACGCTGCAACAGATTCTGAATCACGAAGCGGCTGTGAAACACCATGCGGATCGGGGCAAACAGGCTCGACAGCAGAATCTCCAGCAAGACACTCAACGACAAGCGCACGAACCCGCCGTAGCACTTCGTGTTCCGCCCCTTGAAGGCGATGAGCACGACACTCAGGATCTTCGGCAGGAAGAGAAGCATCGCAATGACTGCCAGCAACGAGTACGCCCAATCGGGTCTCCAGATCGGCCATTCCGGGAACAAGCTCGGGCCGTGCGGAAAGTAGTCGGGCACTGCCAACGCTATCTGGATGGCCTCGATCGTGCTCAGGCTGAGAAAAATGAACCACAGCAATGCGGAAACGTAGGACAACACGCCATTGATGAAGAGGGCGCGGTGGGCACCGAACAATCCCTCGGTGAAGAGCAAGCGGAGGTGTTGCAAGTTGCCCTGGCACCAGCGACGGTCGCGTTTCATCTCTTCGAGCAGCGTCGACGGGACTTCCTCGTAACTGCCGCCGAGGTCGTATGCGAGCCACAGGGTCCAACCGGCGCGTCCCATCAACGCCGCTTCGACGAAGTCGTGGCTCATGATTTCCCCGCCGAGCGGCGGCTTGCCGGGCAACTTCGGCAAGGCACAGTGGTCCATGAACGGCTTGATGCGGATGATGGTGTTGTGCCCCCAATACTGGCCGTCGCCGAGCTGCCAGAAGTGCAGTCCGGCCGCAAACATCGGCCCGTACACGCGGCTGGAGAACTGCTGCACTCTGGCGAACAGCGAGTTGCGGTTGACTGCAGTGGGCGCGGTCTGGATCATGCCGACGTTCGGATTGGCTTCCATCATGCGCACCAGCTTCACCAAGGTGTCGCCGGCCATGACGCTGTCGGCGTCGAGCATGATCATGTACCGATACTGTGTCCCCCAACGCCGGCAAAAGTCGGCGACGTTGCCACTCTTGCGCTTCAACCGCACGCGCCGTCGCCTGTAGAAAATCTTGTCGAAGCCGTTGACCGAGCGGCACCAGTCGGCCCATGCCTCCTCTTCGCGGATTGCCGTCGACGGATCGTAGGTATCGCTGAGCACGAAGAAGTCAAAGTGCGCCAGTGCGCCGGTCCGCTCCAGCGATTGGTAAATCGCCTGCAGGCCGCTGAAGACGCGATCGACGGGCTCTTGGCAAATCGGCATGACAATCGCGGTCCGGCCCGCAGGGTGGAACTCGCCCTGGTCCGCGGCGTCCAGCTTCGTGATGGCGAACCGGTCGCGCTGCCAGAACAGTGTGAAGAAACCCAGGATCGCCGTCCAGAAGCCGATCGAGATCCACCCGAACAATGCGCCAAAGAACACGACGATGGCACTTTCCAGCCAGGTACGTCCCTGATGTGGCAGGACGCTCACCATGTATCCGCTGGCCACTACACTCGGGATGAGCACGAGGACCGCCAGCAAGAGGCGACGTCGCGTCGCCACGCGTACCCATTGCAGTCGCCGGCGTTGCGCGCGCAATACCAACCCACGCGGCGCGTCATGCGTCACGGCGGAACGGCGGTGCCACAGTCGGTTGAAAACGCGCCGCCAAACGCGGCGCTCGATATGCTCGGGCCGCATACTGCGACGGGCCAGCGCCGGCATGCTGCACATCGCTCCGCTGCGGACGACGGTATGCGGTTCGCGCGGTTCGGGGAGGGAGCCCGCGGCACCCTGCGCACCCCACAGAAGGACTTCGAGCCGCCACGCCAAGAAGCGATCCAGCAGGGCGTGCCAAGGTCGGGAATGTCGGCCGGCACGTTCTGCCAATAGTTCCCGAACTGCCCTCAACGTCTCAGCGATGGCGTCGGTATCGGCTTCCCACGGCTCGTGCTGCAGAGCGCGCGCAATCGCTGTGCGCGCCAGCGCGTCACGCTCGGCTTGGGGAACCCCGGAGGCGTCCAGGTACGCCACTGCACGCGCGTAGGCCTCGCGCCAATCTTGCAGCAAGCGGTCCGGCGGCACCGCGAGCGGTTGCTGTAGCAGATGTCCCGGTTGTGGCAGTCGCGCCCCAGCAGTCATACAAGCCGATCGCGGGGTCGATACGTCACGGCAAGAGAACGTACGACCATGTTTCCGTCAGCGTCTCGCCCCCTTTGTCGAGGAAGGCACGCAGCTCGATAGGCTCGTTCTGCTTCGGCCGCACCTGAAAGGTCAAGCGCCAGGTCCCATTCACCGGATTCTTGACCACATGCTGATCGATGAGCTCCGCGGCGTCGTCACCTGACGCAACCCCGACCACCCCGCGTAAGACGGTATCATTCGGCAAGGCGTCGAGTTGCTTGCCGGCAAACTCGATCACGAAGCGGTAGACGTCCGGCTTGTTGCCGCGGTCGCGCCGCGTCGCCACGACGCGGCCGCCCGGCGAGGGAACTGGCTGATCGCCATACCAGTACATCGAGTAGGCGAAATGGACTTTCTCGCCCACTTTGGGAAGGGTATCAGTCACCCAGTAGGTCACGATGTTGTCGTTGGTGTCCGACTTCGTCGGAATCTCGACGAGCTCGACGCGCCCGTCGCCCCAGTCGCCCTGTGGAGTAATCCAGAC
>Ga0187892_10006815_pt1 | contig 16706 bp, 17 predicted proteins | sample MA1701073metaG_FD_139345 | JGI IMG/M metagenome (GOLD analysis project Ga0187892, IMG submission 139345) | Bio-ooze microbial communities from a basaltic lava cave in the Kipuka Kanohina Cave System on the Island of Hawaii, USA - MA170107-3 metaG ... | reverse complement strand
CGTTCCGGGCTCTCGACGCTCTCACCAAGAGCGTCATGCACGAATGCCTGCTCCAGCTCTTCGACTGGGCGCCCAAGACGGTGTTCTTCATCACGCACGACCTGGAGGAAGCGATCTTCCTGGGGGACCGGGTGGTGGTGATGACCACGCGCCCGGGACGGGTGAAGAAGGTGATCAAGGTGGATCTGCCGCGTCCGCGCGACTACCGGATGCTCTCGACGCCGCGTTACCTCGCGCTCAAGGCGGAGGCGGTCGACGCCATCCACGAGGAGGCGCTGAAGGCCTTCGAGGCCGGAGAGCGCGAGCTCGCATGAGCGTCCGTCGCGACCCGACGGCGCGCTTCGCTTCAGGTCAGCGGACCAGGAGCCCCAGACGGCGCACTCGCCGGCGCAGATAGGTGAGATGGTGCGCGTCGTGGGCGAGGAGGATGACGCGCAGACGGGAAATTCCAAATGGGCCGACCCACGGCGGTGAAATGAGGCTGGGCAGGATGCCGCCTTGCTCGAGACGGGCCGCATCGAGCAGGTCGGCGCCGAGGCGCGTCCGCAGCCAGGGGAACGTGATCGCGGGCCCGAGCATGGCGAAGTGCTCCGTCTGCCAGATGAATCCCTTGCCGGCCATCTCACTGAGGGCAGCCATCACGGCCCAGGGTCCCATCGTGCCCGTCATGCGGACGTTGGGGTCGATGGCCACGAAGCGCGTACCTTCGGGGCCGCCCATCAGGAAGCCGTCAACGCCGACCGGCGCGTCGACATAGCCGATGTCCTGGAGCCAGCGTGTGATCCCCTCCAGAGCAGAGGAGATCGCTCTGATCTCCTTCTCGGACCACTCCCTCGTGACGCGGCTGCCGCGAAACCGGTAACCCTGAAGGATTTGCTCGCTGAAGACGAGCGGACGAAATCCGGTCTTCGTGGCGATTCCATGCGCCGCCACCTCGCGCAGCACCAGCTCCGCGGGCACCCGTGCAACCACCAGCAGCGCGCCGCGCGCGCGCAGTCGCCGCCAGGCGTGGCGCGCCGCCGGAAGCGAGCGCGCGTGGTACACGTGCTCTCCGCCCGCGCCTCGCCGGAGACGCAGCACGCACCCCGCGCCGTAGATTTCCGCCAGCGAGCGGAACGCCGGCTCGAGCGCGGCGGGGTCATCGACTTGCTCCATCGGGAGCGTGGGGAACCCGTAGTGCGCGCCGGCCCGCGCGAACTCGAACTTGTCGTTCGCGGCCTCGTACGCGAACGCTTGAGGCGCGCAGTAGGCGGGAGCCAGCCCCAGCGCTCCGAGCAGCCTCTCCGCGGAGTTGTCCTTGAATGCCAGCACGATCTGGCGCAGCTGCGGGTCTCGGCGGATGCGGTCCACCAGCGCTGGGTCGTCGAGCACGAGCTTGGCGAGCGGCGCGCCGGCGCGGAGGCGGGCCGGGCAGTACAGTCGCTCGGGACCGAGCCCGAGCCCTCGATGATACGCGACCAGCTCGGGCGGCGGGGGAGTCGCGGCGACGATGCTCGCGCTCACCGAGGCACCCTGCCCGCGGAGGTGATGGATCGGACTGGCGCGCGGATAGCCGACGTCGCCGTCCGCCGAGTAGAAAACGAGGCTGGCGCGGGAACGAAGGGTGTCCAGGAATGCGCCGGCATCGGAGAGCGCCGTGATGCCCGGCTGCGCCCACGGCGCGCTCCCCGTCGGATCGGATGGAGCCGAGCTCTCGGAGCTCATGGCGCGGTGCCTGTATACTACGCGCGCTCAACGTACCCGACCGGCCGGCTCGTCACCCGCCGAGGCGGGCTCTGAGGGCGCGGACGTGGTCGAGGGCGTCGGCGACCCGTGAGTGGGAGAGCTTGCCCTCGGCGAGCGCGCGACGGATGGCCAGCAGCACGCGCTGAGCCGCGTAGTCCTCGCGCTTCACCGAGTTCCGGGCGATCAGGAGCACGTCGACCCCGGCTTCGAGCGCGAGCACGGCGGCCTCCTCGATGCCGTAGTGCTGGATGACGGCGCCCATCAGGAGATCGTCGGAGACGACCACGCCCTTGTAGCCGAGCCGGCCCCGCAGCAGCCGGTTCACCGTGAAGCGCGACAGCGTGGCGGGGTGCCACGGGTCGAGGGCGCGGTTGAACACGTGAGAGGTCATCACGCTGTCCGCGAGATCCTCGGCGATGAGCGCGCGATACGGCCTGAGCTCGACGTCGAGCTCGGCCGTGTCCGTGACGTCGGTGAAGCCTTCGTGGGAATCGCGCCGGCTCGACCCATGACCGGGAAAGTGCTTGAGCGCGGTGAGCACGCCGGCCTCGTGCATGCCGAGGATGAACGCGCGCGCATGCGCGATCACACGGTCCGGATCCGGCGAGAAGGTGCGCCCGAGCGTGACCACGGCGGGGTTGAGCGGATTGACGGCCACGTCCACGACCGGCGCCAGGTTCCAGTTGATGCCGGCCTCCCGGAGGGTGCCCCCCATCCGCCTCGCCTCGAGCCGGGTGAACGCGAGATCGCCGGCCCGACCGAGTTCATTCGCGGACGGCGTCGGCAGGTAGCCCAGCCGGCCCGAGAGGCGCATCACGAGCCCGCCCTCGTTGTCGGCGGCGATCAGCAGCGGGCGCCCGGCGCAGCGCAGCGCCAGGGCCTGGAGATCGGTCGTGAGCTTCCTCAGCTGCTCGGGGCTCTCCATGTTGCGAGGAAGTCCGCTGGCCACGTCGCGCTCGAACAGGATGATGCCACCCACCTTGGCGTCGCACAGCAGCGCGCGGACCTCCTCGTTGCCGGCCACCTCCGTGCCCCGGAAGCCGACCAGCAGGAGATCACCGAGAGCCAGGCCGGTGTCGACGGGCGGGCGCTCGGTGAGCGCGGCGCATCCACCCAGGAGCACCGCCCCGACGAGCGCGATCAGGAGCGGAACCGCGAGGTGGCCGACCCGCATCAGCCCCGCGAGGCGCGCGCCGCCTCGACCAGCCGCGCGACGCGCCGCGGGTCCACCGGATTGGGCAGGATCCCATCCCGCTTGACGGAGGTGCCGACGATGAGCCCGTCGGCAATCGAGAGTAGCTCGGCCGCGGTGTCGGGCGTGACGCCGCTCCCGACCAGCAACGGCGAGTCCGGGACGGCGATCCGCACGCGCTTGAGATCACCGATCGGCGTGGGCTCACCGGTGGCGACCCCCGACACCACCAGCCCATCGGCCAGCCCGCGGGCGACGCAATCGCGCGCCTCCTGCTCGATCGGCACCGGCGCCAGCGGCAGGCCGTGCTTGGCCTGGACATCGGCCAGGATCTTGATCTCGAGCCCGAGCAGTCTCCGGTACCGGAGCGTGTCGTGCGCGCTGGACTGGAGCAGTCCCTGGTCGGCCACCACCGCGCCCACGTGCACGTTGACGCGGACGAAACGCGCGCCGGTCGCGGCCGCCACCGCGAGGGCGGAGAGCGCATCCGTCTTGAGCACGTTGACGCCGATGGGCAGTGTGAGCGCGGAGCGGATCTCGTTGACGGCCACGGCCATGGCCGCCACCGTCGCGGCATCCACGCGCCCCGCCGTGAACGGGACGTCGCCGTAGTTCTCGACGAGAACGGCATCCACGCCGCCCTCGCCCAGCGCGCGGGCGTCGTCCACCGCCGCCCGCACGACGTCCAGCATGCTTCCGCTCCAGCGCGGACTCCCCGGCAGCGCGCGGAGATGCACCATCCCGATCACCGCCTTCGCCACGCCCAGGATGTCGGCCAGCGTCACGCTGGTTCCCCCATGCATGACTCGAGCAGCTCGAGCGCGGCCCGCGTGAAGACCCACATGTTGGCCTCGCGGTCGGACTGGCCGGTCTCGATCGTCAGGCTGCGCTCGATGGGGCCGGTCACCGCGATGCAGCTGTGGCCGGCGGCGTCGCCGTAGCGGTTGCCCGTCGGTCCCGCGGCGCCCGTCTCGGCGAGGCCCCAGGTGGTGCCGAGGCGCTCGCGCACCGTGCGCGCGTTGAGGAGCGCGGCCGCCTCGGTGCTCGACCGGATGCCGCGCATCGCGTCGTCGGGAATCGCGAGCAGGGTCCGCCGCGCGGCCTGCGTGTAGATCACCCCGCCGCCCACGAAGTACGCCGACGCCCCGGGAATGGACAGGAGGGCCGCCGCGATGAGTCCGCCGGACGAGGACTCCGAGACCGCGACGGTTTCGCGCCGCGCGATCAGGCGCGCGGCCAGCGGCTGGGCGAGACTGACCAGCGTGGCGGGCACGTGGGCGAGGATAGCATGGGCCCGCTGCTCGATGTGGAGCGGGCGGCCCTCGACGCGATCCGCGAGCGCGTCCGGCGCCAGGCGGTGACCCGGGTGTTCACGCTGCGCCACGACTACACGCGCGTCCTGCTCGACCGACAGAAGACGCGTCGCTTCTTGCGCGCGGAGCTCGGCGGCAGGCGGCTCGAGCTGGTGGCATTCGAGCACTCGCTGTACTACTGCGCCGCCGATCGATGGCCCACGCTGCTCCGCAACGTCTTCGATGTCCTGCTGGCGCCGACGGGCGCCATCCACTGCGTGCTGATGTCGGCCCGTAGCGACGAGCCGGCGACCACGACCTGGCTCTACAACCACTTCGCGGGCGAATTCTTTGGTCACCTGAACGATCAGGATCTGCGCGCGCTCGGCGAGGAGCTCCGACGCGATCCCCACTTCGGCCAGGCGCAGATCCTGACGCGGACGGATCGGGTGCAGTTCTTCGTCGACGACTTCCGCGCGTTGATGTCGGTCGTCTGGATGGTCCTGCTCTATCCGAACGTGCACCGATACACGACCGCCCAGCGTCGCGAGATCACCGAGCACGTCTACCGCACATTGTTCGCCAAGCGAAAGCCGCTCGTGCAGGACCAGGACCACCTGGTCCTCTACCGCGGCCTCCGCGAGCCGGGTCTCATCTGACCGGGGGTCAGACCCCTACAGTCGCACCGTTCGAGAGGCGACCCCGGGCCGGTACGCTGGCGGATTCGATGCGCGCTGGAGTATAGTGGCGGGGTCATGTTCCGGCGTCGCGCGGCACCGGGGCCCGCGATCTTCTACGGGTGGTGGGTGGCGCTGGGTTTCGCGCTGATCGTGTTCCTCTCGACGGGCATCCGCTTCACCGTCGGCCCGTTCCTGAAGCCGATCGTCGCCGACCTCGGGATCGATCGCGGGAGCTTCTCGCTCGCCGTCTCGCTCTCGCTGTTCCTCTACGGCGCCTTCATGCCCCTGGTCGGACAGCTCGTGGATCGCATCGGCCGCCGCCTGGTCTGCGCGGCGGGCGCGGTGGTGATCGCCGGCTACTTCGCGCTGACCGCGTGCTTCTCGGTGGGCTCGATCTTCGGGCCCATCTTCCTCGCGCACCAGGCGGGCGGCTCGCTGGGCTCCTGGCTCGCCGGGTATCTGTTCGACGTCACGGGCGGCTACGGCGCGGCGTTCGCCGGCGCCTGCACGCTGCTGCTGCTGGTGGCGGCCGGCCTCAGCGCCACCATCAACACCGCCGAGGGGCCGGTGGCGCGCGCCTGGCAGCCCGTGGCCGGAGGCAAGTAGAGATGACCTACAAGGCAATCCTGGTGGACCGTGCGGACGGTGTGGCCACGGTGAGCTTCAATCGGCCGGAGGCGCGCAACGCGCTGGACGTCACCATGCGCGAGGAGCTCGCGACCGCGCTCGACGAGCTCGAGGCCGACGGCGCGATCCGGGTGGCGATCCTGACGGGCGCCGGGGGGCACTTCTCGGCCGGCGGCGATGTGAAGAGCATGACGCGGCGGCACACGGCCGCCGAGGGCCGGGCGCGCGTGGAAATGCTCAACCGCTTCGTGCTGCGTCTCTTCAATTTCCCGAAACCGACGATCGCCATGGTGGACGGCTTCGCGGTGGGGGCGGGGTGCAACATCGCGCTCGGCTGCGACCTGGTGATCGCCTCGGATCGCGCGCGCTTCGGCGAGGTCTTCGCAAAGATCGCGCTGGTCCCGGACGGCGGCGGGACCTGGCTCCTGCCGCGGCTGGTCGGCCTGGCCCGCGCGAAGGAGCTGGTCTTCACGGCCGACATCATCGACGCCGCCCGGGCGCTCGAGCTCGGACTGGTCAACCGCGTGGTGCCGGCAGCCGCGCTCAAGGCCACCACGCGCGAGCTCGCCGCCCGCATCGCCGGCGGCCCGCCGCACACACTGGCGCTCGCCAAGTCGCTGCTGAACCGCTCGGCGACGATGGATCTGGCGGGCTCGCTGGAGCTCGAGGCGCATGCCCAGGCCCAGGCGATCACCTCGGAGGACCATGCGGAGGGGGTTCGAGCGTTTCTCGAGAAGCGCCCGCCCAAGTTCTCGGGAAGATGACGCAAAACCCGCCGCCCATCGTCACGCGTTTTCTGCGCCGCCTGCCCTGGTTCCGGACGCCGGGCAAGCGCGCGCTTGTCCTGGCCGGCGGCGGGGTGATCGGTGGCATGTACGAGGTCGGGGCGCTGGCCGCGCTCGACGAAGGGCTGCCCGGCTTTCGGGCCAACGACTTCGACCTCTACGTCGGCTCGAGCGCGGGCGCGGTGGTGGCCTCGCTCATGGCGCACGGGGTGCGGCCGGTGGATCTGTACCGGATTCTCGACGAGGGGCGCGACGACCCGTTGAATTTCCACCGCGGCTCCGTGTACCACAAGCGCGCGTTCTTCACCGCCAGCCGGAACTTCGCGCGGCTGCTGTGGGCGATCGGCAAGAAAGCCGTGGTCAAGTTCCGGATGGAGTGGCCCGATATCCTCGCGCGCAGCGGCAGCGACATGCCCGCCGGCTTCTTCTCGCTGGCGCCGCTGGAGAGGTACATGCGGGAGGCGTTCGCGGCCAAGGGCTTCTCGAACAGCTTCCGCGACTGTCCGCGGCCCCTCCTGATCCCCGCCGTGGATCTGGATCTCGCCGAGCGCGTGGTGTTCGGGGTGGGGACCCTGACCGAGACGCCGATCTCCCAGGCGATCGCGGCGTCATCCGCCATCCCGGGGTTCTTCGAGCCGTTCCGGATCGACGGCCGGGACTACGTCGATGGCGACGTGGGCCATACCGGCCATGCCGACCTGGCGGTGGAGGCGGGCGCCACGATCGTCGTGGTGCTGAACCCGGCGGTGCCGCTCCGCGTCGGCGGACCCGACGGGCCCGAGGTCGCGCGCCGGGGCATGTACGCGATCATGGAGCAGGCCGGGCACATCACGAGCGTCAACCTGCTCGAGCTCGGCTTGAAGGAGCTCAAGCTCCGGCAGCCCGAGGTCGAGTTCCACCTGATCCAGCCCGAGCCCCGGCCCTCGCCGCTGGTGGGGCCCTCCATGGGCTTCGAGGGCAGCCGCGCCGCGCTCCGGTTCGGCTACGCCTCGGTGAGGCAGTGGCTGGCGGGGGAGGGGCACGCGCTCAGGCGTCGGTTTGCGGCGGCCTGAACCGCTGCGTGAGCTCCTCCACAACATAGCCGGCCTCCGTCAGGTGGCGCTTGATGGCCTCGATCTGCTCACGCCCCGATGTCTCCAGCGTCAGCTCGACCTCGCTCTCGCCCACGCGGGCCCGTGAGAACGCGCGAGCGTGATGGATGTCCAGCACGTTCGCGCGCGACTCGGCGACGAGCGCGGTGAGGCGCGCGAGCGCGCCCGGCCGGTCGCGCAGGAGCACCGAGAAGCGCGCCAGCCGGCCGTCCTTGACCAGGCCGCGATCGATGATCCGCGAGACCAGGTTGACATCGATGTTTCCGCCCGAGAGCACCAGCGCCACCGTCTTGCCCTGGAGCGCCACCCGCGTGTTGACGAGCGCGGCCAGCGGCACGGCACCGGCCCCCTCGACGACCGTCTTCTCGATCTCGAGCAGCAGCAGGATCGCATTGGCGATCTCTTCCTCGCTGACGGTGACGACCTCGTCCACGTGCCGGCGCGTCAGCTCGAACGTGTGCTCACCCACGCGCCGGACCGCGATGCCGTCGGCGAGCGTGGTCGCGGGAGGTATCAGGACGCGGCGACCGCCCGTGAGCGCCGCCTTCATGCCGGCCGACACCTCGGCCTGGACGCCGATCACCCGCGCCGCCGGCCGCAGGGACTTCACCGCCACCGCGATGCCGCTGATGAGCCCGCCACCGCCGACCGGGACCAGCACGGCGTCGAGCTCGGGCACCTGCTCGACCAGCTCGAGGCCGATGGTGCCCTGCCCGGCGATCACGCGCGGATCGTCGAACGGGTGCACGAAGACGAGGTTCCGCTCGTTCTGGATCGTCTTGGCGCGGGCAAAGGCCTCGTCGTAGTTCTCGCCGTCGAGGATCACCTCCGCGCCGTGACGGCGGGCCGCGGTCACCTTGCTGAGCGGAGCCCACTCCGGCATCACGATCACGGCCGACGTGCCCAGGCGCGAGGCATGCAACGCGACCGCCAGCCCGTGGTTGCCCGCGCTGGCGGCCACCACGCCGCGCCGACACTCCTCGGCCGAGAGCTGCAGCAGGAGATTGGCGGCGCCGCGCTCCTTGAAGGACCCCGTCATCTGCAGGTTCTCGAGCTTGACGTGCACGCGCGCCCCGGTCGTGACCGACAGCGTCTCCGAGTACGGACAGGGCGTGGTGTAGATGGTGGTCCCCAGTCGGCTGCGCGCGGCGCGGATCGCGTCGAGCGTCACGCCACGTTCCCGGTCAGAACGGGATATGGGGCCCATCGTGAGCGGGCGAGCGGAGCCCCACCGGCATCAGCGCGGTGTTGGCGCACCAGGCCGCGCGTCCCTTCCAGTCGAGCAGGATCAGGCCGCCCCGGCCCTGACCTTCCTCGGCGAGCACGCTGATCGCGACCTCGCACGCGCGATCGGGATCGTTCACCGCCTTGAGGATCTCGAGCGCGCGGCGGGCGAGCGCCACGCGAATGATGGCCTCCCCGCTGCCCGTGCATGACACGCCCCCGAGCGAGCTCTCGGCATACGTGCCGCAGCCGATCAGCGCCGAGTCTCCGACGCGGCCGGGCAGCTTGCCCGCGATGCCGCCGGTGGAGGTCGCCGCGGCGATCGTGCCGGCGCGGTCGAGCGCGACGGCGCCGACGGCTCCCGCGGCGATGCTCTCGTGCCGCCGGCGCTCGAGACGAGCGCGCTCCCGATCGGTGACGAGCTCGGCGGGATCGCACGGGGCCAGGCCGAGCGCCCGCGCGTGTTCGAGCGCGCCGGGCCCGGCCAAGAAGCAGTGGCGGCCCTCGTCGAGGATCCTGCGGGCGAGGGAGATCGGATTGCGGATGGCGGTGACGGCCCCGACCGCGCCGTTGCGCAGGGTATCGCCTTCCATGATCGAGGCGTCCATCTCCACCGTCCCCGCGGTCGTGAGCACGGAGCCGCGTCCGGCGTTGAAGCGCGGGTGGTCTTCCAGCGCGCGCACCGCGGCTTCCACCGCGTCCAGCGCCCGCCCGCCGCCGCGCAGCACGGCCCAGCCGGCCTCGACCGCCTGCGCGACGCCCTCGCGAAGCGCCTCGGGCTGGTCCGCGGGATCAGCGCCGGCCCCGCCGTGGACGATCAGCACCGGGACGCGGCTTGCCATCGCTTTCCTCGCGTCGGTACCATTGGGCCGTGATTGTCCGTGAACTGCCCCCTCCGCACAACTCTCGCGTCCGTGATCGCCAGCTTACCGCGCTCGCGGCGCGGATCGTGGGCTGCCGGCGGTGCCCGCGACTGGTGCGACACCGCGAGGCCGTGGCCGCCGACCCGCCGAAGCGGTACCGGGGGCAGGACTACTGGGCCCGACCGCTGCCGGGCTTCGGCGATCCGCGCGCGCGCGTGCTTCTGGTCGGGCTCGCGCCCGCGGCGCACGGCGGCAATCGCACCGGGCGCATCTTCACGGGCGACCGCAGCGGGGACTGGCTCTTCCGGGCGCTCCACGAGGCGGGCTTCGCCAATCAGCCCCACTCGGAGCATGCCGGCGACGGACTCGCGCTGAGCGGCGCCTACATCACGGCCACGGCCCGCTGCGCCCCGCCGGCGAACAAGCCGACGCCGGCCGAGATGCTCCGGTGTCAGCCGTATCTGCTCGAGGAGCTCCGGCTGCTGGGTGACCTGCGGGTGGTGGTGGGGCTCGGCAAGATCGGCTGGGAGGCCTATCTCCGCGCCCGGCGCGCGCTCGCCCAGCCGCGGCCGCGCCCGCTCCCGCGCTTCGGCCACGGCGCGAGTGCCGAGATGCCCGACGGCCTGCATCTGCTCGGGACCTTTCACCCGAGCCAGCAGAACACGTTCACCGGCAAGCTCACGCGCGACATGCTGCGTGCGGTGTTCGTGCGCGCGCGGGAGCTGGCGTTTCGGTAGGGCGGGAACACCGGCCGCCCCTCACCCAGGGTGAGGGGGAGTCGCTACGCGAAGTTCGGCATCACGCGTTTGGCCAGCAGATCCATCTGCGCGGGGTCGTCGGTCACGGGGCCGAGGACCAGGTACTGCAGGCCGGCCCCGACCAGGTCGGCGACGCGGGCGTTGATGCGGTCGATGCTGCCGATCATGTAGCACTCCTGCAGGTGCTCCCAGTTGCGGTGGGTGCCCATCGCGCGAAAAAAGGGCGCCTTCGACTCTGCGAGCGCCGTCTCCTGGCTCGAGGTATCCACCAGGTGGGTGAAGTTGCAGTGGCCGAACGTGAGCGTGCTCGGATCACGCCCCAGCGTCCTCGCGTGGCTCTGCAGCTGTCCCCAGTCGCGCTTGACCCACTCCTGCGTGCCCGAGCAGCGCGAGAGCCAGTTTCCGGCTTTCACGATGCGGTCCATGACCGTCTTGGCGATCACCGGGACGTCGTGGTCGGTCGGATCCGGCACGCGCGAGCCGCCCGAGACCCAGATGTCAGGCATCTTCGGGGGTCGGGGGTCGATCGTCACGTCGTTGAACTGGTAGTACCGGCCCCGGTAGCTGGCGTTGGGCTTGGTCAGCAGGAGGGTGACCGCCTCGATGATCTCGTCCGTGCGCTGGCCGCGCTCCTGGATGCGCGAGCCCGTCACCTCGTACTCCCGCGCGTACCAGCCCGGACCCACCCCGAACGCGTAGCGATTGTTCGACAGATGACACAGCGTGGAGATCTCCTTCGCCAGCACGACCGGATGACGGACCGGCAGTACGAGAATGCCCGTGGCGAGCGTTACCTTCGACGTCAAGGCCGCCGCGTACGACAGCACGCTGAGCGGCTCGAGCCAGGCGTTGCCGTAGAGTCCGGGCGCCGAGAGGAGATGATCGATCACCCACACGTCGATCCCGTGCTCCTCGCACTTGCGGATCGACTCCTGGATGCGTCGGGCGTTCTCCGCGCCGCCGCTGGCGTCGCTCCAGGCGTACGTGGGAATCCACGCCCCGAACCTCAGCTTCGTCATTGGGCACCTTCCTGTCGGTGAGTGATGGCCGTCACTGCTTGCCGTAGCGCATCTCCAGGGTCAGGCAGCCCCCAGGCACGCGATACGGGCCGTGAACCATCCCGGGCGGCCGGCAGGCGTACATGCCGGCCGTGAACGCTCGCTGCTTGCCGAGATCGATCAGCTCGCCCTGGAGGATCCACACCTCCTCCCAGAAGTCGTGCGTGATCGTCTCGCGGGTCTCGACGCCGGCGTCGAACCGCAGCAGACGCGTCACGTCGCCGGTCTGCGGATCGCGGCTCAGGATCTTCTGCCGGACGCCGGGACCGCCCACGCCGCCCGTGGGCGAGCCGTCGACCGGCTCCCAGGGCAGATGCTCGACGCTCGTGAACTCGATCTCGGGTTTCGGCATGACAGTCCTCTCGCCGCAGCGGCAGGTCGGACATACCAACGCCACCACGATTCTGTCAAGTCACCCCTTCGGCGCGACTTCTTCCTCCGCGACGGATTAGTATAGGCCGGTCATGCCCGGCCCGGCCTACTACTCGATCTGGGCGCTCTTCGTCTACGCCTGGATCGCCAACTACCTGATCCGGATGGCGCTCGGCGCGCTGCTGCCGCCCATCATGGACGAGCTCCAGCTCTCGTACACGCAGGCCGGCTTTCTGTCCACGGCGTTCTTCTACGCGTACTTGACGATGCAGTTCCCGGCCGGCGTGCTCGGCGATCGGTTCGGCCGGAAGCGCATGCTGATCTGCGGCGTGCTGCTGGGCGCGCTCGCATCCATCTGCACGGGGCTGGCCGTCTCCTTCGTCGCGCTGTTCCTGGCCCGGGTGCTCACCGGACTGAGCCAGGGGTTCATGTTCTCCAACGATCGCGTCATCATCGCGGCGGTGACGCCGAGGGAGAAGATCTCGCTCGGGCAGGGCGTGTCGTTTTCCGGAGCCGGGCTGGGCACGACGCTCGGTCTGCTGCTGGCGGGCGCGCTCGGCACCCTCATGCCCTGGCGGGACGTGTTCTACGTGTTCGCGCTGCCGCCTCTCGTCGCCGCGCTCCTGATCTGGCGGCGCGCCCCCGAGCCGCCGAGGCAGGCGTCACGGTCCGACCCCGAGTGGCCCTTCCGGCGCGTGCTCCGCACGCCCGACTTCTGGCTGCTCGGCCTGACGGGGATCATGCCGGTCTACGTCCAGTTCATCCTGGCGACCTGGGCGCCGCTCTTCTTCGCCGAGGTCGGCGTGACGGATCTCGCCCGCTCGGCCTCGCTGGCGAGCTTGCAGGGCCTGCCGGCGCCGGTCGCACTGATCGTCTCCGGTCTGCTGGCCGACCGCATCCAGCGCTACGGCCTCCACCGCAAGCTGGTGATGGTCGCGGCGCTCGTCTGCCTGGCGCTCACCACGATGAGCATGGCCGGCGTGATCCGCGCCGGCGGCCCCGCCTGGCTTCTGACCACGATCGTGCTGGCGGCGAGCTTCTTCATGTGGTGCGCGTGGGGTCCGGCGTACGCGATCTTCGGCGAGCTGTTCCCGCCCTCGACCCTGGGCAAGACATTCGGGCTGTACAACACCATCTGCTTCCTGGGCGCGATCCTCGGGCCGCTCGTCACCGGCTTCGTAAAGGATCTGACCGGCTCGTTCGCACCCGCCGTGTTCGTGGCCGGGGCGCTCGTGCTGGTGAGTGCCGTCACCGCGCTCGCATTGCGGCCCGCGTTCCGGATGGCGCCGTCGCTTGCTGGTGACGGTGGGCGCGTAGCATAATTGCCCCATGCGTCCATGGCCGCTTGTTCCGGCGCTGATCCTCGCCGTCTTCACGGCGACGGCGGGCTCCATGCCGGCTGAGCCGGAGCGCGGAGTCACCGAAGCAACGCTCGACAACGGCCTGCGCGTCCTCGTGCTCGAGGATCACCGCAGCCCGATCGTCTCGATCCAGGTGTGGTACCGCGTCGGCTCCCGCAACGAGCGGCCCGGCGCGACCGGGCTCGCCCACTTCCTCGAGCACATGATGTTCAAGGGGACCCCGACGCACGGCAAGGGTGAGTTCGCGCGCCTGGTCGAGCAGAATGGGGGCACGGACAACGCGTTCACCTCGCATGACGTCACGTCGTACTATGCGAGCATCGCCGCGGACAAGGCGGACATGGTCCTGCGTCTCGAGGCCGACCGGATGCGCAGCCTGCTGCTCGATCCCAAGGAGATCGACTCCGAGCGTCAGGTGGTGATGGAAGAGCGACGGACGCGGACGGAGGACGATCCCGACGGCCTTCTCTCCGAGGAGATGCTGTCGCTGGCCTTCAAGGCCCACCCGTACCGGTGGCCCATCATCGGCTGGATGGAGGACATCCGGCGGATCAATCCCCCGGAGCTCCGCGCCTTCTACGATCTGTACTACACGCCGAACAACGCGCTGCTGGTCGTGGTGGGCGCCGTGAAGGCGCCCGCGCTCCTGCAGCGGGTCAAGGAACTGTTCGGCCCGATCCCGCGCGGCCCGAACCCGCCGCCCGTCACCGCGGTCGAGCCGCCGCAGATCGACCAGCGCCGTTTGCTGGTCAAGAAGACGGACGCGCAGCTGCCGATCGTCTACATCACCTGGCACGTGCCGAACTACACGTCTCCCGATGCGGCCGCCCTGGATCTGCTCTCGACGATCCTGTCCGAGGGGCGGGCCTCGCGGCTGTACCGGAAGCTCGTGTACGAGCAGCGGGTCGCGCTGAACGCCGGCGGCGATTACTCGTACTTCTCCCACGACCCGAACGTGTTCTGGATGTACGCCACGCCGTTGCCCGGGCAGGCGCCGGAGGCGCTGGAGCAGGCGCTCCTGGCCGAGATCGAGCGGGTGAAGGCCGAGCCCGTGCCCGAGGAAGAGCTGGCCCGCGCCAAGAACCAGATCGAGGCGTCGTTCGTGTGGCGGCAGGACTCCGTGCACGCGCGCGGCTCGACCCTCGCCCGTTTCGAGCTGATCGGATCGTGGCGACTGATGGACCGCTTCCTGCCGATGATCCGCGCCGTCACCGCGGCCGATCTCCAGCGCGTGGCGCGCACGTACTTCCCCGCCGACCGGAAGAACGTCGCCACTCTCGTTCCGGCCGAGTCCAGCCCTCCCCCGAGCCGTTGATGCGGGCGCGGTGCCCGGCGGCGAAGGCGGCCGCGGCGCCCGGCGCCCTGCTGATCGAGTTCAGAGAACGACTGGATTGAGAGGAACGCCAATGCGATATCTGCCGCTCGTGCTGACACTGTTCGCGATCAGCGTGGTCACCGACGTGGCGGCCGCACCGCTCGGCCGGCGCGAGGTCCTGCCGAACGCGATGCGGCTCCTGGTGGCGGAACGCCCGGCGATCCCGATCGTCGTGGTGCGGCTCTTCGTGCGCGCCGGCTCGGCCTACGACCCCTCGGACACGCCCGGGCTGGCCAACCTGACGGCCGAGCTCCTGACGCGTGGCACCGCCCGGCGCACGGGCCCGCAGCTCGATCAGGCGATCGAGTTCGTCGGTGGCAGTCTCGAGGCGACGGCCTCCCGCGACGGCGTCACCGTGAGCCTGAACGTGCTGAAGAAGGACCTCGAGCTCGGCCTCGACCTGCTGGCCGAGGTGATCCTCACCCCCACCTTTCCGGAGGATGAGCTCAAGCGAAAAGTGGCCGAGATCCAGGCCAGCCTGCGCCGCTCCGAGGAGAATCCGGAGGTCGTCGCCGGTCGCGAGATGACGAAGCTGCTGTATCCGAACCATCCGTACGGTCACCCGGTGCCCGGGACGATCGAGTCCGTGGGCCAGTTGACGCGGGAGCAGGTCGTGGGCTTTCACCGCCGGCACTATCGTCCCGACATGGCGGTGGTCGCGGTGGTCGGCGACGTGACCGTCGACGCCATCCGGCAGGGCTTGGGGCGGCGCTTTGCGGGCTGGACGGCGCCGGCCGAGGCGCCGGTCCAGATCCCGCCCGCGCCCGAGAACCCGCCGGTGGAGCAGCGGACCATCAAGCGCGACCTCACTCAGGCCACGGTCCTCCTCGGCCGGCCCGGCGTGCGCCAGGTCCATCCCGACTATTTCCGGCTGATCGTGGCCAACTACATCCTGGGCGGGGGCTCCGCCTCGCAGCTCTACACCCGCGTGCGCGAGGAGCGCGGCTTTGCGTATTTCGTCCACAGCAATCTGTCGCCGGGACGGTACGGTGCCTCGTACATCGTGTCCCTGCAGACCCGGCTCGATGCGGTGGACGAGGCCGTGCGGCTCGTGAAGGAGGAGATGGTGTCGCTGGGGAAGGGGAGCGTGCCGGCGGGAGCGCTCGATCTCGCCAAGTCGTTTCTGATCGGCAGCCTGCCGTTGCGGCTGGACACCTCGGGCAAGGTGGCCGACTTCCTGATCAACATCGAGGAGAACGGGCTCGGCCTGGACTACCCCGACCGCTTCCGGACCGAGGTCGCGAAGGTCACGGCGGCCGACGTCGAGCGTGTGAGCGCGCGCTATCTGGCCCCGGCGACCTTCTCGTCCGTGATCGTTCGCAAATAACCAATCGGAGGGGGCCTCGACGGCCCCTCCGAGACGGATTGGTTCACCACCAGTATGGCCACCAGGGGAGCGGGGGGCCCGGGCGGTACGGCCACGTGTACGGGTAGTTGCAGGCAGGCCAGTTGCCGTAGGGCCACCAGGGGTCGCGCGGGATGGCAGCGAGGGCCGGCCACAGCCGCATGCGCTCGGCCGCGATGACCGGGTAGCGGTACGGCAGATCGCCGATCCGGCGCTCCTCCTCGCCCGTGACGGTGCCGATCACCGTCAGGCTCCGTCCAGTCCCATAGACCGCCGGATCGAGGAACTCGCTCGTCCGGATCAGCACGCGCCCTTCCGTTCGGTCGCTGCGCTGCGGACTGTCATCGAGGAGCAGAGGCCGCGTGAGCAGCTCGATCTCCGTCTGGCCCGGCTTCGGGACCGTGGTGAGGATCTCGCCGCCCAGGATGACCCGCTGCCCGATGAAGGCCCGGGGATCGCGGCGCAGCTCGGTCACGGTGAGCTTGCGGTTGACCGTGCGCGTGAGCTCTTCGGGAAACGTCGAGGCGCATCCGGCGAGCGCGAGCGCGGCCAGCAGCAGCGCGAGGTGACGGGTCAGCCACCGCATGCGCTCACCGTACGCCCCGGTCCGGGAGCGCCGCAACCATCGTGCTACAATACGCGGGCACATGGGACAGCGCCGCTCACGCTGCTGGTGGGTGTTTGTCCTCGTCCTGGGCGTGTGCATGAGCGTGGTCGAGCCCCTCGACGCCGCATCGTTCGTCCTGAGCGACCAGGAGCGCGACGAGGCGCTCCGCACCGGAAAGCGCAGCATCGTCAACGAGGAGTTCGGTGCGGAATGGACGGTCGGTAATGGTCCCGGCCAGAAAGTGACGATCATGACGCCGTTCCACCGCCTGGCGCTGGCCGCGCGGAACGCGGCGTTCCGGGGCCAGGACCTCAAGCCCAGGGACATCGAGTCGCTGCTCAAGGATGACGG
>Ga0187892_10006814_pt1 | contig 16709 bp, 17 predicted proteins | sample MA1701073metaG_FD_139345 | JGI IMG/M metagenome (GOLD analysis project Ga0187892, IMG submission 139345) | Bio-ooze microbial communities from a basaltic lava cave in the Kipuka Kanohina Cave System on the Island of Hawaii, USA - MA170107-3 metaG ... | reverse complement strand
TTGTAAAAGGCGAAATTCACGTACTGTCGCTTGGGCGGAGTTGGCATAGTGTTGTTCCTTTCCCGTGTGCTGCTTCGTCCGACGGCGCTGCGCCAACCTCTCTTATACCTTATGACGGGGGAGGGTGCAAGTCGGCCGGAGGCAGTGACAGCTCTCTGTACATCTCGAGAAACGCCGCCAGCAAGACCAGCAGGACGGGGCCGAGGATGAACCCGAGGACGCCGAACACCTGAAGGCCCCCCAACATGCCGAAGAAGAGAAACAGGGTTGGCAGCTTGGTCCCGCCGGTCATCAGTAGTGGTTTCAGGATATTGTCGGCGGTGCTGACGACCAGGATCGACCAACCAAGGAGCAGGAGCCCAAGGATCCAGCTCCCCTTCAGGACCAGGTAGATGGTTGCGGGGACCCAGACCAGCGCCGACCCCCCCACGGGCAAGAGCGACAGGAACGCGGTGGCCAGCCCGAGAAAGACAGGGAACGGTACGCCGAAGACCCAGTAGCCCAACCCCCCAAGGGTGCCTTGCGCAAGGGCGGTGACGAGGGTCCCGCGGACGACGGCCGACACGGCGTCGTAAAGGCGAACGACGAGGGCCTCTGTGCGTCTTCGCTCGAGCGGCACGAGCGATTCGACGCCCCGGACGATCGCCGCGCCGTCTCTGAACAGGAAGAAGAGGGTAAACGCCATAAGAAGGAAATTGATGCTGAAGGCCAGGAGGTTCTTGGCGATCTCCTTCAGATTGTCCAGGATGAAGCTGCTGACCGCGTTGACCCCGGCCAGTGACAGCCCTTTGAGGTCAAGCCCGAGTCGCTTGAGCGGCGCGCTCAGCGGCTCCCACAGGGCGAGCGCGGCCCTTACCAACGGATGGCCGACAATCCCCTCGAGCCCCTGCTGCTCGTAGAATCGCTGAGCCGTCTGATACAGACTCGCCGCCTCACGGGCGAGGACCCACCCCAGGAAGATCCCGGGCGCGACCACCGCAACGACCACTCCGGTCGTCAGGAGGAAGGCTGCAAGCCCCGCCTTTCCCCTGAGCGCTCTGACGAGAAGCCGATAGGCCGGATAAAAGACCACAACCAGGAGGGCAGCCCAGAGGATCGGCGCGGCGAATGGGACCAGGACAAGGTAGGTCAGGTAGAGCAGGAAGAGCAGGGACCCATAGAAGAAGACGGTGGAGACCCGCGATTGGCTCTCGGCCGTCCGGGAGGGCGCCCCGTCGTCTCTCTTCTCGGCCATCGCGCCCCTTCAAGCCCTCGTGCCTTACCGGTTTAGTCTACCACCTCGACTGCTGAGCCATCTCCGAGGAGGTAGGCACAGGTCATCTGCGCGGTGTTCCTCGCGTGGCCGATCCGGCCGAGCGAGTCGATAAGGATGATCCCGGCATCGGCGCGCGTCCTCGCCGTCAGCAGGTCAATGGCGCGCTTCGCCGCGGCCATCGGATCGCGCTCCTCGGCCAGCAGCTCGACGGCCGTCTTGGCGAGCACGAGCTTGATGATCGCCTCCCCGTCCCCCGTGCAGGAGGCCGCCCCCAGGCGATCATCGGCGTAGGTGCCGCAGCCGATGAGCGCGGAATCACCGACCCGGCCTGGCGCTTTGAAGGGGAGACCGCCCGTCGAGGTGGCCGCGGCGAGGCGCCCCGTTCGATCCCGCGCCACCGCACCGACCGTGCCCCCCGCCTCGCGTTCTGCCGTCGTTTTCTCGGCCCAGCGAGCCCGCTGTCGCGCGGTCACCAGGGCGTCGGGTGGGCAGCTCGCGATGCCGGCCTGCGCCGCGAATCGACGCGCTCCCTCCCCGACCAGTAGGACGTGGCGACCCGCCTCCATCACGGCCCGCGCGAGACTGATGGGGTTCGCGATCTGTTTCACCGCGCCGATCGCGCCCGCCTCCAGATCCCCGCCACTCATGATGGAGGCGTCGAGCTCGATCTCCCCGTCCCGGTTCAGGCACGCCCCCCGTCCGGCGTTGAACGCCGGATCGTTTTCGAGGAACCTGACCGACTGTTCGACGGCCTCCACGGCGGGGCCGCCGCGGCTGAGTACCTCCCATCCCCGCGTCGCCGCCTGTCGGACGCCGACCCGTCGCAACTCGGCGATCTCGGGGATCAACCTTCCGGCGCCGCCATGAACCAGGATCGCGGGGCCGGGAGACTTAGCGCCCATCCGACGGTTCCCCTTCCCATCGCCGGCGGAGCGACGCCAGGGTCGGCTCGATGGGCGGCGGGAGAGGCCGCTCGAGCCACTGCGCCTCGGGCTGCTTCAACCCGTGGCCGGTGATCACGCAGACGGTGAGATCGTGAGGGCCGATCACCCCTTCCTCTCGCAACCTCGTCGCGGCCGCCACGGAGATCGCGCCGGCAGGCTCCGCGTAGATGCCGGCATATCGACCCAGAAGCGCCCGCGCCCCCAAAATCTCTGCCTCTTCCAGCGCGACCGCCGTTCCTCGGGAGTCTCTGATGTCCCGAATCGCTCGCCAGCCGAGGCTCTTCGGGTAGCCCACGCGAATGCTCTCGGCCACCGTCTCTTTGGGTGACACCGGCTGAACGTCCGAGGAGCCGCTCCGGTAGGCCTCGACGATCGGGGCGCACGCGGCCGCCTGGGCCGCCACCATCCGGGGCAGCCGATCGACCCAGCCGAGGGTCAACAGCTCGTTGAATCCTTTCCAGGCGGCGATGAGGCCGAGCCCGCCCGCCGTGGGGTGAATGAGCCACGCCGGAACCTCCCCCTCGAGTTGCTCCCAGAGCTCATACGCGTAGCTTTTCTTGCCCTCGTTCCGATAAGGACTGTTGGACATGCAGGCGTACCATCCGAACTCACGCACCGCGGCGGCGAGCAGCGTGGCCGTCCGGTCGAAATCGCCCTTGACCGCGATGATCGCGGCCCCGTACGCGGCGGCCTGCGCGACCTTGCCGGGCGCCGTGTCCTCCGGCAGCATGACGACGGCGCGGAGCCCCGCCGCCGCGGCGTAGGCCGCGACCGAGGCGGCGGCGTTCCCCGTCGAGGCCACTGCCACGATGGGAGCACGCAGCTCGGCCGCCTTGGAGACCCCGATGGCGTTGCTCCGGTCCTTGAGGGAGCCGGTCGGCAAGACGGTGTCGTTCTTCAGGTAGAGCCGCGTGAGCCCCAGTTGCGCGCCGAGCCGCCCTCCAGGGAGGAGGGGGGTGTCGCCTTCGCCGAGTGACACGATGCAGGCCCGGTCGCTCAGTGGGAGGAACGGCCACCACCGGAACAGGCCACGCTCCGGCGATTCGAGCAGCGCGTCCCGGTCGCCGGGCCCGAGGCCGGACAGGTCGATCGCCACCTCCAGGATCGCGCCGCACGCCTCGCAGCGCTCGCGGTATTCAGCCGGATCGTAGGTCCGGCCGCACCGAGGGCAACAAAGTGACCTCACGCGTCCCATCGGCACCGCTCAGATGGACTCACGGACCCGTCGCTGTGCGAGTTCCCTCAACTCCTTCACCAACGACCTGATCTTCGACTTGTTGGGATTGATGGCGAGGGCACGTTCGAAGTACCGAAGGGCGTCGGCCGGCCTGCCCAGCTCAAGGTAGCTGAAGCCTTCGCCGCTCAGCGCTCCAAAGTGCATCGGGTTTCGCTTGATCGACTCCTCGCAGTCGGCGATCGATCGCTCGTAGTCGCCCATGAGGTAGTAGGTTCTCGCCCGCCAGTTGTACCCTTCGGCGAATCCCGGCGCGCCCTTCACCACTTCGTCGAACTTGGCGATCGCCTCGTCCAGCCGATCGCTCTGGACCAAGTGGATCCCTTCCTGCAAGAGCGCATCGGTCTTCGGGTCGCCGGAGCGGCTCCAGATCGCCCACAGGCTGTGTTCAGCCAGTGTCCCGAGGATCTCATCGGAGCCTTTCAACGCTTCCAGGAGGGGAGAAACCGCGGTGGCGTCGCCGACGTCGCCGAGCAACGCCGCCGCGTGTCGCCGCTCATCCAGGTTCCCCTTCAGGAGATGCTGGATCAGGGCGTCCTGGGATGGCGTATCGGCCTGCGCCGTGATGATCCCCAACGCGCATATGAACAAAGCGGCGACGGAGAAGCGCGTCATCGCGTTTCCCCCGCCCGAAACCTTTCGGCCATGGCGATGCGATCGAGAACCGGAGGGTGAGTGTACAGGAGCCAGACGATCGGTCTTGGGGGATCGAGGTCGGCCAGGTTCGTCCGAGCCAGGCTGACCTCGGCTGCGATAAACGCGTCCGGATTATTCGTGAGACGGAGCGACTCCAGGTCGGCCTGCCGTTCGAACGCCCGAGAGATCGCCTGCTGGATGGGCATCGTCAGGGTGTTCAGGAGAAGAAACGAGAGCAGCAGCAGGGGGAGCGACCTCACATCGGCCGGGTGGATGAACCCGAATCGCCCGGAGGCCGCTGCGGCATTCAAGAGGCGCGCGATAAGCCAGAGCGCGACCAGCATCGAGGCCGCCCCCAGGGCCATCCCCTTCCAGATGTGATGATGCTTCCAGTGGCCCAGCTCATGAGCGAGGACCAGCTCCACCTCCTCGGGCGGCGAGGTGGCGATCAGCGTATCGTACAGAACCACGCGCTTGGCGCGGCCGAGGCCCGTGAAGTAGGCGTTGGTCTTCTTGGTCTTGCGGCTGGCGTCCATCTCCAGGATCGGGCCGACCTCGAGGCCGGCGCGGTCGGTCAGTGTTCGGACCCGCTCCAGGATCCCCTGATCGTCGACCGCCTTGAACTTATGGAATAACGGATCGATCAGGAGCGGGGACAGCTCGGCCATCAGGGCCATCACGATCACGGCCGCCGCCCAGGCCGGCAGGTACCAGGAACCCGGGCTCCATCGGATCAATCGATAGAGCAACACCAAGAGCGGGAGCACGATCACCGTGCTGATCAACGCACCCTTGGCGTAATCCCAGGCCCACGCAGCCAGGTTCTGGGTGGAGAGGCCGAACGCATGCTCTCGAAGAAAGCCGCCGTAGAGGCTCAGTGGGAACGTGACCGCGTAATACAGGAGACTGACGAGAAGGCCGAATATCATCACCGTCAGCCAAACCCGTCCGCCTGCGGCCGACACGCTCAGATCGTGCAGCTTGGTGGACAGGCGCGTCAGGGTGAGGACCGCGAGCAGGCCAAGCGTGAGTGCCAGTCGGAGAAAGAACAGGAGGTATCGCCCGTTCGCGTAGGCTCGTCCTCTGGCCAGCTCGTCGGCGGTGAAATGCCTTCTGGCCTTTTCGCCGGGCGACGCACGCGCATCAGAGGTTGGAGGCACCTTAGGGAGGGTCTGGCCTTCGACCAGCGTTGCCGCCGCCGCAAGCCCAAGCAGGAACAGAAAGATCGACCAGTGTGGAAGCATGACGGCTAATTCAACATAGCCAGAAGCTTGTGCAGCTCGATGCGGGCGGGAGTGTAGTCGGGCTCGATCGCAAGCGCCTTCCTCAGCTCCCGGATGGCCTCCTCAAACTTCCCCTTCTTCACCAAGACCCGTCCCATGTTCATGTGTGGGTAGTGGCGCGGTTCGTACCGCTTGGCCACCATCGCCTTTTGGAGCCAGGGGATCGCTTCCTCGTACTCTCCCCGCTCGATGAGGTAGACGCCGATGTCGTTGTACGGGTTTCCGAACTCCGGATCGATCTGGATGGCTGTCTCGCATTCCCGTATCGCGTCATCGACCCGGCCCTGGAAGCTGTACGCCCACCCGAGGAAGGTGTGCGCCTCCGCCGTCGGGTACATCTCGATAGAGCGCGCGTAGGCTGCGATCGCCGCCTCCAGATCCCCACCCATCTGGAGTCGATACCCTTCCTTGAAGTAGAACTCCGCCTGCTCTAGTCTCGCCGGATCCGCCATACCTTTCCACCTGCTCTCGCCTGACACTCATTCTACGTTACGAGAATCTTCCGTCATCCGCTTCGATCTGTTAATAACAGCTCAGGTGCCCACCGCCCTTCATCGTTTGCCATGCGCCGTCCTGCTTAATCCCAGCCGACGACGCAGCTCCCTACTGGAAGTTCCCCCCTCTGACTTGTGCCGTGCTCGCGACCGCTCGATCAGGGCGAGAAACTGAGGATGGGTGCTCAGAGTCACGGTTTCCAGGTCGGCGTTCTCGATGGCCACAAGGGCAGCGACAGGCTTACCTCCAATCGTCACGATCATGGGTTCTTTGCTTACACCACGGGCGTAAGCCTTGAGCGGAGCAGTTGCTTTCGACAGCTCAACAGTCTTCATAGCTCAATTAGAGGCCACGAGGCCTACCACTCCTTCTGTCACTAGCCATCGATGAAGGCGTCGCGGAGGAGCTTCGACTGGCGCTCGAAGGCCTGTCGGGGATTCCGTGGGTCCTTCATGAGGGCGATCTCCTGGGTGAGGAGCCGGGCCAGGTGCATGGTGTGAGGTTCGGTCTTTTTGGCTTCCCGCTGATAGAGCGGGTGATCCCTGTTAATGTAGACAACCGTTCCCTCGCTGAAACACTCAGGACCATCCTCACCGAAGTGGTCGAGGCAGCAGGAGATGCCAGACTGGCCAAACTTAAGGCGCCTGATGACCGCATCCGGTGTCAGCCGCTTCACGGCGGGTGCCTTCTTTCGCGTCTTCCCTTTTGCCACAGTTTGCTTCTCTGAGGCCTTTCCTGCCTCGATGGTTCGGTCGATTGCGGTCTGGCGCTGAGGCGTCGGTGCAGCCGCGCCGCCGATCCCGCCACTCTCCCCGATTGGAATTGCCCCGAATGGGGAAAAGTCGGGATTTCTCGCCAACGCCTTGGTGATTCTCTCCAGGGCCTCGCCTAGCGCCCGGGCCGCGGCTCGCCGCTCCCTCTGGCCCGTGAGCCGACCGAGAACCGCGCGTACCTCTTGCATCACCTTTTGCATCGTCTGCTGAAAGGCCATGTATTCGGCGGAGTCGAGGACGAATCCGGAACGATCGCTGGTGACCGGGAGAAAATCGGCATTGACGTCGCCCCGGATCCGAGCAGCCACTTTTCCCCAGATCTCGGCGCCGAACAGCTCGCGCCGTACCGTCACCTGTTTGACCTTGACCTCTACGCCCAAGTCTTCGGTGGCGACAGCGGAGGCCGGCAGGATGACGATCTCCCCCGTCACAGGCCCGAACCTTGTTCCTTCGAGGAAGGGGACCGGGTGGCCCGTGAGGCTCTTGGGTCGAATCCCGATTCCGTTCAGGGTCACGACGAAGTTCGGGGCCTTGAGTGGGGCCCCTTCGATCAGTTTTCGCTCCACATCCTGTGGACCGAACTGCTTGGTCAGCTCTGACAGGGTCACCGTTGTTCCATCGCCACGCTCGGGATCAGGTCGAAGAATCTCCAGCGGCAGGCGCCACTCTCCATCGGGCCGGGACCATTCCCCCTTGTCGAAGGTGACTCGGGCGGCGAAGCCTCCTTTCTGCGTCAAGACAAGAAAGCGCTGGCAGGCAGAGAGGGTGGCGAACTTGCCGATGCCGAACTGGCCGATCCGATCACGGCGGAAGACAGGGGACTTGGGCTTCATCAGCTTCTCCTGGGAGCCGATGATGAAGTACTGCCGCAGCCCGTCGAGATCCATTCCGGCGCCGTTATCCTCGACGGAGACGGATGTGTCTGTCACGGTGACCTTCACAAGCGTGGCATCGGCATCGTACGCGTTGTTCACCAGCTCTCGAATCAGCTCGATGCTCTCCGCATAGAGACGCTCACCGATGGTGATGAGATGACTCTTATCGACGGAGACTGGAAGGTAGGTGGTTATTTCCACTGGCTTTCCCGTTCTAGAAATGCTCGCCTCCCCCTCCCTGCAAGACTCGAGGAACAGGAGGGGGCACTCTATGTCGGGCCTGGTGGCAACCTCATGAGACTCCTAGCTTCGCCAAGATCCTAAGATAGTCGTCCTGTGAGGTGGCGCCGACGACCTTGTGCCTGCCGTCAAAGATGACGGTCGGGATGGCACCGACTCGGTACGTGGTGCGCGCCTCCTCGTACTCTTTCAGGATCTGGGCCACCACCACTCCGCTCTCATAATCTTTGAGGAACGAGTCCATCTCGACCCCGGCTCCTCGGACGACCTCGAAGACCTCCTCAGGAATTGCGATATTGACCCCGTTGTTGAAAAACGCCTCGAACAGGCCGAGATGCACTCGCTCGAAAGCGTCTTGTCCCTGGAGCGCGACACACTTCGCCGCCGCGAGGGCCGGAAGACTCCAGGTGGCGTAGTCGTCACGAGCCCACATCGTGAACCGGACGCCATCGACGGCCGCCATCGCGGCCGCTCGTTGCCAGGCTGCCTCCCTGTACGTGCCCTTGAACCTCGCAGTCGGATCGGGCTCGGGCCGCAACGGGAAGCTGCGACGCTCGATCGCGATCTTGTCGCCGAACCGCTCCTGAATCTTCCGCAGCCGCACCGCCGCAGGATAGCACCAGGGTCAGAGATAGTCCGAATACTCGATGATCTTTACCGGTGTGGCCACCGTAACTGATCCCCCGTCAATCGCAAGAAAGTCGCCGCCACACATCTCGGTCGCGTCACGATTGTAATCTCCGAGCGTTGCCCTGTCCACAGCGGACCCTCAGCCTCTTCGGGAATCGAATGAGCTACTGGAAGTTATGCTCGGCCTGTCAACTTCCTGAAGGCCCCCTCGTCGAGAATGGGGATGGCGAGGCGCTTGGCGTCGTCGAGCTTGCTGCCGGGGTCTGTGCCCGCCACGACATAGTCGGTCTTCTTGCTGACGGACGAGGCCACGCGGCCCCCCTGTCGAACGATCAGCTCCCTGGCCTCGTCTCGCGTGAGTCCCTCGAGGGTGCCGGTCAGGACGAAGGTCTTGCCAGCGAGCGGGCGCGGCCCCGCGACCACGCCTTCCTCCTTCATGCTGACCCGCACCTTGCGGAGCTGTTCGATCTGTCGGCGGTTCTCCTCCTGGCGGAAATAGAGGGCCACACTCTGAGCGATGCGGGGGCCGATCCCATGGATCTCCGCCAGCTCCTCCTCCGGCGCCCGCTCAAGCCGGTCCATTGTGCCGTAGTGCTGGGCCAGGATCGCCGCCACATGCTCGCCCACGTATCGAATCCCGAGCCCAAAGAGTAAGCGACTGAGCCCGCGTCCTTTGCTCCCCTGGATGGCGTTGTGGAGGTTCATCGCCGACTTCTGCGCCAGCCGCTCCAGTTCGGCAAGCGTCCCGACCTCGAGTCGGTACAGATCGGCAAACTCCTTCACCAGTTTCCGATCGACCAGTTGCTCGACCACGGCCTCGCCCAGGTGTTCGATGTCCATCGCCCGCCGCGACCCGAAGTGAAAGAGCGACTCTTTGAGGCGCGCCGGGCAGCCCGAATTGGTGCAGCGACTGACAACCTCTCCTTCGGGCCGGAGGGCTGCAGTCCCGCAGACCGGACATCGGGTCGGAAAGCGGTAGGGTCTGCTCTGCGATGGCCGCTTCTCCTGCATGACACGCAGGATGTGCGGGATCACGTCGCCGGCCCGCTCGATCAGGACGGTGTCCCCCTCACGCACGTCAAGGCGCTCGATCTCGTCCGCATTATGGAGCGTCGCCCGGCTGATCGTGGCACCGACGATCTCCACCGGATCGAGCACGGCGCTCGGGGTCAGCGCCCCGGTCCGTCCGACGTTGATCTCGATCTTCCTGATGACGGTGGTGGCCTGCTGTGCCGGGAACTTGTAGGCGACCGCCCAGCGCGGATGGTGTGTGGTGAAGCCGAGTCGGCGCTGCTGCTCGATCGAATCGACCTTCACGACGGCGCCGTCGGAATCGCATCCGAGGTCGTCGCGCACCCTCTCCAACTCCGCGCACGCCTTGATCACGGCCTCAATATCCGGGCAGCGCTGCCGATACCGTTCCAGGCTTGCCTTGCCCGCCTTCGAATCAAGGCGGAACCCGGTATCGAGGAGCTGTTCCATCGCCTCCCAATGGCTTGAGAAGCGGTCGGGGTCGGCGAAACTGATCCCGTAAATGAAGATATCGAGAGGCCTCGCAGCGGTGATCCGAGGATCCTTTTGGCGCACCGAGCCGGCCGCTGCGTTCCGCGGGTTGGCGAACGGCTCCTCGCCGGCCTTCTCGAGCTTCTCGTTCAACCTGGCAAACGCATGCCGCCACATGAAGACCTCGCCGCGCACTTCCATGGCGCTCAACTTGGCGAGCGGTCCCCGCAGGCGATGGGGGATCCTTCTGACCGTCATCAGGTTCTGTGTGACGTCCTCACCAAACCGGCCGTCTCCTCTGGTCGCGCCGCGCACAAACCGCCCGTGTTCGTACAACAGCGCCACGCTCAGACCGTCCACCTTGGGTTCGGTGACGTAGGTGAAACGATCAACAGGCGACGCCCTCTTGATCCGTGCCTCGAACTCGCGGACTTCGTCAGCGCTGTAGGCGTTGTCCAGCGAGAGCATCACCACTTTGTGCTGGACTTGGGCGAATCCTTCTACTGGCTGGCCGCCGACACGCTGGGTCGGCGAGTCTGGCGTGATCAGGTCGGGATGCTGCTCCTCCAGCCGCTTAAGTTTGAGATACAGCTTGTCGTATTCCGCATCGCTAATCTCGGGGCGGTCAAGGACGTAGTAGAGGTAATCGTGGCGGCGAATGCGACTTCGCAACTCTTCGATCTGCGTGCGCGCTTTCTCCAGACCAGGCATGTCTTCTCCCTCGTTACTCCGCAGTCGATCTTCGCAGCGCTGCGAAGGCGCCGCACACGGTGAGCGCCACGCCGACCAGGGATCCCAACACGCCGACTACGTTGCAGACGAACACGACCAAGTTGAGGGGAGACCCCGTAGGCTGGAATCCGCGCACCCCCGCGATCCCTCGGAGCAGCAAAGCGAGAGTGAAGGCGTAGGCGGACGCCACGAGAGACCACACCAACCAGGAAGCCCCATGCTGCCCCAACACGAGATGGCGCAGCGCCGCGCCGATAGCGATCAGCGTCAGCCCGACCGCGGCCACGCCCGAGTGTGCCACGCGCCACGCTCGAATCGATTCATCACCCCAACCGGCGCTTAGCGCGGCGCCGAACGGGAGCCCGAAGAGGAGTGCGACGAACAGGACGATCGCGCCGTGGAGCACCAATTGCATCTGATTGCGTTCGCTCACTTGCCGGCTAGCCTCTGGGCCCATCGCCCGCTAACTATCGATAAATACGTTGGTTTCGCATATCGGTGTCATGCCTATTTGGTAGCAGAATTTCCCTGCATCGGCAAGGCATTTCGGCCCGCTAAACCCTTAGTCGGGCAAGCTGTCTAAATTGACAAACACCCGCGAAAGGAGGGAAGAGCGATGAAGATGAAACGGTACCTCAGCAAAGGCCTAGTGATGGTTCTTGTCATGGTGGGACTGGTGGCCGTCGCCCAGCCGGTCCTGGCAGGGGTGCGGGTCGGGATCAGCATCGGACTCCCGTTCCCGTTCGTGGTCGCCCCGGTCGCGACGGTTTCGCCGGCTCCGGTGTTCTATGCCCCACCGAGACCAGTCTATGTTCGACCTGCGGTCTATCGGCCCGTCTGGGTCCCCGGGCACTACAATCGCTGGGGCGTCTGGATTGCAGGCCACTGGCGGTAGGCAGCAAGGAAGCATGACCGTGACTCGTTCGATCCGCTGGGCTGCGTTCGGCCTGCTCCTGCTCCTGGCATCGCTTGAGGCCGGATGCTACATTTACGCTCCGGGACCTCCCGGCCCGCATGGACCGCATCCGAACGCTGCTTGGGTCCCGGGACACTACAACCGCGCAGGCGCCTGGATCCCAGGCCACTGGCGTTAACATAGTAGCTGCTCTACACGAACCTTCAACTCTCACAACTCCCGAGGGGCTGATCGTTGGGTCAGCCCCTCGTTGTTTTCGGTTCTCCTTCCACAGCCATCGGCCGACGCCTTGACATTCGCGACCCTTTTCGTTAGCGTGGCGTTCGTGACCGCCAGTCAGTCGGCGTGTCCAACAAGGCGCGATGGTCGAGACAGCGATCCTCCGACAGCTTGAAGAGTTAGCCGAGCGACTTGGCGTCCAGGTCCTGTACGAGAATCTCACAAGCGAGGAGCTGGTCGTGAAGAGCGGGACCTGCACCCTCCGCGGACAGCTCCTTGTCATTATCGACCGACAACTTCCTCCGGGCGGACGGATTCAAGTCCTTGCCGATTGCCTCGCGCGGTTCGATCTCTCGACGATCTACGTTGTTCCCGCGATCCGTGAGTTGATCGAGGCACGACGGGCCGCGACGCTCCGGGCATAGGAGGGAAGCGATGGCGAAGCTGAGCCGACACGCGATGAAGGTCTTCTTGGGAGAGCACAAGGTCAGTCGTCTGGCCACGGCGGATCGCCGGGGACAGCCTCACGTCGTGCCGGTATGGCACATTCTGCTTGACGGCGACATCTACATCGAAACCTCGCCCGCCTCGAAGAAGGCGCGGAATCTCAAGGCCAATCCGAAGGTGGCCCTCGTGATCGATGCCGGTGACCGATTCGACAACTACAAGGGGATCATGATCCAGGGGACGGCGCAGGTGGTCAAGGATAAGCGGATGCTGGCACGATTCCTCGATGCGATGGCGCAGCGGTACTTTGGCACGAGCGAGCACCCTGGCTACAAGTACCTCGTGAGCGGGTCCGATCCTCTTCTGATGAAGATCATCCCCAAAAAGGTGGTCACCTGGGATTACAGCGGGTAGATTCGACGGTGACGATCTGATGTCGGCGGTTCGAGAATTGTCTTGACAAGAAGCTAGATTCCGTTATTCTGGGATAGCCTTTTAATCGAACTCTGTGAGGTTCGAAAAGGAGACTGGATGGGTGCGCTACAGGCCATTGTCGGAAGTATTTCCTTGCGAACCTCTTCACCGGACGGTGAGGAGGTTTTTTTTTGAGCTGGGTGTGATGGGGACGGACCTCAACGAAAAGGCTCAGATTCTCGATCAGGTGGGCATCCAACGGGCGGTCACCAGGATCGCCCACGAGATCGTCGAGCGAAACAAGGGGATAGACGGTCTGGTCCTGATCGGCCTCCGCAGCCGAGGGGTGGACCTGGCGAGGCGAATCGCCAGGGATCTGAACATCATCGGAGGAGTGGAGGTCCCGGTGGGAGCCTTGGATGCCACCCTGTATCGCGATGATCTGGGCAAGGTCGGCCCCCAGCCCGTGGTCCGGAAGACCGAGATCCCCTTCTCGATCAATGAGAAGCGGGTGATCCTGGTTGACGATGTGCTCTATACGGGGCGGACCATCCGGGCCGCGCTGGACAGTCTGATCGATCTGGGTCGGCCCCGGTTGATCCAACTTGCGGTCCTCGTGGACCGTGGTCACCGGGAGGTGCCGATCAGGGCCGACTACGTCGGAAAGAACGTCCCCACGTCGCGCCAGGAGCAGGTTCAGGTGCTGCTTGCCGAAGAGGACGGGGTGGATAAGGTCGTCGTCGTGAACGCGTAGGAGAGACGGACCATGGGCCTTGGGCGGAAAGACTTGCTCACTATTCGCGACCTGAGCGCTGAGAACATCCGGCTCATTCTCGATACCGCCGAGTCGATGAAGGAGGTGGCCAGCCGCGACATCAAGAAGGTGCCGGCGCTCCGCGGAAAGACCCTCATCAATCTCTTCTATGAGCCTAGCACCCGGACCAGGACGTCGTTTGAAATCGCGGGGAAGTGGTTGAGCGCCGACGTGATCAACGTCGCCGCGTTCGCCAGCGCAGTCGCGAAAGGGGAAAGCCTGAAGGATACCGGCCTGACACTCCAGGCGATGCGCCCGGACATCGTCGTCGTTCGCCATCCCGCAGCGGGGGCAGCCGATCTGCTGGCCAAGCAGCTCGCCGCATCGGTCATCAATGCCGGCGACGGCGCGCACGAGCACCCCACCCAGGCCCTTCTCGACCTCTTTACGATCAGGGAGAAGAAAGGGCGTCTGGAGGGGCTCAAGGCGGCGATCGTCGGGGATATCGCCCACAGCCGGGTGGCCAGGAGCAATATCTACGCGATGGAAAAGGTGGGGATGGAGGTGCGGGTTGCGGGACCGGCGACGATGTTGCCGCGCTTCATCGACCGACTGGGGGTGGCGGTCTACACCGATCTCGAGCGAGCCATCGCCGACGTCGATGTCATCATGATGCTCAGACTCCAACTCGAGCGGCAGCAGGCCGGCCTCTTTCCGTCCCTCCGTGAATACTCGCGCCTGTTCGGTCTGACGGTAGAGCGCCTGAAGGCCGCGAGGTCGGACGCCTTGATCATGCATCCCGGCCCGATCAATCGTGGCGTGGAGATCGCGCCCGAGGTCGCGGACGGGCCCTATTCGCTGATCCTCAATCAGGTCGAGAACGGCGTCGCCGTCCGGATGGCCCTGCTGTATCTGTTAGTCGGCGCCGCGCAGGCCGGGTGATGCGGGGAATGGAGGGTTCATGCGCATCTTGATCGCCGGCGGGCGCGTCATCGATCCTACCAGCGGGCTCGATGAAGTCCTCGATCTCTTGATCGAGGACGGCAGGATCGTCAGGATCGGAAGGGGTTTGGCCGCTGCCAAGGTCCAGGCTGCCAAGAGAGGAAGATCGGAAAAAGGCGCGAAGAGCGGCAGCTCCGATGTCGCCGTCGATCGGGTGATGGATGCGACCGGGCTCGTCGTCTGCCCGGGCCTGATCGACATGCATGTCCATCTCCGGCAGCCGGGGCGCGAAGACAAGGAGACGATCGCCACCGGAACGCTCGCCGCCGCGCGCGGGGGATTCACCGCCGTCTGCTGCATGCCGAACACCGACCCGGTCAACGACACCCGCTCCGTCACCGAATTCATCCGCGACACGGCCAAGCGAGAGGGGGTCGTGCAGGTCTACCCGGTCGGCGCGATCTCTAAGGGGTTGAAAGGCGAGGAGCTGGCCGAGATCGGCGAACTCTTCGAGGCCGGCTGTGTCGCGATCTCCGACGATGGCCGCCCGGTGATGGACGCGGAGTTGATGCGGCGAGCGATGGAGTATGCCTCGATGTTCGATCTCCCGGTGATCGCGCATTGCGAGGAGCTGCGCCTGAGCGGAAGCGGCGTCGTCCACGAGGGGGTGGTGGCCACCGAGCTTGGGATGCGTGGCATCCCGTCGGTGTCGGAGGCGGCCATGGTGGCGCGCGATCTGCTGCTGGCGGAGCTCACCGGTGCTCGGCTGCACATCGCGCACGTCAGCGCGGCCGAGTCGGTGCGCCTGATTCGGGACGCCAAGTCTCGCGGCGTCCGGGTGAGCTGCGAGGCGAGCCCTCACCACTTTACGTTGACGGAGGAGGCGGCACGCGGCTTCAACACCCGCGCGAAGATGAACCCGCCGCTTCGAGCGGAATCCGATCGGCAGGCTCTGATCGAGGGGTTGCGAGACGGGACGATCGACGCGATCGCGACCGATCATGCGCCGCACACCGTTCAGGAGAAGGAGCAGGAGTTCGACCTGGCTCCCTTTGGGGTGGTCGGTCTGGAGACCGCGCTTGCGCTCACGCTGACCACGCTGGTCGCGCCCGGGTTGCTCAGCCTGAACCAGGCGATCGCCAGGTTGACGAGCGAGCCGGCCCGGGTGCTCAAACTCCCGAAGGGACGCATCGTTGAAGGTGGAGATGCGGACCTGACGATCTTCGACCTGAATCGCGAGTGGAGAGTGAACGCCTCCGAGTTCGCGTCGAAGAGCCGGAATACGCCATTTGACGGGTGGCAGTTGAAGGGACAGGCGGTGGCGACCCTGGTCGGCGGCAAGGTCGTGTGGGAGGCCTGATGAGGGTGATCTCGTGAAAAAGGCGTTGCTGGCCTTGGCCGATGGGACGATCTTCGAGGGGGTCTCCTTCGGCGCCGAGGGAGAAACGGTCGGCGAGGTGGTGTTCAACACCAGCATGACCGGATATCAGGAGGTCCTCACCGATCAGTCGTACAAGGGACAGATCGTGGTGATGACCTATCCGCTGATCGGCAACTACGGGATCAATCCCGAGGACCTCGAGTCACGAGGGCCCGCCGTGGAAGGATTCGTCGTGAAGGAGGCGAGTCCCTATCCGAGCAACTGGCGGAGCACCAGGGACCTCGGCGGCTACCTCAAAGAGCATCATGTGGTTGGCATCCAGAAGATCGACACCCGTGCCCTGACGAGGCACATCCGGGACTGCGGGGCGATGGAGGGGGTGATTTCTACGACGGATCTCGACCCCGACAGTCTGATCGCCAAGGCGAAGGCGTCGCCCGGCCTCATCGGCCGCGATCTGGTGAAAGAGGTGTCGTGCGCGGCCCCGCACGCGTGGCGAGAGGGTCCGTGGCAGTTGGGGAGGGGTTACGGAGAACAGGGTCAGGGGGCCAAAGGTCAGGGTGAAGGGCAGAAGCCGCAATTGGATCTTTTTGCCGACCCTTCGACCTTGTCCTCTAAGTCATACCGAGTGGTCGCCTATGATTGTGGGATTAAGTGGAACATTCTGCGAAAACTGGTCGAAGCGGGATGCGATGTCACCGTCGTCCCGGCCGACACGTCCGCCGCTCGCGTCCTCGCGCTGGCGCCGGACGGGATCTTCTTGAGCAACGGCCCCGGCGACCCGGAGGGCGTGCCGTACCTGATCGACAACGTGAGGAAACTGATCGGGACGAGACCGATCTTCGGCATCTGTCTCGGACACCAGATCCTGGGGCTCGCCTTCGGCGGCCGGACCTATAAGCTCAAGTTCGGTCATCATGGGGGGAACCAACCCGTCAAAGATCTCACGACCGGGAGAGTCGAGATCACGACCCAGAACCACGGCTTCGCCGTCGATGTCGCCTCGATCCCGGACAAGGAGGTCGAGCTGACCCAT
>Ga0187892_10006812_pt1 | contig 16710 bp, 21 predicted proteins | sample MA1701073metaG_FD_139345 | JGI IMG/M metagenome (GOLD analysis project Ga0187892, IMG submission 139345) | Bio-ooze microbial communities from a basaltic lava cave in the Kipuka Kanohina Cave System on the Island of Hawaii, USA - MA170107-3 metaG ... | reverse complement strand
CTCGGGCGCGATCTCCTTCTGGTACTTCTCCAGCAGCCTTGCCATGCCTACGTCCTCGCCGTGATCGTCTGCCGGCACTTCTTGCAGACGCGCACGTGCTCGCCGCTCTCCATCTTCTTGTGCCCGGTCTTCGTCGCCTTGTCGCACGCCGGGCAGATCACCATCAGCTTCGCGACCCGCAGCGGCGCCTCCTTCTGGATGCGCGCCCCGTGCGGATGCTGCTGGCTCCGCCGGAGGTGCTTCCACACGAAGTTCACCCCCTCGACGAGCACGAACCCCGCGTCCATGATGCGCAGCACCTTCCCCTTCTTGCCGCGCTCGTCGCCGGAGATGACCTCGACGATGTCGTTCCTTCGGATGTGCATCCCGTCAGACTCCTTCCCCGCGAGCGCCGTCGCGCCCTGCCGCAGCCTGGAGGAGTCTGACGGGATGCATCGCTACACCACTTCCGCCGCCAGCGAGATGATCTTCATGAACTTGTTGCGCAGCTCGCGCGGCACCGCGCCGAAGATGCGCGTGCCCTTCGGGTTCGCGAGGTCCGTGTCCAGCAGCACCACCGCGTTGCGGTCGAACCGCACGTACGTGCCGTCCTCCCGCCGGATCGCGGCCTTCGTGCGCACGACCACGCCGCGCACCACGTCGCCCTGCTTGATCGCCGCGCCGGGCAGCGCCTTCTTCACCGTGGCGACGATGATGTCCCCGACCCGCGCGTACCGCTGCTTGGAGTGACCCAGCACCTGGATCTGGCCGACCAGCTTGGCGCCGGTGTTGTCGGCCACGTCGAGGATCGATTTGAGCTGGAGCATGCGGCGGTCACTTTCCCGTCGTCGGCCGGCTGGCGCGCGTCAGATCGCGCTCCGCGCCCTGGCCGATGACCCTCGTGAGCCGCCACCGCTTGAGCCGCGACAGCGGCCGCGTCTCCATGATCTCGACGCGGTCGCCGCGCTTCGCCTCGCGCTTCTCGTCGTGCGCGTAGCACGTCGTGTAGCGGCGGAGGTACTTTCCGAACGTCCGGTGCTGGACGAACCGCTCCACCTTGACCGTGATGGTCTTGGCCATCCGGTCGCTGGTGACGATGCCGACCATCAGCTTCCGTTCGTTCCGTTCGGGCGTTTCCGGCACGGTTTGACTCCGCAGCGGCTGAAATTGACCCTGAAGCGAGCCAATAGACTAGCAAGAAACCTCTCCGAGTCAATCCAAATAACCCGGAGACCGATTGCCTCCGTGGTGAACCCTCCCGGGACCCCCGTACTCCAACGTTGAGTAGTCGGCCGCAAAAGGGTCGTTCCGCTCGGCGGACTCAACCACTCTGATTTCGAGCTCCACCCCCGGAAACCCCGATAGAATGAAGCCGAATTCGACATTAGATACACAGGAACGCCATGACAGTCGACAAGCCTCCCGTCGAAGTCAACATCCGCTTCCGCAGGCGCAACCAGTTCACGCTGAACGTCGTCCTGATCCTGACGATCATGGCGGCCGCCGCCTGGTGGATCCTCCCGCGCATGACCAAGCTCCCGCCCGACATGCCGACCAAGATCGAGGGCGCGGCGAAGTTCGCGATCGCCGCCGCCACCTGGTTCCGGGTGTTCTGGCTCGTCTGCCTGGTCGCGGGGGCCGGACTGGTCTTCCTCGCCCGCCGCGGCGTCCTCGATCCCCTGCTCCCCCTCCTCAACCTCCTGCTGCTCGTCACGGGCGTCGGCGTCGTCGCCCTCTGCCTCTTCAGCCGCTACGCCGTGCTCGCGTCGATCCAGCTATGACGTTCTTCACTCCTGCTCCCCGGCCGCGCGGACGCGGGTGGTCCCGCCGCTGCCGCTACGCCGCGGGCTGGCTCTTCCTCGCCGCCGCCGTCGGGGGAGGGTTCGGCCTCGGCGCCGCGGGCTCGTACGACGAACGTCAGCAGTCGATCCGCCTGGCGACGCGCGGACAGAAGTCGTCCTGCGTCGTCGTCTCCAAGCGCTCGACCACCGGCAAGTCCGCGAGCTACTACGTGACCCTCCGCCGCACGCCCTCCGGCGCCACCTTCGAGCGGGGGGTGTCGTCCTCCGACTGGCGGCGCGTCCACCCCGGCACGGTCATGTTCTACTATACCGACCCCGGCACCGGCCGCGGCATGGCGCAGATCGAGCGCGGCAAGCGTGAGGATCTCTGGCCCGTCGTGCTCTGCTCCGGGATCGCGCTGGTCTGCATGATCGTCGGCGCGGCCGGGCTGCGCAAGGCGCTCCGCGAGATGCGACTGATGGTCAACGGCATCGAGGTCGTCGCGACCGGCGGCGGCTTCCAGTACCGGGTCGCCGTCGGCAGCCGCGCCGCCGACTTCCGCACGCCGCCCCGCACCGACACCCTCATCCGCACCGGCCCGGCCGGGCAGGAGGTCGTCGTCCTGGCCGCCGCCGATCTCTCGTGCGTGATGTTCCCGCACCTGCAGGACGTGGAGGTCGTCCGGCTCGTCTACGACGAGCTGACGGTGCCGCTGCTGCCGGCGCCGGTGCGCACGCACAACCCGGCGTGGCGGGCGTGGATGCGCCACCGCTGCCGCGGCTTCCCGATCCTGATGGGCGTCGCCACCGTGCTCGGCGCGCTCGTGGCGCTGATCGTCGCCGGCAAGGAAGGGATCACGGCGGCCTTCTGGCTCACCGCCGCCGGCACCGCGTTCGTGGACGGCCTGCTCCTGCTCGGGTGGCTCCGCCGCCACTGGTGCGAGCACGTCCTCTGGCGCGAAGGCGAGGAGGTCCACGCCGTGGTCCTCGACCGCTCGTGGGAGAACGGCGCGACCCTCTACACGCTCGGCTTCTCGTACCGCGGCTCGGAACGCACCCGCCGCATCCGCATCCCGGACGCGTTCGACGCCCTCGTCGTCGGCAGCCCCGGCGGCTCGCCCGCGGTCACGACGCGCGTCGCCGTGCTCGTCGACCCGGCGCGCCCGGAGCGCTGGTCGGTCGTGCCGACCACGTGCGTCCGGTAACCCTCGCGACTGGGTCCTCTCGTGTTGGTTGGTGGGATCCGGGGAATCTCTGGACGGGAAGCTCTTGAACGGCTGTCCCTGTTCGATGTCCTGATCGAGATCATCCGAGTCCACGGCAAGGGCGGCGCAGAAGCGCAAGACGGCGTGGAGCTGGAGCTTGCCTGACGGTTCTAACGGCCCGGATGATCAGGCTGGACTGACTCCGTCAGCGGACCGGCGCAGATGGCCGCTCGCGGCAGGAAACACGTTTCACCAAATCACATCCCCTCAGGGGATGTCGTTTCCGCCGGGTAGTCCAGGCTGGACTTCCCTCACGTCCTTGAACCGCCTCCGCAGCGCTTCGACCAGCGCGTCGTCCTTCACCGACACGACCCATCGCCCCGGCTCCGCGCGGAGGGCGATGAACGCTTCTGACGACGCGAAGTCCCTGCGCGCGACCCACCGGTCGATCGCCGCCCGTGGCCGCTCGAACGACGGCTCGACCGCCACGAACTCCCCCTTCGACGTCTGCACCACGCGCTTCGAGAACTCCAGGATCTCCTCGCCGCTCGCCGCATGCCCGCCCCGCCTCGACTCGTCCGCGGCCGCTTCGATCTCCTCGTCCCCCGACCCCTCGAAGCCGCTCATGAGCCACGTGTAGAGCCGCACCGGCTCCCCCAGCGCCGCAAGCACGTCGTGCAGGTCGAACGCCAGGTAGTCCGTCCCGTTCACGTTCCGCGTGTCGTGTATCGCCAGGGTCTTGGCCATGCTGATGGCTAATGGCTAACGGCTAATGGCTTTCTTTCAGGAACCTCCGCCCGATCTCCCCCACGTTCCCGGCGCCCATCGTCAGGATCACCGTGCCCGGCTCCGCCTTGTCCCGCAGGAACTTCACCACGTCGTCGAACGACGGCAGGAAGAGCGCCGCCCTGCCGTTCTCGTTCACGAGCTTCGCGAGGTCGCCGCTCGACACGTCCTTCACGTCCTTCTCCGTGTCGCGCGCCGCGTAGATCTCCGGCAGCAGCACGAGGTGCGCGTCCCCGAACGAGCGCGCGAACTCCTTCATCAGCAGCCGCGTCCGCGAGTGCTGGTGCGGCTGGAACACGCACCAGATCTTGCGGTCGGGATACCGCTCTTTCGCCGACCGCAGCGTCGCCTGGATCTCCGTCGGGTGGTGCCCGTAGTCGTCGATCACGATCGCGCCGTTGCGCTCGCCGAGCGTCTCGAAGCGCCGCTCCACGCCGCCGAACTCCGACAGCGCCAGCTGGACGATCTCGCGCCCCACGCCCGCCCACGTCGCCACCGCGATCGCCGCGAGCGCGTTCGACACGTTGTGGACGCCCGGCACCTTGAGCGTGAACTCCCCGAACGGCCGCCCGTACTTCAGCGCCTCGAACCGCCACTGCCCGTCGACCACCGCGACGCCGCGCGCGCGCCAGTCGGCGTCCTTGCCGGTGCGCGTGTCGCTGCTCTTGACGGTCGAGTACCCCTCGCCGCGCCCCTTGAAGCGCCCCACGATCGCCGCCGAGTGCGCGTTGTCGAGCGACCCGATCACGATCCCCTTGTCGCCCACCTTCGACGCGTACTCCTCGAACGCCGCGACGATCTCATTGAGGTCTCTGTAGTAGTCGAGGTGGTCTTCCTCGATGTTCGTGATGACGGCGCACTGCGGCGCGAGCTGGTGGAACGAGCGGTCGTACTCGCACGCCTCCGCGACGAAGTGCTTCCCCTTCCCCGGCGCCGCGTTCGTCCCGAGCTGAGGGATCACGCCGCCGCACACGAACGTCGGCTCCATCCCGGCGCGCGAGAGGACGTACGACACCATCGCGGTGGTGGTCGTCTTGCCGTGGCAGCCGGCGACCGCGATGCCGACCTTCGCGCCCATCAGCCGGCCGACCATCTGCGCGTACTTGACGACCTCCACGCCGCGCTCGCGCGCCGCCTTCACCTCGGGGTTGTCGTCGGGCACCGCCGCCGACCGCACGACGACCGTGCACCCTTCCGGCAGGTTGCCCGCCGCGTGCCCGATCGAGGCGCGTACGCCGACCGACTCGAGCGCCTCCGTCTGCGCGTTGCGGCCCAGGTCGGAGCCGCTCACCGCGTAGCCGTGCGCGAGCAGGATCCGCGCCAGGCCGCTGACGCCGATTCCGCCGACGCCGATGAGATGGGCGACGCCCTGCGTCGCCGTCACAGCCATGTCGCCAGGTCCCCCAGGATGGCGCGCGCCGCGTCCGGTCGGGCGAGCCGCGCCAGATTCCGGGCCCTATTATCGAAGGCGGGATCGCCCGAGACAAGCTTTGACACCAGCGCCGCCAGCGGCTCCGGCTCCTCCACCACCCACGCCGCCTCCCCGAGCGCCCGCGCGTTCGCCCGCTGGTGGTCCTCCGCCGCCTGCGGGTACGGAACGAGCGCCGCCGCCACGCCCGCCGCCGCCAGCTCGGCGATCGCGATCCCGCCGGCCCGCGACACCACGAGGTCGCACGCCGAGTAGAATGCGCCCATGTCGCGCTCGAACTCCACGACCCGCGCGCGCAGCCCGTTCGCCGCGTACGCCTTCGCGAAGTCGCCCGCCGACGCGCCCGCGAGGTGCAGGAACGTGACCGACGCGCGCTCCGCGTCGAGGCGCTTCCACGCGTGCAGCGCCATCTCGTTGAGCTGCTGGGCCCCCTGGCTGCCGCCGACGACGCCGACGACGCGCCCGCAATCCAGGCCGAGCTTCGCGCGCGCCTCCACGCGCGGGAGCGTGCGGAAGTCGCGCCGCAGCGGGCTCCCCGTGTGCCGGTAGCGCGACCCGAAGTGCGCGCCCGCCTGCTCCCACTGCCCGTAGACGCGGCGCGCCCCCTTCGACGCCAGCCGGTTCGTCCTCCCCGGCCGCACGTTCTGCTCCAGCAGCGCGTACGGGATCCCCATCGCCTTCGCCGCCGCCAGGGTCGGCGCCGAGCCGTACCCGCCCACGCCGACCACCGCGTCGGCGCGGAACGCCCGCAGGACCAGCGCCGCCTTCCGCACCGCGCGCACCATCCGCATCGGGCTGAGGATGGCCTCCGGCAGGCGCGGCGCGTCGATCGACTCGTGCTCGAGCCCGTAGTGCGCGAGCTGCCGCGCGTCGAACGCGCGCGTCGTGCAGAGGAAGAGCGACTCGCCAGCGTGCCCCTGCGCGAGCGCTATGCCCGGGAACAGATGACCGCCGGTTCCACCGCCGGCGAAGACCAGCCTCATGGGATTGACGATCGACTCATTGAGTCATTGACGATTGCGGGCCACTCATGCGATCGACGGCTGTCGCACCTGTCTCCAATCGTCAATGAGACAATCGTCAATGGCACCATCCCTCTTTCCCTCGTTGGCGATCCGCACGAGCATCCCCATGCCCGCCATCGTGAGGCACAGGCTCGATCCGCCGAAGGAGAAGAACGGCAGCGGGATGCCCTTCGTCGGAATGACCCCGGTCACGACGGCCACGTTGATCGCCGCCTGCAGGATTATAGTGAACGTGACCATGAAGGCCAACAGGAAGCCGAAGGGCGTCGAGGCCCGCCGCGCGATCCGCCACCCGACCGCGCCGAGCGCCGCGAAGAGCAGCAGCACGCCGCACGTCCCCACGAACCCCATCTCCTCGCCCAGCACCGCGTAGATGAAGTCCGAGTGCACCTCCGGCAGGTAGTGCAGCTTCTGCGTCCCCCGCCCGAGCCCGTCGCCGAACCACCCGCCCGCCCCGAGCGCGATGAGCGACTGGTTGAGCTGGTAGCCCGTGCCCCGCCACCAGTCGTCGAGCCGCCGCCAGAAGTGGTCCATCCGCACGAAGATGAGGACCGCCGCCGCTGCGGCTCCGAACGCGCACGTCGGCACGAGGTGCGCCCACCGCACGCCCGCGACGACCATCGCGACGACCCCCGAGACGCCGATGAACGCCGCCGTGCCGATGTCCGGCTCGACGACGACCAGCCCGCAGACGAGCAGCGTCGCTCCCATCATCGGCGCGAACCCGCGCCAGAACGAGCGCACGCGCTCCGGGTCGGCCGCGGCATGCGCGCAGAGGAAGACGGCGAGCGCCAGCTTCGCGACCTCCGACGGCTGCATGAAGAAGCCGCCCGCCTTCAGCCAGCGCCGTGCGCCGTTGATCGTCGCCCCGATGCCCGGCACGAAGACGAGGCACAGGAGCACCACCGACGCCGCCAGCAGCGGCCACCGCCCCCGCTCCCACCAGCGCGTCGGTACGCGCATCGCGACGAGGAATCCGGCCGCCGCAACCGCCGACCAGACGAGCTGCTTCTTGAGGAAATGGTACGGGTCGGCGAACCGCGCGCTCCGCTCGGACGTGACCGCGCTCGCCGAGAAGAGCATCACGATCCCGAGCGCGAGCAGGATCCCCACGATGATGACGACCAGGACGGCTTCCCGGGACATGATCCCCCCCGGTAGACTATCGGCCACAGCGCTGGATCCCCTGCAGTCGTTAGTCGTTAGTCGTTAGTCGTTGGTTGAGCCGCTGTCACTAAGGACTAACAACTAATGACTAATGACTAGACTCTGCCCCTTCCCGGACTATGCTTACCTCATGGACCCCGAGGAGATCCTCAGGACCGCGCTCCGGCTCGGCTTCCTCACCGACGCCAAGGCGGCCGAGTGCCGCCGCCTCATCGCGGACTCCACCACGCCCGCCGAGGCCCTCGCCCGCGCCGGCCGGCTCACCCGCGAGCAGGTCCGCGCGTGCCTCGTCCTCGCCCGCGCCGACCGCGCGCGCCGCGACGACGAGGCGCTCGGAGACTTCATCGCCCGCAACAAGTTCCTCGCGCACGACGTCGTCGCCGGCTGCCTCGCCGAGTCGGAGGAGCCCCACCTGCGCGGCGAGGCCTCCCCGCGACTCGCCGACATGCTCGTCGAGCGCGGCCACCTCACCGCCCAGCAGCTCCAGGTGATCCTCCGCGCGCGCGCGCAGCTCGATTCGATGCGCCTCCAGATGCAGACCGCGGCGCCCTCGCCCGCCCCCGAAGCCCCGCCCCACGGCGCCTCCAACCCCGGCACCGACACGAAGAAGCGCCGCCGCTTCATCGCCGAGGAGGCGCTCGGCAACCTCACCATCGACCTGCGCAAGCAGAAGGTCAAGGACGGGCGCGGCGAGATGACCGTCTTCGTCCTCGGCATCGGCGGCGACCTCGACGCGGCCGGCTCGCGCCGCCTCGCCGACTACCTCGTCCGGCTCATCGACGACGGCTCGACCCGCATCGCCATCGACTGCGAGCGGCTCGACTCGCTCTCCTCCGCCGCCGTCGAGGTGCTCGCGCAGGCGGCCGACCGCTGCCGGTCGGCGCGCGGCGACCTCCGCCTCTGCAACCTGAACGACAAGGCCAAGCGCGCGCTCAACGGCGCCGGGGTGGCCTCGCCGCTGCGCACGTACGACGGCGAGCGCGGCGTGGTGATGTCGTTCAAGTACCAGTAAGAGCGAATCTCGGATCTCGAATTTCGAATCTCGGTTGTCCACCGTCGACGGAAGCGCCCCCGAGATTCGAGATTCGCGATTCGAGATTCGCCCCTACTTTGCTTCCGTGGCTATCAGCACCGCCTTCCGCACCGCCGTCGCCACCGCCTGGAAGCTCTCGCGCGGACCCGGCGGGGTCTGGATCTCGAAGCCGACCTGGAAGAACCCGTTCCCGATCCCGCGGTCCACGCGCCGGCGCTGGAACTTGTCCCGGCTCGTGTGGCACAGGTTGCACTTGTCCCCCAGCTCGTGCATCGCCTTGCCCGCCCCCGCCCAGTCCTTCGCCTTCAGCTTCTCGAACACCAGCCCGACGTCTTTCTGCGACGCCTTGAGCTGCGTGTTGAACCGCCCGATCTGGCCCGCCGCCAGGAAGCCGCTCATCCCCGGCGTCAGCTTCTCCACCTCGCCGAACCCCGCCTGCATCCGCTGCGCCGCCTCCACCAGCCCGTCCGCCTGCTTGTCGATGCCCGCGTTGATCGCGTCGTAGTCCGCCTGGATCGGGTGCATCTTCTCCGCCAGCGCGAAGAACATCGCCAGCTCCCTGCCGTCCGCATCCTTCGCGTCCTTCGCCTTCTTCTTCGCCTCCTCGAGCGCCGACGGCGGCTTCAGCAGCGTGTCGGTCCACTCGAACCCCTCGAACTGATCGAGGAACGGCCTTGCCTCGACCGCCTTGTCGTCCTTGTTGTCGAGGATCTGCACCTTGCCGACGCGTCCGTCCTCCACCGCGATCGCGACGCCGACGCGCAGGTCCCCCTTCGCACCCTTCGCCGCAACCGACGCATAGAGCACGCGCACCTTCTCGCTGCCGACCTGCGGGATCGTCGCGCGCGCTTCGTAGATCAGCGGGATCTCCCTGTCCTCGAGCTTCGCGCCGAGCGCCTTCTCGACCTTCTCGCGCGCCTCCTTCGACAGCTTCTTCGCCGACTTCTTGATCCCCTCGGCGTCGGGGAGGAGCTTCTTGATCTCCGAGTCCTGGACGACAGGTTCCGTCGACGCAGCAACGCCCGCCAGCACCAGCACGGCCACGACCCAAGTCGCTCGGATCACCGTCAGGCCCCCTTCTTCGCGATCACGAGCCCCATGCCCGCGATCACCAGCGCGAGGAACGGCGCCAGCCACACCCACCGGCGGCCGAACGCCTCCTCGCCGCGGATCAGCCTATTATACGCCGCGTCCACCGAGGCGGCTGCAGCCCCGCGCCCCGCCTCCAGCTCCTTGAACCGCAGCCCATGCTGCGAGATTCGCAGATTGTGAACCGCCTCCCCCGCCGCGGACCTCGCGTCCCGCGCCGCCGACGCGTCGATCCCCGGCCGGCGCTCCCACCGGTCGAGCGGCTCGGCCAGGCGCCGCTCCAGCTCGCCCATCCCCCCGAACAGCGCGCGCGCCGCATCGAGCAGCTCCGGCTCCTTCTCGTGGCACTTCACGCAGCCTGCCCACAGGTCGACCCGTTTCGCCCGCGCGGTCGCGTGCGACTCGTGGCAGTCCTTGCAGCCCCGCATGAAGCGCGGCTCGTTCTGGCCGCGCTTCGACGCCCCGTAGTGCCCGCCGAGCTTCATCGACTCGAGCTCCGCCTGGTGGCACGCGCCGCAGTTCTCCGCGATGTCCTGGCGGCGCTTGCCGCGGAAGCCGGCGATCCGCTTGTGCGCCTTGCCGCTCTCGATCTCGTCCACGCCGTGGCACGAGATGCACCCGATCCTCCCCAGGCCGTGCACGGACGTGCGCACCTCCTCCGCCTCGTCGACGTGGCACTCCGAGCACCGCGCATCGCGCTCGACGCGCTCGACCTGCAGCAGCAGCGCTACGATCAGGATCATGCGCGCCGCCTCACGAACGGCAGCGCCAGCGCGCCGGCCAGCACCGCCGCCGTCGCCAGCAGGACCGCCCACGCGGGCGCGACCCGCAACGCCCAGTACGCCGGCACGAAGAGCCAGATCGGCCGCGTACCCTCCGTGACGTGCGAGCCGTCCGACGCCGGGCCGAGCCCCGCGGGCCACGCGACCGCGAGCGTCGCCAGCAGCGCGACCGTCCCGAGCGCCGGCAGCCCCACGCACCGCAACGCCGTCGGCCCGGGCTCGCCGCCCCCCGGATGCCGCGCCGACGCCGCGAGGTGCACCGCGAGCAGCGCGAGTCCCGCCGCCGGGATCCAGAACGCGTGCGCCGCGAAGAAGCGCCCGAGCATGAACTCGCCGACGTCCGGACCGCCGCGTACGAGCTTCCCGACGCCCGCCGCGTTCGCGAAGTCGGACGCGACGAACGCGCCCGCGACCGCCTCCTCGTCCATCGGGAGCATCTGGCCGGTGATCGCCGCGCCGGCCGCGGCCGCCATGAGGAGGACGAGCGTCATCCAGGCGAGTTCGCGCGGCGCGCGCGCGCCCCCCCGCAGGAACGTGCGCGCGAGGTGCAGGAGCGTCCCGGCGAGGATGAGGTGCGCGCCCCACACGTGCACGCTCCGCACGAGCCAGCCCGCCGGGATCTGCGTGAGCACCATCTCGACGCTCGCGTGCGCGCCCTTCCACGCCGGCTTGTAATACGCCGCGAGCAGCGCCCCGCTCGCCGCCTGCGCCGCGACGAGCGTGAGAAGCGCCGCGCCGGCCGCGACCGACCACGCCGACTCGCGGGGGACGGGCCGCGCGAGGCGCTCGCCGAGGTCGAGCCCGATGCGGCCCGCGAGCCAGGCCGTCAGGCCCATGGGCCCTTCCGGAAATCCCAAATCCCAAATCCCAAATCCCAACTGTCGGCTCCTGACCGCGACGGAAGCGCTTCGCGCAGAGTCCGCGGGGATCGCAGAGCGCGATCCGGGTCGATGTTCAGCAGTTGGGATTTGGGATTGGGGATTTGGGGTTTCGCTCTCACGGTTCCCCCACCACGACGTCCCCCGCCGCCGTCACGTCCACCCTGAGCGCCGCCAGCGGCCCCTTGTTCGGCCCGGCGAGCGGCTCCCCCTTCGAGCTGAAGACCGCCCCGTGGCACGGGCACTTGAGCTTCATCGACGCCTCGTCCCAGTTCACCGGGCACTCCTGGTGTGTGCACCGGTAGTCGAAAGCGCGCAGCTCGCCGTCGTTCAGGACGATCGCCCGGATGTCCGCGAACTTGCGCGCCTTCCCCGCCGGGAAGTCCCCGCGCTTTCCGACCGTCATGCGGCGGCGCGGCCGCGCCGAGTCAGGCGGCATCAGGTAGAACGGCACCGGCGCGAGGCATGCGACGCCGGTCGCGGCGAGCGACGTCCAGAGCAGCGTGTCGAGGAACGACCGGCGCGTCGGTTCGCTCACGGGGGCGATTATAGCCGCCTCCAGCCCCACTTGGTATCATCCGGCCCATGCCGCGCGCCTCCGCACTTCCCAAACTCCCGAAACGCCGCGCCGACACCAACAAAGGCGACTTCGGCAAGGTCCTCATCGTCGCCGGGTCCGCCGGCATGACCGGCGCCGCCGTCCTCGCCTCCGAGGCCGCCTACCGCAGCGGCGCGGGCCTCGTCACCCTCGCCTGCCCGTCGTCGCTCGTCCCCGTCCTCTCCGCCAGGCAGACCTGCGCCGTCGTCCGCCCGCTCGCCGACAGCGGCGCCGGCCACCTCGCGCCGCCCGCCCGCGAACAGGTCGCCGAACTCTCCGACGCGTGCAGCGTCGTCGCCATGGGCCCGGGCCTCGGCGGCGAGCCGCCGACCGTCCAGGAGGTCCGCGAAGTCGTAACGATGGTCGGCAAGCCGCTCGTCCTCGACGCCGACGCCCTCAACGCGTTCGCCGAGCACCCCGACCTCCTCGCCCGCGGCGCCGCCCCCCGCGTCCTCACGCCCCACCCCGGCGAGCTATCGCGCCTCACGGGCGCCCCGATCGCCGACATCCAGAAGCGCCGCGAGGCCGCCGCGAAGGAGGCCGCGTCGCGCTTCCTCGGCGTCGTCGTCCTCAAGGGGCACAAGACCGTCGTCACCGACGGCGGCCGCACGTACGTCAACACGACCGGCAATCCGGGCATGGCCACCGGCGGGTCGGGCGACGTCCTCACGGGCGTCATCGCCGCCCTCATCGGGCAGGGGCTTTCCCCCTTCGACGCCGCCCGTCTCGGCGTATACTTGCACGGTATGGCCGGGGACATCGCGGCGAAGTCGGTCGGCGAGACCTCCCTCATGGCGACCGACATCCTCGACGCGCTCCCGGCCGCGTTCAGAAAGCACCATGGCCGATAATCCGAAGCCGCCTCCGCGCTGGGGAACGTCGCCGCCCAAGCCGCCCTCGACCACCGGCATGAAGGCCCCGACCGGCAAGATCGGCTGGACGAAGGCGCCGACCGGCGCGATGAGCACGCCGATGCGCCGCCTGCCGCCGGCCCACGTCGGCCGCGCCGTCCCCGAGCCGCGGAGGTCCAGGCGCTGGATCGTGATCGTCGGCATCGTCGTGGCCGCCGCCGGGCTCCTCGCGGGCGCTGCATCGCTCGTCGTCGGGTCGATCGACCGGCCGCCCACGCGCTCCGTCGAGATCGACCCGAAGCACTTCATCCGGTGGGACAAGCACGAGCAGCGCACGATCGAGCTCGTCGAGGGCTTCCTCTTCGTCGACGGCGAGCACGTCGCCGTGATGACGCACTTCGCGCCGAAGTCGCAGCAGCTCGTCTGGCGCGTGCAGGGCAAGCAGGCCGCGGAGCTGCGGGAAAAGCTGAAGGGCGCGGGCGCCTCCTCGCTGGGCACGAAGCTCAAGTACCTGTCGCTGATGTACACGCGCTTCGAGCAGCAGCTGCGGATCGGCTGGGGCATCCAGGCGCTGGACGACCTCGCCGCGAACGCCTCGAAGGTGGAGATCAGCGTCCCGAGCACGCTGTTCGTCCGGCTGGAGCTGCGCGTCGCGCCCTTCGAGTGCCTCGAGTCGTCGCACCAGTCGATGCCGTCGCCGCCCTGCTCGGGCCGGCGCGAGGGATGGCTGTCGAAGGTCGGCGAGGTCATGGACCTGCGCTAGAAAGGGAGGAACCATGTTCACCCGGCGCGAGTTCGTCGGCGGAACCCTGGTGGCGGCGATCGGCGGGCGCCTCGCCCTGGCGCAGGACGCGAAGGCGCTCCCCGTCGTGATCTCCACGTGGTCGTTCGGGAAGAGGGCGAACGGCGTCGCGTGGAAGATCCTCGAGGCGGGCGGCTCGTCGCTCGACGCCGTCGAGAAGGGGATCAACGACGCGGAGCTCGACCCGGACAACCAGAGCGTCGGCTTCGCGGGCCTGCCGAACGAGGAGGGGGAGACGACGAACGACGCGGTGATCATGTGGGGGCCGAAGCACGCCGCGGGCGCGGTCGGCTGCCTCAAGCGCATCAAGCGGCCGATCAGCGTGGCGCGCCTGGTCCTCGAGAAGACGCGGCACACGTTCCTCGTCGGCGACGACGCGACGAAGTTCGCCGTCAAGATGGGCTTCAAGGAGGAGCCGCTGGGGAACGACCGGTCGAAGGCGGCGTACGAGGCGTGGAAGAAGGACCCGAAGCGGAAGGACTTCTGGAACCACGACACGATCGGGATGGTCGCGATCGACGCGAAGGGGGACGTGACCGCGGGATGCTCGACGAGCGGCCTCTCGTTCAAGATCGCGGGGCGCGTCGGCGACAGCCCGATCGTCGGCTCGGGCGCGTACTGCGACAACGATGTCGGCGGCTCCGCGGCGACGGGGAACGGCGACGTGATGATGCGGTTCTGCCCGGCGATCGTGGCGGTCGAGCTGATGCGCGCGGGCAAGTCGCCGGCGGACGCGTGCTTCGAGTCGCTGAAGCGCATCGAGGCGAAGGGGTACAAGGTGGGCGCGTGCCTGGTCGCCGTGAACAGGAAGGGGGAGTTCGGGGCGGGGAAGGTCGGCGAGCGGGAGTTCCCGCATGCGGTGCGCAGCGCCTCGCGGGACGAGGTGGTGGTGCTGAAGTGAGGGCCGGCGAAGCCGCACGTTCACGGAGTCCTGTCGAATCAACCGCCAAGAACGCCCAGAGCGGAGTTGGGCTCTTCGCGCCTTTGCGTCTTTGCGTTGCTCCGAGCAACATGCTGTGCCTGCGTGTCCCCGTGGTGAATTCCCCGGTCTAGGCCATGCCGACGAGAATCACGCTTCAGCAGGGCGACATCACCGCGCTCGACGTCGAGGCGATCGTCAACTCGGCGAACAACGACCTCGTGCTCGGCGGCGGCGTGTCGGGCGCGCTGCGGCGGATCGCGGGGCCCGCGCTGCAGGACGAGTGCAACGCGATCGGCACGATCCCCCTCGGCGAGGCGGTGGTGACGGGCGGCGGCAGCCTCAAGGCGAAGTGGGTGATCCACGCCGCGACGAACCCGCTCGGCCTGTGGGCCGACGCGAAGTCGGTGCGGGTCGCGGCGCGCAACGTCTACAGGCGCGCGGTCGAGAAGGGGATCAAGTCGCTCGCCGTGCCGGCGATCGGGACGGGCGCGGGCGGGTTCCCGATCGAGCGCTGCGCGGACGTGCTGCTCGACGAGCTGGCGGAGCACGTGAAGGGGCCGACGCCGCTGGAGAGCGTGGTCTTCGTGCTGTACGAGGAGAAGTCGTTCAAGGCGTTCGAGGAGCGGTTCATCCGGAAGATGCCCGAGGCGTGGTGCGAGATGACGGGCAAGCCGCTGCCGGAGCTTCCGCCCGAGCCGCCGCCCGAGCCGGAGCCGCCTCCCCTGCCGCCGCGCCCGCCTCCCCGCCCGCCCCAGCGTCCGCCCCAGCGCCCGCAGCAGCAGCAGGGCCGGGGGCCGCAGCCGCAGTTCCAGCAGCAGCGCGGGCCGGGCGGCCCGCCGCCGCAGGGACAGGGGCGCCGCGACCGGCGCCGCCGCCGCCGCGGCCGGGGTCCGCGTCCGCCGGGAGGTCCGCCGCCTGGTCCGGGCGGACCGCCTCCGGCGCGGCCGCCCGCGCCACCGCCGCCTCCTCCTCCGCCTCCGCCGGCGACGAGCTGATGGAGACACGCGTCCTCACGGCGGCCGACGCCGCCGCCTGGCGCGCCATCCGCCTGCGCGCGCTGCGCGAGCACCCCGAGGCCTTCCTCGTCTCCGTCGAGGAGGAGGAGCGGCGGCCGGAGCGGGCGACATGGGCCGATCCGGAGGACGCGATCCTCGGTGCGTTCGACGGCGCCGCGATCGTCGGCACGGTCGGGTTCGCCCGCGAGCGGTTCGCCAAGACGCGCCACAAGGCGGTCATCTGGGGCGTGTATGTCGCGCCCGAGGCCCGCGGCCGCGGCGTCGGGCGGCGGCTGCTCGATGGAGCGGTCGCGCGCATCTCCGGATGGCCCGCGATCGAGCAGGTGTGCCTGTCGGTCTCCGCGTCCAGCGCCGCGGCGCGGGCGCTCTACGCCGCCGCGGGGTTCGTGACGTGGGGCGTCGAGCCGCAGGCGATGCTCGTGGACGGCCGGCGGAACGACGAGGAGCACATGGTGTTGAGGTTGCGGTGACCGGTTCCGGCAGCCCCGCCGGGAACAAAAAATCACGGGGAGCGTGCGGCCCCCCGTGATTCGTAATTCGCCTGCCCTCCGAAGCCTCCTCAGCTCGTGCCGTTGCCGGTGCGACGGCGAAGGAGGGTGATTCGCGTTCCGCGCTACTTCTTCTCCTCCATCTCCTTCTCGATCTTCTTCAGCTCCTCCTCGGTCACCTTCTCGAGCTCCTTCTGGATGAGCTCCTCCTTCTTCTCGACCTGGCTCATCGGGAACCCCTCCCACACGACCTTGCCGTCGGTGCCGATGAGGAACGCCGCGGCGTACCCCTTCACGCCGTACGTCGTGCACGTCTTCGCGCCCTCGTCCCAGGCGGTCGCGTACTTGATGCCCGCCGCCTCGACCGACGCCTTGACCTTGTCCATCGTGTCGATCTTGCCGTTGTCGATGTCGACGATGACGAGCCCCTTCTTCCGGTAGCTCTCGTCCCACTTGACCAAGTGGGGCTTCATCGCCCTGCACGACCCTCAGCCCAGGAAGCTGAACTCCAGCCAGACGACGCGCCCCTTGAGCTTCGACAGCTTCACCGCGTCCTTCGCGTTGATCCAGCCGTCCTTGGCGACCTCCAGCTCCGGAGGCGCCTTCCCTTTGTACGAGTTCGTGTAGATCTTCTCGTCCTGCGCGAGGGCCAGCCCCGCCAGCGCGAGAAGCGCCGTCGCGATCCTCATGGTCCCCTCCTTTACCGTTCTGCCGCTCAACCGTTGACCGCTCGGAGATTATACGCGGCAGAGCCAAAAAAAATCACGGGGGACTTTCGATCCCCCGTGATGCGGAATGCGTGATGCGTGATGCGGCCGCTTAGAACTCGTCGTCCATCCCGCCGCCCATGCCGCCCGCCCCGCCGCCGGCCGCCGCGGG
>Ga0187892_10006811_pt1 | contig 16711 bp, 8 predicted proteins | sample MA1701073metaG_FD_139345 | JGI IMG/M metagenome (GOLD analysis project Ga0187892, IMG submission 139345) | Bio-ooze microbial communities from a basaltic lava cave in the Kipuka Kanohina Cave System on the Island of Hawaii, USA - MA170107-3 metaG ... | reverse complement strand
TTGAAACGCCCGGCTACGCTCAAATGCCGCGCCGCGGCATGTGCCTTTTCTCGCGCACCGGGCGTTGAAACGCCCGGCTACGCTCAAATGCCGCGCTGCGGCATGTGCCTTTTCTCGCGCACCGGGCGTTGAAACCTTGTCATTACCCACATCTTTTGCGTTGAGCGATTCTTGCTTTTGGCCCTGAAAGGGCCGTGGATATTAGCCGGTGGTGGAACCACCGGATCCAGGCGGCCAATTCTCCGCACCCCGGCAGGGGTGCTGGACGTGACTGAATCGGCAAAATACTTCGCGATCACGTTCCAGTCCCGCGCCCCTGCCGGGGCGCAAAGACAATAACGACGGGCCTTCCGGTGGTTCCACCACCGGCTAATCTCCGCTGCGCCTCCGGCGCAAAAGAGAGAAAATGTGGGTAATGACAAGGCGTTGAAACGCCCGGCTACGCTCAAATGCCGCGCCGCGGCATGTGCCTTTTCTCGCGCACCGGGCGTTGAAACGCCCGGCTACGCTCAAATGCCGCGCTGCGGCAAGGGATATCCAACGTCTGTGGTGTGCAAAGATCTGGGTAATGACAAGACACAAGGTCGGGGCATCTTCAAGCCCTGACCGGTGGGTTGTAGCTGCCAACGTGAAGCCCCCCGACACAAGGTCGGGGCATCTTGCCAAAATGTGGGTAATGGCAAGGTTAGTAACCTGTCCTACCCATTTTTCGGAATCAAGATATGAAAAAGCTCGCTCTGTTTCTACTCTGCCTGCTGCCCGCTCTCCTGTCGGCGCAGTCAAAGCCTGTAGCTCAAGCGCAGCCGCTGGTCTTCACGCACGTCACCGTGATTGATGCGACCGGAGCGCCAAGCAAGCCTGACATGACTGTGGTGATTGCAGGCGAGCGCATCACCGAGCTTGGCAAGGCCGGCAAAGTTCGCTTGCCGAAAGACGCGCAGGTCATTGATGCCACAGGCAAGTTTTTGATTCCCGGCTTGTGGGACATGCACACTCACCCGGGCGAGAAGGACCGTCTTCCGCTCTACCTCGCCAATGGTGTGACGGGCGTGCGCGTCATGACCGGCTCACCCATGCATCACGAGTGGCGCCGAGAGATCGAGAGTGGCGCGATGCCTGGCCCGCGAATGGTCATCGCCAGCCGGCACGTTGATGGGCCTAAGCCGATCGGGCGCGACTCGATTGCCGTCAGCAATGCCGCTGAAGGACGCCAGGCCGTCATCAAGATAAAGCAAGACGGCGCTGACTTCATCAAAGTCTACAGCCTGCTTCCCAGAGATGCTTACTTTGCGATTGCGGATGAAGCGAAGAAACAGCGCATTCTTTTCGCCGGACATGTGCCGCGCTCGGTGACGGCGGCGGAAGCCTCCGATGCCGGGCAAAAGAGCATCGAGCATCTGAGCGGCGTCGCCTTCGCCTGCTCGAGCCTTGAGTCCGAGCTACCAGCAGACCTGGCGAAGTTGCAGGCCGATGTGGCGGCGGGCGTGAACTACCTGATGTTGCTCTGGCGGCTCGAAGGGAAACATCTCGCCGCTTATGACGAGCAAAAGGCCGCGCGTCTCTTCGCGCGCTTCAGGAAGAACGACACCTGGCACGTACCGACGCTCAGCGTGTTGCAGAACGCCCAGCGGGGCGCTGATATTGACTTCAGCGACTCGCGGCTCAGGTATCTGGCGCCAGAGCAGAGAGGGAACCAATGGTTACGCCGCGTCTTCCAAAACTTCACCCCGGCGGATTATGCCAACCTGAAACAGAACCTGGCCAAAGAGATTCAAATTGCCGGCGCGATGCAGCGCGCGGGATTGCAACTGCTGGCCGGCACGGACGTGCCGTTACTCGGCTTCAGTCTCCACGATGAACTGGCCATGTTCGTGCAAGGGGGACTGACTCCGATGGAAGCGCTGCAAGCGGCGACGCGCAATCCGGCGAAGTATCTTGGCCGGCTCGACTCGCTCGGCACAGTGGAGAAAGGCAAGATTGCCGACCTGGTTTTACTTGACGCCAATCCGCTCGCCGACATCGGCAACACGCAAAAGATCAATGCCGTGGTCGTGAATGGCAAGCTGATTCCTAAATCGGAAATCGAGGCCATGCTGGCGAAGATCGAAACTGCCGCCAATCGGAAATGAGGTCGCAAGTCTGATGTCAGGACACTTTTGAAAAAACGACGTTGGTTTTCGCCGCGTTAGCGGCGGCTGACTTTAGCCCGGCGTTTCAACGCCGGGAAGCGATGCCCGCATTGTCCTCGTCGCGTAGCGACGGTTGAAAGTTGGAGCCATCGTCATGCGGGTTTCAAGCGTCGCTACGCGACGCGAATCTCTTTTGCTCGCCCCCCCAGCCCTAAAGGACTGGGCTAAACTCAGCCGCCGCCAACGCGGCGAAGAGCGGAGGTTACCAGTAAAAACAAAAGTGTCCTGACATCAGGTCGCAAGTATGAAAACTTATCCAAGTAAACTGCCGCTGCTCATCTTGATTCTGGCGCTGCTCTTTTTCGGCGCGCCGGGTTTTAGGAAAGACACGCAAGCAAACATCCAGCTTCCGCAACGGAAAACATCTCAGTTCACCAACGGCCAGTGGTTCGACGGCAAAGGTTTTCGCCGCCAAACCTTCTACTCCGTTGATGGCAGGCTCACGCGCAAGAAGCCCGCGAAAGTTGATGAAGTCGTTGACCTCAAAAACGGATATGTCGTACCGCCCTTTGCCGACGCGCATACCCATCACTTCGACAACCCGGGGAATATCGCGCAGCACGTCGCGATGTACCTGAAGGACGGCGTCTTCTATGCCAAGGTCCAGACAGATGTCCGCACCCGGGCGCTCAAAGTTGCGGACAAAGTGAATCAGCCAACGAGCGTTGATGTCTCCTACTCACACGGCGGGTTGTCAGCGAGTAACGGACACCCGCTGGCGACTTATGAGGGACTGGCGCTCTATCGTAGCCCCGGCCCGTTCAACGCAGAGCAAATACAAAAGGTGCGCGCGAGCCGCCTGGTAGACAACGATGCTTACTACATCATTGACACCGCCGAAGATCTGGAAAGTAAATGGCCGAAGATTCTCGAAGGGAAGCCCGACTTCATCAAAGTTTATTTGCTGAACAGCGAGGAATATGAAGAACGGCGGAACCGCGCCAACACGGTTGGCGACCGAGGCCTGGATCCGAAACTTATCCCGTTGATCGTCGAACGGGCGCACAAAGCAGGACTGCGCGTCGGCGCTCACGTCAACACGGCTTTCGATTACCGCGTCGCCTTGCGAGCTGGCGTTGATGAAATGGCGCATATGCCCGGCTACTTCATCGGTCTGAATGCCGACCCGCGAATGTATCAGTTGACGGAAGCCGACGCGAAAGAGACGGCGCGACGCGGCGTGTGGGTGATACCGGCGCCCGCTTATGCTGAAATATTCGACCCGCAAAGCCAGGCGTTCAATGCCCAGGTCAAGGAGCGCACGGACGCGGTCAGAAACCCCAACCTGAAACTTCTGCAACGCTACAAAGTCAAAATCGCTTTCGGATCGGACAGCTTCGGGCGCTCGCCGGTCAAGGATGTGCTCTTCCTCAAAACGCTCGGCGTCTTCAGCAATCTCGAGCTGCTGAAGATCTGGTGTGAAGCAACGCCGCGCACGATCTTCCCGCAGCGTAAGCTCGGATTGCTGGCGGAAGGCTACGAGGCGAGTTTCCTGGTCCTCGATGGCGACCCGCTGGCTGATTTCGAGCAGATCAAAAATATCAGGCTGCGTTTCAAACAGGGTTATTCCCTGATGGAGAAGTAAGACGGCATGGATTTTTCTTCTTTCGATCAACTGGTTGACGAACGCGCCTCACGGTGGACGGATGAACTCGTCGAGTTCTGCCGCATCCCGAGCGAGACGGCGCATCCCGAGCCGCTGCTTGATGCGGCGCGCTGGACGGCGGAGCGCCTGCGGAAGCTTGGAGCAAAGACCGAGACCGTGACACTCGACGGCGTCCCGCCGCTGGCGCTCGGCGAGATCGGCGAGGGCGCGCGGTCGGTGATTTGCGTCCAGCATTACGATGTCGTGCCGGCGGCCCCGCTTGAGTTGTGGACGACGCCTCCCTTTGAGCCTGCGATCCGCGATGGCCATCTGTTCGCGCGCGGCTCCGGCGACAACAAGGGGTCGCTGCTCGCGCGCCTCCACGCGGTCGAGGCTTATCGGGAGACGTTTGGCGAACTGCCCTGCCGCGTCCGCTTTCTGGTTGAGGGCGAAGAGGAGAGCGGCAGCCGCCACCTCGCGGAGTTGCTCGCCTTGCGTCCTGAATTCTTAAAGGCCGACGCGGCGCTGAATGAAACCGGCTACATTGATCCGCAAGGCCGCCCGCTGATCACCTGCGGGTTGCGCGGCATGCTCTTCGTCGAGATGTCGGTGCGTTCGCTCGCGCGCGACACCCATTCCGAGATGGCAATGTTGCTGCCCAACGCTGCCGAGAGATTGGCGCTGGCGATTGCGACGTTCAAGCAGCCAAACGGCCGCATCGCCATTCCGGGCTTTTACGATGACGTGCTTGCGCCAACTGCCGAGCAACTGGCGCACCTGCGGACGGTTCCATTCGAGGAAGCGGCGCTCAAACAACTTCACGGCGCGGCGGCGTTCGTCGGCGGGCAGACCGGCTTTGACGCGCAGTCCGCCACCATGTTCGAACCGACCTGCAACATCTCCGGCATCCACGCGGGCTGGGGCGGGCCTGATATGAAGACCGTCATTCCCGCCGAAGCGCACGCCAAGCTCGACATGCGTCTGATCCCCGACCAGAACCCGCAGCGGATTCTGGAATGCCTGCGGCGTCATCTGGACGCGCATGGTTTCACCGATCTTGAGTTGGTGAAGACGCTCGCGTCCGAATCGCCGTGGTGGACGCCGGTCTCTCACCCGCTGGCGGATGCCGCGGCTCGCGCCTCCGAAGAGCTATTTGGCATGCCTGCGATCCGCATCATGTCTTCGATGTCGACGGCGCCGATGTATCAGGTGTGTTCATCGCATCGGCTTCCGGCGGTCGGTTTCGGTCCTACTCACCCGGATAGCCGCGCGCACGCGCCGGACGAGAATGTCAGTCTGGAACTGATGACAAAGGCGACCAAAGTCTTTGGCCGATTCCTGGCTCGCTTCGCGCAGTTGCCCGCGTAGACGTGTATGTATGAAGAGAACAACCCAATGAGCATCGAGTCCGGTGAGACTGTATTTCCGCCTCGCGTTCGCGGCCCGCTCGCTATCACCCACGTCACCGTAGTCACGATGGAGAGCCAGCCGGCGCTCCCGGATAAAACAGTAGTCATCGAGGATGGCGTGATCCGCGCCCTTGCGCCCAGCGCCACGCTCGATGTGACCGGCATGCAGGTCATTGATGGATCGGGCAAATATCTGATGCCGGGGCTGGCCGATATGCACACGCATATCACCGATGCCGGCGTGCTTAAGCTTTATCTGGCCAATGGCGTGACGCAAGTGCGCAACATGGAGGGCCTGCCGTTCCATCTGGCGTTGGCGCGGATGGTCGAGCGCGGCGCACTCGCGGGGCCGCGCCTTTTCACCGTCAGCCCGCTGATAGATGGCCTCGGTACGCAGGGTTTGACGGCTCGGCCACGCTCCCTGGTGTTGACAGACCCGGCGCAGGCCGAACTGATGGCGCAACAGTTGGTCAACCGGGGCTACCGGGAGCTGAAGGCTTACCAGTGGCTCACGCTCGATGCGCTCGGCGCGCTCGGCCACGCAGCGGCGCAGAACGGCGTCCGAATGGCGGGTCATTGCCCGGACGGCATCACCTTCGAGCAGGCGATGGCGGCGGGTATGAACTGCTTTGAGCACCTCACCGGCATCGCCACCGGCCACCTGCGCGATGGGCGACAATTTCCCTCGCTGCGCGACACGGCCTCTCGGCTTGGCAACCGGGAAGCGGTGGAGTTGGTCGCCCATCATCTCGATTTCGAGGCCATTCGCCGGCTCGCTCACACGATGGCCGCCAAAGAGATTTGGAACTGCCCGACGCTCGTCGTCTGGCAGAAACAGAATCAGGACTCGGACACGGCGCTGGCAGACCCGGACCTTCAATACGAGCATCCCGGCGCGGTACGTGTGTGGGAAAAGCTCATGAGCGCCAAATTTGCCGCGCTGCCGTGTTCGCGGGAGCAGTGGCTCACTCTCGCACGGGGCCGCGACGAGGCGCTCGCCAAAGTCGTCAGCATCCTGCACGAGGAAGGCGTGCCGCTGCTGCTGGGCACGGACGCGCCCAACCCTTTCGTCGTCCACGGCTGTTCCATTCATCAGGAGCTTGCCAACCTGGTTCAGGCGGGGTTGAGTCCCTACGAAGCCCTGCGCTGCGGCACGGTCGAGGCCGCGCGCTTTCTTGGCGAGTCCGCCATCAGTGGGTCAATAGCGGTCGGCAAGCGGGCTGACCTGCTGCTGTTGCGGGCCAATCCGCTCGCGGATGTCGGAGCAGTGCGGGAGTTGGAAGCCGTATTCGTCAACGGCTTCTACCTTACTCGCGCGGGCTTGGATGGATTGCTTGAGCAGTATCTGGCCTCGCTTGCGGCGCCTCCGCCGGTCGAACTGCCTGAGTTCGATAAGGTTGAGAACGCTGAGATCGTGCGGCAGGGGGCATTTCAGGAGTTGTTAAGCGAGATACCCGTTGGTCTCGTCGGTTATCGCCACGCACGATTGCCAGACAGCGGATGGCAGGTCGAGGAGCGGTCGGCGAGGAGCGGCCCGCGCGGGCCACAGCAACGCGCAACGCGGTTGTGGCTGAATCCGGACTGGACGGTGCGCCGCGCCGAAATCGAAGCCGAAACGGAAGTCGGGCGCGAGAGCAGCGAGATCATCCGCTCGGATGACGGCGCGTATCGCGTTCGCGTCACGCAGCCGGACGGCTACATATCCGATTCGACCATCACCAGCGCGCCGTTGTTGCCGAGTGAGCGGCTCGCGTTCAGCGTGCTGCCACAGTGGCTGGCGTCGCGGGCCGCGCCGGTCGCGGCATCCTTGCTGGGCATTGAACACGAAGTCGCGGAGATGGTTGAGATGTCGGCGGAACCGGCTCACGCAAGCGTTGGGGAGGCGAATTGGCGGATCAGCATCGCGCGTCCGGGTGAAGCCTCGACGCAAACTTATTGCCTCGCGGACGATGGCGCGCTGCTGGGATTGCGCGCCGCGCTCTTCGGCGCGCCGCGCGAACAACTCAGGGGCGCAGCACATGATGAGTAACGTAAAAAACCTGAATCGGCACGCCGCCGGTGATCTTGACCTTGAGCGCCACCTGGAAATGATCGGGCAGGCGCGGCGGCTCGCCCGGCGCGGCGAGGTTGAGGCGCGCGATCAGGTCCGCGACGTATTCCGCGCGCGTCACGTACTCAGCCGCCGCCTGCGTGCCCATCGTCGTGATGCCGGCGAGGATCAACACCCTGTGCTGCTCGCTTAGCCCCTGGAGCGAGCTCACCAGCGCGTAATCTTCGGAGATCTTACTGGGCGAGGGGCCGTCCAGCTTTCGCAAGTAGAGTGATTGCTCGCCGGGCTGAGGGGCGGTATTGACAATGCCCACGGAGTTGAGATTCTGGTTGTCTTTCATCGGACGGAAAATGAAGTCCTGCTTCTGCGGCAGGTCGCGGAGGAAAAAGTTCTCTTGCGTCGAGCCGAGGACGATGAGGTTGACCGCCCGCGCTTCGTCCCAGGTCAGCAGCAGACTGCGTTTGATGCGGAAAGGTTGGCGCAAACGGGTCAAGAAGCCGCTCAGAAAACTCCCGCCCATCACTTCGCCGATGCCGGTGTAAAACTCCGTCACCGGCTTGTCGTTTTTCCCATCCACGCTGACAATCGGCGAGAGGGCTGGCGAACCCGGGCCGATTCCTGAATCGGGCAAAGACCTTAGGCGTTTCAACCCTTCTTCGGGCATGCCTTGAAAAACGGTGTTGCTGTAGACGATCAGGATCGGGTCGGAAGCCTGGAACAGTCGCCCCCACAGAGGCGCGACGGCCTGCCGCTCGGTTTCCGCCGCCAGGGAGGGCGCGGCCAACACCCGCAGCCGGAGCGTTTCCTGGCGATAATTGAAAGCCACAACCCCCAGCACAGCCGAGAGCGCCAGCAAGCCTGCCGTCAGGAAGAGCCAGCCTCGGAAACTACTACGTGAAACGACGCGAGGCACGATCCGGTTGAGAGAGTAAGCCTTGTCTTCAGCCTCCGCCGTGAAGCGTTGATCCGTGACCGCCGTGGGCGCATTCGTGACTAGGCCCTTGCCGCCAGCATCAGCCAGGTGAGCATAAGAGAAGATCAGCGTGTAATGACCTTTCGGCAGATCAATCACGACCCGGTCGTCTTTCCCTTCGGTCGCGTAATACTCCAGCAACTTGGCGCGGAGCCGGCCCGCTTGCACGCGCACCACCGAATCAATTTTGGGATTGAAATCACTCCCGCGACTGAAGACTTCGGTGGCAATGACGTATTCCTTGAGATCGTCCTCCGGGTGGTCAATCGCCTTCATCCCGACATAGCGCAGGAACGCCTGAAGATTTTCCGAGCCGTGCAGGAGGCGCGTTTGAAGAAGCCTTTCCAGTTGCGCCAGTTTCTCTTCGCGGGAAGGGCTATCCGGGCGGAGCTTCTCACGCTCGCCGCTAACACTCGCTGTCTGGTTTGCCGCGCTTTTCATCGGTATACAACGTCGGATGCAACATCGCTTAAACCGCTGGTTATGAAGGAGACAAAAGTATTATACCCCTCCGTAACTCCCAGCCCCTAGCCCAACTCTGCTAAGATCGAAACGATTCGATTCTAATCACCAAAACAAATTGACCGGAGAAATTGACTGGCTGCGCCAGCCGATTTCACAGCCAGGCTTTGCTGGGAAGAATTAAGCACGCCTTGTCAGGCGGTGATTGTCGCCTGACGCAAGCATTGTCACATTTAAGTTGAATCAGGGAGGAACTCATCATGTTCGCTGCACATCGGGAGAAAATTGAGCGCCGGAGTTTTATCTGGCCGCTGGTTGCGCTGTTGCTGCTCGCGCTGTCGCTCAGGCCAGTTTACGGCCAGGCGACCTCTGGCAGCATTATCGGGACCATCACCGATGCATCCGGCGCGGTCGTGGCCGGAGCGACGGTCACGATTCGGAGCGTCGAACGGGGCACGGAAACTAAAACCCAGACAAACGATTCGGGCAATTTCACGCAGACCTATCTGACCGCCGGCGTCTATGTCCTGACGGTTGAAGCCAGCGGCTTCGTGCGATTGGTGCAGAATGGGGTCGTGGTCAGCACCGATCAAGCGACTCGCGTGGACGCTCAGTTGAAGGTCGGAGCGGTCACTCAGGAGATGACCGTGACTTCGACGGCGCCGCTGCTGGCCAGCGACCGGGCCGAGGTCAGCACCAGCCTGGACCGCACGCAGGTGCAGAACCTGCCGATTCTGGACCGCAACCTGACGCGCCTGCAGTTGCTGCTGCCCGGCGCGCAGTTCCACACCTTTCAGCACGCCTCGAGCGAAAATCCGCAATCCGGCCTGCAGATCAATAACAACGGCCTGGACTTCGGCACGAGCAATTTCCTGATTGACGGGACTGACAACAACAACGCCGTGCTGGGAATTATCAACGTCAATCCGACCCAGGATTCGGTCCAGGAATTCAAGCACGCGACGGGCAATTTCGACGCCGAGTTCGCCCAGGCGGGCGGGGCCGTGATCCAGGTGACGACCCGCTCCGGGACCAACAAGTTTCACGGCAGCCTCTTCGAATACCTGCAAAACAACATCTTCAACGCGCGGAATTCCTTCAGCGAGCCGAAAGGCCCGCCGCCCTTGCGCGTGAATCAATTCGGCGGCGCGCTCGGCGGCCCGATCAGGCAGAACAAGTTCTTCTTCTTCGGCGACTATCAGGGAACGCGGCGGCGCATCGGCGCATCGCTCCTGACGACTACTCCGACGGCGGCGACGCGCGCCGGGGACTTCAGCGCGCTGGGCGTTCCGATCTACGACCCCGCCACCGGCGCCCCGGACGGCTCGGGCCGCACGCAGTTTGCCGACCCGACGCGCGCCACCGCCGCCAATCCCCTGGGGCTGAACATCATCCCGCAGAACCGCATCTCCACGGCGTCGGCCAAGCTGCTGGCGCTGCTCCCGCTGCCGAACTCCGGAGCGGCGGGCGCATTCAACAACAACTTCATCGCCGGCGGGTCTGAAGTGTTCGACAGCGATCAGTTCAACGGGCGCGCCGATCACAAACTCAGCGACAAGCTGAACTACTTCGTGCGTTATTCTTTTGGCGGTTACCGCCGGGAAGACCCGGCAGCCTTCGGCAAGCAGGCGGGCGGGCCGGGGCTTTCGGGGCTGTTTTTTTCCGGCCAATCCAAGGTCCGCAACCAGAATGCGGTCGGCGGCGCGACTTACATTTTCAATTCGACGCTCGCCACCGACTTCCGCGTCGGTTACACCCGTTACCGGGTGGATGTGCTGCCCGGCGACTTCGGCTCGACGACTGGGGCGGACGTTGGCATTCCCGGCGTCAACCTGCCCAATCGCCCGGACACTTCCGGCATCCCGGCATTTTTTATTCCGGGCAGCGGCGGCTTCAACATCGGCTATTCCCTGGGGATCAACCAGTGCAATTGCCCGCTCAACGAGCGCTATTTCGAGTACCAGTTCGTGGATAACCTGACCAAGGTCAGCGGCAACCACACCTATAAATTTGGCGTTGACGTGCGCTTTGCGGGAAACCTGCGGCGTCCGAGCGACACCAAGCGCAACGGTATTTTCAACTTCAACCAGCAGGTGACGGGCGCTTTGGGCGTCGCGGGTTCGGGTCTGGCGGCGGCGAGTTTCCTGCTCGGCCTGCCGACCTCGTTTTCACGCTTCGCCCAGCAATTCCCCCAAGCCGAAGACCGGCAGTGGCGGATGTTTTATTTCGCGCAGGATACCTGGCGCGCGACCAACAAGCTGACGCTGAATTACGGGTTGCGCTGGGATACCTGGTTCCCCGATCACACGCTGCGCGACGGGGAAGGGTCGCGCTATGACGTGCGCACCAATACGCTCCTGGTCGCCGGGGTCGGCGACGTCAACAAATCGGTGAACTTCAAAACCCAGTGGCGCAACTTTTCGCCGCGCATCGGGATCGCTTACCAGTGGGACCCCAAGACGGTTTTCCGCACCGGCTGGGGCCGCAGCTATTTCATCGAGATTTTCGGGTTCCACTTCAACAACGTGGCGAACAACTTCCCCAACCTGATCACCCAGGTGGTGAACCCGGCCAGTCTGTTTACGCCGGTCTTTTCGTTGACCCAAGGCCCGCCCGCCGCGGTCTTTCCAGCGGTTCCTTCCAACGGCAGGCTGGCCCTGCCGGTCGGTCTCGGCGTCAATTACCTGCCCGAAAGCCAGCGATATGCTTATGTGGATTCCTGGAATCTCTCGGTCGAGCGGCTGCTGGACGCGAGCACGACGGTGACGGCCACTTACGTCGGGAACGTGGGACGCAACCGCAAGCCGGGCGTGCTCGGCCCCCGGGGCATCGCGCTGAATCAGGCAGTGCCCGGGCCGGGCGCCTTGAATCCCCGCCGGCCGCTCTTCAACCTCTTTGGCCTGACGCAATCCATCAACGACTTCTCGACCGCCATGCGGAGCAACTACCACGCGCTGCAAACCAAGTTGACCCGGCGGCTCTCGGAAGGGTCTTCGCTGCTCGTCACCTACACCTGGTCGAAGAGCATGGACTACCAATTCGGGATGGGAACCTGGTTCGATCTGGGGCTGAACCGCTCGGTGGCCGACTATGACCGCACCCACGTTTTCACCGTCGGCCACGTCTGGGAATTGCCGTTCGGCAAGGGTCGGCGTTACCTGGCCGGCGCCGGACGCGCGGTGGATTACACGTTGGGCGGCTGGCAGTTTTCCGGCATCACGCGGTACGAATCGGGCTGGCCCTTCTCGCCGACGCTCCTCAACACCAGCTCGATCAATGCGGACGTGCCTTACCTGCGCCCGGACATTGTCGCGAGCGCGGACCCGTATAACGTACCGGGCGGCCAGAGCCGGGACCGCTGGTTCAATGTGGCGGCCTTTCAGACTCCGGCGGCCTTCAAGTTCGGCAACGCCGCGCGGAACAGCCTGCGCGGCCCGAATTTCTTCACCGCCGACTGGTCGCTGCAAAAGCGCTTCGCCATCACGGAGAACAAACGCCTGTCGCTGAAATGGGATGTGTTCAACGCTTTCAACCGGACGAACCTGGCCAACCCGGCCACGGCCGTTGACGCCGGAGCCAACGCCGCCGGGCGCATCACCGGACTGATCATCGGCGGCACGATGCGGCGGATGCAGGTCGGATTGCGGTTCGAGTTCTAATTTGGGCAGTTGTGTCAGGAGATGTGTCAGGAGATATGACCGTGAGGGAGGGCTGGGTTCCCCTCACGGTCGCACCACTGATACATAGGAGTCGTTCATGTTGCGTCGCGACGCCTTGAAACAATGAAAGTTGTGGGACAGGTTCTCAACCTTGTCATTACCCACATTTTTATCGTTGCTCAATCTTTGATTTTAGCGGCGGCTCTCGCTCTTCGCCCCAGCGGGGCGGGATGTTTATAGTATTCAGGCCAAAATCACCCTTAGCTCCGTAGGAGCGGCACATGTCAGATGCCGCTCCTACGGAGCTAAGGAAAGAATTCTGTCTCACGGCTATAAACATGCAGCTCCTACGGAGCCAAGAAAACCGTCGCTTTTCAAAGAAATTCCGAAAAATCAGGCTTTGAGCCAACTCAAACATGTGGGTAATGGTAAGGTTGAGAACCTGTCCCACCACTTTCGGAGGAGACCTTGCATGAAGGCAACACGCCTTTCTGTCTGCTTGATTTTCTTGTTGCTGATGTGCTGGCTGCTGAGCCTGGCGCTCTCAGCCCAGCAACCTGCGGCGACATCCGCCGTTGACTTTCAGCGCGTCGTGCGCCCGATTCTTTCCAACAATTGTTTTCATTGCCACGGGCCGGACCGGAGCACACGCATGGCCAAGCTCCGTCTCGATACACGGGAAGGCGCTTTCGCCGCCCGCAAGAACGGGACGCCGGTCGTGCCCGGCAATCCGCGGGCGAGTCTGCTCTACCAGCGCATTACGCACGCGGATGCCGCGCGGCGGATGCCGCCCGAAGACTCGCATAAGACGCTCACCGCTGAGCAGAAGGAGATTCTCAGGCGCTGGATCGAACAAGGCGCTCCGTGGAAAGAGCACTGGTCTTTCTCCGCGCCAATGCGACCTGAGTTGCCAGCCGTCAAGGCCGGCGCCTGGGTTCGCAATCCGATTGATCGGTTCATCCTCGCCAGGCTTGAGGCCGCCGGCCTGCAGCCCGCGCCAGAGGCCGACCGTCGCACACTCATTCGCCGAGTTTCGCTCGACCTCACCGGGCTGCCTCCGGCTCCGGCCGAGGTCGAAGCTTTTGTTAACGACCAGTCAGAGCAGGCTTACGAGCAGCTTGTTGATCGCCTGCTCGCGTCCAAACACTGGGGCGAGCACCGCGCGCGGTACTGGCTGGATGCCGCCCGCTACGGCGACACCCACGGGATTCATCATGACAATTATCGTGAGATGTGGCCCTACCGCGACTGGGTGATCGAGGCCTTCAACCACAACCTGTCGTTTGACCGCTTCGCCATCGAACAACTCGCCGGGGACTTGCTGCCAAACCGCACGCTCGACCAACAAATTGCCTCCGGGTTCAATCGTTGCAACGTGACCACGAATGAAGGCGGGGTCATTCTCGAAGAGGTCGAGGCCATCTACGCCAAGGATCGCGCCGAGACGACAGGCACGGCCTTTCTGGGTTTGACCGTCGGTTGCGCGACCTGCCACGACCACAAGTTCGATCCCATTTTGCAGAAGGACTTTTATGCGCTGACGGCTTTCTTCCGCAACACGACGCAGGCCACGATGGACGGGAGCGTGCCGGACACGCCGCCCGTTCTCGTCCTGCCCCGAGCAGAAGACCGCGCCCGCTGGGGCAAATTGAGTAGCGAAGCGGATGGGCTGAAAGAGAGTCTGTTGCAGGCGCGCCAGACCGCCGAACCCGCCTTTGAGACCTGGCTGCGCTCGGCGGCGCGCCGCTCGTTGCCGTCGCCGCTCGACCCGGCCTCGCAATTACTGGCGCTCTCCCTCAGTGACCAGGCCAGGCTTAATCTCAAGGGCCAGACCAGGTCACTCACTCTCCCTGAAGGCGTCTCCCTGACTGCGGCCTCATTGGATGCGGCCTCGCTGCCCGGACTGCCCAGCCTAAAAGCTCTTCACTTCGGCGCGCAGGCCAGATTCGAACTCCCGAACATCGCCTGGTTCGCCGCCGGCAAGCCGTTCTCCCTGGCGACCTGGATCTACCAACCCAGGGGCGACGGCGATTTCGTCGTGGCGAGCCAGTCCGATCCCGAGGACAAAGGCCGCGGCTGGATGCTGCAACTTGGCGCCGGCCGGCCATTATTTCGCTTACGGGGTGATGTCGTTGAAGATGATGACAATGGGATTACGATTGCGATGGTCAACAGAGCCACGGATCGCTTAAAGCCCGGCACGTGGACTCATCTGGTGGTGACTTACGACGGCACGCGCGAGCAGGCAGGCCTCGGGCTTTACGTCAATGGCCGAGCCGTCCTCACCCAGGGAGGCGGCGACCGGACGGTGCGACTCGAGGGCGACATCCGGACGAGCGCCCCCCTGCGCCTCGGCCAGGAGGGCAATCGCTATTTCCAGGGCGGCGCACTTGCCGACTTTCGCATCTTCACCCGCGTAATCACCGAGGAAGAAGCTTATCTGACTTTCCTCTGGCCGGTCGTGGAAGGCGCGCGGCGCAAGCCCCCCGCACAACTCAGCGCCGCCGAGCGCGACGGCCTCCGTCTTTACTTTCTCAACCATGAGGACTCCGCCTATCGCGCGCTCGCCGCCCGGCTCAAGTCGGTTGTCGCCGAGCGCCGCGCAATCCGGCGGCGCGGCGCCGTCACGCTCGTCATGCAGGAAAAGACGGACTCGCCGCCGATGGCTCACATCCTCTTCCGCGGCCAGTATGACCAGCCGCGTGAACAGGTCGAGCCTGACGTCCCGTCGGCGCTGCCGCCGCTGCCGGCGGCGTTGCCGCGCAACCGCCTCGGCCTGGCCCAGTGGCTGGTGGATCCAACCAATCCGCTCACCGCGCGCGTCACGGTCAACCGCTTCTGGCAAGAGGTCTTCGGTCGGGGGTTGGTCAAGACCGCCGAGGATTTCGGCTCGCAGGGAGAAGCGCCCTCTCACCCGGAACTGCTCGACTGGCTGGCGGTCGAGTTCCGCGAGTCGGGCTGGGACGTGAAGAAATTTTTCAAGCTCCTGGCGACCTCCGCCGCTTACCGCCAGTCGGCCGCCACGACCGCGGAAAAACTGAAAACGGACCCGGATAACCGCCTGCTCTCGCGCGGCCCGCGCTTCCGCATGGATGGCGAAATGGTGCGTGATTATGCGTTGGCGGCGGCGGGGCTGCTCGTGCCCACCATCGGCGGGCCGAGCGTGAAACCTTACCAGCCCGACGGCATTTGGGAAGCGGTGGCGATGCCCGTGAGCAACACCCGCTTTTACCGGCGCGACAGCGGCGAGAAGCTTTACCGTCGCAGCCTCTACACTTTCTGGAAGCGCAGCGCGCCGCCGGCCTCGATGGAGATCTTCGGCGCGCCGACCCGCGAGACTTGCACCGTGCGCCGCGAGCGCACCAACACGCCGCTCCAGGCGCTGGTCACGATGAATGACCCGCAGTTTGTCGAAGCGGCGCGGCAGCTCGCCCAACGCGCCATGCTGGCCGCCGGGGGAGACTTCGAATCCCAGTTGGATTTCATCACCGCGCGCCTGCTCGCCCGCCGTTTTGCCGAGAACGAGCGCGCCGTGGTGAAGCGCGCCTGGCAGGACTATCGCACCTATTACGCAGCGCACCTCGATGATGCGCGGAAGCTGCTTGCCACGGGCGAGTCCAGGGCAGACCGGACTCTGCCCGTGGCCGAGTTGGCGGCATTGAGCATGGTCGCCAATCAGTTGATGAACCTCGACGAGGCGCTCAACAAATAGTTGGGCGTCATAAAGGAAAGCAATGCGAATTCGAAAGAGCGTGGCAAATGATTTTGAAGCGATCCTGGCAATCATCAACGACGCAGCACAGGCTTATCGCGGGGTGATACCAAGCGATCGCTGGCATGAACCGTACATGTCGACCGACGAGTTGGCGAAAGAGATTGCTAGTGGCGTCATCTTCTGGATGGCGGAGGACAATGGGCAACTGCTGGGCGTAATGGGAATTCAGGATAAAGAAGACGTTGCTTTGGTTCGACATGCCTATACCGCGACGACGTTACAGAGGAAAGGCATCGGAACAAAGCTGCTTCGTCACGTAGAAGCCCTGGCTGACAAGCCGATCCTGATTGGGACATGGGCGGATGCGTCATGGGCCATTGAGTTTTATCGACGAAACGGTTTCACAGTCGTCTCAGACGGAGATAAGAATCGCCTGCTCCGAGCATACTGGTCGGTCCCGGCGAGGCAAGTTGAAACCTCGGTCGTGCTTGCTGATAGACGATGGATGAAGGCCCAAGGCTAGCCCGATGACGCCCAATGCCGTGCTCTGATGGCCGCGTAGCGGCAGGCTGACTTTAGCCGGGCGTTTCAACGCCCGGACGGATAGCGCAAATGCCCCGCGTCGCGTCAGCGACGGCTGACTTCAGGCGTCGCTGACGCGACGCGGGA
>Ga0187892_10006810_pt1:0-12500 | contig 16711 bp, 11 predicted proteins | sample MA1701073metaG_FD_139345 | JGI IMG/M metagenome (GOLD analysis project Ga0187892, IMG submission 139345) | Bio-ooze microbial communities from a basaltic lava cave in the Kipuka Kanohina Cave System on the Island of Hawaii, USA - MA170107-3 metaG ... | reverse complement strand
GAATACTGCGCTACGCCCCGAATGATGAAGCTTCGGGTCATCGCCGCAACGATTGACGCCAACAACGTAAGATTGATTCTCGATCGCGCGAGCTTTCAACAGCGTCAGCCAATGATCTTCGCGCATTACGGGCCAACTGGCGATCACCAAAAACAGGTTGGCTCCCTGCGCGACCGCCGCGCGGAAAATTTCGGGAAAACGAAGGTCATAACAAATGAAGGGCGCGACGCTGAACTCCCGGCAATTGAAGACGACCGGTTGTGGGCCTGCCGCGTAATGATCCGATTCGCCGCCCAGCGTGAATGGCTGCATCTTCGAGTAACGCGCCATCTCGCTTCCGTTTGGCGCGTGAACGACACATTGATTCAATCCTCGCCCCTCAGCGTTCGTCGTGACCACGCCAGCGGCCAGATAAACTTTGAATTCGGCGGCGGCGCGCGATAGGAAATCCTGAGTCTCGCGCGACCTGGTGTCGTCAATCCCCTTGACGTTCATGCTGAATCCGGTGGCGAACATCTCAGGCAAGACGACCAATGTCTCTGGCTCCGGCTTTGCTCTTTCAAGCAACGAGAGAGCCTTCGCGTGATTGGCCGCCTTGTTCTCCCACACACAATCGAGTTGCAATCCGATAACTCTCATTTCATTCAAGCTCCCAGAATTGTTTTTATTCCCTGGACAAATCGCCCGATGCCTTCGGCTACAGTTTCTTTCTGTAAAGCTCCATAAGCAACACGCAGGTAACAGCCGTCTGTAATTCCAAACGCATTACCGGGGATGGCCGCGACCCCGTGCTCCCTGACCAGTCTTTCGACCAGAGCCAGTGGCTCCATCCGCGTGTCCAATTTAAGAAAGAAGTAGAACGCGCCGTCGGAAGGCGCCGTGAAACAGCAATGTTTGATTCGCTCCAATTCATTCAAAACCAGTTCGCGCACTTCAGCCAGTTGTTTCAGCTTCTCGCGGCAATAATCCGCGCCGACCTGCATTGCGCCAACCGCCGCGAACTGCGAGATCACCGGAGGGCAGATCAGGATCGTGTCCTGAATCTTGTTCACTGCCTCGAACAGATGCTCCGGGATCACCATCCAGCCGATGCGCCAACTGGCGAAGCCATACGCCTTTGACAACGAATAGAGCGAGATCGTGTGTGAATTGCTCCCTTCGATTGATCCCGGCGAAAAATGCTTCGCGCCGCCGTAAGTGAAATATTCGTAAGCTTCGTCGTTGATGTGATAAATGCCACGCGCGCGGCAAAGTTCATTCACTTCCCGCAGAGCGGCTTCGGAATAGACCGCGCCCGTCGGATTGTTCGGTGAAATCGTCACGACGGCTCTTGTCTTTTCGGTGATGGCTTCGGCGATGAGCTTTGGCTGCAACTGGTAATTTCCGTCTGTTGGCGCGAGCACGGGCGTGCAATTCGCCATCGTGATCGCCATCTCGTGGTTGAAGTAGTACGGCGTTTGCAGAATGATCTCATCGCCCGCGTCGGCGACCGCCAGCAGCGCGTTGATGAAAGCCATGTTGCCGCCCGCAGTCACAACAATCCGGCTTCCCGGCTTTACCCTGATTCCGTTCTCAGCCGCTAGCTTTGTCTCGATCAATTCGAGCAAAGCGGGAATGCCATAGACTGCCTGATATTTGTGCAGTTCAGGGTTGCCGAGGAAGTTGGCGATCTGCTCGAAGGCTTGCGGCGGCGGCGGGTAAGAGACCACGCCCTGGCCGAGCGAGATCGCGCCCGGAGTGTTACGGATCATTTCGCCGACTACGGGAATGATCGGCGCTTGCACGGATTTCAGGCGTTGGGATTCGTTCATTCAGGTTCAGGAAGGCGGCGGTGAACTCACAGTTGTGGTTTCGTTGCCCGGATTCAATTGCCGGTCAAGCGCGACGAGATGCTGATCAATACGCCGGATCTCTGCGCGAAACTCGGCCTCTAAAGCATCGAACCGGCGGTCCATCTGGTCGAACCGGCGATCCACTTGATCAAAACGCCAACCAATTTGCGCGAAGCGGTCAGCGAAGCGTTTGTCCATCTCAGCCATCTGCATGGTGAACAACTTGCTCGCTTCTTCGATCCGCTGGTTCGACGCTTTAATCTCTAGTTCAAAACGTTTGTTCGCCTCTTCGATCTGCAGCGCGAACCGTTTGTTCGATTCTTCGATCCGCTGGTTTGATTCTTTGATCTGCAGCTCAAACCGCTTGTTTGTTTCCTCGATCAGCGTCGCCCAGCGCCTATCCGCCTGCTCGAACCACTTTTCGGTCGCGCGCTGGTTGAGCCACGAAGCCGCGAAAATGGTGAGCACGACCGCCAGGACGGCTACCAGGGCGGTGATGATGGTCAGCATTGGGGTCATATGCCTCACAGTTTAGCACGTACGGCAGAGTAAGAAGAACTCTCGGGAAGTGATTCAGCCCGGCTACTCTCGTTTACTGCGCAGCGCCTTCCAAGCCTTCACGTACTTCTCGGTCTTCGGATTCGCCTCGTTCCACTTCGGCTCCTGATCGCTGTTGGCGATCGTCACCAGGGCCAGCGCGACCATCCGGTTGACTCTGGCCATATTCGCGTAATCAATCTTGTCCCAGTGGTCGCCCAGCCCGTGATAGTCCGGGAAGATGAACGCCACGCAGAGCGTGTGGGCGGGCACTCCCTGGTCAGCCAGCGCCTGATTGTCGCTGCGGCCAAAGAAGGAGTCGCTATTCTTTTCGTGCTTGTAGACTTCGATTCCGGTCTTCGCGCCTGCGGTTTTGAATATCTCACCAACATCCGTGTAATCAAATCCAGTCAGCGTGGCGCGGTTGATCTGGGGTCCTTCGGTGTCGTCGGTGCGACCGACGTGTTCGAGGTTGATGTCGGCGACGGTCTTTTCAATCGGGAAGATGGGATGGCGTCCGTAATAACGCGAACCGAGCAGCCCACGCTCTTCGCCGAAGACCGTCATAAAAACTATGCTGCGCTTCGGACGCAGTTTGAGCGTCGAGAGGGCCGAGGCCAATTCGATCACCGAAACCGTTCCGCTGCCGTCGTCGTTCGCCCCGTTGAAGATTCCATCGCCATTGACCGCCGTTCCCATCCCCACGTGGTCGTAATGCGCTGTGACGAGCACGTAGGTGTCTTTCAGCGCCGGATCAGAGCCGCGCAACACGCCGATCACGTTCTTCAATTTGATCGGCTTCTCGACCGCGGCTGGCGCCCGCAGCGAGAACGATCCGGTCGCCTCGCCAATCTTCATCGCGTCGAACAGCCCAGCGAAGCGTGCGCCGTGGATCGTCAGGAATTGAGCGCCGCCGCCTCCGCCGCCCATCGCCCGTTTGTTCTCATCAATCAACCGCCTGCTCCCCACGCCTTGTCCGCTCTCGCCGTTGCGATCAATCGAAACGACGAAGGCTGCGCCTAGAGTTTTGATCTTCGACAGGAACTGGGTTTGTTGGAGCGCCATCTCGCCCCGCCGCGAACGGTCGGCCCGCCGCAGATCGGGAATCTCGGCGAGGACGACCCGCTTCTCGACCTGTGAGTTCTGCAAAGCTTCGAGCGCCGCCTTGTCCTGATAATCCAGCTTCACCATCGGCAGTTCGTTCAGTTCGAGCTTCTGGTCGCTGGCGAAGCTGACTTGCCGGAGGTCAACGTTGATCGTCTGCCGGCCGTCATTGATTGCCAGATGGAACTCGCTCGCCGGCGTTTCCGAAATTGACCAGTTCGCGGTTTGAAAATAGCCGTCATCTCCGACGGGTTCGAGTCCGGCGCGGCGAAACTGCGCGGCGATGTATTCAGCCGCGATGTCCAGACCGCGCGACGGCGTACCGCGCCCTTCGAGCAGATCGGACGCGATGAAGGAAAGATGGCCGCGCAGTGAATCGACCGAGATGCGGTCGAGAGCGGCCTGGGCATCCGGCGCGATTTTGGGAGCGGGCGCTTTCCTCTTCGCCCGGCTCTGCGATAAAGCGACGCGGGCGTCGCCGCCCGCCATTGCCATCAACAAAATCAACGCGCCACACCACACAGCCCGGCGCACGGCAGTTTGAAAACGCATCTTGGTCATCACCTCAAACGATTGATCGTCACTTGCCAATCGGTATAATACTATTTAGCAAGAGCATCCTGGAAAAACACGAGAGAAATTTATGGACAATCCCTTCACCGTCGAGCGCGCCGTCCGGGGGGCGCAACTGATCAACCGGGCACAGGAACTGACCAAAGTCACAACTACGCTCGGACGGGCCGGTAAGCTTTTTGTCATCGGCCCACGCCGGTTTGGGAAGACCTCAATCTTGATGACGGCGGTCGATCAATTACGGGACGAGAAAGGAAAAGTCCTCTTTTTCAATGTCGAGGCTTATCCCACACTCGAGCTGCTCATCCGCGCCGTCCTCACCGAAGCGGCCAATCTGTCTGGCAACCTGAAGCAGACCACGACCACGATCAAGAAGTTCTTTTCCAAGCTCAACCCGTCGGTCTCCTACAATCCGGTCGAAGGGACTTTCGAGGCCAGCCTCGGCGTCAGCGCCGCCGAAACCTCCGAAGCGGCGCCGCTGCTGGTCGAGACGCTGAACAATCTGGAGAAGCTGGCGGCCGCGAGCAAACAGAAGATCGGCATCGTCCTGGATGAGTTTCAGAAACTGTTGCAACTGGGCGGTCCGTCAATCGAGGGGCAACTCCGCGCCGCCATCCAGCACCACGAGCACGTCGGCTATGTCTTGGCCGGCTCGCAGACTTCGCTGCTTACAGACATGATCAACAACCCGGCGCGCCCCTTCTATCGCCTCGGCGAGCCGCTCTTCATCAAAGAGGTCCCCTTCGACGATTTTCTGGTCTTTCTGCAAGAGGGTTTCCAGAAACTGAGTTGCAAAGCCGGCGATGAGACTTTCGCTTACCTCTTCGGCCTGGTTGATGGAGTCCCCTACAACGTTCAACTGCTCGCCAGCAATTGTTGGGACGAAATTCACCGCAACCCGAAGAAGAGGCTCACGCGCGAAGACGTTGATGCGGCGCAGTCCCGATTGATCCAGGTCTTCGCCCCTTACCATGCGCCGCTCTGGGCCAGCCTGACCGCCAATCAACAAAAAGCCCTGGCTCTCATCGCCCGCAATCTGACAGAAGGCCGGACGGCCCAGGGGTTGATGACCAAAGCGATTCTCAAGCGGCTCGATATGACTCCGGGAACTATGCACAAATCGCTGCTGGCCCTCGAAAACCGCTCCATCGTCCGGCGCGAGTTTACCGGCACAGCCGCCGTCTACCGCTTTGAAGACCCACTCTTCAAGGCTTGGATTCTCGCCACGACTACTTCAGCCCTATAAGCATCCCGCCGGCTGACGCGCGCGGTACTGCGGTGGGCTTTTTAAAAATTATCGCTCCACACGTAAGCCTCAATGCACGCCATCTCGCCTTCTTTCGTCCGTGGGTCTTTCACGCCGTGCTCCATCCCCACTACTCCTTTGAAGCCTTTCGAGTGAATGTGCTTGAAGATGTTGCGGTAATTCATCTCACCCGTCGTCGGCTCTTTGCGCCCCGGATTGTCGCCGACCTGGAAGTAGGCGACTTCATCGTAAGCCAGATCAATGTTCGGGATGATGTTCCCTTCGGTGATCTGCTGGTGGTACATATCGTAAAGAATTTTGACCGACGGGCTGTTGGCTGCCCGGCAAATCAAATAAGCTTGCCCGATCCGGGTCAGGAAGAGCTTCGGATGATCGCGGCGCGTATTGAGCGGTTCCATCACCATCACTAACCCAGCTTTCTCACAAATTTCAGCGCAACGTCGAAACATATCAATCACGCTCGCGGTCTGGTAATCCCAATCCAATCTCTCATCGTGGCAGCCAGGCACAACCGTGCACCATTTGGCGTTGACGCGCTTGGCGATCTCCACCGCGTCACGAATCTCTTTCAGGATCGGTTCGCGCATCTCCGGCTTCCAGGTGGTGATGGCGAAGGTCGGGTTGTTGAAGTCCTTGGTCGCGACGAAAACTCCCATCGTCATCTTCAGATCGGCCAGAGTCTTACCAATCAGCTCCTGTTCAGCGACCGGGCGTGTCGGCAGCCCGTTGTCTTCGATCGCAGTGAAACCCTGATCGCGGAAGAACTGCAATTGCGCGACCAGGTCGTCGCCCGTGTGGTTTTTGAACATGCCGAAATGCGGGGCGTAATTGAGCTTGAATTTGCGGACTGGGTCTTTGCTGATCGCACCGGCGATTGTTTCAGAGGCGCTCGACGCGACGATGGCAGATGCGCCGGAAGCCAAGCCTGTGGCAATGAATTTTCGACGGTTCATGGTGTCCTTCCTTTCGGTTTGAACTCGTGACCACGACAGAGATAGCCGCTGGAAAGAGGCCACATTAAAACCAAATCCCTCTCGGCTCTCTGCGGTTGTTTATCTGTTCGGAAATTGCTCGATGTCGTTGCAGCAGGTGTTGGCCAGCTCAGGCCGAAACACTCGCCTTCTATAAACCATTCGCGGGAAATATGAAAGACTGCGGCGGAATAATGCTGGCAGTTCCAGCAAGTCAGAATTTTTTCAAAATAAATATTGCGCCGGACTCCGATCTGAACTATCTTGCGCTTCTCCCCACCGACCCCGCGAAGTCACTTCTGTCAGCATCCCGGAGTGAAGTCTGGTTAAACCGCAATTCACACGTCAGCCAAACAACCGGCTCGCCCCGATTTTTCCAGGAGAAAAAAGAGATGAAACGATTGATTATTTATCTGTCCCTGATGATCTTTGTAGTACTTCTCGCCACCGTGACTGCGTTATTGCAGGATCGAACACGCCCGCAACTGGGCGGACGCCAAGACAGCCCGCAGAGAATTACCCCTGCTGATTCCCTGCCCCAAAATCACCTCAATCAAAACCGCTTGCACAAACTGATCATCAACAACCAGAGTGGGGAAGACACCGCCGTCTACAACCAGCTCACACAGTCAGGCGCAATTCGCAGCGAAGTCAATTACGGCAGCTTCAAGCTCGTGGTCGTTGATGAAGACGCGCTGGGCGGACGCGCCGCTTTGCAGGCGATGCAAATCACCGCGCGCGATGAGCAGGATATGATCGCGCTCAACGGTTATGTCATTGACACCACCAATCCGCAGCCGCTGTCGAGGGAACTGCCGGCGGATCTGAAAATCTCGCGGATGGCCCAAGCTCGCGCCCAAAGCGCCGCGCCGGGTGACGGGTTGTACATCGTGCAATTCGTCGGCCCGATCCAGGACGGATGGCTCAGGACTCTCGAAAGCACCGGCGCCGACGTGGTTACTTACATTCCGAACAACGCCTACGTCGTGCGCTGCGACGCCCGCTCGGCGGCGATGGTGTCACGGATGAAAGACGAGCAGTCGTTCGTGCAATGGGTCGGCGATTACGAACCGGCTTACAAACTCTCGCCCGTGATGCAGCTCGTGCGGGCGTCGAACGACACGCCGTTCGTCAAAGTCACAGTACAGGTCCTGGACGGCGCCGAAGGCGATCAACAGGTTTTCAACCTGCGCAGCGCTTCGCGCCAGTTCATCTCCGAGAACCGGGTGATGAAATACCGCAATATCACAGCCGTCGTTCCAGCTTCGCAACTGACGCAGTTGGCGATGAGCGACGGCGTCTTCGCGATTGAAGAAGCGGTCGAGCGGCGGCGTTTGGACGAAGTCCAGGGTCAGATCGTCGCAGGCAATCTGTCGGGTAATAGTCCGACAGGCCCTGGTTATCTTTCGTGGCTGGGAACCAAGGGCTTCAATAGTTCGCAATTCGGCTCCTTCGTCGTCAACGTGGTGGATGACGCTTACTCGCTCACAGGTCATCCCGATCTGCCCAGCGCGCGCATCGCCTTCCAAAACAATCCGAGCAATCAGTCCGGCGCGCAAGGCGGGCACGGCTTCCTCAACTCGCACATCATCGGCGGGTTCAACAGCGGCACGGGCACGGCGCTCGAAGACGCCAATGGATTCAACTACGGTCTGGGCATCGCTCCCTGGGCGCGCATGGGCGTGACCGCGATCTTCGGCAGCGGCGGCGCCAGTTCCAGCGCGTGGGAAAACACGGCTTACGGACAAGGCGCGCGCATCTCCTCCAACTCGTGGGGTTTTCAGACCCAGAGCGGCGGGCCAGTGGCCGATTACGACAGCAATTCTCAAACCTACGACCGCATCGTCCGTGACGCTCAGCTCGGCGTGACCGGGTTGCAGCAGATGGTCGTGGTCTTCGCGGCAGGCAACGACGGCTCAGGCTCGAACACTGTGAGCACTCCGGCCACCGCGAAGAACGTGATCACGGTCGGCGCAAGCGAAAACGTGCGCCAGACCGGAACCGACGGATGCGGCGTCGCCAACACCGGGGCGGACAGCGCCAACGACATCATCGGCTTCTCCAGTCGTGGCCCGGTCAATTCGGCAGGCGGCGACGGGCGCATCAAGCCAGACATCGTCGCGCCTGGCACGCACATCGAGGCCGGCATTCCGCAATCGAATTACAACGGCAGCAGCGTCTGCAACCAGTATTTCCCCGCCGGGCAAACTTTGTATGGCTGGTCGTCCGGCACGTCGCATTCAACACCCGCAGTGGCGGGCGGCGCAGCGTTGGTCTATCAATACTTCCTCAACTCAGGCTTGAGCGTGCCCTCACCGGCAATGGTCAAAGGCTACCTGATGAACTCGGCGGCGTATATGACCGGGACTGGCGCTGGCGGCAATCTGCCGTCGAACAGCCAGGGGATGGGGCGAATGGATTTGGGGCGCTCTTTCGATAGCGCGCCCAGGATGCTGGTTGATCAAACGCAAACGCTCGGCGCGACGGGACAGACTTACCAAGCTACTGGCTCGGTCAATTCGACTTCGCAACCGTTGCGCGTGACGCTGGCCTGGACTGACGCGCCTGGACCGACGACCGGCGCTCCGTGGGTCAACAACCTCGACCTGGAGGTCACGATCAACGGCCAGACTTACAGAGGCAACGTCTTTTCCGGCGCAAATTCGACGACGGGTGGGACGGCTGACACCAGGAACAACGTCGAATCGGTTTACCTGCCCGCCGGGACTTCGGGCAATTTCACGGTGACGGTGCGGGCGACGAACATCGCTGGCGACGGCGTGCCGGGCAACGCCGACACGACCGACCAGGACTTCGCGCTCATCATCTACAACGCGACCGCAGGCGCGCCGACTTCGCCGACCATCGGCGTCAGCCCAACCAGCCTGAGCTTCACTGCGACGGCTGGCGGCAGCAATCCGGCAAATCAAACCGTCAACATCACGAACACCGGCGGCGGCACGCTCAACTGGACGGCGAGCGACAACGCTTCGTGGCTGACGGTCAGCCCAGCCAGCGGGACTGCTCCTTCAACGCTGACCGCTTCGGTCAACATCAGCGGGTTGGCTGCGGGAACCTACAATGGCACGATCACTATCGGCGCTACCGGCGCGACCAACACTCCAGTCAGCGTGCCGGTAACGTTGACAGTCAATGCGTCAGGTGGAACTGAGTTGATCGTGAACGGTGGGTTTGAAGGCAGCGTAGCTCCCTGGACACTGACTGGCGGCGCTGTCTGGAGCACGGGCGGCAACGCGCACTCAGGAACCGGATATGTAATCCTGGGCGGAGCCAACAACACTTCCCGCTCGGCTTACCAGCAAATCACGATTCCAAGCGGAACATCGCCGAGCCTGAACTTCTGGCTGAACGTAACGTCGAATGAGACAACGACGACCACGCAATACGACCGATTCTTTGTCGAAGTGCGTAGCACATCGGGCGCGTTGCTGGCGACTTTGGCGACCTTCAGCAACCTGAACGAAGTGGCGGCGGCGAACAACTACACGCTGCGCGGCGCATACAGTCTGTCCAGTTTCGCCGGTCAGACCGTTCGCATCCAATTCCGCGCCACCACCGATGTGTCATTGACCACGACGTTCCGTGTCGATGATGTGTCGGTGAAGTAGTCAATGAACAACTGGAAATGATGTAACACTGGGGAAATCCTTTTGTGAGGGTTTCCCCTTTACTGTTCGTTCGTCCGGCGCGGGGCATAACTCAATCCAACGTGATTGGCTTGCACGGATCCACACCGGGAAACACGATTTTCCGGTCGTTCGTGTAAACTGATCCACCGCCGCGTTAACCTCCTGGTCTGGGCAGACTGAGCGCCAGCGCCATCGTCGCCCAACTGGTTCCCGCAGCCGAAATCCATTGATCCTTCTCGTGAGGAAATCCACTCTCGAAATAGCGTTGAAACGGAATGGCGCGAGTCCGCACCAGCCACGAGCCGTCTTGAAGCTGGGTCTTCAGCAGGAACTTGACGCCGCGCCGATACGTCGGGTCGATGACGGGAAGGCCGCCAGCCTGATGCAGAGCAACGAGCGATTGACCGGTCGCGTAAGCGTCGCTCTCCAACGTTGGGAGTTGCGCCCATCCCCCGTCTTCACGTTGCGCGGCAAGCAATCCCTTAACGGCCTTCTGAAGATCGCTCTTTTTTGCGTTCGCCCATCGCAGGCCGAGTAACTGAAAGCTTCTCTCTTCATTGGTCGCTGGCGTCGCAGCCACAAGCCACGCCCTGGCCAGATCAGCGCGCCTTGCCACTTCTTCCGCGCGCCCCTTGGGAGCATATAGTTGCAGGGCGCGCAGCGTGACCGCAGTCGAAGTGAAGTCACTGAATTCCAAAGGCGGGCGGTAGCTAACCGGCTTCCAGCGCCCGTCCTTCGATTGTTTGCTGAGCAGGTAATGTATCATCGCGTCGGTATTTTTGTCGGCTGGCTGTTTGTCCGCCGCCAATCCCATCAGGATGTAGCCGACGGTCGTGGCGTCGCCGGGAATGCCCGTGGCGTAGAGCAGTTTTTCGCGGGCCGTCCCGACCTTGCTGTAGGTCGCCGCCGTGTTTTCTCGAGCGACGCGGTCATCTACTTTGACGCCTCGTTCGCGCGCCAGCCCGACCGCCATCGCCGGCAGCGAGTTGTGATGGCAGGAGACGCAGCCGGTATATTCAATGAACTTCGGGCCAACCCCTTGCAGTAACGGCACACTTCTTTCCACCGCGTTTTTGATAGCGGCAACTTCGTCTCCCTGCGTCAGGGCGCGCTCAACTGACAGCAACGAAAGCATCAGCACAAAGGCAAGAACAATTACTATGCGCATGATTTCATTCCTCTGAAACGTACCGTAGGTTGTCTAACCTGCGGATGGCTCGATTACCGAGTCGTTTGGTTGACGCCAAGCGGCTTGATGGTAAAGCCTCCGCAGGTTAGACAACCTACGGTACCTCTCGCGCCGCCTTTTCATTGTTTCAGGGCATCGCTGTAACGACATGAAGGACTCCTTTTATTCCACGGCGCCTGCTTCTTTGAGCAATTTGACGAGGGCCGTATTGCCTCTTCCTTTCGCCAACATCAACGCGGTCAGGCCATTTTTCGCTTTGGCGTTCACATCCGCTCCCTTGTCGAGCAAAGCTCTCGCCAGTTCGGGATTGCCGCTCTCGACGACCGAAGCCCACATCAGCGGAGTGTAACCGTCTTTGGATGGCGCATTGGGGTCGGCGCCTCTGGCGAGTAACATCTTGAAAATTTCGGGAGCGTCCTGGTCATTCGCCCAGAAGAGCGTTGAATATCCGACGCCATCCCTGGCATTCGCGTCAGCGCCACGATCGAGCAGCAGCTTCACCACGTCAGCATTCTTGTACGCCGCCGCATACATCAAAGCCGTCTCGCCATCCTTATTTTTGGCGTCCGGAGCCACGCCTTTGCCGAGAAGGAGCTTGACAATGTCAATGTCCCCGCTGATCGCCGCGTGAATCAAGGCTGTCCTGTCCGTGCCATCTTTGGCGTTCGGGTCCGCGCCTTTACCCAGCAAGGCTCTGACCGTATCGGCTCCGCCAGCGTACCCGGCAGCGATGATCAAGGCCGTGGCGCCGGAGTTTGACCTGGCGTTGACATCCGCTCCCTTGCTCAAAAGCAGCTTGACCTTGGCGTGGTCGCCTGCCGCCAACATCAAAGCCGTCGCGCCCACGTTGTTCTTCGCATTCGGGTCCGCGCCTTTGTCCAGCAGCAGCTTCAGGCAGTCGTAACTTGCGTTCATCGCCGCCAGGGTCAATGGCGTGTCGCCATCCTTATCTCTGGCGTTCACATCCGCGCCTTTGTTCAGCAGGGTTTTGAGCAAACGCGCATCGGACTTCTGGATCGCGCTGAACAAAGCGGAGTTCAACTCGCCTTCCTGAAAAGCAAAAGCGAATTGAACGGGAATGCAAATGAGGGCGAGCGCGATGGAAAGCGTTCGTATCAAGATTTGCTTAATCATCCTGATGACCTCCGTTGCGTTCTTTTACTGAGATTTCTGCGGTGGAATGTCGGTCAGTTGCGAGGCGACCAGCCGCCATCGCCCCTTCTGCTTCACCCAAACGGCTGTGTACCAGGCATTGATAGAACTGGTTGCAAGTTTTGAAAATTGGGCAAAGTCTGTAATGATAGGCGTCTGAGCGCCGCAGTAAGAGATCATCACAGGACACAAATCAAACTTGAATCAAACATCAGAACAGCCGGA
>Ga0187892_10006808_pt1 | contig 16713 bp, 13 predicted proteins | sample MA1701073metaG_FD_139345 | JGI IMG/M metagenome (GOLD analysis project Ga0187892, IMG submission 139345) | Bio-ooze microbial communities from a basaltic lava cave in the Kipuka Kanohina Cave System on the Island of Hawaii, USA - MA170107-3 metaG ... | reverse complement strand
TCGCGATCGTCTATAGCTGCCAATTTATTAACACTTAACCAAAAGTAGTGTTTGCTTTTATGTTTACTTGATCGCACTTAACTTGATCTCATCAAATGAAAAGGACAATGAGCGAAGCCGGAAGAATTTTTGGTTAAATATTGTTAAAACAAACGTTGTGACATGGGTGAAAAATACTATTTCGCTTACAGTTCAAATCTGAATATCTTTCAAATGATGAAGAGGGTCGGGGAGTGGGCGACTTCTAAAAGGGCTTACTTGGAAGGTTACAAACTTGTTTTCAATGTCAAATCTTCTCGTTGGGATGGATACACAGCGAATGTTCAAAAAACAAGAAACAGTCGAGATAAAGTATATGGTGTCATCTATTTACTGCGAGAAGAAAAAATTGCAGTGTTAACAAGCTATGAAGGAGAAAATTCAGGCCCTATGTATAGGGATGTCAAATTAGAAGATGGTTCTGTGATACATGATGTTGCAGTTTATCGGTGGGATAAAGACAAACCGTCTGAAAAGCCACCAAAAATTTATCAAGATACTATTCTTGAAGGGTTAAAGCAGCACGGTTACACTGAAGACATAATCAAGAAAGTTCAAAGAGAATTTTTTCAATCCCCCGATTAGTAGTATTTCGATCAGATCAATTATCATTCTGTTTCTATGTCTTCGAAGTCTTCTATCACAGGCATTTCCTGTAGAGGAACACCTTCACCAAATATTTTCAGAGCATTTTCTCCCTGTTGCGTCAATATGACTATGCTACTCCTTCCTCTAGACTGAACTTCCACATAGTGTTCATCAACAAGTGGTTTTAACATTGCATTAAGCTGACTGTGTTCTGCGTGCACCGACAGTTTTTCTCCCATCACAGGACGAATTATTTTGAGTTCGTTTAACTTTTCAATGAGATCTTTTTTCCTTATTTTTCGACTCTTGTCCTTGATGATGCCCAAAATTAACAGATGTCTATCTTCTGGACGAAGAATTTTGTAGACTGGTATTGATAAAACATCTTCAACATCGTTTTCAACAAGCTCTTCCCGTTTCTTTTTTTCATCGTATTTCAGTTTGGCATAATAAGCCCTACATTTCCAAATCATGCATGTGAGCATAGCAGCTATGGATGCAAGAGTGCTTCCAGTTGACACATTGAAGTATATCTGATTCCCCTTCTCTCGCGTCACTATTTCTCGGAATTTTTCCATGCATGACATGATGTTCCAGATGTCTGTGTATTCTACCTTGACATCTACCTGTTTGCTTGCAAGGATCTGTTTGATCTTCTTAACGTGCTCTGCTGCCTTATCGTCCTCTTTTAACGATATCAGATAAGCCCGGTCTCCTTTGAGTTGTAGAATTGGCTCTGTTACCCTCTTTACTTCGAACCCTACAGGCACAATATGAACGCGAAGATGGCTACGCATCATTAACATTGTTAAGGATTTTAATGTTTATAACGATATTGTTGGCAACATAGATAAGAACGTGGCTGGTTATTATGATATCATGTTAACCGAGTCGAAAACCAGCGGTCTGACAAAAATAACAACAGGGAAGTTCTTGAATGGATTTAGATCTAAGCAGAAACTTCCTGACAACATTAATGGTTGTAGTGTTAAGTTCAACTCTCTTTCTATAGATGATCATACACAAAGAAGAACCTTTCTACAATCTATCGCATCGTCACTATCAAAACTTGGTTACGACATAAGTGTTGGTCCTTTGGATATGAACAGTTTCGATTTGGTAATTTTATCGATGGATCTTAGTTCTGCTGAAACGTTAATGAAAAAAAGATATCCTAACTTGAATCCTGTTGTTACAGCAATCGAAAAAGTTCATTCGTCTTTAGTGTTATCCGCATGGAGAAACAAGATACGTGCTCATCTTTCTTCCCATGGTTATTTGAAAATTGGTCCACAATATGTGCCTGAATCAGAAATTGTTAATAACAAAAAAGAGTACAAGGACTCGTTCAAAATAGAAGGAGAGATTATCGATAACTATCCTGTTGTTTGGATTGACTACAAAACAAAAATAATGATTCCATTGAGTGTGGAAGACATCAAAAAAGCTGCAATACTCGGTGATCAATCTGATGTTGCAGTAAGAGTTCTTCCACACTGGAACTACGGAATAATTGTAGGAAAGACAGGAAAGTTGGCGCAAGATGAAACTTTTCCACACAACAACAGAAATCTTGTGACAGCCGATTACTGGAAATACAGGCATGGTATTGAATTTGTGAAAAATGTAGATGAGATGGTATCTGTGTTAATACCTGATTTCCAAAGAACACTTCCTTACCCAACAAGCTGTGTTTTCAAGGAATATCGAGTATCCAGTCTTCCTTCTTCATTGAAGAAGTTTCCACAAGAGAGGGTTAGGCTAACGACTGATTTTGTTCAGCAAAAAATGAGTAACATCACCTTCCTAGGCAAAAAAATTGAATTCGAGGGTCCCATGGATGCAGGCTCATTTGGCTACAAGCATTCATCGTTCCCTGGTTCAAGTCAGATGAAGATTAGAGTGGGAAATGGTCAATCAACATCTTGTTATTCAATTCACGATTCTCTTAAAATCAATGGACCATATGCCGGTCAGGTTAATGGCAGGTACATCGTAATTCACCATGGAAATAAGGAAAAAATTGCTGTTGCTCTCCGCTACATGGAATCCGTGTACAACAAACTTCACTTTGGTACCATCAAGATAGCTGAGGAGGTTGGAGATCGTGGTTTTATAGATGCAGGGGGTAGCAACACTGTTGATTTCACATCTGCCGTTACAAAAATAAGATCTAAAATTTCTTCTAATGAAAAATTCTTTGTGTTTCTTATAATACCGAGTGTATATTCTGCTGACATTTATTACAAAACAAGAAGCTATCTTTTCCAAAGAGTTTTCGGCGAAGCGTTTCCTTGTCAAGCCATGGGATATGAAACAATAGAAAAGATTGTCAATGAAGACAAAGGGAAATACGCTATAGCTGTTAACACATGCTCACAAACTTATGTCAAACTTGGTGGCACTGGATATGCGACATGGATTCTTAATGATCCTGCTGACAGCAAGATTCCTGGTATCGTTCAAGGAACTTCTTGTTATGCATATCACGATGTTTCTCGAAGAGTTCATCTGAAATCTTCCGCAACAGCTTATAGTGCCATGACAGATTCGTATGGAAGATACATTGCAACTGGCAATAGACCAGCTGGCGGTGAAAAACTCGCGCCTTCAAATTTCTACGACATTCTTTTTGATCTAGTACAAAAGATTTCTTTGTTTAGCGAGCGCTTCGCAGACGATAGCAAGATAAAATTCAATTTTGAGAGGTTAGTCTTTGCAAAAGATGGATTGTTGCGTCATGATGAGGCCGATATGATGGAAGATGTCATACGAAATGGAATACCAGAGGAGAACAAAGAGCCTATAGGAAATATTCTAAAACGAATCTATGACGAAGATAAGAAGCTTGTAATCGACATTATAGGTGTGAACAAAAGTCCAAACAAAAGAGTGTTCGATTTTAACGGAGGCTATTCGAATGTTGAGGAAGGCACCGCAATCATTTACAATGGCAAGGTAGGGCTTCTCATCTCAGCTAAATCCCAATTTGGTACTAGTCAGCCGCTAGAAATTTCGTTAATGAAACACATCGTGATAAATACTAATGATGTTCCAATACCTCATATTTCACAAATTATGGAAGAGTACTACAAGCTCACAAAGCTGAATTGGGGTTCTGTTTTCAATCAGGGAAAACTCGCCTTACCACAAATACTTACTCAAAATCTTGGCGAAAACCTATCTTACGGAGTATCGGTACCAGACAACATGGTGCTTTTGTGAAAGGATTGTGATGAGTGAAATGCAAACTGATTTTAAAAAAATCATAGGAGAGATGTTAGAATCATCTCCACAAGATATTGAAGCAGTAGGCGAATTTGAACCTACACCAATTGATCAAATAGTTGAAAAACAAGACATGGAGGAAGACGACTCAAAAGAAATTTTTTCTGTGACCATAAAGGACAGGCAAAGTTTGAAGGAGAGAATGGTGGATGTAAGTGTGGATTCTACAAAAAGACTTGTAATTGCAATTGATTCATCATCTGTAACTCTAGCAAAAACCAAGAATGGAATTATTGCAGCGATAAAAGCGGCAGTTGTATTTGATGATCACGTTGAAACTTTTGGTCCGTTTATACATCATATTACTAACAATAACAAACAGAAAATTTACAATTATTTTATAAACGAAATTTTCGACTTGCCGGTGACAAAGAATGTTGCAGTCTTGTCAAAGATGCCAGATAGAATAAGAAATTTTCTTGAGAGACTCATACAAAGATATGCTGCAAGCAAGGTAGAAAACGCTATTATTTTATGGGATGGTTCTCTTGGAACAGGCAAAAGTCAATTCGACACACCTGAAGATTTGATGAAAATATCTTTAACCATGGCAAAAGGAAGAGGTAGCAGCATAGTTGCAATCACCAAGAAAACGACCCTCATACTTGCTTCCAATGAAAGTATATTTTCAGTCTTAAGTGATTATGATGGGCCAGCCATAGTAGATCTTACAGATAAGATAGAGGTTTTTGGTTCTAGAATATACAAGATTTTAGGAACCACCTTTGCGGCTAAATTGACATCGAATGGTATTCCTTTCAGAATAGATGTATCATCTGATGGTAAAAGCAAACCATCATCGGTTCTGGTTGATTTAATGAGGAGCACTTCATTTTACCATGGATATCCAGTTGAGCTTAGAAATGCACATATTTATTCTAAAATTACAAAAGACGAAGCATTAGCGTGTCAGAAAATGATAGCTACAACATATAACTTACCAATCGTCAATGCTCCAGACATACACAAGGTTCTCTTGTCTCCATTTGGGTGATAAATGATGCAAATACTTGATGTAAGTGGCAGCGAAGTTCTACTCCTCTACGGCCCAAGAGAAGAGGTGGAAGTAGGAGAGAACATTATGGTATTGGATGAAAAAAAGAAACGTGGGCTTGTAATCCAGATCATAGAAATCAATCTAGCAAATGTTCCCGGCATATTGGAAGATTTGATACGAAACGAGAGCATCCCGTCTTCAAAAATAATTCAGAACATGCCACCTGATCTCAAACAATTCATCGGAGAGGTAAGAAATATCAAAGTTTCAACTGGCAAGATAAGAAAAGAGATAGCTGGTAATGATCAAGATATCGTGCCATGGACAGGGTGGGTACCAGACAGAGAAGTTTCTGTAAAAGTTGTTGATGATCAATGGTTAATAACGAAACTCAAAATCGGAGAACCGTTTCCAATTTATGTCGGCAACACAGCATATGATGATTCGCGATTAAATCTAAGTGCATATGACATACAAGAAGGTGGCACTACTGTAATCATAGGCAAGAAGGGAACTGGAAAATCTCATGCCGCCAAGATGCTTTTGTTGGGTTTGATTAAACATGGTGCAAGATGCATTGTCTTTGATGTTAATGACGAATATTCAGGACTTGATAAAACACTTTCAGAAGAAAAACAAGATCAACAAATAGTTTCTCTAAATCCGGGAGATAACCTAAGATTCCTTTTAGATTACATTGGCCTGGATGTTTTCATAAAGGTTCTAAAAACATCTCTCGGAGCTGGCGCGCCTTCAATCTACGAGTTATCCAAGGCTTGGCGAGACCTTGCCAAGAAAAAGGAACCCATCACACTTGAAACACTACTAAATAAAATGGAAGAAGATCCTCAGACTTCCAACAAATCTATTGTTAGTGCTCTTGAGAGAAGATTTGTAGGTCTTACTAAAACAGGTCTGCTTACCGATGATTCAGATCTGGCTACAACATTAGAGAACGAATTAAAGAATTTGTCTAATGGAGGGGCTTTGGTCTTTAACCTCAAAGGAAAATCTGCTGAAGTTAGAAATGTTGTAGTTTCTACTGTTTTGAGTAAATTAGAAAATTTGCTTGAATACAACAAGAACTATCCACCAGTCTTCCTTTTTGCGGAAGAAGCCCATCTGTATATTGGTGATACTGACTGGCAAGACATCATAACTAGGATGAGACATTTAGGAACATTCCAATTCTATATCACAAACACACCAACAAGCCTTCCAGAGATGTTGATAAGGCAAACCGATAATCTCTTCCTGTTCAATTTGCAAAACGATGAAGATTTCAAACATGTTACTCCTGCTATAAGACTAGATAACGAAACTACCACAGCTGTTGCAAAATCTCTTCCCCCCAGAACATGTTTAGTTGTAGGTACTGCAACTAGAGAATATCCATTTGTAATACGAACACCAGACATAAAGTATGCCGCCGGAGAGACCAGACGATTCTTCAAGTTTGACAAAGGAGTTGCCTCTATAACGAACGATGTAGTGGAGACAAAGGATGCAGATAGTAAGAAGAAATCAAGAGAAGAATTTAGTTTGTGAGTTGATGTTTTGTGAAAATAGTTCATGTTTCAGACACACATCTTGGTAGAAGAATCAAGAACACAAGAAACGAGATAATAAACAACGAGATTCGACCTCTTGAAGATGATTTTTATAATTCATGGCGCAAGTTTGTAGAAGAAGTAACACAAGACCAAGATAAGCCAGATATTATACTCCATAGCGGCGATTTTTTTGACACTCCTGCTGGATATGATCGTAATTCACCTCCTGAATATGCAAGAAAAGTGACAGCAGAGACATTCAAGAAGCTCAGAGACGCGGGAATCCCCCTGGTGATCATAGACGGCAATCATGGACGTTTCATGGAGTATAGGAGTTCTACTTTATCTGAGTATGCAGTTGCTTTCGATAATGTACATCTCTTCACCCATTTTGATTTGAGAGATGCTATAAAAAATCAAAAACCACTGTACAAGGACTTCCTCGAATTGAATCTCCGCATTTTAGCACATCCTGCAATCGATCCTAGAATGCTGACTACGTTGAACATTCAGAAGATATATGATAATTGGATTAAAACACAAAACTCAGCAATCAATCCAAAAATGATCAACATAGCTGTTGCCCATGGAATGACAATAAACTCAAGCCTACATCCCGACTTGCTCAAAGCTAACTACGATTACATTGCTTTAGGTGATAATCACAAAATGGACAAAGTAACTGATAAGGCGTGGTATTCCGGATCGATAGAGAGGTGGACATTAGATGAATACGAACAAGAGAAGGGATATCTCCTTGTCGAACTAGAAAAAGGAAAGGCATATCCAAAAGTTACCAAAATGCTACTAAACTCATCAAGAAAAATAGTGAGTGAAGAACTCGAAATCAAGCATTCTGATAATAATTTGACAGTCATAAACAAAGTCAAAGACATTTTTGAAAGAAATGGTCTTGCTACAAAGTATGACTACAGGACTGCAGCAAGAGTAAGAATAGGAATCAAAACTAACGCTGCATTCGGTTCCTCCTTCAACATTAGTGAAGTTGATTCATACCTGAGAAAAATGGCTCTTGATTCCGACGAATTCAATGTGGCGGAATTTTACCTGGTGCGGCCAAACCATGTAGATTATGAACAGAAACTATCCAGCACAGCTGCATTAGCCAATATAGAATATTTGGTAGAAAATCCAGAGAAAGAATTCAAAGAATATGTTACATCTACACGAGCAGAGGATCTAAAGAACCAAAATCTGGACGCTAATCTATTAGCCAAGATATTCTCGGAAGCGCTAGTGGAGGAAAGATGATATGAAAATCCTGAGAGCAGAAATAGAAAATTTCAAACCCTATGAGAAAGTGACCCTGCCACAAGATGGCCAATTAGGAGAAGGATTATTCCTAATAAATGGCGACAATTCCATGGGAAAGACTAGTCTTATAGAAGCAGTTCTCTGGGGGCTGCTAGGAGATAGTCTAATGGATGTCAAGAAAAAAGGCATGCTCGTTAGAACCGGTGAGACTAGCTGTAAAGTTGACATTACCTTCGATTTAGGTGGTAGTCAATACAGAATAGTAAGGAAAATGACAATTAAAAAATCAAGAAATCCTGAATCAGAAGTTCAATTCAATTCTGGTGCGGTATTGTCAAAGAAAGATGGATCCAAATTTGTTACTATGTTTTTTGGAGCTGTTCCTGTAAATCGCGAAGTGGAAAAATTACTTGGAATAACGGCAGAAAATATTGAGAAAACGGTCTACGTAAGACAGAAAGAAGTAGACAAACTTGCATTAGCAGAGCCTAAGGAATTAAGAGAACTTGTAACTGGGCTATTTGGGCTGGATGAGTTCGACCGCGTAAAGGGGAATCTGTCAGACAGATCTTCAAATCTTCAGAGCAAAATCGGCGAATTACAACTTGAAGTAGGTTCTATTCCAACAGAAAAAAGAGAACTGTCAAAGAACGAAACCGAACTTGGCTCCAAGAAAATTAATCTTGACAAAAAAACCAAGGATCTTCTCAACATAAAGGAAGAATTGAAACAGCTTCCATCAGAAATCCAGCTTGTTGCATTAAGGGATGGTGTAGATAAGCTACGGAAAAAAGAAGCGGATCTTATTACCATAAAAGCGCAAATCAATGAAAAACATCAATACGTCAATGATCAGAGTTCCAGAATAAAACAGATTAATGTAAGAATAAACAACTTTGAATCCTTACGAAATTCTGACAGTGAACATCTTAAGAAAATTCCATCCGGGGGAGACTTGGAACAAATTCTGCAAACTATTGACAGCGTGTCAACGCAAGAAAATTCAATCAAAAGATTGATTACAAAAGCAAAAGTCAAACTTGATTTTGATCCACTTCAATCACTTGAGAAAGTAGCATCAACATTATTGCGGTTCGACAACGAGATTGAGAAAATCACAAAATCGGAAACAGACTTAAAAACTAAGATTGATCACATCAAATCAGAAATAACCTCGAACAAAACCCTTGCTGATCTGAAGAAGAAAAGTATCGATTACGTAGAAGCCGAAGGCAACTGTCCAATCTGTAAATCAATAATTAAAGATACAAAGGGGATGATTGCCTCGATAACAACCGAGTCTAAAGAAATCAAAACATCTTTAGGCTTGCTTGAATCCAACAAAGAAAAACTGGATGCTCAACTGGCTGACATAACAAAACAGATTGAAAACAAAACAAGTTACAAAGATATGCTCAGCAGACTTCAACCACTTGTCGAAGGATTAATTGAAGAAAGGCAGAAACTACAATCTGCATCCAATTCTCTAGCTAAGAAAGGTTTCTCATATTCAATCATCACACAGAATACAATAAGCTCGTTAATTTCTAAAAGAATGGAGCTGAAAACAAATCTCCGTTCATATGCTCAGAATATTGCATCGTTAACTGTGGAAATACAAAATGAGAACAAAACCATCAAAGAGTATTCAAGACAACTTGAGGCACTGCGGAAAAATGAAAAAAATCTGACTACAGAGATTGAAAAGATAAATTCTGATATGTTAAAGATCTTGCGTGAATTCTCTGTTCATGAATTGAAGGATTTTTTATCCAAGTTTAAATGTGAGAGATTAGACGAATTACTTGCAAAACACAGATCACTTGGTACTAGTATTAACGAAAAAGAAGAAAACATAAGTGCTCTGAAAGAGGAAGTTCTGTTGATCGAGAGAGACATAAAACAACGAAAAGCCAGACTCGAAGAACTTTCCAAAAAAGAGGAAAAACTAGAACGGATATCAAGAGAATTAAAACATGTAAAATTCTTGAGAGGGGAAATAGATGGTTTCATATCAAACTACATTGTAGAAGGCAAACTGTCTGAGGTCTTGCGACAAACCACGAACAGCTATCTTACACCATTCACAGATGGCAGATATGTAATTGATCGAATATACCCAACTGTAAGAAGAACTAAAGGTATGGAGTCCCATGGATTGGAAATCAGTCTTATGGATAACAAGGACAACATGCCCAAACAGAAGGAACAGCTTAGCGGAGGAGACGAGACGGCCCTAGGCCTTGCTCTTAGGATTGCAATCTCCAAACTTATGGCGAAGATAAGACCATTCAAAGAGGCAGAAATGAAACCGCCAATGATCAATTCTGTCATGTTAGATGAGCCTATGGCGAGTTTAGATTCCGCAAGGAGAAGAATACTTGTTGGCATCCTAACACAGGATCAGAGCTTCAAACAGATGTTCTTGATTACTCATACAGATCTAGATTATGGAGACTATAGTTCAATATACATTAACTCGGATCTTAATGGCAGAAGACAAGTGGAATACAAACCTATGCAGCTTTGAACTGCAATCAGGTTGATTTTTGCGAACTTTATCCTTTTACCCAAAGATATGATTTTGACCTCTTCCTACTTTTTGGCGGTATGGTGGCTTTGATTTCTCCCTTCTTGATGAGATTACCATTTTCGTCATATTCTGGCATAATCTAACTTTATGAAATCAAGTTAAATAAACATCAGGTAGTTGATGAAAATTAATTGAATCTTTTTAAATTAACGATTCAAGTTAACTATAGGATATCTCTAGAAGAGAATGTGAATTTATGAGTAATGAATTTGGGTGTATCAAGATTGAGGAGTTTTTAAAGAGGATCAAGGGTAAAGTTATTGGCCAAATTCTCACTGATGCAAAAGTAAGAACCTTTGAAGCAGAATACAAAATTGAAAACGTGGACAAAAACAAAATCAAAATTTCTCGTATGTCTGGGAGTGGCGATCAGGTTGTTCTCCCCAAAATCATTCCAATAGACAGGGAGATGATAGCGTTTTTTGGTCTTTACAGCGGTGATGGTGCCAAGGGTTCAGAGGATTCAGACAATCCTGGAAGAGTCAGCGTTTCAATTTCTTTTTCGCAGAGAGAGCCAAACCTGATTAGATTTGCAGTAAATCAATTCAACCGATTATTTCCTGATCATCTGAGATTTACTTTTTCTCTTGGAGAAGACAGCGCGTATTTTATGGCTGGAGATGGACTGGAACAGATGAAAAATCACTATGGAGGTAAGATCCCATCTCAGAAAAGTCTTTCAGAGGTAAGGCCAAATCTCGATGAGGCAGATAAACGATATCTGTCTGAACACCGTGATGTTAGTGGAACCAACGAAGAGCACCTATCTTTCTACTATCAACACAAAGCCGTTATGCAGAAGATTTTGACGGATCAAAAAGCCAGAGAAATTGAGAAGATTGGCATCAAACCGAGCAAAAGTATCAAAGTTACTGCGTCTTTGCGAAGGCCTTTCAAAAAGGGGGCTAGAGCACCGGGTGGCTCAAGTCGAGCAGACGAATTACATCTTGGAGGATTAAACGGACTTGGAGAATTGTTTCTCAAGATCCTATACGAAATGGAGAACTCCATCTATAGTGATTCCAAAAACTCACCACAAGGTCTGATTGAATGGAACGATATACCGTCAAAGACCGGAGAACGAATCAAAATACAAGAATTCTTTTCAAAGGATTCGTATGGAGAGATAAGTAGCGAAAGACCAACCTTCAAAACTGAATCTGGGAAACTGGTAGGTCTATGGCCGCGTTCCTCCGAACAGACATTGGCAGATTCATTAATCATAAATCCGCTATTCGCCTACGCAGCAGGTTTGTACATGGCTGAAGGAGCAACACCGAAATCAACCATGTTCTCAATGTTTGCACGTAGACCGACCGGATTATCAGTGGAATTTACATCATCGGAGGACGGTAGTATTTCTATCATACTACGAGCTCTGAATTCTTTGTTTCCAAAGGACAGCGTTATGCATGCTTGGAAAATCAAGGTAGGCTCCCAATATTTTGCAGAGTTGGTTAGCATTGGTCTAAAACACGGTGTACCAATGCTTCGAGGGGGGGAATCAGGAGATGGAAAGCTTAGGACGATGGAAATATCCTTGGCCCTAAAGTCATGGGGTTTGCAAGTCTGCCCTTCACTGGAACCTTTTGCCGATTTGTATTCCCACGTAGAACCCACGGGAGCCGGCGTAGCAAGAGTGCATTTTTGGGCCTCTTCGTCTCTTGGAAAATGGATATTCCCATTATTCGTGTACGTTCTTTTTGGAAATGAGGTTTCCAAACCAAATGGTGGTTTTGTCATTGATTGAACATGCTATACTACCGGGAATCTCTTGCACAAAGATCAATCTATGCAAGGAACACAAGGAATGGATCAAAGATTGGTTGGATACATTAGACACGGAGATTGGCAACGACATAATCAGCTCTTCGAATTGTGTTGCCGGTTTTTTGGCAGAATGTCTGGTTAATGGATCGCCAAAAACCGATTGGTTAGGACTGATGAAAGATCAGTTGGAAGAGGATGGAGTCCCTCTTTCATATTCAGAAGAATTTGGGAAGAGGTTGTACAAATTCAATCATTGGAAGCAAGTAACTGTCCATGCCATCTATGGTCGCTGGTGGATTGAAACCAACTTGGGAAACCCGAATCCACAATGGGCAAAAATAATCGACGGATTAATTCAACCCAACGGCTGGATTTACAACCCAGAGGTGAGTCCTACTAACATAAGGACTCGTATGCAGTCAGAATTATTCATGTCGTTTTCTATGGGGTGTGAGATATTGTCTGATGCTAAAATGATAAGAGACGAATCAAAATTTGTCTCCCCGATTATATCCAAGCCTTTAACTAATTATGTGAGTTCCGAGTATTTCCGGTGCAGAGCATTAAAGACTCTCGGTATGAAGAACCAGATGGTAGTGGGAGTGGAAAAGATACTACCAAAATGCAAAACAGCTCCGGGCTTTGCGGATTTTTCTGTTGCAGACAAAATCGATGATTACATGGGAGTTGCAAAAAGATCGTCAAGAGATTTAGCTATCTTTTCCCCTGTTTCAACAGTTCAGGCTTTGCGTTTGGCGGAAGATTGTGGGATTGATACAAGCACGATTGGTCATTGGTTGGAAGAAACAAAATCTCATTTGGAAAAGAATCCGCTAGAGATTCCATCTTTGCGAATGCGTGATCTGGATGCGGCATTTGGCGAAGGGCGGACTATATACGAAATTATCGCTGCGGCCCATCTCATGGAACTGTAAACTATCTGCGTTTCTTAAACAGTAGAAGATGCTCACGTTTGATTCGAGCATCTTTGTTAAACGATTTCCTTGTAGCCGCCAAGTTACGGATCCATCTTGACTCCAACTCCAGTCCAATCTCCTTGGCGATTTTTACTAGGGTATCGCCTACCGGCACAAACTGTCCAGACACAATGGAGTCTCCGATTACAACAAAGGCCCTTCCCCTTGGCTCCAGAATCCTTTCCCATTCCTTCATGCACATTCTGAGATCATTAAAAAACGGTTCTGGAGTTGCGTTTGGTCTTGTAAACGTATCGTGTTTTCCTATTTCGTTGTCTCTTGCAAATTCCACATCTCCGTCAATCCAATGAAGTCTGTGTCTATGATATTTGTGATAATCGTACGCATTCAGATATGGCGGCGATGTGATTAGTAGCTTGACACTTTCATCTTTCACAAAGGACATTCTTCTTGAATCATCAGTGTAAACGAGGTTTTTTGATGAGCAGATTAATTTGGAGGTTTCCCTAGCGTTACGAATAGTTCCTTCCATTTTAAACACCCACTTCTTAATGGCGGAACCTGGAACAAACGGTTTTTCTATTGCTGCATATCTCGTTTCGCTATCCTGACGCGATACGATTGTCACCACTGCCGAAAAAACTGCCAAGGCGAGTAATTTTGATGAACCTCTCAATTCAGATATATGATTTTTGATAAAGCCTAATTCTATTATGGCGTTGTCTTCAAACCACTTGGCTCTATATGGATAGTCTGGGACCCTCTTTAATGCCTGCTTTATTTTTGATTTGGGAATTTTGTTAACATAATCGGAGAGCAACATTACCATCTCCTCAAGTTTCTGAAGGTCTCTCTCCTTGTATACTGATACTTTGGCCTTTGCCACAAGGGTTGCCACCGCATTATTGTCGATGCCTATAGAATTTCGGCCGGCAAGAGCTGATTCCAACAAAGCAGTGCCGCTACCACAGAAAGGATCGATAACCAGATCTCCAGACTCACTCCATCTTGATATGGCCCTTCTTGGTATCTGCGGTATGAATTTGGCCGCATACGGATGGATGTTATGCAGGAGGTATCTAGTTGATTCATCAGCAAAATCCCAGTTTTCCTTTCTCAGCAAAGATGTATTTCCTATTTGTAGGTCTAGTCTGCTTGCCAGTTCCATGCTTTGCCGAGTTCCAGTCATATCGTGTTCACCAAATGCAGAATCTTCTCTTTCGATCCCCGATTTTTCTTGAAAATATCGCGAGATGCAAGCAGCTCCATGTCTACTTTCGTCGAAATTTTAAACCCTATAAACTTCGCCATGTCTTCAAGAAGTTCATCGGTTGGTATGACATGATGCATACCGTTGACGATGGTACTATTGTTTCCAATTACGACATATGCTGGTGCGCCATCCTTTAACATAGTTTTCATTCCTTGCAAAACACAATTCATGTTTAAGAAGTACTTTGCCAACAAAGTTGGAAGATTCCTGCGACGAAATCCCACATTATTATTGTGGTATTTTAAAGATAAATCATCTATTTCTTTTGTTACGCTGTTTGGTAGTTCGTCACGATGCTCTTGGAATAAATCCCAATCTTTCATCCGCTGTTTTTCAGTGATTTCCCTTGTCCCAATCATTTCGGATTCTACCACCTTGTGTTCTGATCGAGACAAAAGCCTCAAGGTAACCAAGCTAAGCCGATCCGTATCGAGATACGGTAAGGCGGTAGCATAGGGAGGAGACGTTATGATTGCATCAATTTCTCCCACTTCTTCCTTGAAACAATTTTGCGGTTCTCTGGCATCACCATTTTTTACATAGAACCTTGTATTATGATCTGAATCCACTGCCGAAAGACGATCGACAGCATCCAAGTTTTCTGAAACTTTCTCCTTGAAAAGTTTAGTTGCATCACCTTTTACATAATTGAAGATCTTCTTTCTTACCCTGAGGTCTTCGGCCTTCTGATACGAAACCGTTCTTATAGTATCGCTCAAGCATATCTGGGCAAACTTTCTTGTTTGCTCGTCTTCAATCGCATTGATTTTATTCAAAAGTGTTGCTATCTCATTCAACGCGACAACCGAGAACCATCTTTTTAGATACTCATAATCAATTTGCTCCCAAGGCTGTAAAAATTTCTGATTGTCACTCATAGCTTTTTGGATGTCTGACCGTATTCGTGCAATTTGAGATTTTTTCCATCCAATTGATCCAGTTTTTACTTCTGTTATGAGGACAGACAGTGGGTTTTTGTCAAGTCCATATGAAATCAAGTCCAAAGCTCTTGACTCAACCAGAGTGGTGCCACTGCCACACATTGGATCTAGAACTTTACTGCCTGCTGATAGCCCCGCGATATTACAAATGCTTCTTACTAGTTGGGGAAAGAACTTTCCTCTATATTCGTGGAAATTATGTGGGCCAAATCTCAAAACTCTTCTATTTGGAAAAGAATAGTCTGGACCCGGCGTGTTTGGGTTTGTCCCTTCCCTGCAAGATTGAAGAACCGGTTCGAAAACTTCGGAGGCTGCCCAGTCAAAATAGGCTAATCGTGCAAGTAGTTTATTTTTCTGTTTGTCCTCTAGTTTAACAGAAAACATGTCTGTTTTTTCTGATGGCGTATACTTCATTCTGAGACCGCGCAGTTCTTCTATTGCCAGAATCTTTTCAAACGGTTGCAAGAATTTTTTGCGGTGTAAAAGAATAATCGTATTATCAGTACTTCTTTTCATTAAAATCAATTGCTTTGACGGTCTTATATCGCCTGTCAATACCAAACCCAAAATAATCTGATCTTTTGAAAGGATAAAAATTCCTATTCAAATGTTTTAAACCAAGTGGTTCCTTTTGTTACTATCAAAAGGTGGTGTCACCCCTTCTCCTTCTGTAGAGATCTCTACAAAAATCGTCGAATGCATGCTTGTTTTTGAACATGGTGTCGTATTCTCTGATAAGATCGACGATATTGTGTCTCTTCCAGACCTCGTACTTCGACTCTTCCAATTCCTTTCTTAGTTTCCGATCTACTTTCATGTCCTCCTCAGACATCAATCTGATTCCCTTCGAGATGAATCCAGGAACAAATCCAAAGGTATCAACTTCATACAACATAATGTCGCCAAACTTGGAATAAGGATCGTACCTTCTGGCCTCTCCTATTATCTTGCCCTCCTCCGAGACAAGATATCCCTCGTAAAGGTCATCTGAGATTTCTCTCCCTCCTGTACTGCTGCATCTTCCTCTGGGCCTCCTCAAAGGCACAGGGTCTCCACTTCCTGTCAAGACTTGCACCGTTGTCCATCAGCTCCTCGATGTCGATATAGCCCCACTTTGCAAAGTAATCATCATTCAGATTAGCGTAACCAAACGCAAGATTCTTCTTTCTGTCCAATTCAGCAATCAGCCAGTAGAATCCTATCTGTGGAATCTCCCATCTCTGATAGATTATCTTCTTCTCAAGCGGTGTGTTCTCTGTCCCGTACAGCTCTGGAATATTTTCTTCAACCACTTGCACACCTCAGACAATTCTTTCCTGTTCCTTCTTCCGGAGGGGCAAATTCCCAGAGCGACACAAGCGCCTTTCCATAACTGGTGTGGATTGTTCCAAAAAACTTTGGCGCTTTCGGGTTTGCAGAATCATTTTCCCACAAGAGGATCCTGCCGAGTTTCTTTCT
>Ga0187892_10006807_pt1 | contig 16713 bp, 8 predicted proteins | sample MA1701073metaG_FD_139345 | JGI IMG/M metagenome (GOLD analysis project Ga0187892, IMG submission 139345) | Bio-ooze microbial communities from a basaltic lava cave in the Kipuka Kanohina Cave System on the Island of Hawaii, USA - MA170107-3 metaG ... | reverse complement strand
TACCTGTGATAAAGAGTGTCTTGACGCGAGAGTGATTCCTGATAGTGCCATCCTCCTCGTGCGCCGCTGGCAGCCTGGGGCGGATGAGGTGTTGCTCGTTGCGTCTTTTGCATCTGAAGCCACGTCGGCATTGGTACCAGTGCCGACCGGACATTGGCTCAAAACACTTGACGCGTCGGCAAATATCTATGGGGGTACTGCCGGGGTGCTTGGGTTGCCAACCGTTCTCGAAGGAGACGCCTCGCAGCCTCTCACATTCACTCCGTTCACCTTCGCTCTCTATTGGCGGAATCCGGAGGGCATATAATGGAGAGAGAAGATCACGTCAAATTGCGTCTGCTGCCAGAAGAATCAACGGGCGAAGGACGTGTCGTCGCTCGTATTCCCCAGGCCACCTATCGGCTCCAGTTCACTCCGGCGCTTACCTTTGTGGATGCCGCCCAACGAGTTCCCTACCTGCACGCATTGGGCATTAGCGATTGCTACACCTCGCCCTATTTCAAGGCATGCCCAGGCAGTCCGCATGGCTATGACGTGATTGACCACAACTCCCTCAATCCAGAGCTTGGGAGTGAGGAGGACTACACTGCCTTTGTCAGCGCGTTGCAACAGCACGGTATGGGCCAGCTGCTCGACATCGTGCCCAATCACATGGGGATCACCAAGAGCCTCAACCCATGGTGGACGGACGTGTTAGAAAACGGGCCCAGTTCCTTGTATGCCTCCTGCTTTGATATTGACTGGACGCCGGTGAAAGACGAACTGGCCAACAAAGTTCTGTTGCCAATCTTGGGGGAGCAGTATGGGCGGGTCCTGGAGAATCAGGAACTGACTCTGCAATACGAAGAGGGGGCATTCTTTCTGTCGTATTACGATCACCGGTTGCCTATCGCCCCGCGCCCTTCGGCGACGATCTTGACCCATCGGTTGGGTGATCTTGAGCACCGCCTGAGCCCCGAGCATCCAGATCTCCTGGAGTTGCGTAGTATTATTACCGCGCTCGGTCATCTCCCCCTACGTACCGAGACCGACCGCGAAAAAGTCATCGAGCGCAACCGCGAAAAAGAGATTATTAAGAAACGTTTGGCCGCATTGACGAGCGCGAATACCGAGGTTTGGACCTTCGTGCAAGAGAATGTACAGTTTTTTAACGGGACGAAGGGTGAACCGCGCAGCTTCGACTTTCTCGATGCACTTCTGGCTGATCAAGCCTATCGCCTCGCGTACTGGCGTGTGGCCGCAGAAGAAATCAATTACCGCCGTTTCTTCGATATTAACGAACTTGCCGCCATTCGTACTGAGGACCCAACCGTGTTTGCGGCGACCCACCAGCTCGTCCTCCGCCTCGTGGCTGAAGGGAAGGTGACGGGGTTGCGGGTGGATCACGTCGATGGGCTGTATGATCCCATCGGCTATTTGCGGCGGTTACAACAGGCGGTTACACGCGCGCTACAGTCGAAGACCTATCCTGAGGTGCCGTCGCCTCTCTCGCGCGTTGAGCAACTTACTACTCAACTCCAGATCGATGCGGTTCCGCCCCCCGCTGAGTTACCTTGTTATGTCGTAGTGGAAAAAATTCTCGGTGAAGGAGAAACGCTCCCGCACCACTGGCCGATCCACGGCAGTACTGGCTACGACTTTCTTGCTATGCTCAATGGCTTGTTTGTCGATCAAGAGAACGAGCGGGTGCTGACCGACGTGTATTCCCGTTTCACTCGCACCCGTAGTAATTTCTCCGATCTCGTGTACGAAACGAAAAAACTCATTATGCAGGTGTCCTTGGTAAGTGAGATCAACGTCCTGGGGCAGCAATTGGACCGTCTCTCCGAGCGGAATCGCCATTCGCGCGACTTTACGCTCAATAGCCTCACCCATGCCATTCGTGAGGTCATTGCCTGCTTTCCAGTCTATCGGACGTATATAGATGGCGACGGGGTCACGGAACGGGATCAAGAGATTATCGAAACTGCAGTGGCCCGCGCCAAACGCAAAAACCCCGCCACTGACGCTTCCGTGTTTAACTATCTCCGCGACATCCTCCTGTTGCGCTACCCAGATGTGGCCAGTGAGGCAGACCGCCAGGCGCAACATAGTTTCGTGATGAAATTTCAGCAATGTACGGGACCAGTCATGGCCAAAGGAAGTGAGGACACCGCCTTTTATCGCTATCACCGCCTCGTCTCGCTCAACGAAGTCGGAAGTGCGCCCGATCAGTTCGGGGTATCCGTGGCAGCTTTTCACGCCCATAACCAGAACCGGCTGCAATTCTGGCCCGCAACGATGCTGACGACCTCGACGCACGATACCAAGCGGAGCGAGGATGTCCGGGCCCGTATTAATGTGTTGTCGGAGATCCCCCGTGACTGGCGCACTGCTCTCACCCGCTGGAGTCGTCAGCATCGCAAGCACAAATCCATGGTTGACGGGCAAGAGGTGCCGGACCGGAACGATGAGTACCTCTTGTACCAAACCTTGCTGGGTGTGTGGCCGCTCACAGCGATGAACGCGGAGGACTACGCCGTCTTCAAGCAGCGGGTGCAAGACTACATGCATAAAGCGACGAAAGAAGCTAAAGTCACTACTAGTTGGATCAATCCCAATCAAGCGTATGACAAAGCGTTACACGAATTTGTCAGCCGAGTGCTTGATGATTTTCTCGGTCGCGACGATTTTCAGCGGCTCCGCGAGAAGGTCGCTCAGGCTGGAATGATCAACGCTCTCGCGCAAACCGTGCTGAAACTGACTGTGCCCGGAGTGCCAGATATCTATCAGGGAACCGAGCTGTGGGACTTCAGCCTGGTGGATCCTGACAACCGTCGTCCGGTGGATTACGACCACCGCCAGCAACTGCTGCAGGGTCTCCAAGACCAGATCACGGCTGTGGGTGCAGATCTCACAAATGTCGTCCGAGACTTGCTCGACCACCGCGTTGACGGGCGGATCAAATTTTATGTGATGCACCGCCTGCTCTGTTATCGGCGCGATCATCCGCTGCTGTTTCGCGTCGGTTCGTATACGCCGGTAGAGGGTGTGGGTGGCAACGGACAACATCTGTGTGCTTTTATGCGGCAGCATGAGCGGTGCATGATGCTGGTGGTCGTCCCGCGCTTGGTCAGTCGCTTGATGCCCAACTCGGTGACCCCGCCGTTGGGTGCAGAGATATGGGGCGATACTCGGTTGGTCCTCCCAGGGAGGGAAGGGAACCAAAACTACCGCAATCTGTTCACCGGCGAGACGGTTATAGCCACGCGTACGAACGAAACGGCAGAACTTTCGCTAGGGAAAATCTTAGCGAATTTTCCGGTCGCAGTGCTGACTGTTGAAGTGTGAAGGATGAGGAATTCGTCGTTGGCAAAAGGAGTAGGTATGGGTGGCAAGAAGTCGAACCGTGTCCAGATAGCAGACAACCCGTTGTGGTACAAAGACGCGATTATTTACGAACTCCACGTGCGTTCGTTTTATGACAGTGTCGACGATGGGGTGGGGGACTTCGTCGGGCTCACGCAGAAGCTGGACTATTTGCAAGAACTAGGAGTGACGGCGTTGTGGCTGTTGCCCTTCTGTCCCTCTCCGTTGCGCGATGACGGGTATGACATGGCCGACTACACTGATGTGCATCCGCTGTATGGGACACTAAGCGACTTCGAGGATTTTTTACAGGAAGCCCATCGGCGTGGCCTTCGTGTCATCACCGAACTGGCACTGAATCACACCTCTGATCAGCACGTGTGGTTCCAACGCGCCCGCCGGGCAAAACCTGGCAGCACATGGCGGAATTTTTACGTCTGGAGTGATACACCGGAAAAATACCAAGACGCGCGCATTATTTTTAAGGACTTCGAGATGTCCAATTGGACGTGGGACCCGGTGGCCAAGGCCTATTACTGGCACCGCTTCTACTCCCATCAGCCCGACCTCAACTATGACAATCCCGCCGTCCGGAAAGCCATCACACAAGTGGTCGACTTTTGGTTTGACCTTGGTGTCGATGGCTTGCGCTTAGACGCGGTGCCCTATCTGTATGAGCGAGACAATACAAATTGCGAAAATCTTCCTGAGACGCACGCGTTTCTGAAAGAACTGCGTCGTCACGTGGACCGGAAATACAAGAATCGGCTCTTCCTCGCCGAGGCGAACCAGTGGCCGGAAGATGCCGCAACCTATTTCGGTGACGGCGATGAATGCCACATGAATTTCCACTTCCCGTTAATGCCGCGCTTGTTCATGGCCATTCATACGGAAAATCGCTTCCCCATCATCGATATTTTGCAACAAACGCCGCCGATACCCGACAACTGCCAGTGGGGCATCTTTCTCCGCAACCATGATGAACTGACACTGGAGATGGTCACCGACGAAGAGCGCGACTACATGTATCGAGTCTACGCCCAAGACCCGCAAGCGCGACTCAATCTCGGTATCCGCCGTCGCCTCGCACCGTTGTTGGGGAATCACCGTCGCCGAATCGAGTTGATGAACGGTCTCCTCTTCTCACTCCCAGGATCGCCAGTGCTCTATTACGGCGATGAGGTCGGCATGGGCGATAATGTCTACCTTGGTGACCGAAATGGCGTACGCACGCCGATGCAATGGAGTGCCGATCGCAACGCGGGCTTCTCGCGTGCGAATCCACAGAAACTCTATCTGCCGATCATTATCGACCCGGAATACCATTACGAAGCGATCAATGTCGATGCCCAACAGCAGAATCCACATTCGCTGCTGTGGTGGATGCGCCGCCTTATCGCCCTGCGCAAACGCTATAAGGCGTTCAGCCGTGGGACGTTAGAATTCTTACAGCCCGACAATGGGAAGATCCTCACCTTCCTTCGACGCTACCAAGACGAGTGTATTCTCGTCGTAGCCAATTTGTCACGCTTTGCGCAGTATGTAGAACTTGACCTCTCCGCATTCAAGGGGATCCAGCCCATCGAGATGTTTGGGCGCGTGGCCTTCTCCCGCATTGGTGACCTCCCCTATTTACTGACGCTTGGCCCCCACTCATTTTTCTGGTTTACGCTGGAATCCCCACCAGCGACTGGGGGTGCCGTGACTGTCCCTGCGGCAGTGGTACCAGCGCTCCAGGTACAGGGCTCCTGTGACCAACTCTTTCAGCCAGAACAGCGGGACGTCCTCACGCCTTTGCTCGGCGCCTATATCAAGGACCGTCGTTGGTTCGGCGGCAAAGCCCGGACAATCCGCTCGACGGTTATCCCAGAAGCGATCCGCTTTGCTTTTGGGACTGCCGTAGCATATTTGACGTCCGTCACCTTTGGTTACACCGAAGGCAGCTCAGAAACCTATGTCCTGCCGTTAGCGATAGCTATCGGCGAAGAGGCAAAGCGGGTACGCCATGATCTTCCGCAGGCGATCGTTACCGCCGTGCATGGGGATGACGGAGAAGGAGTACTGTACGAGGTGGTGTGGGAGAACAACTTTTGTCAGGCGTTGCTGGACGCGATCACCCGCCGGCGCCGGTTCAAGGGTGCATTCGGCGAACTCGTCGGCGTGCCAGCACGTACGCTCCGGCAACTGCGTGGACCACTCGACACGCCCCTACCGGCCTCGCTGTTGAAGGCCGAGCAAAGCAACACCTCCATTATCTATGGCGAGCGGCTCATCCTCAAACTCTTCCGCCACGTGGACGAAGGGGTGAATCCCGACCTGGAAATGAGCCGCTTTTTAACGGAGCGTGCAGCGTTTCCGCATACCGCCCCCTTGGCTGGAGCGTTGGAGTACCGCCCGCAGCGGGGAGAGGCGCGGACCGTCGCCATCGTGCACGGTTTTGCCCCCAATCAGGGCGACGCGTGGCGCTACACCGTGGACACGCTCGTCCGCTACTGCGAAACAGCGCTGACACAGCCGCCGACTACCCAGCTCGCAGTTCCGCTCTCACACGTACTGACACTCATGGAAGAAGAACCCCCTGTCCTTGCCCGGCATCTGATCGGTCCATACTTGGAGTCGGTCCGGCTCCTGGGGGAACGAACCGCGGAAATGCACCTCGCCCTGGCATCAGAGGCGACGGATCCCCTCTTTGCCCCTGAGCCGTTCTCTACCCTCTATCAGCGTTCGATCTACCAATCGATGCGAAGCTTGGCTGTACAATCGTTGCAGTTGCTACGCCAGCGGCTCAAGTATCTCCCCGAGCCGGTGGCAGCCGAAGCGCGTCAAGTTCTCGAGCGAGAGGAGGAGATCTTCCGTCGCTTCCACAACCTGATGCATCACAAGTTGGCGGCAATGCGCATGCGCTATCACGGCGACTTCCATTTGGGGCAGGTGCTGTACACCGGGAAGGATTTTGTCATTATTGACTTTGAAGGTGAACCAGCCCGTCCGCTCAGCGAGCGACGAATGAAGCGTTCGCCGCTGCGTGATGTGGCCGGCATGTTACGCTCGTTCCAGTATGCTGCCTATGCGGCGCTCTTTGATCAAATCAACAAAGGACTGCTCAATTCTCATGCGGGAGGCGCCGCGTCGCTCGAGCCCTGGCTCCAGTTCTGGCAGACCTGGGTTTCCGCGACGTTTTTGAAAGCGTATTTCGCCAGGGCGGGGCACGAGGCGTTCATTCCCCGCAATCGGACAGACCTGCAGATTCTGTTGGAGGCATTTGTCCTTGAAAAAGCTGTGTATGAACTGAGCTACGAACTCAACAACCGTCCAGACTGGGTACGTATCCCGCTACGCGGCATCGTGCAGATGCTCGCAACCAAGGGATAGACCGGCGAGCACTCGCATCGGCGATAGACGGCCACTGGCCCCGTGTGCAACCTGGAGTTACCTCTCCAAGACGTTGACACCGACGCAAATACTCAATTTTTACGGAAGTAAAACGGAGATACTGATGACACGAAAATCGACAAAGGCAAGGCAACCTTCTGAAGTAGATCCTAATCCCACGCCGCAAACGCCACAGCGCAAACGACGGTCTCCAGTCTCGAAAACGCAGAGGCAGAAGCAAACACTTCCATCCCAGAAGCAATTCCTCAGTGAGCAAGACCTCCATTTGTTTAACGAAGGAACTCACCTTCGTTTATATGAGAAACTGGGTGCGCATCTGCTGACCGAGAATGAAGAAACTGGAACCTATTTTGCCGTTTGGGCACCGAATGCCGAGCAGGTGTCAGTCATGGGCGAGTTCAACGGGTGGGATAAGACCAGTCATCTGCTCTTTGCCCGAGGGCAATCGGGAATCTGGGAACGCTTCTTTCCCCGAGTCGATGCCGGGACAATCTACAAATACCATATCGTGTCTCACACAGATGGTTACCGGGTCGATAAATCAGACCCGTTTGCGTTCTTTGCTGAAGTTCCACCCAAAACCGGCTCTGTCGTTTGGGACCTCAGCTACGACTGGCACGATCAAGAGTGGATGGCGAACCGACACCAGCGCAACGCACTCGATGCACCGATGGCGATCTATGAGGTGCATCTCGGCTCGTGGCGGCGTCTTCCCGAAGAAGGACAGCGTCCGCTGACCTACCAGGAATTGGCACCGCAGTTGACCGCCTATGTCCAGCAGATGGGCTTCACTCATATCGAATTCCTACCGGTCATGGAGCATCCCTTCTACGGTTCGTGGGGATACGAGGTCACGGGCTATTTCGCGCCGACCAGCCGTTATGGCACTCCCCAGGATTTCATGTACTTGATCGATTATCTGCACCAGCATGGGATCGGTGTCATTCTCGATTGGGTACCCGCGCACTTTCCGCGCGACGAGCATGCCCTCGGCTACTTTGATGGCACCCATCTCTTCGAGCATCAGGATCCGCGCCAGGGCGTGCATCAAGATTGGGACAGTTTCATTTTTAATTATGGGCGCCATGAGGTGCAAAGTTTTCTTCTGAGTAACGCACTGTTTTGGCTGGATCAGTACCACGCCGACGGCTTGCGTATCGATGCGGTCGCCTCGATGTTGTATCTGGACTATGCCCGCAAAGAAGGCGAGTGGATTCCGAATGAGCACGGTGGTCGTGAAAATCTCGCGGCGATTGCCCTGTTCCGACGCTTCAACGAGGAAGTGTACCGGTACTATCCCGACGTGCAGACCATTGCTGAGGAATCGACCTCTTGGCCGATGGTCTCGCGTCCCCTCTACGTCGGAGGTCTCGGATTTGGGCTGAAGTGGGACATGGGGTGGATGCACGACACCCTGAATTATATGGGCCGCGATCCCATACACCGCAAGCATCATCACAATGAACTGACTTTCCGCCAGTTATATGCCTTTACGGAGAATTTTATGCTTCCCCTGTCTCACGATGAGGTGGTGCACGGTAAGGGGTCACTGCTCAGAAAAATGCCCGGTGATGACTGGCAGAAGTTCGCGAACCTACGGCTGCTGTTCGGCTATATGTACACGCAGCCAGGGAAGAAGCTGTTGTTCATGGGTGGCGAGTTCGGCCAATGGAATGAATGGTATCACGAAACCAGCCTGGACTGGCATCTCTTGGAATCCGATCTGCACCGCGGGCTCCAACGCTGGGTGCAAGACATAAACTATCTTTATCGCACCGAGCCTGCACTCCACCAGCGTGATTGTGACGGCAATGGCTTTGCGTGGATCGATTGTAATGACGCAGAGCAAAGCGTGTTGAGTTTCTTGCGCACCGGACGTGCGGTAGACGATCCGCTTGTCGTCGTCTGTAATTTCACACCAGTACCACGCCACAACTATCAGGTGGGAGTTCCGCGTGGTGGATTTTGGCGCGAGATTCTGAATAGTGATGCGGAGACCTACGGCGGCAGTCAGCAGGGAAACATGGGTGGCGTCGTGGCAAGTCCGGTAGCCACGCATGGCCATTACCACACACTCACACTCACACTGCCACCGCTCGGCCTTATCTGTTTCAAACGAAGTGACGAGTAGTGCTTCGGTCACTGCCGGGAACCTCACCAAGGAGAACCGCTATGTCAATCGACAATGCACAAGCACGCGTTGTGATTTCCGGGGTCACGCCTGAGATTGAAGCCGGACGATTTCCGGTCAAACGGACCGTCGGCGAAAAGCTGGTCGTCGAAGCAGATATTTTTGCTGACGGCCACGATGCGTTGGCGGCGTTGCTGTTGTACCGTGCCGAACACGAGTCGCAGTGGCGTAAAATCGCCATGTCTCTTTTGGTGAACGATCGTTGGCGTGGTGAGTTTCGCGTAACCGCCCTGGGCTCGTATCTCTATACCGTGCAGGCTTGGGTAGATCGCTTCACAAGCTGGCGCGACGGTTTCCGCAAGAAGGTGGCGGCCAATCAGGATGTGAGGATCGACGTACTGGTCGGGGCTGACCTGCTTGATGCGGCAGCGCAGCGGGCACGAGGGGTAGCCGCAGCGCAACTGAGCGAATGGTCTGCAACGCTCCGGTCCAAGCCGGAGAGTGCGACAACCATTGACCTGGCTTTGGCTGATGAGGTCGCCATTTTGGTTGCCGCGCATCCAGATCGGCAATTCGCGGTGACCTACGAACGCGAACTACGGGTAGTCGTTGACCCAGAAAAGGCTCGGTTCAGTGCCTGGTATGAGCTGTTCCCGCGCTCCTGCGCGTCGGAAGCTGGGCGGCACGGAACCTTTGCCGACTGCGAGAAGCGGCTCCCCTACGTCGCCGCAATGGGGTTTGATGTTCTCTATTTTCCTCCCATCCATCCCATTGGCCGCACTTTTCGTAAAGGCAAGAACAATGCGTTGACGACAACAGCAGAAGATCCAGGCAGCCCGTGGGCGATCGGATCCTCTGAAGGTGGTCATAAAGCGATCCATCCGCAGTTAGGCACGCTGGACGATTTCCGTCGGCTACTCCGGAGGGCGCGTGAGCACGGACTTGAACTCGCACTCGACCTGGCCTATCAGTGCGCGCCCGATCATCCGTATGTGAAAGCACATTCGCAGTGGTTCCGGCACCGCCCCGACGGTAGCATTCAGTACGCAGAGAATCCACCTAAGAAATATCAAGACATCTACCCCATCGACTTCGAAACCGAGGACTGGCGTGCGTTATGGGAGGAATTACACAGCATCGTTCAATTCTGGATTGACCAAGGCGTGCGTATCTTTCGCGTGGATAATCCCCACACTAAGTCGTTTCGTTTCTGGGAGTGGATGATTGGCGAGATCCGCAAAATCTCTCCAGAAGTGATTTTCCTTTCCGAGGCGTTTACTCGTCCTAAAGTCCGGTATCGCTTAGCGAAGCTAGGGTTCAATCAGTCTTACACCTACTTTGCCTGGCGCAACACTAAGGCGGAGCTCACGCAGTATTTAACCGATCTGACGCAGACCGAGGTGCGCGAGTATTTCCGCCCTCATCTCTGGCCTAATACACCGGACATTCTCACTGAGTATCTCCAATTCGGTGGGCGGCCCGCGTTCATTGCTCGCCTCGTGTTAGCGGCGACCTTGGGTGCAAGCTACGGTATTTACGGTCCGGCGTTCGAACTGTGCGAAAATCACCCGCGCGAGGCTGGCGGGGAAGAGTATCTCAACTCCGAGAAATACGAGATTCGGCATTGGGATCTGCAACGGCCAGAAAGTCTCAAAGACATCATCACTCGAGTAAATCATATTCGTCGGGAAAATCCCGCTCTCCACAGTAACGAAGGCTTGCAATTTCATCCCATCGATAACGACCAACTCATCTGTTATAGCAAACACAACGAGGACGGGACGAATCTGATTCTGGTGGTCGTGAATTTAGACCCGCATCACACCCATGCGGGCTGGCTCGAGCTCCTGCTCGACGAAGTCGGTCTCACTGCCGGACAACCGTATCAAGTCCATGATCTGCTGAGCGACGCCCGCTCCTTATGGCAAGGAGCACGGAATTATGTACAGCTCGATCCACGTGCGATGCCTGCGCATATTTTCCGCCTGCGCCGTCGCGTCCACAGCGAGCGGGATTTTGATTACTATATGTAGCTACGCTCCTTTCCTTCAATTGTTGTCTTCGAGTAAACCGCCCACTGGCGCTGACGTTGACTCGGTTGTCACAGTCAGCGTCAACCCCTGTGCTGCGAGCACTCGAATCTGCTGCCCTTTGGGAATTGGTTGGGCGCCGCGCTCACCGTGAGCCCGCCATAGCTCACCCCCTACACGCACATACCCTTGCGGTTTGAGTTCCACCTCCACAGTGCCCGTGGCCCCAACCAGTTGCTCAGCGCCAGTGCTCACTGTCGATTCGTATGCTGTTCGCACGAACGGGTAGATCACAAAATCTTTAACGACCCACAATATCAACAGCGTGCAGGTAGCCCACTGGGAAAGGTTAAGCCAGTGTTGTATGGCAAGTAGGACAATGGCACCAAGGAGCCATCCCGGAACCTGAAACAGCACATAACGAGTGAAACAGGTGTGTCTCTTCATAACACCATCGCAATGGATCGAACGACACCCCCACCGTTTCCTGACGTGCGAGGTTTTCTCTTTCTGCAATTTTATATTGTCTCACAATCACGACAACCTCCCCAGTGGTTTTCTTAGAACTGAGACTGACTCAGAGTGCAGCGCGCTCATACACCTCAGAGTGGTGAGTATAGAGATTGCTATCTCTTCGATTTGGGTATCTCCACGAGAGTCCGAGAGGAGACATAACTACGATGAAACATAGTACACTCACGGAGTATAGCTGACAGCGCTTCGACCTTCCGCCAGAAGCGGAGAAATATACGGTGGAGTGTAGTTTCTCTTGCACGACGCGGAGAAGGTGACCGCGCAATGAGTCTACGTGCCGAAAGGTCGGACCATGAATGTATCGACAATAGAGACTGGTAGTGATGAACCCTGCTGGCACGTCCTTGCGACAGACGACGTGGCTCACCAACTCGATGTAGACCCAGAGGTCGGCCTCAGCGCCGATCAAATAGGGCAACGCCGGGGTGCGTACGGGCCTAACGCCATTCAGGAACGGCGCCGACGTCAGCCATGGCGGATCTTTGTTGATCAGTTCACCGACTTCATGATCCTTGTCTTGCTCGCAGCCGCAATGATTGCTGGCCTCGTCGGAGAACCAGAGGACACGGTTGCAATTGTCGTCATCGTTCTGCTCAATGGCATACTCGGCTTTATCCAGGAATACCGTGCTGAACGGGCCATTGCGGCGCTCAAGACGTTGGCGGCGCCACACGCTACTGTACGACGCGGCAGGCAAACGTTGACGCTTCCTGCTGCAGAGATTGTTCCAGGAGATCTGGTAGTGATCGAAGCGGGGAATCTCATTCCCGCCGACCTGCGGTTGTTTGAGGCTGTACAGCTGAAGGTGGACGAAGCCGCACTCACGGGGGAATCGGTGCCGGTGGAAAAACATGTTTCTGCCTTGACCGACCCTAGCCTGCCGCTCGGTGATCGTCACAATATGGCCTACAAAGGTGCCCTTGTGACCTACGGTCGTGGCAGTGGCGTCGTCGTCGCGACCGGCATGCGGACTGAACTGGGGAAAATCGCCACACTCCTGAGCGGAGAAGAAGAGGTCAAGACTCCGCTCCAGAAACGCTTGGCCCAGTTCGGCCAGCGTCTCGCGCTTGCCGCGCTGGCCATCTGTGGGATTGTGTTTGCGGTTGGTGTGCTCCAAGGCAAGCCGGTGGTGCTCATGTTCCTTACCGCTGTGAGTCTGGCTGTGGCTGCGATTCCCGAAGCGCTCCCTGCCGTCGTCACGATTTCCTTAGCATTAGGTGCGCGAAACATGGTTCGCAAGCATGCGCTCGTACGGCGATTGCCGGCAGTCGAGACCTTGGGGTCAGTCACATACATCTGTTCTGATAAAACTGGCACCCTCACGCAAAACTCAATGTGCGTAGAACAGCTCTATGTTGACGGGAAACTGGAAAAAGCAGAGAGCAAGAACGAAAGTCATTCCGAGCTCTGGCGCTTGACGTATCAAGCGATGACGCTCAATAACGATGCGACACAAGACGACAGTGGCAAGGTGCTAGGCGACCCCACCGAAGTGGCGCTCTTTACCGCGGCGTTGCAAGCGGGCCGCGACCGCGCCCAGCTCGGCGCGATGACCCAGCGCGTGGTAGAGCTTCCCTTCGACTCTGATCGTAAGTGCATGACGACTTTTCATCACTGCACTGAAGGCATCATCGCCTTTACCAAAGGCGCCCCGGAACAGGTGCTTGAGCAATGCGAGAAAATGGCAACGAGTAACGGACCAGTCGCTCTAGAACCGACCCCATGGTTAAAAGCTGCCGAGCAGATGGCGGCGGACGGTTTACGAGTGTTGGCGTTCGGGTTCCGTCTTTGGCCGGAGCTGCCAAGCGATCTTTCGCCAACACAGGTGGAGACAGGATTGACCTGTCTCGGGTTAGTGGGACTCATGGACCCGCCGCGCGAGGAAGCGCAGGAGGCGGTCGCGCAGTGCCAGTCAGCCGGCATCACTCCCATCATGATCACAGGCGACCATCCCGCTACGGCCTGCGCCATCGCTACCCGACTCGGCATCCTCACAAACAATGACACAGTCATGACAGGACAGGAGTTGGCCAGCATCTCGCCGCACGCATTCGCGCGACGCGTGGCTCACATCCGTGTGTATGCGCGCGTCGCACCGGCGCAAAAAATCCGCATTGTGAAAGCGCTTCAGGACAACGGAGAGTTCGTCGCAATGACTGGAGACGGGGTCAATGACGCCCCAGCACTGAAACGGGCGGACATCGGTGTAGCGATGGGACGTGCAGGCACGGATGTCGCGCGTGAAGCTGCTCACATGGTCTTACTGGACGATAATTTTGCAACGATTGTCGCTGCCGTCCGTGCCGGACGACGCATCTTTGACAATATTCGCAAGTTCATTAAATACACCATGACCAGTAACTCTGGAGAGATCTGGACGATCTTTCTCGCGCCGTTTCTTGGCCTGCCCATTCCCCTGCTACCCATACATATCCTATGGATCAATCTGGCGACGGATGGCTTGCCCGGCTTAGCATTGGCAGCGGAGCCGGAAGAGCAAGGACTCATGCAGCGACCACCCAGACCTCCACGCGAGAGCATCTTTGCGCACGGCATGTGGCAGCATATTGTTTGGGTGGGGCTGCTAATGGGTGGTGTGTGTCTGTTTATCCAAGCCTGGGCGTATCACACCGGCTCAGCCCACTGGCAAACGATGGTCTTTACCACCCTGACCCTCTCGCAAATGGGGCATGTGCTAGCGATTCGTTCAGAGCGGGAATCCTTCTTCCAGCAAGGCGCCTTTTCCAATCTCCCGCTCATCGGCGCAGTTGCCTTCACGTTCATGCTCCAGCTGGCGACGATTTACGTGCCCGTGCTGAATGGCATATTCAAGACCGCGCCGTTATCGGCAGACGAACTGGCGCTCTGCCTTGCGCTGTCGTCCGTGGTCTTCGTCGCTGTCGAGATTGAGAAGTGGATGGCCCGCCGCGGGTGGCTCTATACGGAATAAGTATGGGTAAATGCATTCCTCTCGTGCGTCATTGCCCTGGCCTTTCTCCTACAATCGCCTACAATTATCGTAAAGAGGATAGGCTCAATGACAGCGGGACTTCGAATGACGTCAGCTCCACCGACACCAAGCCTGCCCCTTCCAGTGCCTGAGTCGGGAAAGTTGCAAAATCAGAGCGTGGAAGCGCTGGGACGGACGATTGTCATGGGCTGGCTGATTGCCCACCGCTTCCCTCAAGAAGATGCTGCGGCTGTGGCCCAGGCACGAGCCCAAATGCTGGATATTCTCCAGCAACAGTTTAGTGAATTTGTTTGGTACATGCCGTTCGTCCAACGCTACGAGTCTCTTCATTCTACCATCGAAGAACCTATTACTCTCTTAGATGAGGGCGTCCAAGAGCGAGATATCCAACGCTGGGATTACGTGCTCGTCATCACACAGGCGAACCTGCGTAGCTACTATAAACCGTACGCACTAGGAACACCGTCGCGAGCCGTTTCTGTTGCAGTCCTCTCGACCGCGCGACTCGCGCCACCATATTTCCCCGCCGCAAGTGACAATGAGGAACGCGCGGTGAGCTTGGCCAGACGCATCTGTGCATTGGGCCTGCACTTATTGGGGGACCTCAATGGCTTGCCGCACGACGATGATCCGCAAACGTTTATGCATGTCCCAGAGGCCAGCGAGGACCTCGATCGGATGTCACACTACACCCCTAGTCAACACGAGCAGTTACGGCAAGAGCTGTCCGACGCGGCAGACCTACGGTTGGAAGAGCGCCCAGAAGCGGCCCGCGGCGGCATCGCACTTTTTTACCTCAGAGCTATGCGGATCGGCGCTGGGGAGATCATCAGCGCTGTGGTTCAGGCTGAACCCTGGCAGTTTCCCTTGCGCCTCAGCCGCTTAACGACGGCGGCGATTTCGACGCTCTTGCTCCTCCTCGTTACCGCCGAAGCCTGGGACCTGGGGATGAGCCAGCCCCCGCTTTTCGTTGCCCAGTTTTCTCTTCTCACGCTGTTGGGGACCAGTGGATTCATTGTGAAGCGTCAACGTGTGTTGCTGCGGCGAGGACGGAGGCGATTAACTGAACAAACCGTCGTCACCAACGTGGCCATGAGTGTGGTGGTATTCCTGGGGATGGCGACCACGTACATAGTACTCTTTCTGTTGACGCTGGTCCTCAGTCACGTGCTCTTCTCGTACACGTTGGTTGCGGGGTGGGCTGTATCGCAACAAGGAAGGATCGCTCCGTCCCACTATCTGGTCTTCTCTGCGTTTGTCGCGTCGTTGGGGATTGTCATCGGCGCGCTCGGTGCCTCGTTCGAGCTGCCATCATATTTTCGTCATATTGCGTATGTCGATGAGGAAACCTAACACTATATTGTTGACGGCACCTTTAACTGAAATACCAATTGAGGAAATCATTATCCACCTGGTGCAAGAGAGGTTCGCTCCAGACATCGAGCTTTGTCGTGGCGGAAGACTTGGCTATGGCTCTGGCGTTGCTCAGCACATCCCTGATTTCTGTATTGACTTGGCTCCAGTCGATAGGGGGAGGAGGGACAGGTTTTACGGTTTCGATGGGTACGGAAGTGGGGGTCGTTGGCCACAGCAGCCACCGTCCGACACCTGCTAGCACAATGAGAACAACGAAGAGCCATATCACCTTAGCAAGGAGGTTGGCCCACGCTTTAAGGAGGTTGGCCCACGCTTTAAGGTTCTCAGTATCCATAAGGTGATTGTACAAAACTACCCGACAGTGTGTTTCAGCCGGTTGACCACCTTGTATTTTCGCTTCTGCTGTCTGTCCATGCACCATCCACTGCTGCACTGTTAATCGTGCAACCCTTATTGATCATAATCATGGATTTCAGTATTAGGAATCAATGATCCCACATGTGCAACCCGCTGTCGATTAGGACATTCTCTACCACACCGAGCGGTAAAATTCTGTAGTATCTCCGGCCGCCCTTACGCTGCTTGGTCTTCGTTGGCAGGAGTGGCATGAAATTCGCCCATTGAAGAAAAAAAGCAAAGCTACGATGCGCGTGGGCACTGTTTCTCACATCCCCGTTCGTACGACAAGAGACTCTATGTACGCTATGACTTGGCGCAATCGCCCTGAGCTGGAACATGGAGGGAAGGGATATGAACACTACGAACATTGCAAATCTGTGGGGAATTATCCTAGCTGGAGGCAACGGGACGCGGGTCCGAGAGTTTCTGCGCCAACGCTGCGGGGGGCACGGCATCAAGCAGTTTTGCGCCGTAGTTGGTCGGCGGTCAATGCTGGAGCATACACTAGCACGCACCGAACGGCTGATCCC